>ERZ1292623.1883-Hain-H51-01um-R1-1883-length-19525-cov-4_pt2 | contig 12959 bp, 13 predicted proteins | sample MGYA00564398_ERZ1292623 | MGnify/ENA primary metagenome ERZ1292623 (study PRJEB36523, sample SAMEA6512633) | groundwater metagenome | collected 2019-01-07 | study: AquaDiva: Metagenomics assemblies of 32 groundwater samples | reverse complement strand
CCGGTGAGTTGGCCTTCCTCCGGCGAGCGGTACGTGCGCAGCGCGATGTACGAGGCCGGCTACCGCTTCAGGGGGCTCGAATTCCAGGTCGAGCCGCCAGCCCCCGAAGCGACGCCTGCGTTCCACCTCGTCCTCGCGGTGCCGTGCGACAAGGCGGGCGACGACCACTGGCCGTGCACGCCCGACTGTGAGGGCCATCGCCGTCCGCTCGATGAGTGGTACGAGATCCCGAACCTCACCGAGGCCCGTCGCGCCATGCCGGAGATCCGGGACCACGTGCTCCGGGCGATCGCCACGTGCCCGGTGGACCTGGCGGCGAACGCCGCGCTCTGGGACGGCCTGCACACGATGACGGCGCAGGTGGTCCAAGCCTCCTCCGTCTCGACGAGCGACGAAGCGTTCTTCCCGTGAGGCCCATGGCGGCCGAGGCGCCATCCATCGAGATCCCGTGGTTCGTCGAGCCGGAGCAGGTGCCGCTCTTCGAGCGATGGGCGGTGGCGAACCGGGATTCGGAGGAGGGGCCGGACCTCGAGACCGTCCGGCGTCTATGTGACATCAACGCCGCGTTCCTCCTCCACTACTACACGAGCATCGAGGACACCGAGGCGAACCTCGTGCGGTTCAACCGGTGGACGCCGGCCCAGCAGTTCGTCTACCGAGTGCGGCAGAACCTGCGGAGGCTGGGGCGCCCGGTCCGAATCATCGTCCTGAAGGCCCGCCAGCAAGGGATCTCGACGCTCGCCGAAGGGCTCGGCTACCACCGAACGTCACGGTCACCCCACGTGACAGGCATGGTCTCCGCGCAGGAGGGCCCAGGCGTTGAAGCGGTGTTCGGGAAGTTCCGAACCTTCTACCAGAGCACGCCGGAGATCCTGCGGCCCTACGCCGACAAGTTCACGATCGACGAGATCCGCTTCGGCGAGCGCGGCGTCCCGTGGTCGATCAACCACGGCTCCCGGATGTTCTGCCACACCGTCGCCCTCGGCGGGGCGAGGAAGCGGGAATCGGGCAAGGGGCGCGGCGCGACCTACCAGTGGTGGCACGGATCCGAGGTCGCCTTCTGGCCGATGGCGGAGCGGTTCGTCGGAGCGATCCTGCCCGCGATCCCGAAGAGTGCCGCCGGCGAGGTCATCTTCGAGAGCACGGGGAACGGGATCGGCAACCTGTTTCACGCCGTCTGGCGCCGGGCGTCCGAGGGGTGGCGGCTCGTGCGCCAACCAGCTGGCCCGCCGCGATGGACGTGTGAGGTGGCGCGCCGCTCGTCGATGTGGGTGCCCGTCTTCCTCTCGTGGCTCATGGAGCCGCGTTACGCGATGGCGATCCCGGACGGACAGGACGAGCGGGGGCGGATCTACTACGCCAGGAACATCGACCACGACGAGCGGCGGCTCGTCGAGGAGTTCGGGGCGACGCTTGAGCAGATTGAGTGGCGGCGAAGCGTCCTCTACGACGAGCACGGCGGCGATCTCGCGACGTTCAAGCGGGAGTACCCCGTCACGCCGGACGAGGCCTTCGAGGCGAGCTCCGGCAAGGTGTTCGACGGTGGCGCCATCAGGAAGTACCAGGACAGGATCCAGGCGTCGCCCGATAGACCCTGGATTGGCTCGATTGTGGCGTCTGAGGCCGACGGCCGTCCGCTCCTCATCGAGGACCCGCACGGCCCGCTCAAGGTCTTCCGCTCTCCGCAGCCTGGCCGCTCCTACGTCATCGGGGCCGATGCCTGCGAGGGACGCACGTCCGAGGGCGACCGCGCCTGCGCCCAGGTCCTCTGCTCCGCATCGCCTGTAATGGAAGAGCGATGGGAGCAGGTGGCGGTGTTCACGGAGCGCATCGACCCGGACGAGTTCGCAGAGGTCGTCGTGCTCCTGGGTCGCTACTTCGGGGAGGCCTTCGTGGTCGCAGAGAGCAACGGCCCAGGGCAGACGACGTGCCTCGGGCTGAACCGAGCGGAGTACTACCACCGCTACCGCAGACGGGAGTACGACAAGGTCTCGGGGACGTGGACGACGAAGTGGGACTGGAACACGAACACGAAGACCCGGCGTGTGATGGTGGGCGGGCTCAAGCGGGCAATCCGGGAGATGTCGATCCCCCTGTATGACCCGGACACGGTTGCGGAGATCGAGGACTGGACCTACCTGGAGTCGGGCGGCGGACCCAAGAAGGAAGGACCCGGCTCGGCGGGCGGGCATGACGACCGTGTCGTGGCCCTCGGCTTGGCACTCCAGGGCGGCATACTGGACTCCCCGGAGGATGATGGTGAATCCTTGGAGATGGCGGGCGGCGGCGATGCCGTCGCAGACGAGGAGATGGAGCCCAGGGGTATCGTGCTCAAGGGGCCGAAGGCCTGGGCGGCACAACAGGAGGTCGAGGCGGGTAGCCTCGCCTGGGAGGATTGACGATGGCGAACAGCACGAACAAGGCGCAGAAGAAGAGCCGGAGCGACTTCGGCAACGTCCACTCGTCGCCGAACAGCGGGGGGACCTCGCCGACGAAGGACCTGATCCCGCAGTTCACGAAGGGCCGCAAGCCTCCGGCGCCGCCGACCTCGCTGTAGGGGCCTCGTGGTCGAGCTCGTCGCCGTCGCCGTCGCGGGGCTCGTGGCCCTCGCGGCGCTCTGCGTCGCCGCGTACTGCGCCCACGCGCTCGCTCGCGCTGCGGCAGAGCGTCGCGACGATCTCGTGCGCCTCGTCGTGGCGGAGCGCAAGGCGGCCTTGGCGACGAGCCCGCATGACCTCGCGATCCCTGGATCGTCGGGCGCGGCGCAGCCGATGCCTGGCCTCGAAGACGAGGAGGACGGCGCGGTCGGTACGGTCGGTGGCGGCCTGAAGGTGAAGGATCTGCGGGTGATGGCGGCCGCCGACATGAACCCGAGCGATCCAGAGGACGTGATGCTCTATCGGCTGATGACCTCCGAGGGCCTCGACCCGAGCAATCAGGAAGACGTGGCCTTCTGGAACGAGAAGCACTAGGCCGTGGACTTCTCGCCCGCGACGATGTTCCCGACGCCAAACCGGCCGCCACCGCGGCGGCCGCGGGAGAGTTGGTCGGCCCTGCCGGACAAGGACAATCCGAGCGCGGTTTCGTCGCTGGTCAACTCGCTCTTCGAGGAGGCACGCGCCGTGCGGCGACAGGAGGAGGCGCACTGGTATGTCGACCTCCGCTACCTCGCCGGCGACCAGTGGGTGGTCTGGAATCCCCAGCGCTGCGGCCTCCAGGCGCGCCCGAATAAGCCGTGGCGCCTGCGGCAGACGATCAACCACTACCGGGTCGCCATCGAGATCCTCCAGAACACGCTGCTCGCCAGGCGGCCGCGGTCGAACGTCATCCCAGGGTCGTCGGAGCCCGAGGACGTGCAGGCCGCACGTGGCGCCGAGGCCCTGCTGAAGTACCTCTGGCATGCGACGGACACGGACGGGCTGCTCGATCCGATGACGATCGAGATGCTCACGTGCGGCAAGGGCATCCTCAAGGCCAGCTGGGACCCGGATGGTGGCCCGGTCGTCGAGGTTCCGCTGGGCGAGCTGCCGCCGAACGTCGTGCCGGGCCCTGGCTTCCGCTTGGCGACCGAGCCCATGCGGATCGGCGAGCTCGCGCTCGAGCACCTGAGCATCTTCAGCTTCGTGGCCGATCCGGCCGCTACCCGCATGGAATCCGCACGGTGGTGCGGCTCGGAGCACTACGTCCACGTGGACGAGGCTCGCGCCCGCTTCCCTGACGTGGCGAAGCAGATCGGCCCGGACGCGGGAAGGTCTCCCTGGCTCAACTACCAGCGCCGGCTCATGTACGAGGGGTCAGGGCAGGGGCAGGCGTCGTCCGACGTGCAGGACACCACGACGTTCCGGGAGATCTACTTTCGCCAGGACGGGAAGTGGCCCCAGGGGCGCAAGATCGTGTTGTGCGGCTCGACGGTCTGCGAGGACGTCGACAACCCCTTCGACGGCGCGTTCCCCTACGTCGACTTCACCTGCTACCCGAACCCCGGGAGCTTCTGGCCACTCGGCGCCGGCAGGCTCATCCGCAACCCGCAGACCTCCCTCAACCGCGCCAGGTCGTGGTGGATGGAGATGCTGCTGAAGCACGGGAACCCGCAGTGGGCGATCGCCAAGGGGGCGGGGGTGTCGCGCTCGGCGCTCAACGACGAGCCGGGAAACGTCGTCTACTACAACCCCGTGACGCCAGATGCCGTGCGGCAACTCCCGGGCCAGCAACCACCCCCCGGCTGGAACCAGCTCATGGAGATGGACCTCTCCGACCTCCGCGAGCTCGCCGGCGTCGTCGACGTCATGCGCGGCGTGAACCCGCCCGGGGTGAGGTCCGGACGGTCGTTGAACTACCTCATCGAGCAGAACCTCGGACGGCACGGGCCGCTCATGCGTCGCTTCGAGCGGTCGGTGAGCAGACTCGGGCGCCTCGAGCTTCAGATCTGCCAGAAGTTCTACGCCGAGGATCGGATGCTGCAGATCCTGGGTGGCGACGGCGCCGTCGAGGTCTACTCGCTGAAGGCGACGGATCTGCGCACGCCGAAGGATGTCGTCGTGGTGCCGGGGTCGGCGTTCCCGGAGAGCCGAGCCGGGCGTCAGGACCTCGTGATGCAGATGTTCGAGATGATGCTCGTCGTGGACGGCGCGGGCCGCCCGGATCCGAGGAAGGCGCTCAAGCTCATGGAGATCACGCCGGAGGAATCGTTCTTCGGCGACGATGCGACGGACAAGCAGTGGGCGCACGAGGAGAACGAGCGGATGGCGGCGGGCGAAGCGGTCGAGCCGGAGCCGCACGACAACTCCGAGGCCCACGCAGAGATCCACGTCGCCTTCATGCGGACGGCCCGCTACCGCAAGCTCCAGCCCGAGTATCGGGCGCTCATCCGGGGCCACCTCGACAAGACCATCGGCTTCCTGATGGCGAGCGGGGCCGGAGAGTCGTCCGCGCCAGGGCCAAGCGGCGCCAAGCCGCCAGGTGGAGGCGGTGGCCCCGATCAGCGCGGCGCCCCCGCGGCGGCCGGCGAAGGTCTTGCGGGCGGCATCGACGCCGAGCCCCGCACCGACAACAGGGGAGGCCCCGAGTAGACGGACAGTCCTCCGGGTTCGCCATTCTTGACAGGCGCCCTTCCCCGCACGCAGGCTCATCGGCAAGGAACCCTCGGGGCCGCACCCCGGCCCCGGGCCCGTCAGACCCGGTAGCGATACCCGGAGGGAACCGAGGTGGCCGACGAGCAGACAGCAGGAGCGGGAGGAGAGGGAGTAGCAGGCGCGGCAGCGCCGCCCGACAACGGGGCCGGAGCTGCCGCGCCAGCCGGAACGCCGGCGACGCAGGGTACCGCCGGAGCCCCGGACGAGGACGCGCCGATCCAGGCGACCCCGGACGAGGCGAGGCGTCTCAACTACGTCCGGCATGACCGGTTCGGGAAGGTGATCCAAGAGCGGAACGGGCTCCGGGAGGACAACGCACGCCTCCAGGCTCTCATCCATGCAGGCATCCGGGTTCCGGCCGCCCCAAGCGCCGCGCCTGCCGTCGATGAGGCTGCCGAAGACGATCCGCTCGCGGTCGCCAAGCAGGCCAGGGAGGTAGCGGACCGTACCCGCCGAGAGGCGGAAACGGAGAGGCAGGCGGGGCGGATCCGAACGGAAATCGGGCGCCTCGTCACCGACCTGGGCTTCGAGGACCCGAACGACGCCGCATCGGAAATCGAGAAGGATCTCCTTTTCGAGCTCCAGCGGACCGGAAGCCTCCCCGACCTCACGACCCTCGCCAACGCGCGTCGGCAGAAGGAGATCTCACGGGAAGCGGCTGCGGCCGCACGATACCGGGAGCGCAAGAACGGGCCAGCAGCCCAAGCCGCGCGTCCGAGTCCTGCGTCTCCGCCTGTCGTTACCCCGCCTCCTGCGAAGGAGAAGGGGTGGGGCCCGGCGAAGAAGCGGCTCGTCGAGCGGCTGGCGGCCATGGCACGCGGGTAGCGCTACCCGTCTGACGGAGAACACACATGGCCTTCACCGGAAACGCCGTCCAGCACGGCGGCGCCCTCGCTGGCGGAGCCGCAACCGGCTCCCTCGGCTTCGCGCTCAAGGAGGAGTTCGACGACGAGGTCGTCTCGCAGTTCAACAACGAGACGACGCTCTCGCAGCTCCTTCTCGACGGAACGGACGAGATGGAGTGGACGGGGGAGTACTACGTCCAGCCGCTCCACACCGGCCGCAACATGGCGGCCTCGCCCGGCGCCGAGACCCACGACTACCCGGACGCCGGGAACCAGGCCGGCGCCCAGCTCCAGATCCCGGTGGCCTTCTACCGGACCTCGGGGCAGATCACGAGCAAGGCGATCCTCGCCGCCGAGAAGGGCAACGCGGGGTCGGTGGTCGACGGGCTCGACTCCGACATCCGCATGGGCCTGCGGGACCTGATCCGGACCTGCAACGGGGACTTCTACGGGTCGCAGCTCGGCATCATCGCCGAGGTCTCGGCCCTGCCCGGCGGCAACCAGCTCACGCTCCGCTCGACCCTCGGTGCGGTGGCGCGCCACTGGCAGACGAACGGCGCCCGGTTCTTCGCGGGCGGCCGCAGCCAGCAGGTGGTCATCGCCGCGCTGGCCGAGGCGACGGCCTCGTACTCGGCCGTGCGCGGCCGCTCGACCGTGCTCCCCCGGGACAACCGCACGCAGATCACGATGACGGCGGGCCTGCCCGCCGGCACCGCGGTCGGCGATGTCCTCATCCGGGCGCCGTCGTCCAACGCGAACGACACGTGGACGAACGTCCAGGACGAGGCCCGGCTCGCGGTCTGCGGCCTGGAGCAGATCATCGACGACGGCACCACGATGCCGGCCCGGCTCGACGCGTCCTACTTCACGCAGGACCGCTCGACGCAGGACATCCTCAACGGCCTCGTGCGGAACATGGCCGGGGCCGCGATCGACGAGCCGACCCTGCAGGACTTCTGCGACGCGATCGCCGAGCAGGGCGGCGAGTCGACGAAGGACAGCCTCCTGCTCATGCACCGCTCCGTCCGGAGCCGCATGATGCAGATCTGGACGCCGGAGCGGCGGTTCGCGCCGCAGGAGTTCAAGGGCGGCCTCGACGGCAAGATGCTCGTGTACAACGCGGGCGACGGCGACCAGAAGGTGTACGTCGACAAGGACGCGACGTACGGGACGATCTTCTTCGTGAACCCTCGGTTCCTGAAGCGGCTCGTCCTGGCGCCGGCGCACCTCGTGACGCACACGGGCTCGGCGCTGCGGCAGCCCGGGAACGCCCCGGTGTGGACGTGGAACATCGAGGCGTACTTCCAGCTCTTCAGCGCGAAGGCGAACACGCTCGGCAAGCTGTTCAACGTGGCCGCGGACGCGACCTACGGGCTCGGCGCGACCTACAACCCGGCGTTCTAGCCCGGGGCTGAACGAGGAGGGTGCGGAGGTGGCCCGAGTCCGACGCGACTACCGCAGGGCTTGGGCCGCCTCCGTGCCCCCCGACTACGCTCCCGCAGCACTCCAGGGATCGCTCTCGTTCTTCCGGCAGTTGTCGGTCCTCTACGACGACAAGGTGATCGTGCGGTGGACTCCGAAGCGTAGGTGCTTCACGCTATGGGAGCGCACGCCGCCCGGGGACCTCGTCGTCATCCAGGACCTTCCGGAGGATCAGGCGCTCAACCGTCAGGTCCTCGATCATCTCGCCCTCTGCGACATCGCTCGGCACGACGGCGTGCAGGAGATCATCGACACGGTGGACGCCGCCCTGGAGCGCGGCCAGAGGGAGGAGCGGGACGCTTCGCGCCGGCGGAGCGGATCGGACCCGGAGCGCGTGCTGTGGGCGGGGCAGCGGCACTTTCGGGACGTGCTCTCGACGCCGCTCGGCGTGCGCTCGGCCGTGCCCGCGAAGCTCGTGCGGGCTACCTCGTGAACCTCTCGGACATGCGGTTGCGCGCGCGGGACGACCTGAACGAGGCAACGGCCTCGTTCTGGTCCGACGCGGAGCTCAATCGGCGGCTGAATCGGTCCTACCGCGAGATCCGCACGCGGATCGCCCAACTCGACGAGGAGTTCTTCGAGCGGGAGATCACCGTCGTCTACCCGGGGTCCAGCCGGCAGGTGCCGCTCACGACGCTCGGGTTCCCGTCGGAGCCGTTGAAGTTCGTGCTCGTCGAGGACATCACCGGGAACGCGAACGCCCCGTCGGTGCTCGATCATGTGGGCAAGGGGGAGGAGACCGCGTACCGGATCACGGGCGGAGGCGTCGCGGACTTCACGTCGATCCATGGATCCGGGTACTACCTGTCGGCCGGGCCGGGCGGTGCGCGTGAGATGGGGGTGCGGCCGCAGCCGAGCTCCTCGTTGACGCTGCGGATCACGTACGTCGGCATGACGACGGAGCTCGTCGCGGATCTCGACTCGCCGGACATCCCGGAGGACTTCCACGAGGCGATCGTGCTCGGCGCGGTCTACTCGGCGAGGCTCAAGGAGGAGGCGCCGGTGCGCGACGTACGGGAGCGGTACGAGACCGTTCTGCGAAACGCGCTCACGGCGCTCGACGGACGCCATTCGGATCGACACGCCCGCGTTGGCGTCGTCGAGCCCGAGATGTACGACTACGACGTGTAACGAGAGGAGGGGCGCATGCCCTGGTTCGTCTTGGATTGCGACGCAGCGACGATCGAGCGCCACCCGTCCCGGAAGGCGGATGGCGAGGGCCCCTACATCGAGGTGGTCGTGCACGAACTCGTGTTGCGCCTTCGGGCGGGCGAGCCCGTGGATGTGCCCGAGATCAGCCGTCGCCGCTTCATGCAGCGGGTGGGCTGGTTCGGCGAGTCGATGCAGGTGCGGGAGATGACCGGCCGCGAGGTGGCGGGGCACTTCGCCCGCGCAGGCGCGCCGCCGCCGGAGGCCGCGGTGCGCGAGGTCGTGATCGAGAAGCGCGTGCTGCTCGTTCCGCCGGCGTACGTGCTCGACCGGTGCTCGGCCGTGCAGCTCCGCAAGATGGCGGAGGCGGCCGGCATCGGCGGAGCGGCGAACCTGACGAAGGACCAGGCGATCGCCGCCCTGGTGGCGGCGGGGGAGCCGCTGGACGGCGGCGGCGAGCCCGAAGCGCCGCCCGCGGAGCCTGGCGATCCGCTCGCTCCTGCGACTTCGCCCGCGCCGGAGGTCTAGCCGCGGGTGGCCGTCCCGCGCGAGGTCCTGCCGATCGAGCGCCTCCGGGGACTGCACGACTTCCCCGAGAAGGCGCCGCTCGGGTCGGCCGAGGAGGCCGTCAACGTCCACATGGCGTTCGGCGGTCCCTCGCCGCGCCCGGGGACGGGGGTCCTGAACAGGATCACCCAGGGCGCCAACGCTCTCGTCGGGAAGGGCCTCTGGCCGTGGCGCACGGTGTCGGGCGCGCTCTACCTCGTGGCGGGCTACGTCGACGCGGTCACAGGGAGCGGCTACCTGCTCGTGATGCAGAGCAACGGCGTGGGGATCGCGTCGTTCAACCTCTCCGCGATCGCGGGCGACATCGCCAACGGCAACGTCGGAGGCAACTACGCGGCGGCCGAGAACGATCCGTGGGGGGCCTGCGTCTTCCAGCCTGCGGGCCTCCCGTTCGATGCGGGGTACAACGCGCTGATCGTCGGCACGTCGGCGCCAAGGAACGCCGCCGTGCTCGGCAATGACACGACTGCGTCCCTCTGGGCGCTCGTCCAATCGAACCTTCCAGGCAACGTCAACGGCTTCTTGTGCCTGCCGGTGACGCCGCTCGATCGCCCCGGCGGCGGTTTCCCCTACTGGGGCAACTCCGGGATCGCCGGGGCGGATCTGGGCGTGCCTGGGACGGTGCTCGCGGACGATGGCGGCCCCTACCTCGGCAACTCGAGCCGCGCGGTGTTCAACGATCGGCCGCTCATTGGTGGTCGAGCGGTGATGAGCTATCGGGGGCGCCTCGTCGTCGCCCGCCTGAACGACGGCAGCAACCGATCTGGGCTGCGGTTTAGCAACGTCGGCGACCTCGTCGTGGTGCAGAATCACATCGACCAGGGCCCCGATGTCATCATCCCTGCGAACCTGCTGCGGCCGGTTGCGTGGCAGGGCTGGCCCGCCGACAACATCGTGTGGCTGCACGACCCGGACCCGAGTCCCATCACGGCGATGGCGGTCTGGCGGGACTTCCTCGTCGTCTGCAAGTCGAACTCGCTGCACCTCTGCCGCTTCAGCTCGATCATCGACTTCACGGTCTTGCAGCAGATCATCGGGGTTGGCGCGGTCGGGCCAGGCGGGATCGCCACGGTCCACCACGGCGGCAAGGACATCCTGTTCTTTGTCTCGGGCGATGGCCTGTACGCCTTCGACGGCCAGGTCCGCTACCTCTCGGGAAAGATCGAGCGCCGGTTCCGGCGGCACGCGAGCTACCTCGGCGGGGCGCTCGTCGCCCTGCACCCGTGGCTGAACCAACTCTGGATCCAGGTGGGGGAGTCGCGTGAGAAGTCGGCGACAACGAGCGGCCAGACGCCGCACTGGTTCGTCTACGACTACGCGAAGGACGACTGGACGGAGTACTTCTTCGGGGGCGTGTTCGACGCCGCGACGCATCTCCCGTTCACGGGCGTGCCCGGGGCGTACGAGTTCCCCTACATGCTCGCTCGCGTGCCACGGCCCGGGGGCGCGGGCGGCGCCGGGTTGAACGTCGTCGTGCATGGGATCGGGAGCGTCGACACGGCGCACGAGGCCGCCGGGTCGTCGGTCGGCTTCGAAACGCGGTGGCAGTCCCAGCGCGTGGCCTACGGGAAGCACCAGGTCCGGCTCTGGCGGTACCTCCGCCTCGACCAGCAGGAGAGTGGCGAGGCGGCGAACGTCACGGCGTACTGGATGCTCGACAACCAGAGCCGCGCCGCCGCGATCGCTGCGGGGCAGTCGACCGCACTTTCGACGATCGGCACGAATCCGGGTACGTTCGGCTCGATGACGTTCGGGAATGCCACGTTCGGGGAGCGCGGGTACATCTCGAGCCGGGTGCCGATGGGCGGCGGGCCGGCGAGGTGGTTCAGGTTCGGCGTGCAGACCGACCAGGGGACGGCCGGTCCTCCGCCGTACCTGTTCAACGCGGCGGAGATCGACACGCGCCGCAAGGAAGGGAGGCGGTAGGTGGGGCTCCTCGCCTGGACGGATCCGGCGCCGGTCGACGGCACGACGCTGCTCACGTCGGCGCGGTGGGAGCAACTCAAGACGGACATCGGAGCGGTGCTGGGCGTCGTCGCCGGTGCGGCCGGCGCCGTCGACGGGAACAACATCCCGGACGGCACGGTCACCAGGGCGAAGCTCGCCGTTGGCAACCGGGACGTGACGTGGGGGCTCACGATCCCGCTGAACAAGACGACGCTCGCCGTGGCGACGGATGTCGGGTTCACGCACGCCGGAGGGGCGGCGACGGAGATCTGGGGCCCGGCCGTCGAGGTGGACATGACGCTCGTGCGGGCCGAGTACGTGGCGGACTACGTGGCGACGAGCCCGGCCAGTTTCCAGCCGGCGCGCGCCGGGGTGGCGGTCGGCACCGCCGATTCGCTCGCCGTGCTCGGGACGCCCTCTCGCGTCACGAGCACGCAAGCCGTGGCGTACACGACCGGCCAGCGGGTCGGGGTGCTCGTGCAGGGGAGTGGCGGGACCACGAACGTTCGTGGGGCCTTCGCCGTGTACCGCTTCACCCGGCCCCTCGTGTAGGAGGCGACGATGGACAGGCACGACTTATACGACTGGCTTCCGGGTTTCGAGGATGTCGAGGACGCGGAGGCCCGCGATGCGGAGGAGGCAAGGGCCCGTGCGCGCCTCGCCGGGCGGTTCGATCCGTTGCGCGACCAGCTCAATCGGATCCTGGGCGGCGGGGAGGAGGCACCCTACGCCGCCCGGGCCCGACAGCGGGTGCAGGAGAGCTACGGCCAGCAGGGGCGGGGCGTGCTCGCGAACGCCGCCCAGCGCGGGTTGCTGCACTCCGGGCAGGTGGCCGCGCAGATGCGCGGGCTCGGGTCCGAGCAGGTGCGGGCGGAGGCGGATGTCACCAATCAGGCGAACCTCGGCCTTGTGCGGTCGCTCCTCGGCCAGTGGCAGGGGGAGATCGGGCTGTCGGGCCAGGAGTTCAACATCCAGCAATGGTTCGACCAGCTCGACGAGGATGCCAAGAGGACGCTCCTCGACCAGATCTTCGGCGGTGCGGCGCAGGGGTTCGGGGAGGAGGGCGGCAAGGCCGCCGCCGCCAAGGCATTCGCGTAGGAGGCACCGATGGCAGGCATCCTCGGCGAGGCGTTGGCGGCTGCCCTCCTCGGCTTCGGGACGGGCTTCTTGCGCGAGAAGCGCGAGGGGCCGGAGCGCACCCGCAAGCTGAAGCGAGAGGAGGAAGATCGGTCGCTTGAGGGCCTCATCCAGGCGTCGAAGCTGCGCCATGCCGCAGCCAGCCCGGAGGAGCTCGACGCCCTCGGCCCGCTGCTCGAGAAGCTCGGTGCGCCGAATCAGGGGTCGGCGCTGCCGGACGTGATGGAGCCGCGCGGGCTCGCCCCGTGGACCGGCACGCCGGCCAGGCCGCTCCCGCCCCCCCAGGATCCGTTCGCCCGCATGCTCTTCGAGCGGATCGCCCGGGGGCGGTCGCAGGAGGAACGGAAGGCTGGTCTCGAGGAGCGCCGGATCGCGACGGGCGAAGGCGCCGAGACCACTCGGGCCGGCGGGCTCGGGGAGAAGCGGCGCTGGAACGACTATCTGATGAAGCGGGGCTACCCGTTCCGGCCCTCGGGTGGCGGTGGCGGCCTCTCCTTCGGTCCGGGGCAGGCGGCCGCCCTTGAGCGTTTCCTCTACGGCATCGCCCAGGACACCGGCCAGACGGACATCTCCGGCGACATGCTCACGCAGATGCTCGGCCGGGTCGGGGGCGCGCCGGTGGGTTCGACGCCGGAGAAGCGCGGGGCCGCGCTGGCCGCGACGGCGGCCCGGAAGACCCGCGAGCGGGCCGCCCGGGTGC
>ERZ1292623.2514-Hain-H51-01um-R1-2514-length-16312-cov-14_pt2 | contig 12964 bp, 11 predicted proteins | sample MGYA00564398_ERZ1292623 | MGnify/ENA primary metagenome ERZ1292623 (study PRJEB36523, sample SAMEA6512633) | groundwater metagenome | collected 2019-01-07 | study: AquaDiva: Metagenomics assemblies of 32 groundwater samples | reverse complement strand
TTTTTCCTCAATTTCTTTGGTTTCTCTTGTTTCAATAAGCTTTTCCACCCTTTCTCCAAAAAGGGTAAGCCGTTTTTCCGAGCTTTCATAAGATGAATTAGCATTTCTTAAATGACTTCCTAATTTCCGGAAATCTTCCATTAACTTTTCGCTGTCTTGCTGAATTCGGCTTAATCTCTGCAAAATTTCTTGAGTTCTTTTTGAGATTTGGGTGTCTCGAAACCAATGCTCAATTGTTTTTAAGGTTAAATAAATGGTATTGGGAGAAGTTAAAGTAACTTTTTTTCTCCTGGCGTAATCTGAAATATCCTCTTCTTTCAAATTAAACATTATATGATGGAAAATGGCTTCGGCGGGAATATACATTAAGGCGTAATCCACCGTATTTTCAGAAGGCAGAATATATTTTGAAGAAATTTTATCAATATTAATTTTTATATCCTGAATAAATTTTTTCTGAAAAAAACTCCTCTCCTCATCTTTTTTAGTTTCTATCAGTTTTGTGAAATTATCAGAAAAAAATTTAGAGTCAATTGGCAGTAATTTACCATTGGGCAATTTAAAAATAAAATCCACTTTATCTCCAGAGGAAAAAAGATACTGGCGCAAATAAAGTTCTTGAGGGAAATACTCGCTTAAAATATGATCCAAAGAAGCCTCTCCCCATTCCCCTCTTAGTTTTGGGGTTTTAAAAATTTCCTGAAAAGAAGAAATGTTTTTCATTTCTTCCTGAATTTGCTTAAGGCCTTCTCTCATCTGAACCGTTTCTCTGGTAAAAGAAGAAATTTGCTGATGCATAGCATGGGAAGTATTATCCACGCTTCCCTTAATCTCTAAAACCAAGTCTGTTACCCTTCTTTCCAAGTCCCGAATCAGGCTATTTTGGCTTTTATCCAATCCTGATTTTCTCATTGAAAAAATAAAAGCCCCAAAAATAATAAAAAGGGGCAAAATTATTAGAATAATCAAAAGAAAATCTGGCATTCTAATCGTAAGATATCATTATTTAAGCAGGATTTCAACTATTAAAAAAGCAAAATAAATTCCCAATAAAATAAATCCTTCTTGAGGGGTAATCTTCTTATTACTTCTAACAAAGAGTAAGAAGAAAAGAGATGAAATTATCAAAAAGATACGAGCAATGGCAAATAGTGAAAAATCATTGATTTCAAGCGGATGAATTAAAACCACAATACCCAAAATCAAAGTAGCCGTAATTGCGACTCCGCCCATTAAATCCCCCAAGAGCAGCCAATCTTGGCCTTTCTTAGCCGCTTGAATGGAGAAAAACAGTTCTGGTAAAGAATTCCCCACCCCGACAATAAAAATCCCAATTAAAACCAGAGGAAAGTTTAGGGCCTGAGAAAAGAATTGAGCTGAAGCTACTATTCCATTTCCTCCAAGTAAAAGTAATAAAACCCCTAAAATCAAAGAAATTGAATCAATGAAAAATTTTTTAGAGGTTAACTCTTCTTTGCCGTGATCGTAAATTTTAGTAAATCTTTCTTTTTTTGAAAAAAGCCAAGAAACATAAATAAAAAAAGTTAAAATAAGCAAAATACCATCCGTTCGAGATAAAGAACCGTCAAAAAGTAAAAAGATGGGAAGAATGGCAGCGAAAATAGTAAAAAGAGAGCTTCCTTGAACGGTTTTACTCTGAACTGACAGACCCTTTCTTGAAATTAAAGCTGTTAATCCAATAACAACCGAGAGGTCAAAAATATTGCCACCAACGATATCGGCAAAAGAGAGTTCGGGAATTCCATTTAGGGCAGAAATTATACCAACAACAAGATTGGGAAGCGAACAAGCAAAAGCCATCAGAAAAAAAGCCACGACAAACTCTTTTAATTTCAAGAAAAGGGCAATTCTATGAACTTTCTCAACTAACCACTCGCTTGAAAAAGTCATTAAAAGACAAGAGGAAATAAAAATCAGAATATAATAAAGCCAAATCATAACATAAAATTTCTAAAGAAATTTCATTCCGTATATAATCTCATAAATAATTCCGGCCAAAAATATCAAAATCAAAGGGTAAGCCAAAATAGTTTTTGGCTTTATTTTTCGGTAAATCAGCAAGATTAAAATTCCTTCTATTCCAATCGTTATTGCGCCGACAAAAGAAATTACAGAAATAAATTGTTTTATTCCAATCAAAAAAAGGAAAAGAGGGACAAAACAGGTAATTATCCAGGCTAAATTTCTTTTAAATTTCAGATCATACCAAAAAACTTTCTTTAAAGTGAGCCCTATGGCAATAAAAGAAGTAAAAGTCGTTAAAAGACCAAAAAATATAAGCAAGGACACTATTCCATCACCCAAAACAGATTCAATTCCAGATAGAGCTGATTGGGTTGTCTGAGGCCCAGTAATGCCCAAAATTAAGTAAATGAAAAAAAGATAAACGATCATCGGGATCAGAATTGAAACTGGTATTACCCATCTTAACGCCGATTTTCTTTCTCTCAACATTTCCTCTATTTCTGGAATCAAAGCTGCCCCCCAAAGAGAAAAAAGAATTAACCCATAAGGCAAAAAGAAAAAAGACCAATTGGGCTTGGGAAAAAGATTTTCAGCAACTATAAAAGATTGCCCTTTTAAAAAAACAGTTAACAAAATAATTAAAAAGAGAATTAATCCCCAAAACTCTACTTTGGCTACGGCCTTTATTCCAAAGAAGATTAAAACAGCTCCAATGCTAAAATAAAGGATGGTATAAAGCATCTGATTCCCTCCAAAAAAAGGAGAGAGAAGCTGGGTTAGAAATTCCCCTCCAATAATTAAGTAAGCTAAAAGAGCGCCAAAAATCCCCAAAATAATTGAAAGATAGGCAAAAAATTCTCCACTTGGACCAAGATAGATTTTGGCAAAACCTGGCAATCTTTTTAAATCAGGTGTCTTTAAAGATATTTCACCAAAAAAACTATGAATCAAAATTACTAAACTTCCCAGAACAAAAAAATAGCCAAGCATCACCCAGAAGCCAACTTTTAAAGTAATGTAGGGCAGGGAAAAAATACCAACCCCAATAATAGTGCCAGAAAGCGTAGCTATTGCGTAAATTTCCCTCATTTAAGTCATCCAATCTCAATTATTTTATACTGAACTTTTCCTTCGGGTGTTTCAACCGTAAAGTCCTCAAGCAATGACTTCCCTAAAACAGCTTTCCCTAAAGGAGATTGCATAGAAATTTTTTCTTTTAAAGGATTAGCTTCTTCTGGCCCCACAATTTGAAATTTCTGCTTTGAGCCATTTGAGCTGATCGTTACTATTGAACCGATTTGAACTTTATCTTTTTCTTCCCCATTTTTCGGTTTTTCAATGATTTTCGCTTCTCGAATTATCGATGTTAATTCCAAAATTTTTCCCTCCAAAAAGGCCTGATCTTCTTTGGCTTGGTGATAAGCAAAATTTTCTTTCAGGTCGCCAAAAGATGCCGCATGCTTTATTCTTTCGGCAATTTCTTTTCTTCCAATAGTCTTTAAGTGTTTTAACTCTTTTTTAAATTGTTCAAAACCTTCGGAAGTTAAGTATCGTTGCATATTTCTTATTTTATCAGAAAAAAATGATTATAAAAACAGGGCCGTACGATTTCTCGTACGGTTTAATCCTACCAATTCTATGAGTATTTTAGTGAAACTTAATTTATGATTTTCTAAAATGCGGCCCCAAGGGGATTCGAACCCCTGTTACATGGATGAGAACCATGCGTCCTAAGCCGGGCTAGACGATAGGGCCATTTCTCAATATTATTATATTCATTATCTATTTTTCTTCAACCTCTTGATCTGGCGGAATTTGCCACAAACCTATAATATACTTAGCTAATTTTCCAAAAATGGGAGCGGCTGAATATTCAGCTGTTCTGGATTTTGGATTATCCAGCTTCACTAAAATGACGAACCTGGGATTAAATGCAGGAGCAAAACCAACAAAAGTCTGCCAAGTTTTATCTGAATAACCAGATCTATTAATCCCCAAAGCGCCAAAAGGAATCTGGGCGGTTCCGGTTTTACCAGCAATATAGTATCCTGGAACTTTAGCTGTTTTTCCATAACCTTTCTCTATCACATTAATCATCATAGAAGTTACCTGATTAACGGCATCTTGAGAAACGATTAGATTTTGAGAAACCTTAGGTTGAGTTATAATTTCTTTTTCATCTTTAATAATTTTTTTGACGATATAAGGATTTGCCATCTTGCCTCCGTTAGCAATTACCGAGATTGCCCGGAATAATTGCAAAGGAGTCATTTCTATGCCTTGGCCAAAAGAAGCTGTAGCAAAGTTTACTTCATATCCTTTCTTAAAATTAGAATTAGTTGAGAATACTTCACCTTGCAGAGTAATTCCAGTTGGGTCAAAAAAGCCGAATTTTTCAATATAATTCAAAAAGGTTTGATGGCCAATTTGTCTTTCAACAAAAACAGCTCCGGTATTAATAGATTTTTCCAAAACCTCGTTCATCGTTTGATTTCCCCAAGTTCTTTGACCATAATTATAAATTTTATAACCGCCAATTTTTATAATACCCTCGTCTACGTATTTAGTTTCAGGAGTAACTTTCTTAGTATCCAAGCCAGCTACCATTGTAATTGGTTTAAAAACAGAACCTGGTTCAAAAATTTTTTGAATGGCTGAATTTTTGAATACTTCCAAATCTGATTCTTTGGTATATTGATTTGGATTAAAACTCGGGAAATCCGCCATGGCCAATATCTTGCCGTCTTTAGGATCCCCAACTATAATCTGTCCTCCTTCAATGCCCAACTCCTCTTTCGCTTCTTTTAATAATTTTTCGGCCGTAAACTGAATATTATAGTCTAATGTTAAAATTAAATCAGATCCTTCTTCAATGGGCTTTGAAGTTAATTTAATCAAGTATCCCCAAGCACTTCTTTCTCCTCCCTGAATTCCTTCAGAACCTGTTAAATTCTCATTATAATAACCCTCTATGCCGTATTGCCCTCCACTATCTCCTCCTAAAAAACCAATTACCTTTGAAGCAAACTCTTCTTGGGGATAATACCTTAAATTCTCTTTTTTTAGATGAACTCCGGGTAAATTCGCTTTTTTCAAAATTCCTACTTCTTCTGAATTTAATCTATTTTTTATTAAAACATAAAGGCTTTCATCCTTTTCTCCTTGTTGAATTTTTTCTAAAATGGAGTTTTCGTCTTCTTTTAAAATCTGGCTTAGTTCCTTTGCCACCTCTTCAAAATCTTTTCCCTTCTTTGAAATATCAAAAGGAGACACAAAAACAAGCTCTTCCTCTTTATTTATGGCTAAAGGAAGAATTTTAACATCGTTATTTTGAATCTCCAAAAAAATTTCTCCTCTTTTTCCTTCTTTTTGGTCAAAGAATTTTTGCTGCCCTTGAGCTAAAGCTTTCCAGTATTCATGATCTCTAATTTGAATCAAAAAAAGCTTAGCTGAAAGAGCCAAGCCAAAAATAATCAGAAAAATTAAAACAAGATTTACCCGCCAAAATTTCATATCTTCCGAAAAGAAATTATTTACTACTTTGAAACAACTTGACCTTCTAAAATCTGGAGATAACGAACCTTATCTGATTTTTCAAAATTAAGGCTCCCCACTAAACTTCCGATCTTTTCCAATGAATTCCCCTGAGATAAACCAACCTCCAAATTCTCGTTATCTCTTGCAAGTTCGTTTGCTCTCTTTTGATAATTCTGAAGCAAAAATGTCTCTTTGGCAAGAAAAGTTACCTGAAAGATATAAAAAACTAAAAGGGAAGACAATAAAACAGTGCTTAGAAAGTAAAATGATTTTAAACTTAATTTTAAATGTGGTTTCTTAACTCTGAATAATAAGTTAAGAGATAAAATATTGTTCATTTTTTAACTGCTGCTCTTAGCTTTGCCGACCTTGAAGAAGGATTTATTTTAACTTCTTGATTTGTTGGTATAACCGGTTTTTTCGTTAAAATATCTAATTCGTAAGATTCTTTGCTAAGAAAGAAATTTTTCACTATTCTATCTTCCAAAGAATGAAAAGAAATTATAACTAATCTTCCGCCTTTAGCTAAAACATCTAAAGTTTGGGGCAATGATTTTTCTAAATTATTTAACTCATCATTAACCTCTATTCTCAAAGCCTGAAAAGTAAAAGTCGCAAAATGCCTCTTCTGTTTTCTATACCAAAAGGGAACAGATTTTTTCACAATTTCCACCAATTGAGATGTAGTCCTAATCGGTTTCAGTTTTCGAGTAGCGACAATGTTACCAGCTATTTTCTGAGAAAACTCTTCTTCCCCATATTCTCTTAAAATTTTTTCGATTTCAAAAAAAGAACGGTAGTTTAATATCCTCTCTGCGGTTTCAAGATTTTTTTGATTATATCTCATATCCAATGGCTCATTTTTTTGAAAGGAGAATCCCCTGCCAGATTCTTTTAAATGCCAGCTCGACATTCCCAGATCAAATAATATCCCTTTCAACGGCTGAAATTTATATTTTTTAACAATCTCTTTTAAATTAATATAGGAATCATTCACTAAAATAAATCTTTCTCTAATTTCTGCTTGATAGGGTTTTTCTGAAAATTCTTTCTTTACGAGTTTGCAAAATTCATGATCTGCCTCAATTCCAAGGACTTTTCCTTTGGGCTTGTTTCGTTCAAGAATAACAGATGTATGGCCTCCAAAACCGATTGTCGCATCAACGAAATTTTCATTTGGTTTTGGGTTAAGATATTCTAAAACTTCTTTTTTAAGAACGGGAATGTGCACTTTGTTTTATATTCCTAATTGCTGTAACCTAGAAGCCATATCTCCTATATCTTTTTGGGTTCTGTCCTTATAATCCTGCCATCTTTTTTGTTCCCAAATCTCAATTCGATTAGAAAGACCTAAAATTGATACATTCTTTTTTAAAAGAGCGTAATCTTTTAGGTAATCTGGCACCAAAATCCGTCCTAATTTATCAAAAGTCACGTCAACTGCTCCAGACAGCATAATTCTCACAAAACCCCTAGCATCTGTTTGGCCATTGGGTAGACCCTCTAATTTTTTTGTTAATTTTTGCCACTCAAGGATTGGATAAACTACAAGACAATTATCAAGACCAGTTGTTAAAACAGCTTTTTTCCCGAGCGTTTTTCTAAATTTTGAAGGTATAGATAATCTTTTTTTATGATCAATAGTATAAACGTATTCTCCTATAAACATACTACTTTTCCACAGAAAATGGCTGTTATTAACTACTTATCCACAATTTCCCACTACACCACCACTATAACCTACTCCATCTCTTTCAGTCAATATAAGTGAGTTAACTTGAAAATCGCCTTAAAATCTGAGTTTATCCACAAATAATTCACAAGCTATCTTTCCTTTTCAAATTAAAAACGCTCCCAAATAACTAGAGCGCTATACTATATTATTATCTTAATCTTTTAGATATCTCCTTCGTAAAATAAAAACTCAAAATAATCAGGGTGAAAATCAGGCAAAATAATATTTTCAAGCAACTCTGTTTCCAAAGGTGCTTCAATTTGTAAAAATTGATTAAAATTAGAAAAATCTATATTGAGCTTCAAATTAACTTGCCCGGGCACAGCGTTAGAAATCTTACCTGCCTCTAATGGTTTAACTAATTTAGCCACATTAATCTGTTCGTCTAATTTAATTTTATAAAGATAATTATCCTTTTGACCGATCCAAACCTCAACCGGAAGCCCTTCATTCATTTCTAAAAATTCATTAATTCTTGGAAGTAAGTCTTGCAATACTCCCAATTCTAAAATTCCCTCCGGCCCCAAAAATTGCCCTGTGAAAGTAAATATTTCTGGTAAAGCCCTTTTGATTTCTTCTTTATTCAAAATAAGCAAATAACGATTTGTTTTAACTCCATTAACTTCTCCGTCTGGAAGAGACTTTTTTACAATATATGTTCCAAGGAGCTCTTCAAGTTTTTTAATTATGGCTTTTTTTACTTCTTCTCTTTCCTGAAGATTTTGATCTATAATCTCTTTCTCAATATTCTGACCAGATACAGCCTTAAGAAAAATTTCTTGGTCAAATTTAATCCACTGCTCTTTAATTTCAGTTAAATCAACGCCTAATGATTCTAAAATTCGCTTTGAAAAAGAAGGATCTGGAGGATTTGTTATCTTAAAATAAGAAATAGAGCCAATGATTTTATTTTCTCCAGATAATGAAAATTGATTTTTATTCTCCTTTATTCGTGAAGAGAGAAACGAGAATTCAATAGTAAAATCTCCGGCTATCTTTAAGTTTTGAGAATCTGTCTTGTCTAAATCATTTTTAAAAAATATGGAGGTATCCAGAATTTTATTATTTTCTTCTCTCGCTTCAAAATTAAATTCCGTTTCAAATCTAAAAGTTTTCAATTCTCTCATTTTTTGAATTGCTCTTTCAACCACCCTTTCAGGGCTCGGCCGAAAAGGATTCCAAAAAGGATTCCAAGCTTTTGTAACCAAGGAAATTCCAATTCCAAGCAATAAAATAATGACAGCCCAAAAAAGAATCCTGATTGGGTGATTTTGATTAAGCATTAATTTTAAGTTCAAAAGTTTGAGAGTCAACTTCAACCTTGTCTCCTCTTTTTATTTTACCTTCTAATAAAGTTGAAGCTAAAATATTCTCAACCCTATCCTGGATAACTCTTCTCATCGCTCTTGCTCCGAAAATTGGATCGTAACCTAAATCAGCAATTTTTTCTTTTAAAGGAAGGGTAATTATAAATTCAATTTCTTTTTCTTTTAGATTTTTCTTTAATTTTTGGAGCATTAATTCAGCGATATCCAAAAGATTTTCCCTGCTCAAAGGTGTAAAAACTATTGTTCCGTCAAATCTGTTTATCAATTCCGGCCTAAAAATTCCTTTATCAAAAATATAAGTTAGAAGTCTTTTTTTGACTACATCCCAAACTTCTTTAGATTTGCCAACTGGCTTCTCATCAAGCGATAAAGGACCTCCTTGTGTTATTTCTTTTAAAACCTGTAAAATTATTTGATAGCCAGCGTTAGAAGTGGCAATAATAATGGCGTTTTTGAAATCAACTTTTCGACCTTGACCATCGGTTAGATGGCCCTCGTCAAAAACTTGCAAGAAAAGATTTAAAATATCTGGGTGAGATTTTTCGAATTCGTCCAAAAGTATTAAAGAAAAAGGATTTTCTCTAATAGAAGTTGTCAGCATTCCTTTTTCTCCCCTTGAACCAATTAATCTTGCAATATCTTTAAGTTCTTGAAACTCTGACATATCCAAACGAATCATTTTTTCTTCAGATCCAAAATAAATCTCAGCTAAAGCTTTTGAGGTTTCGGTTTTCCCAACTCCGGTTGGTCCCAAAAAAAGAAAAGCTCCCATCGGACCTTTTCTAATTGTAATATCAGCCCTTGCTCTTCTTAACGCTGAAGATATCTCTCCAACCGCTTCCTCTTGATTGATAATTCTTTGGTGAATCAAATTTTCCAAATCTAATAAAATTTCTTTTTCTTTACTTTCAAGTTCCCCAACTGGAATTTGAGTCTTTTGGGTAATAAGTTGGGCAATATCTTCTGGTAAAACTATTCTTTTTCTTTTTCTGGCAGCATTAACCATCGCTTCATCCAATAATTGCATTGCTTTTTCTGGGAAAGGAAGACTTGTCAAATATCTTGCTGAAAGAGAAATAATATCCTGAACAGCAGGATAAGAAACAATAATTTTATATTTTCTCTCAGATCTTAAAGCTCGGTCTTGTATTATAAATAAAGTTTCCTGTTCGGAGATTTCTGAGACCTCTATTTTTTCAAAAAGAGACAGGAGGCCGGAATTCTGTTCAATGTTTGTATGAAGACCATCAAAAGTGGTAATACCAATAAACTGAAATGAGGGCAAAGCCAGATAAGAAGAAAGAGTCCCTGAAACTTCAACCGCTCCGACCCTTCTTTCGGTTGGAACGCTAATGTAATTATAGATATCATCAATAACCAATATTACATTGCCAGCAGCAACTGCCTCGTTCAATATCTTATCTAAAACTTCTTCAGCTTCTTCTGTATTTCCTGTAGCCGCTACTACCTTGGGCAGATCTAAAATCATCACTTTTTTATAATTCAATTCAGGCAAGCTCTCTCCCAAAGCGCATCTATTAGCCAAAGCCTCAATCATACTTCTTCTGGCACTACCAGAATCCCCTACTATTAAAACATTATTTCTCTCGACTCTCGCCAGAACTGCTTCCATTGCCTCAACCTCTCTTTGATGAGCAAAAATATCCCGAAATCCCTGCTTTCTCATTAACTCTGTAACATTAATTGAAAACTGGTCTAATAAAACAGTGAATCCTGCCGTCCACTCCCTAGCTAAAGAGCCCTTTCTTAATAAATTTTTCCATTCCCAAAATCTTTTATGTTCTGATATTTTATCTTCCAAATCTTCTAACCAATGTGTTAATTCTTCAATCTCTTTTGTTTTTAAATTATTTTCAATTAAAATTTTTTTACACAAGGAGTTATGTTCAAAAATGGCGCTTATAAGATCGCCCGTCTTGACTATTTCTCTACCCCTGTCTGAAGCAATCTTGATGGCTCCTAAAATTGACTTTTGAAAATCTAAAGAGTATTCTTCTTTGAAAATATCTTTTGATAGATTTTCAATTTCCTTTTTTAAAATTCCTGTAATTTTTCTTAAATCCAAAAGAATTCGAGAAAAAACAAATCCTAATTTTAGATTATTTTTCAGAATAAAATAGGCCAAAATCGTTGAATTAATCTCAGGCAATTGTCTTGAACGAGCAAATTTTAAAGAAAACCAAACATCTCTGCTACTCTCATAATTTAAAAAATCGGCTAGATTATAATTAATGATACCGCCTTGAGAGAGAGCATCTTTAATTTTCAATTTTAGATTGGGTTTTTTAACTTTAGAATTAAAAAAAAGTTCTAATTCCCAAAATAAGATAGTTGCACTCAAAAAAATCATCAGCCAACCAAGTAAAATAGATAAAATTGAAGAAGAGAAATATCCAGTCAAAAAACCATACAAAAAAATAGGAAATATAAAAATAAATAAAAAGAGCGATATTTTCTTGAGAAGCGGAGTAAATCTAAAAAACGAACGAAAACCCCATTTAACTGACCGGAAAATTATCGCATTCTTTAAATTAAAGTAAAATTTGTCTGAAACCATAATAAATCCCCAAAATTAAAAAGAGTGGTAAAAATAACCACCCCAAAAAGATAATAAGAGCCGCTAAGATCATAAAAATCTCAAATACTAAACCAGTTATAATTAAAACACTCCTCACAATCGTGCCGATAAAACGGGAAAATAGATTAGAAAGAACTACCTCAAAATATCTTGCAGGATCAAATCCTCGGCCAAAAGACCATTCGTATTTTCGCCAAGGAGAAAAAAGAGTCTTTAAAAGAAGAGAAGTAGAAAAATAATTTAAATTGAATAAAAGAAAATTCTTCAATGCTTTGAGAATTTCTCTTGGGGCTTCAAAAAAATGCCAGGTTAACCAGAGAACTAAAATATTATTCATCATAAAGAAGAATAGCTTTAAATCAAAATTAATCCATTGATCTATTTATTAAATTATAAGGTATTCTTCAAGAGAAAGAAAGTAGAACTATTATCTTTTCTTGCCTACCCCTTTCTATTTTCTAAGGATGCTTTAATAATCTTGACAAGGTCTTTTGGTTTTCTATAATGGCTCTGAGATATTAAAAAGGTCGTAATAATAAAATTTAAAAAAATAAAAAGACATGATTGAAGACAGATTAATTTCTCCTCTATTTTCTCAAGAAGAAGATAGGTTTGGTTTTGATATGGATGATTCAGAAGAAAAAGAAGAAGAGGAGGAGGAATCTAAAGAAGAAGAAAATTAGACTATTTTCGTTTCGCGAATAGTTTCCCTAGAAATATCTTATTTCGCAAATGTAAAATAGAAGAAGAACATCTTTTAGAAAGCAAAAATTCCTTGCGAAAAGCAGGGAATTTTTTTAAAAAAAACGGGGCAAAACAATCATTCCGAAGAATGGTCGCTTTTGCCCCTAGCGTAGGGAGGACTGCCTTTATAATATCATGCGGAAAATATCTGTCAAGCTATTTTTTTTCTTTCCAAAGAGATAAACTAACAAGCAAGGGAGCCGCAATAAAAATAGATGAATATGTCCCAGCTAAGATTCCAATTATTAAGGCCAAAGCGAAATACTTTAAGGTGATCCCACCCCAAAAAAAGATAGCTGATAGAACCAAAATAGTGGCCAAAGAAATATTAATAGACCTTACAATGACTTGATTTAAACTTTTATTAACGGTTTCTTCAAAATTAACTCCTATTCTTTTAAGAAGGTTTTCCCTGATTCTATCAAAAATCACTACCGTATCATTGAGAGAGTAACCCAAAATTGTTAACAAAGCTGCGATTATGGGAATAGTGATTTGCACTCCAGAAAACTTTCCCAGAACAAAAAATACTCCCAAAGGTATTAAAACGTCGTGAAGCGCCACAAGCGAAGTTATCAAGCCATACTGCCAAGATTTCACCGGTCGGTAAACCTGACGAAAAGCCAGGGCAATATATAACAGAATTGCGATTAAGGAAACTACAAGTAAAATTTGGGTTTTTCTTTTCAATTCTTGGCCGATTATTGGGCCTATTGACTGAAAACTCATTTCTTGAAATTCATTTTTTTCTCTAAGTTTTTTAATTATTTCCTGATGCGTTGCTTCCGATACTTCTTTGATCCTGATGATTATGCCTTTCTCTCCGGTTGGTTGAACGTAAATTGTCCCGAGGTTAAAAATCTCCAAGTTTTTTTCAATTTCCTGGTTAGACGGCCTAATGCCCTTGTACTCAAGCTCTAAAATACTACCGCCAGTAAAATCAATTCCTAAATTCAAACCAAATATAAAAAAGAAGGTTATACTTAAAACAACTAATCCTCCAGAAAAAATATAATAAATTTTTCTATGTTTGAT
>ERZ1292623.3674-Hain-H51-01um-R1-3674-length-12972-cov-9_pt1 | contig 12972 bp, 19 predicted proteins | sample MGYA00564398_ERZ1292623 | MGnify/ENA primary metagenome ERZ1292623 (study PRJEB36523, sample SAMEA6512633) | groundwater metagenome | collected 2019-01-07 | study: AquaDiva: Metagenomics assemblies of 32 groundwater samples | reverse complement strand
ATGGCGGAATTTGATTATTTTGTCCACTCCTTTATCATATTTATATGATCGGACGGCTAAAAGGGAAAATAATATTCAGGGAGCAAAAACGCTTGATTTTGGATGTCGGCGGCGTGGGATACGCGCTTTATGTTTCTCTTGATACTTTTAAAAAAATATCGCGCCGGACGGAAAATCAGGAAATGATTTTTTGGACCCATCTTCACGTCAGGGAAGACGCTCTTCAGCTTTACGGATTTTTAGAAAAGGCGGAAGTGGAATTTTTTGAAATGCTGATCGCGATCTCCGGCGTGGGCCCAAAATCGGCCATCGGCATTTTGGGCGTCGCGTCCCTTGATACGCTTAAGCGCGCGATTGCTTCGGGAGACACTTCTTATTTGTCAAAAGTTTCCGGAATCGGGCGCAAGACCGCCGAGAAAATCGTGCTGGAATTAAAGGACAAGCTGGTTGGAACCATTGGCGCCGGTTTGGCGGACGCGGCGAGAAAAGGAGAAGAAGACGCGCTTGATGCCCTTCAATCGCTGGGATATTCTTTGCGGGAGGCGAGAGATGTTTTAAAAGAAATTCCGCCGGCCGTGGAAGGCGCGGAAGCGCGAATAAAAGCGGCGCTTAAATTATTAAGCAATCCTCATACTAAATAATTATGAAAAACTATGCGGATAATTTGCCGGCGGAAAAAGACGAAGGATATTTTTCTCTTTTGCGCTTTAGATTAAAGACGGCTGTTTTCAGGAAAGTTATTATTTTTTATTTTGGCTTAAGCGCGTTCACTTATTTTTATTTTATAACTCTCGCTGTTTTGTATTTTGGGCGGCTTTGGGGTTCTTATCCTGTTTTTAGTTTTTTGGCGTCGGCTTTTTCAGAGCCGTATGTCGGCGCGGTCGCGGTGTACACTCTTCTCAAAGAATACCGCAAGAAAATAAAGCGATCGGGGAGTTTTCATCGGGGAGAAATTTTTGTCAGCGCCTGGGCGTTAATGCTTTTCGCGGCAATTATTCTTGCTTTATTTTCGGACAGCTACGCTCTTGATGAGCCGCTTAAAATCATCATTCAGACCAGCATCGCCGTCATTCTTATTTATATCGGAAGCGTAGTGCATGAGCCGTAAAAAATTCAGAGATGATTGAAAAAATTTTGCGAAGCGCGAAAAAATTTATTCCTCGGCCGGTGTTTAGTTTTTTCCAGCCGTTTTACCATCGGTTTTTGAATTTTTTGGGCGCGGCGCGGTACGGCTGGCCGTCGCGAAAAATGACGACGATTGGCATAACCGGCACCAACGGCAAGTCCACGGCCGTAAATTTGCTGGCGGAAATTTTAGAAGAAGCGGGGATTAAAACCGCTTCAATTTCTTCCCTCCGTTTCAAAATCGGGAAAAAAGAACGGCTTAACGCGCTTAAAATGACGATGCCCGGCCGTTTTTTCCTCCAAAAATTTTTAGCGCGAGCCAAAAAAACGGGCGTCCGTCATGCGATCATTGAAGTGACTTCCGAAGGCATCCGGCAATTTCGCCATAAAAGCATTAAATGGGATATTCTGGCGATAACCAATCTTACGCCGGAACATATTGAATCGCACGGCGGATTTGAGAATTATAAGCGGGCTAAAGGAAGGTTGTTCGCGGAGCCGCATAAAACAACCGTTGTGAACGCGGATGATGAAAACGCGGGATATTTTTTGGAATTCCCGACTGAAGAAAAAATCACTTACGGGATAAAAAACGCCGCGAAGATTAAAGCGGAGAATGTGAAGCTGGCGGATAACGGAATAAAATTTTCCGTTAAGGGGATTGAATTCAGCCTGCCGCTTTTAGGCGAATTCAATGTTTATAACGCGCTGGCGGCGCTGGCGTTGGCGCGGCTGATCGGCGTAAGCGACGAAAAAATAAAATCCGCTTTCGCAAAAATAAAAAATATCCCCGGCCGAATGGAGTTCATTGATGTTGGCCAGCCGTTTCGGGCGGTGGTGGACTACGCGCATACGCCGGATTCTTTGGAAAATGTTTATAAAACTTTAAAATTAATGGCCGGAACCGGCAATTCGGGCAAACTGATCTGCGTTCTGGGAGCGGCCGGCGGAGGCCGCGACAAATGGAAAAGAGAAAAGTTCGGCGAAATCGCGGGGCGTTATTGCCACACGGTCATTGCTGCCAACGAAGATCCTTATGACGAAAATCCACAGGCGATTTTGGACGAAATTGAAGCCGGTTTTTTAAAAATTTACCGAAGCCCGCTTGCTTGCGCGGTTAATTTTTATAAAATTCTTGACCGTCGTGAAGCCGTTAAAAAAGCGCTGGAAAGCGCGGTGGCTGGCGACACCGTGATTATCACCGGCAAAGGAGCGGAATCCGTCATTATGGGTCCGGCCGGAAAACGCGCGCCATGGGATGACCGGAAAACAGTCAGAGAGGAAATAAAAAAATTACAAATCACAAATTCCAAATCACAAACTTAAATGACTTATAAAATTCTTTCGCACACCGCGGATTTGCGGATGGCGGCGAGCGGCAAAGATTATCGGGAAATTTTTGAGAGTGCTCTGGCGGGAATGGCGGATATTTTAAAACAGGGAGCCGGGCGTTTTCCCGCGGTTAAAAAAAGGAAGATCAAAATCGCTTCCCCTGATTATGCCGCGCTTTTGATTGATTTTTTGAATGAAGCGCTTTATCTGGCCCAAACCAACAATGAAGTTTACTTTATCGTTCATTTTAAGGATTTATCGCCGACCGGATTGGAGGCGGAAATTTCGGGCATTCCGACGGAAAAATTTGATGAAGATATAAAAGCCGCCACTTACCATGAGATTGAGATTCATAAAAATAAAAAAGGAGAGCTTGAGGCAATAATCGTGTTTGACGTATGAAAAAGCGCATTTTTGTCGGCATCGGTATTTCGGAAAAATTGGCGAAAGAAATTTTGAAGCAAGAACGCCCTTGGCGCGAGAGTTTACCCGAACATGTGAGATGGCTTAAGGAAGAAAATTTTCATATTACTTTAATTCCGCCCTGGTACGAAGATAAAAAGAATATTAGGAGAGTGATTGAAAAAATAAAGAGCGCCGCGGCGGGATGTCCACGCTTTGAGATGAAGTTTGAGAAAGCGGAATACGGCTCTGATAAAAAAAGTCCCCGTCTTATTTGGGCGACAGGGAAGACGCCGGAAGAAATTGAGGAATTGAAAGAAAAATTGGAGTGCACACTTGGCAAAAAAAACGAAGGCCGAGATTTTTTGTTGCATTTGACCATCGCCCGATTTCGTTCCGAGCGTTTTTCTGAATTCGCCGTTAAAAATTTTGAAGAAAAAATAAATTGGCGCGATTGGGCGGAAACGGTGATTATTTTTGAATCTAAACTCGCGCAGCTTGGCGCGGAATATCTGAAATTGGCGGAGATAAAATTTAAAAAATAAAATAAAATATGGAATGCGGCGATTTTATAAAAATTACTGAATATTTATGGGAGATTCCAAAGTCATTTAGATATGATATGCGCGTGCCGGCGCGGATTTATGCCACCGAGCAAATACTTAAAGATTCTTTAAAAGACAGATCGGCTAATCAGCTGATAAATCTTACGACTTTGCCGGGTATTTATAAGTATGCGATCGCTATGCCCGATATTCATGAAGGGTATGGTTTTCCGATCGGAGGCGTGGCGGCGATGAGTGCGGTTGACGGCGTAATATCGCCGGGCGGGGTTGGCTATGATATCAATTGCGGGGTGCGGCTTTTGCGGTCGGAAAAGACGGCAAGGGAAATAAAAGATTATTTATCCGATTTGGGCCGGAGTATTTTTCAAGAAGTGCCTTCGGGCGTGGGTCGCGGCGGCCGGCTTAAATTAAAAAGCGGCGAATTGAATTTGGTTTTGAAAAAAGGCGCGGTCCGGATGATTGAAATGGGTTACGGCCGGCCGGAAGATTCAGAATTTTTGGAATCAAACGGGTGTTTGTCTGACGCGGATCCGTCATTGGTGAGCGAGCGCGCCAAAAAAAGAGGAGCGGATCAATTAGGGACAATGGGCGCGGGCAATCATTTCGTGGAAGTGGGCGAAGTGGAGGAAATTTTTGACCGAGAAATCGCCAAAATTTTCGGGCTTTTCAAAGGACAAGCGACCGTCCTCATCCATACTGGCTCGCGCGGCTTAGGCCATCAGATTGCCACGGATTACATTAAGACAATATTAGAAGCAATGCCTAAGTACGGCGTTGTTTTACCCGATCGCGAGCTGGCGGCCGTGCCGTTTTATTCTTCCGAGGGGCAGAATTATTTTAAGGCGATGAACAGCGGAGCGAATTTTGCCTGGGCTAATCGCCAGCTTATTACTTGGGAAGTTCGCGAAGCTTGGAGAAAAATTTTTGGAAACGCCGGCGAACTGAAAATTGTTTACGATGTGGCGCATAATTTAGCCAAAATTGAGGAATATGACGGTAAAAAATTGGTGATTCACAGGAAAGGAGCAACCCGGGCTTTTTCTGAAAACCATCCGGAAATTCCCGGGCTTTATCAAAAAACCGGCCAGCCGGTGCTTATTCCGGGCAGCATGGGCACGGCTTCTTATGTTTTAACGGGTGCGAGAGGCGCGATGGAAAACACCTTTGGCGCCGTTTGCCACGGCGCGGGCCGGATAATGTCTCGGCTGCGGGCGCGAAAACAAATTCTGGCCGAAGAATTGAGAGAGCGGCTTGCCGGAAAAGGCATTAAAATTTTTACCGGTTCTTTGCGAGGTCTTTCTGAAGAAGCGCCGGCCGCTTACAAAGACATTGATTCGGTGGTGGAAGTGGTAGCGCGGGCCGGCATCGCCAAAAAAGTGGCGAAACTCAAACCGCTTGCGGTGATAAAAGGGTAAACAGATTGCGGAGTTTCATTATTTACTTTAAAATAATGTAATGACTAAATCTCATTTGCCAAAAAGCGCTCGCAAGCATATCGCGCATGAAAAAAACCGCTTAAGGCGGAATAATTTAACGCAAGAAGATTATAAAAAAAAAGTAGATGAGCTGTACGAAGCGCTGAAAAAGAAACCGGAAGAGAAAAAAGAAAAGCAGGAGAAAAAACTGATTGGCAAAACCGTGAAAAAATCATCCGCCTCAAAAGAAAAAAGCGGAGCAAAACTAAAAATGTTGGCAGAACCCAAAGTCGCGGCAAAAAAATCCGCGTCAAAAAAAACAAAAATAATATAAGGCGGCTGACAATGAAAAAAAGACTGTATTTAATCCTTCATAACATTAGGAGTTTGTATAATGTGGGCTCTTGTTTTCGGACCGCGGACGGCGCGGGCGCGGCTAAAATTTTTTTAACGGGGTACACGGGAAAACCGGTTGATAAATTCGGCCGGGCAAACAAAGAAATCAAGAAAACCGCGCTGGGCGCGGAAGAAATTTTCCTTTGGGAATATTGCAAAAATGTTTCTCAAGCGATTGAAAAACTGAAAAAGGATAAAGTTTTTGTCGTTGCGCTTGAACAGTCGCCGGCCGCGGTTGATTATAAAATTTTTCGTAAAAAATACGGAAAAAAATTAAATGATTTTACGGGCATCGCGCTCGTCGTCGGCAACGAAGTCCGCGGCCTTTCTTCCCGAATTCTGAAAAAATGCGGGGCAACGATTGAAATTCCGATGGCCGGCCGAAAAGAATCTCTGAACGCCGCCGTGGCCTGCGGCATCGCCCTTTTTGAATTGAGAGAAATTATATAAATATAGTTTGAATTACGAAATAGCCATTTTCGTAATTCAAGATTAATAAGACAATTCGCTGACGATTTTTCCTTCTTTATCCAGAAGAGTGATTTTTTCATAGCGTTCTTTCCAAAATTCGGAATCGCGGCCCAGATAAATCCGCCAGTCTTCGGAATAAAAATTTTCTTCTTTTTTATAATCGTTGACGCAGCCGTTGTAGTTGATGTGCTCGCTTAAAAAGTTTTCGCAATCATCGCTCAATCCGTAAGGAGTGCTAAGCGGCATAATACAGCGCGAAAGCGATTTTACATAATTAAAGCAGATATTGTCGTCCAGCCGGTAAAGATTTTGTTTTTGCGCGGCCTCCTCGGGATCCGGGCATTGGCCGGGCAGAGACGGAATAAAATTTTTGGATTGATTGAAATAACCGGTGCAGATATTCAAGCGGAAACTTGTTTGGACCGGACTTTTCCCGGTAATGACAATCACTTCCGCTCCGGGCTCCAAAAAAATATCGCTTTCGGGATTGATGCTCGCCAAAAAAGGGAGAATGCTGCCTTTGCCGATCGCGGCTTTTAATCCTTTTTTATTTTGAAGAATCCAGCCGGTGATGTTTACGGCTTCTTTATTTTGAGAAGAAGTTCTTAAAGAAATGTATTCTTCATTCGGCTGGCTGGTCGCGACCGCGCCGGCGCGGAGGCTGATTTTGTCTTTAAATAAAGAATCCGTTGGAAGCGCGGCCGGCGGTTCGCTTTTTGGAGGAGGAGTTTCGATGGCTTCAAAAAAAGAGCGGTCAGCGCCTTTTTGCGGAGGTTCCAAAATAATGTTATCTTTAAAAGGAGATAAATTTAAATTTCCTCCCTGGGTATACCACATTACGCCCAGAATAACTAAAAAAAGGACGACCCAGCCGAGGTCTCTGTTTAAGCTTTCCGTATTTCCTTTACCCGCGCCCTTACCCATATTTTATATATTATCATAATAATATGATTGAAAAAACATTTTTTAAAAAATGAAAAAACTTTTTGAACAATTTGATCTTTTTAAAAAGCTGCGCCCGCCGGAGCGGTTAAAAAGCGAACCGCCGGCTGAAAAAGAAAATTACGAGCCGACTCCGGAAGAAGAAGAATGGCTGTTAAAAAAACAGGAAGGAGAAAAAATAAAGCCGTGCGATCCGAAAAAAGAGGCGCGCGAAAACAAAAAAGCTTTTGAGAAATTCAAAAAAGGTCGGCGACAAAAAGATTTTTTGTTGGATAAATAATAAATAATAAATAATTTAAAAATTTATGTTAAGTCTGTTTCCCCAACTTTTTGCTTTTCAGGAGTTGGCGCCTTTGGCGATTCGGCTGACTTTAGCGCTTATTTTTATTGTTCACGGTTTTCCCAAGCTTTTTCTGGCGCGCCTGCAGACCGCCCAGTTTTTTGAGCAGATAGGTTTGAAACCGGCAAAGTTTTGGACGCTGGCCGTCGGTTCAGCGGAATTTTTCGGCGGCATTTTTCTTTTTTTTGGAATTTTTACCCAAGCGGCGGCGGGCTTGATCGTTTTGGTGATGCTGGGGGCGATCGCGCTGGTTAAGCGCAAACAAGGATTTGTCAACGGCTGGGAATTTGATTTGGCGCTTTTGGTAATGGCTCTTTCTTTGCTGGCGCTGGGGCCCGGCGCTTTTTCTTTAGATTTTCCTTTTTAAAAAAATTCTTTTTTAACAAATAACTCGCCAAGCAGCGAGTTATTTGTTATGATGCGGATTATGGAAATGGAAAAAGATGTTCTTGTGTTTGATATTGAAACAAAAAAGAGTTTTGAAGAAGCGGGTGGCCGCGATAAGCTGGATCGGCTCGGCGTTTCGGTTTTGGGAGCTTATTCTTATCAGCGCGACCAATATTTCGCTTTTGAAGAACATGAATTGAATAAATTTAAAGAATTGCTGGAACGGGCCGGCCTTTTGATCGGTTTTAACATTAAAAGTTTTGATCTGCCGGTCTTGGAACCCTATTTGCCGGTTTCTTCTTATAATCTCGCTTTTTTGGATTTAATGGACGACGTGGTTTTGGGCGCGGGTTTTCGGCTTTCTTTGGATAATTTGGCCGGTAATACGGTTGGCGCCAGAAAAACCGCGGACGGCTTGCAGGCGCTGCGCTGGTACAAAGAAGGAAAAATTGAAGAAATTAAAAAATATTGCCTTCAGGACGTGCGAGTAACCAAAGAACTTTACGAATTCGGCAAAAAAAACGGCCATATTTTTTATCTTTCGCGCGAGCAGGGCCAAAAAATGGCGCTGGCGGTTTCTTGGGGCCAGTCGGCGAAAAAAGACGTCCGGCAGATATTGAACGAAGCGTTTTTAAAGAGAAAAAGGGTGGAAATTGATTACATTACCAAACTTTCTTCGGAAATTTCGGCGAATGAGCCGCGCAACAAACGCTTGGTGGATATTCATAAATTAAACCGTGATTCTTTTGAAGGATATTGTCATTTAAGAAAAGCAAACAGGATTTTTAAAATTGAACGGGTTCTGGTGGCCCGCCTGACCGATAAAACATATCAAATTCAAACGGACGTTCAAGCCGGTCTTTTTTGACTCTTTATTCAACTTCCGATGTTGAATAATTAAATAAAACCGTGGACATTTGAGGTATTATTTTGTTAAGATAATTCAATGTCGTTTGTTTTTCATAATTTAAACTGCATTTTTAATTTTGACGAATTGGTAAAAGAAATAGTTTTTTACGTGCGGGAAAAACCGGAATGCCGCTATCAAATCGTCGTTGGCACGGATTCCCAGTCCGGCGGCGAAGTCCGGCTGGTAAGCGCGGTGGGCGTTTGGCGAATCGGAAACGGCGGCCGGTATTTTTGGGCTAAATCGGCGCTGATGAATTGCCCCAGCTTGCGCGACCGCATTTATAAAGAAACGATCCAATCTATCACTTTAATACAGGAATTGAGAAGCGCTTTAAAAGACGAGCTGGGCGAGGAATTTTTCTGGGATAATAAAATCGTTGTTCATATAGACGTGGGATACAACGGCCCGACGCGGGAATTTATAGACGGCGTGGTCGGAATGGTGCGCGGTTTTGGTTTTGAAGCGGCGATAAAACCGGACGCTTTCGGCGCCTTTGTTTTGGCGGATAGGCATACCTGAAAAAAAATCACGTTTCCGCCCATAGCTCAGTTGGTAGAGCAACTGCCTCTTAAGCAGAAGGTCGTAGGTTCGAGCCCTACTGGGCGGACACTTATCGCAAATTTAATTAATGATGGATAAATTTTAAAGAGGTTGATTTTTAGAAAAAAGATGATAGTATACAAGAAATAAAAGACTGGAAAAAGGTCGTTTTATCATATTGTATGATATATTATCAATCATAGTTTGTTTTAAATAAAATGGCTTACAAATGCAAAACTTGCGACAGCGCCAGCGATGAAGCGAAAGAATGTTGCGGCGCTCCAATGGAAGAAGAAACCGATTTTGAACCCTCCGAGGCGGAAGAAAATTAAACTGTCCAATTGTTTTATAAAAGTAAAACCCCGCCTGGGCGGGTTTTACTTTTATCCGGTTTTTATTGATAATAATTGTATTGTTTATTTTCTTTAGCGGGATTAGTTTAGCGGTAGAATGATTGCCTTCCAAGCAGTAGGCACCGGTTCGACTCCGGTATCCCGCATTGTGGTATAATTTTGGGATGCCCTCTTATTCTTACAAAGCCAAAAAAATGTCGGGTGAAGAGATTGAAGAAACAAGAGAAGCGGCGGATAAATTTGATTTGGCGCGGATGCTCCGCGAAAAAGGATATATTTTAATTTCTTCCGAGGAAATAAAAAAACGGTCGGCTTCGCGATTTTTGACTCTTGGTTTGTTTAACCGCGTTTCCACGGCGGAAAAAATGATTTTTGCCCGGAACATCGCGGTAATGATAAAAGCCGGCCTTTCTTTGGTTAAGGCGCTGGAAATTTTAGCCGGCCAGGCCAAGAGCCGGAAGTTCCAGCTGATTTTAACCGTTCTGGCCGAAGACATTCGCCGGGGAAAATTTTTATCCGAGAGTATGAAAGCGCATCCCGGAGTTTTTTCTTCTCTTTTTGTTTCAATGGTTAAAGCTGGAGAAGAAGGAGGAAATTTGGTTGAAAATCTCCGGCTGATCGCTTATCAGCTGGAGCGCGAGCATAATCTTCTCAAAAAAATCAGAGGAGCGATGATTTATCCGGCGATTATCGTCATCACGATGGTCGTGATCGGCGTTTTGATGCTTATTTATGTCGTCCCTACTTTGATTTCCACTTTTAAGGAATTGGAAATAAGTCTTCCGCCCAGCACTCAATTCGTTATTTTTGTCAGCAGTTTTATCGTTTCCCACACTCTGATTTTTTTAACAATGGTTTTGGTGGCCGCGGCTTCGGCGGCTTATTTGGTTCAGACCGAGAACGGAAAAAAAACGATTTCTGCCATTTTTTTCCGTTTGCCGATTTTGAAAGTTTTAGTTCAAAAAATAAACGCCGCGCGCACGGCGCGCACTCTCGGTTCGCTGATCGGCTCCGGCGTTGATGTTTTAAAAGCGCTGGAAATTACCGAAGAAGTGCTCCAAAATTATCGCTATAAAAAAGCGCTTGAAGAAGCCCGGCTTAAAGTCCAAAAAGGCAGTCCGATTTCGGAAGTATTTAAAACTAAATCCCGTCTTTATCCGGCGTTAGTGGGAGAAATGATGGCTGTGGGCGAAGAAACCGGCCAGTTTTCCAAAATGCTCGTCCAATTGGCGGATTTTTACGAAGAAGAAGTGGCGGATGCCACCAAAGATATTTCCACCGTGATTGAGCCGATTTTGATGGTGGTGATCGGCGCGGTCGTCGGTTTTTTCGCCATTTCCATGATCCAGCCCCTGTATTCAAGTTTGGCGGGATTATAAAAAAACAGGGTCGGATGATTATCCGACCCTTGGGGGTAGTGAAACATTAGCTCTACTACCCCCTTGAATTGAATTACTTTAAAAGCAGCTCAATTGTTTTTACGAACTCGTCGTGTTCTTTGTGGCGATAAAGAAGAGCGTACATACCGGTTTTCCGCGCTCCTTCCACATTTTCTTTTCGGTCGTCAATGAAAAGGAATTCATCGGGCTGACCTTTGATCTTTGTTATAACTTCTTCATAAATTTCAGTCGCGGGCTTGATTTTTTTCATTTGATAAGAAACGAAACATCCGTGAAAAAAATCCATTTCGTAAAAATCGCCTGTGATTTTTTTCCAGTGCATTTCGTCAATGTTGGAAAGGCAATAAATTTTATAGCCGCTTTTAAGAAGAACAATACATAATTTTGCGTATTCTTTATTCACTGAAAATAATTGTTCCATCCAGATTTTTTTAAACGTTTCAAAAGAATTATTAAAATTTATTTTTTCTTTTATTTTTTTATAAAATATTTCCGGACTGATCAGGCCTTTTATAAAATTTTTGTAATCTTCGTTTTTTGAATCTATTTTTTCAAATATCATTTTGCCGCTTAACGAAGAATATTCCGCGAGTTTTTCGGTGGCACTTTTAAAATCACAGAAGAACAAACATCCGCCCAAATCAGAAATTATATTTTTTATCATTTTCTCTCCTTTTGGTTTAATTTCAATCCAGTTTAATTTTATTAAAGAACCAGTTTAGATATTATAAAATTTTAATGATAAAATCAAGCTATGCCGGTAAATAATTATTTTTATAAGAAAAAAGGATTTATCTCCGCGCTAACTTTACCGTTGCGCAAATTTTACGCGCTTAAAAAAACGGCAAAGTTAGTGTGGGGGTTTACAGCTTTGGAAATTTTGATCGCGCTGGCCGTTGTTTTGATTTTAGCGGCCATTGTTTCCAGGGGCTTTTCTTCTTTCAGGAAAGAACAGATTTTGAGCGGGACGGCGGAAAATATTTTTTCCTTTGTCAATGAAGCGCGCGCCAAAACACTCTCTTCAAAAGAAGATTCCGTTTACGGCGTTCATTTTGAAAACAGCCGGGCCGTAATTTTTAAAGGCCAAAATTTCAGCGAAGGCGCGCCGGACAATGAAATTTTTTATCTGCCTGCGGCGGCGGAAATTTCCCAGGTCAGCTTGGCCGGCGGCGGCGCGGAAGCGATTTTTAAGCGCCTGACCGGCGAGACCGGCCAATCCGGAACCGTTGTGATTAGGTTAAAAGGCGGGACAAAAACAAAAACTGTCGTTATTCAAAAATCAGGCTTAGCCGAGATAAATTAAAATGAAAAAAAAATTATTGGCCGGAGGGTTCGGATTAATGGAGGTAGCGGTGGCGGCCGCCATAATTTCTGTCGCGCTTTTCGCTTTAATCGGCGCCCTGCAAAAAACGCTGGCCGTCGCGGATTTAAGCGTTAAAAACATTCAAGCCGCTTTTCTTTTGGAAGAAGGAATGGAAGCGCTGCGTTCTTTGAGAGACGGCGGCTGGAGCGCGAAAATCGCGCCTCTTTCCACTTCCACTTCTTATTATTTTTACTTTAACGCCGCTGGCTGGCAGGCGACTACGACCAATATTTATGTTGACGGAGTTTTTGAGAGGAGTTTTTCGCTTGCCGATGTTTTCAGGGACGCGAATGACAATATCGCGGTTTCCGGCGCGGCTGATCCGGATACCAGAAAAATCATGGTTTCCGTTTCTTGGAAAACGAAAACCGGCGCCACCACCACCCGCGGAGCGTCAACTTATTTGACTAATCTGTTTGAAATATGAAGCGTTCTCACGGATTCACTTTAATGGAACTTTTAATTTACGCGGCGATTTTGGCGGTGATTTCCGTTTTGGCGGTTAACGCGATTTTAATAATGACTAAATCTTTCGGCGGTTTTAAAGCCAGCCGTTCCCTAAACGTTTCTGCCCGAACCGTCTTAGAAAGAATGATCAGGGAGATTCGGTTGGCAAACGGCTTAAGCGGCGGAGAAAGCGTTTTTGACGCCAGCCCCGGCCGGCTGGTTTTAAACACTGTTGATCAGGAAACCGAAAATCCCGCGACAATGGAGTTTTTTTTGGAAAATAACGCCGTGAAATACCGGAAAAACGGCGTTAATCCCGAATTACTGACCTCCGCCGAAACCGAAGTCAGCCGGCTTATTTTCAGAAAAATTCAAAACGCCCCCACTTCAATGGCAATAAAGATAGAAATGACAATTAATGCCGGCCAAGGCGTTTCTCAAAAAACGGAAAATTTTTACGGCGCCGCGGTTTTGCGGAGGGGATATTAACGCAAAAAATAAACCCCCGCACTTGTACATAATGCGGGGGCAGAGGAGGGAGGAGAATAAAAAATTACACTATAATACGTTACGCCGCGATCGC
>ERZ1292623.3673-Hain-H51-01um-R1-3673-length-12975-cov-8_pt1 | contig 12975 bp, 14 predicted proteins | sample MGYA00564398_ERZ1292623 | MGnify/ENA primary metagenome ERZ1292623 (study PRJEB36523, sample SAMEA6512633) | groundwater metagenome | collected 2019-01-07 | study: AquaDiva: Metagenomics assemblies of 32 groundwater samples | reverse complement strand
ATTCGCCTATTGGCTCCATAAGAAGAACCTATTTTAAGATTTTAAGATAATTTTTTGCAGAATTGGCAAAATCACTCTCTGGCGCCCTATCTATTACCTTTTTAAACTCCTCTGCTGCCAATTTTTTATTACCTTCCTTATAATACGCAATGCCTAAATAATAGGGGGCGGCTACAAGGCCCGGATTTATCTTTACTGCTTCAAAATAATTAACTATTGCCTCCCTCCTTTTCCCCATCCTATCATAGATCTGGCCGAGCTGGAAATAGGCAGGCTCAAAATTCGGCTGAATCTTTATTGCTGTTTCAAATTCCTTTAATGCCTTTTCATATTCATTTTTATTTAAGTAGACAAGTCCTAAATTGTAATGGGCTGACTGCGGATATGGATACTGAGGGTTTGACAATGCCTTTTTAAACTCTTCTATCGCCTTGTCCCATTTTTTCTGTGTTGTATAAGTAACGCCTAAATTTGTATGGGCATCTGAAAAATTAGGGTCTATCTTTAAGGCCTTTATATACATATCAATTGCCTCATCAAGTTTGCCCATATTGCTGTTTATCAGGCCAAGCAGATAATAGGAATCCCTATCATCCTTATATGCAGCAATTGCCTTCTGAAATTCCACATAGGCTAACTGGATATTGCCTTCGCTGTAATATTTTAGGCCGAGCTTGTGGTTGGCGTCTGCCGCCCTCTTTCGCTCTGCAAGAGACGGGCCGCAGGCATAGATAAATAATAATACAACAGCACAACTTAAAAAGATCCTTTTCATAGCCACCCCTTTATTTATAGGTCCTCAAAATGTGTTAGTTTCTTAAATGCCCTGTACCTCTCTTCAATATCTTTATAGTTAAGGCTCTTGAGCCTCTCTAAGCTGAATGCCTCAACATTGTATGATGCCATCACACTGCCAAAGATAATCGCCTGCCTTATTGCAGATTCAGAGATATTCCCTGTATTTGACAGATAACCCATAAAACCGCCTGCAAAGGTGTCGCCTGCGCCTGTTGGATCAAACACTATCTCAAGCGGATAGGCTGGCGCTGCAAAGATATTAGCGCCGTTAAACAAAAGTGAACCGTATTCCCCCCTCTTGACAATCAATATTTTTGGTCCGTAAGACAGTATGCACTTCGCTGCCTTTAATAGATTTACCTCCCCTGCCAATTCCCTTGCCTCGCCGTCATTGATTATCAATATGTCAACCTCTTTAAGGGTTTTGAGAAGGGCATCTTTTTTGCCGCTTATCCAGAAGTTCATTGTATCGCAGCCGACAATCTCGGGATCCTTTACCTGCTTTAAGACATCAATCTGGAGCTCGGGGTCTATGTTTGCAAGAAAAACAAATTTTGACGATTTGTAGGAATCAGGTATCACTGGTTTGAAACTCTGAAATACATTAAGATGCGTCTCTAATGTCTTTGCCTCATTCAGTTGATAGCCGTATTCACCTTTCCACCTGAATGTCCTGCCAGAAACCTTTTGCAGGCCGTCTAAATTTATTTCCCTGCTTTTTAAGAAATCTATGTGGGCCTTTGGAAAGTCCTCGCCTACAACTGCTACTAAATTTACATCTGTAAAATAACTTGCTGCGGTGGAGAAATATGTTGCAGAGCCGCCGAGCACATCATCAGCCTCTCCAAACGGAGTCTTTACAGAATCAAATGCCACTGAACCAACTACAAGGAGACTCATATTACTTTTTCCCTTTCTTGCTCGTTTTAATATATTTTCCAATAATCAATTCAAGCCTCTTTTTTGTTTTTGGCGGGATGAGCTTTGGGTCTGTCATAATTGTATTCGCAAGGGCGTCCTTGCAATGGCAATCCCGCTCCTTTGGGATATTTAATACAGCATCCCTTATTATCTTTTTTGCTGTATCAACATTCTGCTTTATAATCTGAATCACTGCCTCTACTGTAACATCATCCTCTGAAACGTGCCAGCAGTCATAATCAGTTGAAAGCGCAATTGTGGCATAGCATATCTCTGCCTCCCTTGCGAGCTTTGCCTCTGTAACATTTGTCATGCCAATAACATCCACACCCCATTTCCTATATATCAAAGACTCTCCCCTCGTTGAAAACTGCGGGCCTTCCATGCAGAGATATATACCACCATTATGCGTCTTTGCGCCAACTGAAATGCTTGACCTGTAGAGCTGCTCTGCAAGCCCATTGCATACAGGGTCAGCCATTCCAACATGCGCAACTATGCCGTCTCCAAAGAATGTGCTTATCCTTCTTTTTGTATGGTCATAAAACTGGCTTGGAATCATAATATGCCCTGGTTCTATCTCCTCTCTCATGCTTCCAACAGCGCTGACAGAGATTATCCTTTCAACACCGAGTTTTTTCATGGCATATATGTTTGCCCTGAAATTAATATCTGTTGGGAGTATCCTGTGGCCCTTGCCGTGCCTCGGCAGAAAGACAAGCCTCCTGCCGCTTAATGTGCCGAGAATAAATTTATCAGAAGGATCGCCAAATGGGGTCTTTATCTTTACCTCCTTAACATCTGTAAGCCCTTCCATTTCATACAAACCGCTTCCGCCGATTATGCCGATATCTGCGTTCAACTTAAACTACCTCCTCTTCTTAAAATAATCCTTCAATATCTCTTTATGGTCAAAAACAATCGGCTCTGGCAGATTGTCCTCTTTAAACACGCCGAACTCAGCAGCATCATCTTCTGCCTTTGGCTCTCCCTTTGCCTTTGCAATATAAATAGTAGATATAGTATGAAACCGATTATCCCTTTTCGGATCTGAATATGTATGAAACTGTTTAATAAGCTCAACATTTAGGGATGTCTCTTCTTTAGCCTCCCTTTTTGCTGCATCCTCAAGGCTCTCGCCGTAATCTACAAATCCGCCTGGTATTGCCCAGCCATAAGGCGGGTTTTTTCTTTTTATCAGGATTACACCTTTGTCTTCTAATTCAATAATTATATCAACTGTAGGAATGGGATTTTTAAACTCCCTATGCCTACTTTCCACTCTTTACAACCTCTTCTACAAGCCCTTCTTCCAATGCCGGCTTTTCCATAAGCTCTACAGCCTTCTGCGGAACAATAGTTGAAATAGCATGTTTGTAAATAAGCTGCTGCATATCCTGCTTAATGAGTATTGCAAAATTATCAAAACCCTTTATTGTTCCCATCAGCTTTACACCGTTCACAAGATATACTGTAACAGGTATCTTTTCCTTTCGCACCTGATTAAGAAATAGATCCTGCAGGCTTGTGTTAATCTTATTCATATCCTAAGCTCCTTTCATTATTATTGCATCAATTAGTAATAATATTGCACTTGATAATAGCCTATTTCTATTTTAACTTCAACCTTTTTTTAATGCTTGATGCCAGACCTTTTATGTCAATATCATCAATGTTAAACCACTCAATCCTTTTATCCTTATTAAACCATGTATACTGCCTCTTTGCATATCTCTTTGTATCCCTCTTTATCAGCCTCACAGCCTCTTCTAAATTATAATCTCCTTTTAAATATCCGATTACCTGTCTGTATCCTACGCCTGTCATAGAGCTGGTATCCTCATTATATCCTTTTTTAAGAAGGGCTTTAACCTCATTCATCAAACCGCTCTTTATCATCCCATCAACCCTTTCCTCTATCCTTTTATAAAGCCTTTTCCGATCCATTGTCAGACCGATAATCATAACGTTATATTTTTTTTCTTCAAAACCGTGAATCTTATGAAAGTGCGATATCGGCTTTTCTTCTTTATAATAGACCTCCAGAGACCTTATTATCCTCACAAGGTCATTTGGTTTTGTCTTTTTTGCTGTCTCAGGGTCAACCTCTTTTAGTTTGTTATAGAGATAGCCCTTGCCAAATGTATCTTCTTCCTTTTTAAGTTTATCCCTTAATTCCTTATCTGCCTTAGGACCCTCCCACAGGCCGTCTATCAGTGCCCTTATATATAAACCTGTGCCGCCTGCAATAATAGGCAGCCTGTTTCTCTGCCATATATCCTCAATAATCTTTTCCGCGCTTCTTTTATATTCACCGGCGCTAAAAGGCTCATCAGGATTTACAACATTCAGCATGTGGTGCTTTACAGCAGCCTGCTCATCTTTTGAAGGCTTGACAGTGCCGATGTCCATACCTTTATATATCTGCCTTGAGTCAGCGCTTACAATCTCGCCATTTAGTTCCTTTGCAAGCTCAATTGCAATCCTTGTCTTGCCCACTGCAGTAGGCCCTGCTATAACAAGAACGGGTATGGTCATCTTCTTTTAAACATCTTCTCTAAATCTGTCTTTGAAAATTTTATTATTATAGGCCTTCCATGCGGACAGGTCTCGTATATATTCAGGTTAATCAAATCATCTATCAATGCTGCCATCTCTTTATAAGTCAATCCATGATTTGCCCTTACAGAACCGTGGCAGGCTATAAGCATTATAACCTTATCAACAACCTCGCTCTTCATCACGCCTTTTTGAAGGCCAGTCAGACTGTCTATTATATCTAACAGCATCTGCCTGGCGCTCCCTGCTCCAAGCAAAAAAGGCACGCTTCGGATAATATAAGCATCCCTGCCAAATTCTTCTATCTCTATTCCAATATTCATCAGGACATCTATATAATCCTTTATCATGATAGACTCAGCAGTACTAAGGCTTACCTCCTCTGGAATCAGCAGCGCCTGAACCTGAACAGCATGGCTGTTGTAAGACTGTGTAAGCCTTTCATAGAGGAGCCTTTCGTATGCTGCATGCTGGTCAATTATCCATAGCTCGCCACCTGCATCAGCAGCAATATATGTATTATCTATCTGTCCGAGCGGAATTATCTTGTGCTCTGCAAGATGGCTAATCTGCATAGGCTGTTCGGACAATTCTTCTGTTGCATGACCCATGCCCCATGACCCTTGACCCTTCTCTTGATCCATGGCCCTTGCCCCTTCTATTGCATACCCTGATTGCTTCCCATAATCAGCATCAGGGCTTGCAACCATATAAGAAACAGGCGGGATATCCGCTCTACGATGAGAGGGCAAAAGGCCTTCTTTTACCGCTTTCTTCACAGCCTCGTATACAATGGTCTGATTAACAAACCTTACCTCCCTCTTTGTCGGGTGGACATTAACATCTACTATAGACGGCTGTATATCAATAAAAAGGAGTGTCAGGGGATGCCTGTCCTTTGGAATAAGTGTTGAATAGGCGTCATAGACAGCACGGGTAATGACATTGTTTTTGATATATCTTTTATTCAAAAAGATATCTATATGATTTCTTTCTGCCCTGTTGAATGATGGTTTGGAGACGAAGCCGTAGATATTGATGCCATCTTCTTTTCCAGAGATGTTCAGCATATTATTCATAAAGTCCTCGCCATAAATCTGGTATATGCGCTGATAGAGGTCTGTTGTTGAGGATAGATTTAATAATTCCTTTTTATTATTAGTGAGCCTGAAGTGTATGTGCGGATTGGCAATAGCCTGCTGATTTATTACAGCAGTGATATGCGCCATCTCTGTGTTGTCAGATTTCAAAAACTTCAGCCTCGCAGGCGTATTGTAAAATAAATCTGAAACCTCAATAACAGTTCCAGCAGCAGCGCCTGTTTCAGACACCTTTTTTACTTTTCCATCCTCCAATTCAATTAAATAGCCCGTAGCGGCGTTATCGCTCTTAGTAACAACCCTTATCTTTGAAATAGATGCTATGCTCGGAAGCGCCTCGCCCCTGAAACCCAGTGTAGTTATATTGAAAAGGTCGGCCTCTTTGTTAATCTTGCTTGTGGCATGCTTTTCAAAGGCAGTCAGCGCATCGTCTCTTGACATCCCTTCGCCATTGTCTGAAATACGGATTAATTTTCTTCCTGCGTTTATAATATCAACAAAAATCTCTGTGGCCTTTGCATCAATGGAATTTTCAACCAATTCCTTTACAACAGACGCAGGTCTTTCAACAACCTCTCCTGCAGCTATCTTATTGATAAGTGTATCAGGAAGGATATTTATCTTAGGGGACATTAATGCACCAACATAAAAATCATGATAAATCAGAAATAAGTTTGTCATTCCGCACTTGATGCGGAATCCAGAATTATTAAGTAGGGGAGAACGGCCGTTCACCCCTACTTAATCGTAGCAAGCTTCCCTTTAGCAAGGGATGCCTCTTTTGAATTTGGAAACTGGTCAACAACCTTTTTTAAATATGCCTTTGCCTTTGTCTTGTCTTTGAGCTCTAAATATGCAAACCCTGCCTTAAGAATCGCTGCAGAAATCTTTTCACTCTTTGGATAATTAGCCGCAACCTTGTCAAGCGCATCTATTGCCTTTTTATATTCCCCTTTTCCATAATAACATTCGCCAATCCAGTACTGGGCATTGGAGGCTAATGTGGCATCAGGAAATTCTGTCAGATATGCTTGAAAGCCTGTCAGGGCAAGGTCATAATTTCCATTTACATAGTCCTGATAGGCGCGATTATATACATCTGACGGATTCTGGCCTGCCTTGCCTTTTTCCTGCGGCGCTGGGGGAGCAGCAGCCTTTTCCGAGGCGCCGGCAGGCTTTCCCTCTGCAGCGGCAATCTTTGCAGAAAGTTCTTTAATCTTATATGCCTGATCATCAAGCCTCTGGCTAAGCTCAGAAATCCTGTGATTATTCTCTTCAAGCTTGCCCTGGATAATCTGTATATCAGTAGAAAGCTGGTCTATCTTTACGCCTAAATCAGCGATTATCCCGTGTATATCCTGCTGTCCCTTTTGAGAGGTAGATGTCCTATCCTTTAAATAACCCTCAACAACCTCAATCCGCTGCTGCAATTGATTCTGTTTGCGGGTAACTGTGCTAAAGTCATCCTGAAGCTTAATAAACTCAGCCTGCGGCGCGCAGCCAATAAAACCGCTGATCAGAAATATTAACAAAACAAGTCCGCTTTTTAAAATATTCATGGTAGCAGCCTTTATAAATTTAGTGAACAGTGAACAGTCGTCAGTAAAGACTATTCACTGTTCCTTATTCCTGTTCACTGATAATTACTGCCCAACAACTGTAAAATGCGCCCTTCTGTTCTTCTGCCAGCAGTCCTCATTCTGTTCCTTGCACTGCGGCTTCTCCTCGCCATAGCTTATTGTAGAGAGCCTTTCTGCTTTTACACCGAGTGTGCTCAGATACTTTTTTGCTGCCTGCGCCCTCTTCTCAGCGAGCGCAATATTATACTCATTTGTGCCTCTCTCATCTGCATGACCCTCTATCTTAATCTTGGACTTAGAGTTGGAATTAAGCCACTTTGAATTTGACTGAAGAGAAGGCTTCGCATCATCCCTTACTGTAAATTTATCAAAATCAAAATACACGTCATTAAGCCCTGAAGCGCTGCCTGATTCCCTTACCATTGGCGATTCAGTCCTCACCTGAGACCCGCTGTCTGGCGATGGTGTTGGAGCTGAAGCCACCCTTTCATCCGCACCCTTTGTATCCTTTGCTGTCTCCACCTTCTTTGCACATCCAAAAGAAATTAAAGACCCAAAAACCAAAACCACTGCAAAAACCAAAAAGCTTTTCCTCATTTCAAAACCCTCCTTTTATTAGTTTTTAATATTAGAGTATCAAAGCGTCAAAGTCTTAAAGTTAATCCTCTATTACTTTGGCTCTCTGACTCTCTGACTCTTTACCCATTCACTCATTCACCCATCAACCCATTTACCCCTCACGGCGACCATGATGGGTTAATATTATTTGAGCCGTCAGATGTAAGCCTTTCTACCTCCCCTCCGTCAGCATTCATCATATAGATATCTGATTTTCCGTGACGCCTTGAGCTAAAGACAATATGTCTGCCGTCAGGCGACCATCTGGGGCTTTCATCATTTGTACTTCCATCTGTAAGCTGCTGAAAAAATGAGCCGTCAGGATTTATTATGCATATCCTGAATTTTCCATCTATCCTTGACACAAAGGCAATCTTATCCCCTTTTGGCGACCATGACGGAGATGTATTATAACTGCCCCAGAATGTAAGCCTCCTCGCATTTGTTCCATCTGCATTTAAAATATAAAGCTGCGGGGTCCCGCCCCTGTCAGAATTAAAGGCAATCTCCCTGCCATTCGGCGACCATGTCGGCGAGACATCAGTCGCAGGGTCGTATGTCAATCTCTTCAGATCAGAGCCGTCCCTTTTTACCGTATATATCTCTGAATTGCCGTCTTTGCTTAAAGTGAATGCAAGGAGCTGGCCGTCAGGCGACCATGCAGGCGATATATTTAAGCCCACAAATCCCACCATCTTCCATCGGTTGCTTGTCTCTAAGTCTACTACATATATATCCGGATTTCCATCTTTATAAGAGGTATATGCAAGCCATCTGCCGTCAGGGCTCCATGCAGGCGACAATTTTATTGCCCTGTCTCCTGTAATCTTCTTTGGATTATTGCCGTCATAGTCTATTATATATATCTCTTTATCGCCTGACCTGTCAGATATAAAAGCAATGCGTGTGCCTGCAATCCCTTTGCTGCCAGTGTATCTGAATACAATCTCGTCAACAAAGCGGTGAACCATGTTTTTGATTAGATTTTCATTCCCAAAATATCTTTTGCTTACGACTATATCCGTGCTGACAGAATCGTAAAGATTTCCCTCAAGCACAAACTCTTTGTCCTTTGTGCTCAGTCTTACCCATACTGCCGCGCTGACGCCAAAGGCTCCCATCCTTTTGATTGTCTCTTTCTGCGGCTCTGAATTTACCCTTGTATCTATGCCAAGCTTCTCTACATCAACAAGATAAAACAACTGTGTCCGCTTTAAATCAGCGTTCAGAACATCCCTTACAGTCTCATTTAATCCTTTTATCTTTACATTATCTGATATATCAAATGCTGCAATGGGTATCTTCTGCGCCTCTGACCTTATAACGCCAAGATTAACATCCTGTGCATGGGCATTGATTGGTAAATATAATACTGCTATTAAAATACAAAGAAATACCTTCATCTATAACTTAAAACCTGCACCCTTTATTCTTCCTTCGGCTCAAGCCCTACTTTAAACATTAGGCTGCTTCCAAAATAATTGTCAGGCAAAGGCGGAAACGGGTCTGAAAGATATATCGCCCTCAACGCTGCCTGGTCATAAAAAGAATTGCCTGAGCTTTCTATAATCTCTGTTGTTAAAATTTTGCCGTTTCTACCAATAACAACCCTCACCCAACTGCTGCCCTTTATCAAAGGAGGAGGAGACCAGTTCCTCTCTATTTTGTTTCTCAGGCTTATCTCGTAATAGGGATACTTAAAGTCATCAGATGAAATAGAGACAGGACCTGAAATCCCTCCCGCTGTTTTTTTATCCCCTGCTGCCTCCTCTGCTTTTCTGGTCGGTGTTGGCGACCGCGCCTCTTCCTTTTTTATTTCCGGAACCCTTACCTCTTTCCTTTTTATATCCTCTTTCTTTTTAATAGGCTTTGAAGCAACCTTCTTTTCGTTTTTCTTATCCCCCTTCTTGTCAACAGGAGGAGCAAATGTATTTGACAGCTCATTGCCCTGAGGCAGATTCACAAGCTTGACTTCATAAACAGGCATCTTTGCAAATCTGAACTGAAAATATTGATTAAAAAATATCACCCCGATAAGGAGGACATGCAGCGCAAAAGACAACAGCAGCATTCTCTCTACCTCAGATGAGAATTTCGGATTTCTATTTATTGAGATAGAAGAATTATTCATAAAACACCACAGCTTAGATTTTATCCCTCCTTATTGAATAGCAGATGCCGGCTCAGTCACCATGCCGAGCTTGTCAATGCCAACCTTTTTTATGGCATCCATTACCTGAACAATTATCCCGTAAGGCACATCCTTGTCAGCCCGCAGATATAGAGTGATATTTGGATTCTGCTTTTTCTTTACAGATAACGCATATTCAACCTTATCAAGCGTCAGCTTTTCTTTATCAATATAGATTATCTGATTTTTAGCTACAGTCATAACAACCCGCTCTTCTGATTTGATCGTATTTGTTGCTGACTGCGGAAGGTCAACATCAATGCCCCTGTACATCATCGGCGCTGTAACCATGAATATTATCAGCAAGACAAGAACAACGTCAACAAGGGGGACGATATTCAGGCTTGCCATCAGCTCTCTGTTTCTTCTTGGATTGAATTCCATAATTCTATCTCCTCTTTAGGCCTTCTTCAACATAGCTTAAAAATTCTGTTGCAAATGAATCCATATCAATGGAGACCTGTCTTATCCTGTTAAGAAAATAGTTATAGGCAACAACTGCTGGTATTGCTGCTGCAAGGCCTGCTGCTGTAGCTATCAGAGCTTCTGCAATGCCTGGCGCCACTGCTGCAATGCTTGCAGATCCTGAAAGCCCGATCTGCTGAAAGGAGCTTATAATTCCAAGGACAGTGCCAAATAGCCCGATAAAGGGAGTAATATTGCCAGTTGTGGCAAGGAACACCAGATATCTTTCAAGATATGACGCCTCATCCTGTATGGATGACCTCAGCACCCTTTCAGCCCTTTTAATTATCTGGCTCCTCTCATCAGCAGTATATGTATCATCTGCCTTTGATTTTGCCATAGCTGTGAGACCCTGATACGCTTCATGGAAGACATTTGCAAGCGGGCTGCCCCTGTAATGCTCCACCTTTTTTGAGACCTCGCTCAGGCTTGTGGATTTTCTAAAGACCGACCTGAATTTATTGGACTCCGAGACGGCGCTCCTGATAACACGGTATTTAAAAAATATAATGCCCCACGATATAACTGAAGAAAGAAGCAGGATTAAGAGGACAGCCTTTGCCATCCATCCTGACTTTGATATAAGGCCTACTAAATTTGAGTCCAAGACCCCTATTGAATTTTGATACAATAAAAAATCTAAGTGCATTTCCTTCCCCCTATCTTAAATTTAAAATTTAAAATTTTCAATTCTCATAAACTGCCTTCCCGATATCCGAAATATCATACCCGCCCAATGCACCAACAGCCTTCTTAAATTCTTCATCATTTCTAATAATACTCAGAAGGTTTTGTATCATTGGCAGATCATAAAATTCCTTTGGGATTGCTATGTCGTATCGCTCCTTTGCAACAGGGATAAAATCAAGCCCAAGCGCCCTTGCAGCAGAAAGGATGGCAAGGCCTGCATCTGCTGCGCCGCTCTTTACAGCAGCAGCAACACCCATGTGCGTATACTCCTCATGATTATAACCGTTAATGTCATGAGAGTCTATATTTAAATCCTTCAAATGCTTGTCTAACAAAAGCCTTGTGCCAGAGCCGTTCTGCCTGTTTATAAATGTTACATCCTTTCTTGTCAAATCCTTAAAGCCTTTAATGCCCTTTGGATTGCCTCTATGTATAAGCAGTCCCTGCTCCCTGTAGACAAGGTTTATCAGTACAATCTTTCTTTCAGGCAGGAGCCTTTTTAAAAATGCAATATTATACTCACCTGTCTCCTCATCAAGAAGATGCGTGCCTGCTATATGCGCCTCATTGCGCCTTAATGCTATCAAACCTCCCATGCTTCCAACATGTGCAGAGGAGAGGCTTAACTGCGGATATCTCTTTTTAAGTATATTTGACAGAATATCAAGTGTGTTGTCATGACTGCCTATGCATACAATGGTATTTACAATCTCATCCCTTGGCCTTAAAAGCTCAACATCTATCTCTGTGCCGCCTGCAATTCCCTCGCTTGCTGCTAAAACCCTTATAATGCCATCAGCGCGGACAAGGGACATAAGCGCGCCTGCGCCTCTTTGAATCGGTGTTGCAATAATATTGCCTCCAACACTGCCAAGCTTTACCCTAATAAACTCCTCCTGACCAAGATGTGATGAAACCTGTCTTGAGAGTTTTGCTTTCAGTTTTTCTGCAACAGGCTCGCTCATACCTTGCCATTTATATATTATCGGCTTTACAAAGAGCTTAAAGGTTAATACAGCAGATACAGGATAGCCTGGTATGCCCACTATCGGCTTTCCTTTAATCATGCCGAGGATAACCGGCTTTCCCGGCTTTATATTTATTCCGTGGACAAAGACTTCGCCAAGCTCTTTTATGGCATGAACAGTAAAATCCTCTGTTCCTGCAGATGAACCAGCGTTAACAACAACCATATCGCCTGCATCAAGCGCCTTTAGTATATTTGCCTTTAAAAGCTCATAATCATCAGGAACAATTGCCCAGCGCACTGCCTCTGCGCCCCATTCCTCTGCCATGCCGCCAAGTATGCTTGAATTGTATTCTATTATGCCGCCTCTTTCTAACTTTGTTCCTGCCTCTATCAATTCAGTGCCTGTCGGGATTATTACTATCTTAGGCCTTCTTCTTACTGAAATCTTTGTTATGCCGCCGGCAAGCATTGCACCCATGTCTACAGGTCTGATTTTATGATTCTCAGGGAGTATCAGCTCAGTTGCAACAATATCCTCGCCAATTGTCCTTACATGCTGCCATGGTGTAGCAGGCTTTATTATCTCAATCTCATTGTCAGATACTTTATTAACGTCCTCAATCATTATAACTGCATTAAACCCCTCAGGCATAGGATCGCCTGTGTCAACCTCTATAGCCTGTTCGCCTATCTTTAAAATTTTTGGGGATGTCTCTGATGCGCCAAAGGTATCAAAAAACCTTACTGCAACGCCATCCATTGCAGCACAGTGGTAAAATGGGGATGAAATATTGGCAGATACTGCCTCTGCTGTAACCCTGCCCTGCGATGACCAGACAGGTATCTCCTCGCCTTTTAAAGGGGTAAGTAAACCATTCTCTCTTAATTTTTCTTCCCAAAGTTTTAGTGCATCACCAAGTGGAAGGTTATCAAGATATATCTGGCGTCTCACCTTTTGTTCCTTTGTAACGAAAGTCTCCACAATAGTCCTTTGAAGTGTATTGCTTTTAATACAACTCTGGATATTTTAATAACATAGTTTTACATTAAAATCATTTGAATTTCAAGAACTTTATTAAAAAA
>ERZ1292623.1080-Hain-H51-01um-R1-1080-length-27102-cov-7_pt1 | contig 12978 bp, 12 predicted proteins | sample MGYA00564398_ERZ1292623 | MGnify/ENA primary metagenome ERZ1292623 (study PRJEB36523, sample SAMEA6512633) | groundwater metagenome | collected 2019-01-07 | study: AquaDiva: Metagenomics assemblies of 32 groundwater samples | reverse complement strand
GCGATTCCGCTACCCCTCCCCGGATCGGATCGCTAAAGAGCACTAGTCCCAGCCAGTCAAACTCATTAAGATCCTCCCTCCTTATCTTCTCCTCGGTCTTTTTGATCCTTTTCATCGCTACCGCCACCATCCGGTGTCCGCTTATTCCTAACTCCCGAAATCTTTCCTCCCACTTCTTTCTGTCGCCCTGATTTCTGAATTCCGACTTCTGCAATATCACTTCCGGCGCCCCGCTGACAAAGTCCACCACCTCTCCCTTACCGCTTATTTCATGTCTCGTCACGATGTACTTATGTTCATGGTCAAACGGAATCTCATCCACCCGCCGAAACTCCGACTCTTTCGGGGCGAGCGGCTGATTACGGCCCCAGGCTAACATCGAAATCTCCAAAGGATCGCGTTGATCATTACACAAAACCGCTCCCCTAATTAACCACTTCATTTTTTGTTCATCAACGCCCTCGCCGATATCGGTCACCGCCCCCACTGTCGTCATTTTCCCCTCGGTGATCGTTCCCGTTTTATCCAAACAAATTACCGACACACTCCCGAGCGTTTCCGCCGCCATCAGTCCCCTGACAATTGCTTTTCTTTTCAAAATCCGCTTCATTCCCACTGCCAAAATCACCGTCAGCCCAACCACTAACCCCTCGGGTATCGCCGCCACCGCCAAGGCCACCGAGGTATTTAAAAAAGTTAAGAAAGAATTTCCTGTCATGACGCCATAGATAAAAACCATCCCCGCCACCGCCGAAACAATCAGCGTCAATTGCCCCGTCAACCGATCAAGCCGTTTCTGCAGCGGCGTCCGGCCAATCCCCCTTTCCCGCACTACCTTGGCGATCCCCCCCATCTTCGTTCTCGATCCGGTTCGTACCACCAGCATCTCCCCCACTCCTTTCTCCACCACCGTCCCCATATATGCCTCTGAACCAACCTTTTTTGCTACTGGCATCGATTCTCCGGTCAAAATTGCTTCGTTAAAATACATACCGTCCTCAACAATCAGCTCACCATCAGCCGGCACCTTCCAACCAATCGTTAGCTTTACGACATCGCCGGGAACGAGCAAGGTCGCGTCAATCTCCTCCCATTCCCCACCCCGTTTGACTCTCGCTCTGGGAGTTAATAGTTTTGTCAGGGCCTCCATCGATTTTTCCGCCCGATATTCCTGGAAAAAGCCAAAAACGGTATTGATCAGAACCGCCAAAAAAATTACCCCGGCGTCAATTGCGTCACCCAAGAAAAAGGAAACTAGACTGGCCGCCAACAGTACAAAAACCAGGGGGGATTTTACTTGATTAAACAAAACCCTCGGCCAAATGATATTCGCTTTTGTCTTGATCTCATTTCGACCATAAGTTGAAAGCCTTTCTGTCGCCTCTGCCTTTGATAATCCTTTTCTCCACTCCATACAATCATTCTACAATCATTCACCCCCTGCAGGGCCTGGCCCTGCAGGCAATTCTTCCGGAAATATTCCGTCAAGTTGTGCCCTTAGTCCCACCATTTTAGAAATCAGCTCCCCAGCCAACTCCTCACCGACCTTGGTTTCCGCAACTTCCACCAAACTCCTAGGAAATATCAAGGGAAACTCCACTCCAAGATGAGTCGGCGCAAAAAACGATTTACAACTCAATTCCTCCGGCAGGCCATACACCTGTCTTTCAATATCCATCTTCATCGCCCCACCCCTAGTGACCCGTTTCACCTTCACTATTTCTTCGAAACCATCTCTATGTTTGAATATATCTGTCGAGTTTGTCTCCCCGGAAAACCCCAAATCAACGGGAATCATATCCGTCTCCCACCCATCCGTAAACAACACGTCACCTTTAACCGAAGGCGCCCAATAAATCATTCTTTTAGGGCTTAGTCGCGGCCTGATCGCTACCGTGGGCAGATGACTATCGGACCCATTCCATCCTGGCAATGGCATACCGGCAAATATTCCCCAGAAGGAAAATCCTGCTTCTACCTCCCCCATATGCCAAATTGTTACCTTCCCTCCACTAGGAGCCTTTGCCTCCGTCCGTATATTAGGCACTCCTATCTCCCGATATCTTACAATTTCCCCTGTCACTACTTGCCCCTCCTTTCGACAATCAACCGTAAATTTCTCAAATATCAACTGTTCGCCCTCTTCCTTTAACTCCATGTGCATCGTCGGGGAATTTCTCAGCACATCCTTCCATCTACGTCGATCGTAGTGTAATGCTCGTATTTCCTCCGCCATCGCTACAATTAGCCTTCCCCCGTCCTGACTGAACCAAATATCAAATTCTTTTCCATTCTCGGCACAAACTTCGTATGCCCCATCTCGCTGTTCTATCCTCGCCATACCCCTACCTTAAACTCACCCACCGTCTCTTACTTGACATTTACCTCCCACTTTCGTCACCAAATCTCACAATTTCTCCACAAATGATAAAATCAGGCCGTGTCAACGGACTTTAGATCCAAGATCACCGCTTTTCTTGCCCGTGGTGAATCAGTCCAAATCGTGGGTCTCCCTGGCATGGGCAAAGGCAACTTCGGCCGTTCTCTCGGCGGGTTTCTCCTTGACCCCAATTTCTATCCTGACCCAACCGCCATTACTCTCATAAACGCCATTAAGGAAAGTCAAGAAACCAAACTTATCGTCATCGACTCGGCTAACCGCCTCTTAAAACCAGAACTTCAACCTTTTTTCCTCTACCTCAAAGCCCTTCGAGATCAACACAAATACTCGCTTGCCTACATTCTACTCACCCACAACATCATCGGACCGGAATACCGTCCGCTTCTGGGAGATTTTTACGAGACCGCCAGTGAACATATCGAACATCTTCCGCCTATCGACCCCACCCAGATCTCATACTTTGGTTATTCTCCTACGCCCAAGCAAATTGACCAGATTACAAAATTAAGTGGGGGTATTCCCGCCCTAATCAAAATTTGTATCATGGCCCTTAGGGACGGGTCTTCTCTTGATCCCGAAAAAAATCCCAAACTCAAAGCCCAGATCGAAGAGATGCTCTCTGTCTCTTACGACGATCCTCTTCTTTCTCACAGTCAATTAGTCCAGGAGTATATCGACAACCACCCCCAGACCAATCTTTCTGCCGCCGAAACCAGACTTCTAAACTTATTGCTGGAGAACCAAAACCAAATCATTTCCAAAGACCAAATCTGTGCCACCGTCTATCCTGATGTCAAAGACCGGGCCGGTATTTCCGACCATGCCATCGACCAACTCATCCACCGTCTCCGCACCAAAATAAAATCCAAATATACTGTTACAACCCATCGCGGCCTCGGTTATCAACTTTCCTAGCTACTTTTCTTTGCCTTCCACCATTCAACAAACATCGGCCACCACTCCTGCAGGGCCAGGCCCTGCAGGGCCTGGCCCTGCAGGCAAACTCCCGTCGCCACGAGAATTTTTCCGACAGCCCATCAGAAACTTGTGGGGAAATTTTAAGGTCTAATCACATTACGACATTATCATTTGACTGCAATCATGCTTATTTCTACTTTCGCTCCAAGAGGCAGTTCTTTTACACAAACAACTTCACGAGCTGGAAATGGGTCTGACATGTAAGTTCCATAGACTTCGTTTACCTTCCTATAAATTGACATATCCGTAACATAAATAGTTGTTTTGACGACGTTTGAGAAATCGACACTAGCTTCTTTGAGAATAGCTTGGAGATTTTTCATTATCTGATGAATTTGTTCCTCGACCGTTCCCTCCAGTAGTCTTCCTTCCGTTGTCAAATAGATGGAACCAGAAGTAAAAATTAAATTTCCATCAACCACTGCTTGAGAGAATGGACCGGTAGCCGTTGGTGCATTTGTCGTAACTACTTTTGTTTTCATAATAATATTGTAACAAAATCATTTCCCTAATCCGTACATTTATTTTTTCAGAAGTTTGGGGCTCTGGAAATTTTTGAGATAATTCTGTTTTGTGGAAACTTTTTCGCCGCTTCTCTCTTCCAGTTCTTTCCTGGCATTTCCAGCGACAGCTCCTCCCTCTTTTGCCGCCTGTTTGTTTTGTGGAAATCCTTTGGTATTTTTAGCTCGCGTAATTCTCGTAGTTGAGGCTTCGCCGAGCGAAGATTTTCTCTGGTCAACCCTTTAAATTTCTTGTATTCGGATGGAGTCATCCCAAACGCGGCTTTGGAAATTTCAGCGGTCAGGATTGCGTATTCTCTATCAGCTCCCACTTTTCTCTTTTTCCATTCGTCAGTTAGTTCTTCACGGATAGCAATTCCCCTGATTCCAATTTCAGTTGTCCGATTTTTTCGGACAACTCAATGTACCCCTCTTTAATAAGCTTTGTTTTGAGATCATTCCAATACTTTCTTGATCTATCAGTTCCAGTTAATGTTTCAACAACATCAATCACCGAAAACCACCACGCATTGTTATGGATTACTCGGCGAATTTGTTTACCTTGAAAGATAGCCAAATGAATGCTTGTCATCATTTCTCGTGCTTTGCCTTCCACCATTCAACAAACATCGGCACCACCGAAATCAGGATAATGGCGATAATCAGATACTCAAAGTTATGTTTCACCCAAGGCAGGTTGCCAAAAAAGTAACCACTGAAAAGAAATAATGCTACCCAAAAAGCGCCACCCATGATGTTGTAATAAATAAACTGGGAATAATTCATCTTCCCAACGCCAGCCACAAAGGGAGCAAAGGTCCGAACAATGGGGACAAAACGGGCTAGGACGATCGCCGCCCCACCGTGTTTAGCATAAAAGGCTTGCGCTTTATGGAGGTACTCCTTCTTCAATAACCGGTGATTGCCCTCAAAAACCTTTGGGCCGACGTAATGTCCGATCCAATAATTCACCGTGTCGCCAATAATAGCCGCCGCCGTTAACAAAATGAACAACCACAAGACCGAAAATAATCCACCCGCCGCCAATGCCCCCGCGGCGAAAATCAGCGAATCTCCGGGCAGGAACGGTGTCACCACCAATCCCGTCTCCATAAAAATAATCAGAAACAAAAGCGCGTACGACCACACCCCGAAGTTGGCCACCACCATTGCCAGGTTCTGGTCGATATTCAAAAACAAATCGGTCATTAGTTTGAACATTTCTGCCATAGGGATCATTCTAACCTAATCTCCTCCACCTCGGCGAGCGTTGTCACCCCGGCCAGATCTTTGTCGTCGCGAAACTTAACCAGCCGCGGAAACCGGAGTGCCACCCCGGCGGTATGGACCGGACTTTTAGTAATCTCGTCAGCCGCAATTTCGACCACCACTTTCGGTACCACCCAGACATCGGCCTCAAGCGCCTTATCGACTTCATATTCCTTTGGCATTTCTAACGCCGTCAAATTATCCAACCTCTTCTTTAAATCATGAAACTGTTCATCGGACAACCCGGTTCCGATCTTGGCGATCGTCAATACCTTGTCATCTTTTCTTACCCCAACCAAAAATGCTCCCAGACCAAAAACGGTTCTTTTACCCCGACCGCGATAGTAGCCCATCACCACTAAATCCAGGGTATCCGCCAGCTTCCCGGTACTGCCTTCTTTTTCCTTAATTTTCACCCAGTTCCAGCCCTGTCGTCCTGGTAAATAAGGGCCGTTCCACTTCTTAATCACCGCTCCCTCAAACCCTTCAGCCAGAAATTTCTCATGCCACGCATGTAGTTCCACCGCATCAGTTGTCCGATGCATCTCGTCCACCACCACCGTTTTATTTTCTTTTATCGTCCTCGCCAAAATCTTTCTTCTCTCAAAATAAGGTTCGCCCAGAAGTGTCTTGCCGTCGCGCGCCAAAATATCGAAAACATAGAAGCGCAGGGGGATAGTGCTGGCGGCTTCGGTAATCCCATGTTTTCTCTTCCTGGTTATCGTCATCTGGAAGGGCAGTAATTTGCCGGTTTTGGTGTCTATCCCCACCGCCTCCGAATCAAAGACCCCCTCGTCACTCTTGACCCACTCACCCATCTCGAAGAGCTCCGGAAACATCTGGCTATTTTCTTCCAGATTGCGGGTGAAAGTTTTTACTTTAGTTCCGTCGCTAAAGCCCTTTCGTTTGAAATGAATTTGCACCCTGGTCCCGTCAAACTTGGCTTCAGCTGCCACCTCTCCCATTTTTTCGACAATCTCCGTCGCCTGATTTAGTCGTTGGCACAGGGCCGGCATCACCGGCACTCCCACCTCGACCTCTAATCGGACCAAGGCCTTGTCCAGTCCCTTCGACAACACTGCCGCCGCCAGATGCCCGGCGTCCGGCCTGATTTGATAGGCTTCATCCAATTTCTTTCTCGCGCTTTTGTCACCCCTTTCGGCCACTGACAGGGCATCCAAAATTGTTTTATCGGAGAACCCCAGCCGCAAACGGCCCAAAACGATTCTCGCCACAAATTTAGCCGACAATTGGTCCAGATCGGAAAGTAGCTTCGCCAATTCCGACACTTTTTTCTCAATGCTCCCTCCCCCGGCATATTTAGCAATCAAGAGTAGTCGCTCGTAGACCTCTTTTACCGACAGTTTTTTATCGGCAAACACCTTGGGGGGCAAGTCCATCATCACCTCACCGACATCACCCTTCCTTTTGAAGTCCGCCAACACTTTTTCGTTTTTCTCAGCGGAAAGTTCGCCGATGGCCCTAAGGAGCATCTTCCAACCGAGGTTAAATTCAAGGCCGGTATAAGTCGGCTCCAGACGTCCCATCAAAATGTAGATTGCGCCGGCCACCTCTTCGGTAGAAAGTTTCTTTAACAGTCTGACCGCCTCATCGGTAATCGCCAGTCTTGAGGAAATTTTTTCAAGTCTTTCCAGGTGCTCGGCAAAGTTTTTGAACAACATATTATTTACGAAGTATATACCTCGCCCCTTTTGTCTTTCCCTTTTTCCTCACCAATTTTTTATCGACCAATGAAGTCAAATCCCGCAGTATCGTGTCGTCGGAAACCATTGGCAGGACACTTCTCGCATCCGCCATCGTCAACACTTCTCTCATTTCCAAAGCCTCCATCAAGGCTACCTGCCGCTCCGATAAAGCAATCTGCTTTCCTCCCAGCTTGGTCTTGATCGCCATATCGACCGACAGACGTCTGACTCTTTCCTTCAACTTGGTTAGTTCGATCGCCAAAGCCTCGCAAAAAAACTCGATCCAACCCGTCAAGTCATTATTGTTTTTTTCGACGCTCGCCAAAGCGGCATAGTAACTCTCCAGGTTTTTATCAAAAAATTCCTCGATGCTGAAAAAGTGTTTGAAGTTATATCCCTCCGCCGCCAAGACCAGGAGGGCGAAAGCACGGGCCACCCGGCCGTTCCCTTCAATAAAGGGATGGATTCGCGCCAATTCGTAATGAGTGATCGCCGCTTTAATTACCAAATGAATCTCATTCCGACTGATACCGGCAAGCCAGCGCCAAAAGTCTTCCATCTGATAAGGTACCTCCACCGGCAAGGGGGGACGTCCCACCACCTCGCCGTCGACTACTCCGCGCACCGTCACCGGCAGTGTTCGATAAACTCCCAGCTGGTGGCTGGGCAGTAGTTTTTCGGTCGTCAGCGAATGGATCTGTAGTAGTTCTTTCTCCCCGAAAAGTGTCCCTGTTTTTTTGCCTAACCGCGCTAGTTGATCGACAAACCGGATCACGTTTCGATAATTAATTACTTCCTGGACATCGCGTTCTCGGGCGACTATCCCCGTTCTTTTCGCCACCTCCTCCGCCGACTCATCCCGTCCGGGATCTTCTTTGACGATTTTTTCCGCCTGATTTAGGGTCAGATCGTTACCTTCGACGTGTGTTCCAAAGTGCACCGTCCGAATTAGGGCATCCTGACGAAACTTCGCCTCCCAATCGGGAACCAGCGGCGCATTCTCTACCACCTCCTTGGCCGCCTCAATCGCGCCAATACTATTAAGAATCTTATTGGTGATCGTATATTTAGGTTTAAACATCTAAGGCTAATTCTTGCATATCCTGCGGTAAAAATCTATCTCAACTCTATCACCTTGGCATCCTTAAGGAGAGACACGTCCCCTTTATTTGCTGTCGTCACAATCACCTGTCGTCCCCGCATCACCCGCAAAACTTCTTTCTTATGGACATCATCCAGTTCCGAAAAAATATCATCCAATAACAGCAATGGCTTATCATTCAACTTCTCTTCGCAAAAATAGATTTCGCCCAGTTTCAATGCCAAAACCGCCATTCTTTGTTCCCCCCGGGAGCCGTATATCCCCAAGTCACGTTCGTCGCCTGTTAAGACTCGGAAGTCGTCCTTGTGTGGACCGACCAAAGTATAACCCGCCGCTAATTCCTCATCCTTATATTGAAGTAGTCTCGTCTCGCTAATCGCACTCTTCTCATGGACTAACTTTAAATCATTAAACAGTTCGCTCCTCTTCCACAAACTATTAATATGATCAATCAAATTCTCTCTTTCTGCAGAAATAACGTTGCCATGTTTAATCAACAATCCGTCCCAAAAGGTCAGGCTGTAGCGATTTACCACCCCTTCGCGAATCGCGTCCAAAAGCCTGTTTCTCCGCCGTAATGCTTGGACATAGACCGACAAGCTCCGGCTAAAAGACTCGTTCACCTGACAAAGTACTTCGTCCATAAAGGTTCGTCGTAAATCCGGTCCACCCGTCAGCATGTCCATGTCTTCGGGGCGAAACACCACTACCGGCAAATAGCCGACATAATCTCTCTTTCTTTTTGACGTGCCGTCGATCAGGTATTTGCGTTTTAATGTTTTTACTCCCACCACTGTTCCTTTGGTCACCATTACTTCCAAATCCCTGTTATCCTCATCTGACAACTTGCCCCTCACCCGTCCCAATTCTTGGCCGAAACGCACCATTTCATCGATTATTTTCGCCTTAAAACTATTACCGGTTCCCAACAAATAGACCGCCTCCAACAAATTAGTTTTCCCGCTGGCGTTCTTTCCCCAAACGACATTGACACCGGTGGAAAAATCGAAACTCCGGCTGGTATAGTTTCTGAAATCGACAAGTTCCAGCTGGTCCAAGATCATGTCTGACAGCCGGGACAGTAATAGGTCCCCCGGCCCCCCAGTTTTACTTTCCTAATCACGTTTCCGTCCCGCTTACATTTTTGGCCGTTCCTGCCGTAGACCAAAAAATGCTCCTGATATTTTCCACCCATTCCCGCCGCATCCACGTATTTGTCGACACTCGCCCCGCCGTATTTAATCCCCAGATTAATTACTTTTTTGACCGCCCCATACAGTTCCGCCCGCTCTTTTTCGGCTAACTCCCTTGCTTTCCGTTTTGGGTTAATTCGGGCTAGGTAAAGAGCATCATTGGCATAAATATTGCCCACCCCGCCGAGCTTGTCCTGGTCCATCAAAACTAACTTTATTGGTCGGCCGCTCTTTGCCAAAACCTCGGTGAAGTATTCCAAACTGAACTCTTTATGGGTTACATCAGGCGGCAACTTGGCATTGAGTTTTTCCCAATCCTCTTCCTTCATTAACTTCAGCCAGCCGAAAACTCTTAGATCGTTGAAATACAACTTTGCCCTGTTGTCCAAATCAATGACCACTCTGGTCGAACTGCTCGGCAACTTGTTCACCCAGTCTGGCGTTGGGTGCCCCCCCACGACCCGGTGGGTTCCGGATAGATAAATCAGTTGTCCGGTCATTTTCAGGTGAATTACCAGTTTTTTGGGAAAGTCAGCAAACTCAATTACCGTCATCTTCGACCGCCGCTGCACCCCTTTAATTGTTTTCCCTACCAGTTCTTTCTCGTCACCGACAAAGCTCTTCGTCCGCCCCACCTCAACCCCGACAATCTTTTTTCCAGGTAAAACCTGGTCCAGCTCACGAACAATCGTTTCCACTTCAGGCAATTCCGGCATACTCTGTAACTACTTTTCTAATTTTTTCTTCAAATCTCTCTCTGGAAAATTTCCGCGCTTGTATTTGCAGTTTCTCTTTCTCCCACTTTATTTGATCAAAGCGTTTAAATGCTTTTTCCAAAGTCGCCACATCGGTATCATCAATCAAAATTCCCGTCTCGCCGTCAATGACGGTCTCCCGAAAACCACCCCCGTTAAAAGCAATCACCGGCGTCCCCGCCGCCATCGCTTCTACCACCGTCATGCCAAAATCTTCCTCACGGGCCAGGGCAATAAAGCCCCTTGCTTTCGCATAAAGCTCGTAGAGTTCTCTATCAGGAACTCTTCCCAAGAGCTCTACCCTACCTCGTTTTAGCTTTTCCAACCTTTCTTTCATCCTGGCATATCCCATTGCTTCACCGGCGATTTTTAGATTAAGTTTTAGCCGATCGGCCACCATCACCGCTTCCTCCAAACCTTTCGCCCCCACTAAACGCGAGGCAATAAAAAAATAGTCTTCCTTCTCCACTTTATTACTCACCGCTTCAAACAAAGTCACTTCTATCGGCGGGTAAACCACTGTTGATTCTTTTCGATAGAACTTGGCAACTCTCGCCGCCACCGTCTTTGAATTCACAATCCATTTATCCACTCTTTGTGATGAACGAAAATCAAATAGGCGCAAATAGTGGTTTACAATAGTCGCGTAAACCCTTACCAGCCAGTGTTTCTGCCATTCAACACTCGTCGGATAACCATACAAAAATTTTGGCGGTGTGTGGCAATAAGCCACCACCTTGGTTTTAGGTGACACTTTAAAACCGCGGGCGATATACCCCGAACAAGATGTAATCACCACACCATAGCCGGACAAATCCAGACTCCCCCAAATCCAAGGTAGTAAAAATCTCAAAGGAGAATATAGTTTCCCGTACTTAATTAAGAGCGACCACTTGCTTTCAATAATCTTTCGGTCGGCAAATTCTTTATCGCAAATTGATCCCTTGACCCGAAAAGCGGTATAAATCGGCGCCTCGGGATACATGTCAGCCAAAACTCGCAACACCCGTTCGGCACCCCCAAATTCCTTAATGTAGTCATGGACCAATGCGATCTTCATCCTCTATAGTTTAGCCGAAAACATGCTCCAAGTCCTCTTCCCACTTATCTTTTGGTAGTTTATTGATCAAACTCTTGAAACGTAGCTCCTCAAAAATGGCCAGTACTTTCTTCCGATCATAGTTGGAGAGCTCGCACTCCTCCCAAGACAGTTTAATTGGTACTATTCGGTCTATCGTCGCGATTCTCTTACTCAAAAACGCCGACTCCTTGCCTTCTTTAAGCAGGTTTTTGATTCGCTCCGTCACCGACAGCTTATCTACATCCTCATAAATTTTTTCAACACTGCCGGTCTCCTGAAGTAATTTTGTCGCCGTCACCTGTCCTACCCCGGGCACCCCTTTGATATTATCCGAAGGGTCCCCCATCAACCCCTTAAGGTCAGTCACCTGTCTCGGTGATAGACCATATTTTGCCTTAACCGCCTCTTCGTCAAAAAGAGACACCCCCCGGTCTTTAATATATTTACTCGCTCCTCCGCCGGCGGGCATATAGACAACAATTTTGTCATCATCAACCAACTGCAAGGCGTCGCGGTCACCGGTGACGATAATTACCTGGACCTTGCCGTTTGTTTCCACGGCCTGACGGGACAGGGTCCCAATCACATCATCCGCTTCGTAATTATCTACCCCAAACTGGGGAATATTTAGGGCCGTCACCATCTCCTTGGTCCTCTCAACTTGGTCGATCAATTCCTGCTCCGTCTCGGGTCGCCCCGCCTTATACTCAGCGTACTCAGCCGTCCGAAAGGTTACCTTACCTACATCCCAGGCAATCGCCGCATATTGAGGCGCCAATTTTTCCAAAGCGGTTAAAAGCATCGTCGTAAAGCCATAAACCGCCCCCACCAGTTCGCCCTTGGGCGTCGTCAATCTGGGATAGGCGTGATAAGCCCGGTGTAGCAAAGAGTTGCCGTCAATCAAAACTAAAATCTTAGACATTTTTTGAGCTGACCAATTCATCGCGATTGGCAAAAACCGCCTTTTTGACTCCCATAATCTTCTCGAACTCTTCCTGTTCTACCGTCTCCACTTCCAAAAGTTTTCTCACCAAGGCATCCATTTTCGCTCGATTATCGCCAATTATCTTCACCGCCTTTTTAAATCCTTCCTCAACCAAACGCTTGACCTCGTTATCAATCTTTCCCTGCATCACATCGGACACTTTATAGGGCTCGGCATAGGCCCGGCCCCAATCGCTGGTTTCATACATTGGGCCCATCGAAATCGGACCTAAGTCACTCATCCCAAAATCAGTCACCATTGCCCGCGCGATTCGCGTCGCTCTCTCGATGTCGTTCGCCGCTCCACCCGTTCTTTCGTCATAAATCACCTCTTCCGCCGCCCGGCCACCCTGCATCACCGCAATTAGATCTTTCAATTCCGATTCTGTCTGTTGATACTTATCCGTCTCCGGCCGGCTCATGGTATAGCCCAGTGCCATTCCCCGCGAGACGATCGAAACCCGATGAACCGGATCGGCCCCGGACAGAAGATGTCCTACCACGGCGTGACCGGCCTCATGATAAGCCGTCATTTCCCTTTCTCTTGGGCTTTGCAGTCGTTTCTTCTCCGGCCCCAACTTCACCCTGGTCGCCGCCTCTTCCAGATCGGCTTCGGTAATCGCCTTCCGATTTTCCCGCGCCGCTCCGATAGCCGCTTCATTGAGCATGTTCTCCAAATCGGCACCGGAGAAACCGACAGTTCGTTTGGCCACTTTATCCCAAGTTACCTTAGCAAAAGGTTTGCCTTGGGCGTGGATCTTCATGATCGCCGCCCGTCCCGCCAGGTCGGGAAAATCCAAAACTACTCGCCGGTCAAAGCGGCCGGGACGAAGCAGTGCCGGATCGAGGACATCCGGCCGGTTTGTCGCCGCCAAGACAATTACATTATCATTGCCGGTAAAACCGTCCAATTCGACCAAAATTTGATTGAGGGTCTGGTCACGCTCGTCATGTCCCCCCATCATTCCCGCACCTCGGATCCGACCAATCGCGTCCAGTTCATCAATGA
>ERZ1292623.3670-Hain-H51-01um-R1-3670-length-12981-cov-31_pt1 | contig 12981 bp, 13 predicted proteins | sample MGYA00564398_ERZ1292623 | MGnify/ENA primary metagenome ERZ1292623 (study PRJEB36523, sample SAMEA6512633) | groundwater metagenome | collected 2019-01-07 | study: AquaDiva: Metagenomics assemblies of 32 groundwater samples | reverse complement strand
GACCGGCTCGACCACACTCATTCTGTCGGCTAGCGCCCCGAGATTGATCGCAGTCGTTGCCGCTCCTTTCGCGGCGCCTGTGATACCCTGCACGGCACCACGGCCCATGTAGCGGAGCGCCCCCCCGACGTCACCCGAGGCCAACATCGATACCGTTCGGCGGCCTCGATCTAGCACGCCCGCATCTTCTTCGCTGTCGGTGCGCGGGTCCGGATCGGTCGAGACGGTGACCCACTCGTCCTTCTGCGTGGGTGTTTCAGAGATGGTCTCCCAGGGCATCAGGGTTTCCCCGGCTTCCACGTCTTTCCGCCATCGACTGAGTGCCGGTAGGCGCCGGTGTCGGTGTTGCGCTGAGTTATCACCGAGGCGGGGCGGGCTACCGAGTAGTCTTCGAAGATGAGTTCACGCGGGATCTTGTATCGGTCGGCCGTCTTCCCGATCCGCTCTTTGACGGCCCCGACGTAGTCGCCCATGCTGTTGTCTACCATCTCCTCGGCCAACCTCGCGAACTTCTTAAGCTCGGAGATCGGCACACCAGCGCCGCCCTCCGCCAGCTTTTCGAATGAGCCTTGAATCCTAGCCAGTAGCGCTTGACCTGCTGCGCTTCGGGCGTATTCAGACTCCCGGACCACGGAGGTAGGGTCCAGGATCTTCTGGAAGGTGACGAGGACCGCTTGAGAGCCGGCAGCCATGTCGCCGCGCTCGGCGGCGACAATGCCGGTTTGCATCAACCTCGCTTGTCGGCTCAGGTCTTGGGCTGGCGCTACCGCCTTGTCCCACTGCGTGGTTAGGCGGTTTACGATGTTCGATTCCATGGTCGGGGACAAGCCCGGTGCCGACGGCTTGTCGTCTGCTTGCCCCATCTGCTTCCGGACTCCTAGCAGGCGGTTGTAGGTCTCCACGTCTCCGCGAGCCTTCGCGTCCGCTGCCTGGAGCTCGAGGCTGCGCGTATCGGCCTTCGGCTCGGCCGGATTCTCCGCGATGACCTGACCGCCGCGGCGCCGCTGCTGGCCAGGAGAGAGCGTGTACTCATCCTCCGGCTTCGCTCCGCTCCACGCCTCCGCCATGGCGTTGATCGTTTGGCGAACCTCCGGAGTGAACTCCTCGGGCAAGCTGTCAGCGGGGATCCCCAGCCACTTCTCGATGGTGGGCGCCGCCTTCTGGCGGATCGCCGGCCAGAACCGCGCCAACATCGGGTCCGGCATCTTGGCCACGACGCTGGTGATCTTCTGTAGTCGCGCCAAGTCCTTTTCGTCCGCGGCTTCGGTGAGTCCCTGGAATGCCAGCGCGCCCTGAGCCATCTTCGGCCCATCGCCCGGCCCCATGATCTTGGTCAAGCCGGTCAGCAGCGTCTTGGGGTCTTTGCCGTCCCATGCCTCGATGAATGACGTGGCAGCGGCATCGCGCTTGGCTAGGGCCGTCGTCTGGGTTCGCTTCTCCTGCTCTTGGCTTCGCTGTTGCAACGCGGAGCCAATCTGCTGCCCTACGCCCTGTATGGCTCCACCCCAAATCTCGCCAGACCTCGCGGCGCGGTCGGCTTGGATCTGCCCTCGGCGCATGATCAGGTCAGAGATCCGATCCCCCCCGCGGTAGTCGTAGAGCGTGGTCGGAGCCCATGGTGTCGTGCTCATCGCATCACTCTCCTTCTTGGATCAAGGCCAAACGAGTACATGTCCCACTCGCGCCTGAAAGCCGCGGCTCGCTGCGCGTCGGACGTGGGCAGCATCGGCACGTACTGGGACCGGTAGTCCGTGGTGGGTGGGCCAAAGATGTTGCTTAGGCCCTCTGCTCCGAAGTCCTGCCCGAGCTGCGCCAGACCCCCGAGCGTCCCAGCGCTTTGCCCAGTGCCAGCCCCGGCCCCGCCGCCTGGGCACCATCCGCGCTTCCAAGTGCGGGTGGTGAAGTCGCACCAGTAGCAGTCCTTCGGCTCCGGATGCGAAGCCTCGTCGCAGGTCTCCTTCCCCTGCTTGGCCAACTCGTCTTCGCTTTCCTTCCACCACCCCATGGCGTCCTCGCTACCTGGCCAGACCCACTCCGCGCATCAACGCAGCCAGGGTGCGCAACGACTTGCGCCGGCGGCACTCGGCACAGATCCACGCCCGGCAGTCAGGGCAATACTCAACGTCTGCCTTTGGCTGACGGTCATGATAGACGATCCGATGTACATCGCATTCCCTCGACTCGCTCACGCCTTACCCGTTCAGGATGCTCGCGATAATCGCTTCCTTTTGTGCGGCGCTCATGTTGCCAAACGAGTACATGTCCCACTCGCGCTGAAACGCTGCCAAGGCGCGAGCCTTCTCGGCTCCAGAAAGGAACTGCCACTCCCCGTACTTGGGCGCGAACTGGTCTTTGGCTCCCTGGTATTCGCGGTCATAGACGTTCAGCGCGCGGTTGAAGACGTTGCCATACTCCTGGGCCGCGAAGTTCTGCCCGTACTCCATGATGTCCTTGAGCGTGCCGCCCGTGCGGAGGGTTCCGCGAGCCGCTGCGGACCGCTCCAGCGCACTGGCTCCACCACCAAGACGGAACTGGTACCCAGGCTCGTTCAGCGCATCGTCAAACGATGGGCGCCGGAATGCGGGCGGAGTGAACCGAGGCACTGGCTTGAAGTTGTATCCCGGGCTCGAGGAGCCAGGGAAGGGCGGGGGGACGCCACCGCCACCGACGCCACCTCCTTCCGGCGTTGGATCCGGACCCGGACCCGGCACTGGAGGCTGAGCTGGACCGCCATGGGGCGGATGCTGCCCGGACGGCGGCGGTATGTAAGAATCCTCTGGGTCTTCCCAATCCTCGGGGACCATACTGTTGCGCAAGAAAGCCATGATTTCCTCCAGTCGTCAGGAAAGCCCGTACCTCTGCCACTGCTCCCACCCAGCCAGGTCGCCCAGCGTCTGGGGCATGGCAGGATCGGCCCCGGCCGGCCCGGCATCAGAGAGGCTCGCCTCTAGCCGCGTGGGGTCGTTCGGCTGGGCTCCCATCATCGCGCCCAAGCTGAGCTTCGGTTGGCTTGTCGATGGCGCGGAGGACACCCCGCCAGCGGGCGGAGCCTCATACGTCGGGAGGTCGAAGCCATAGCGCCGGGCGAGAGCCTGACGCGTCCTCTGCCTGGCTTCCCATTGCTGCTTCTGCAGCGCCATCGCTTCGTCGTACTCTTTGCGGCGCTGCGCCTCACGCTCGCGCTCGAACTGGAGCGCCCTATCTGTCGACCGGCTCGCAGATTTGGATGCGGAGCTGGAGGAGTAGGCGCTTATGCCAGCACCGGCAAGAGCTGCTATTGCTGGGATTACTACGGCCGCCGGCATGACTCACCTCCTAGAGGTAGTACGCAAGGGTCGAAGGGCAGCCACACGGCGCCCATCCGGCCCAGGGTCTCTCGCATGGCCTCGTTTTCAGCGCCTCCGAAGACAAACGTGGCCCCCCACTCCCGAGCCAAGGATGCCGCTTTTCGGAGCAGGGCTCGCACAGCCCCTGCGTTGCACGCATCCGGGCCGATCCAGACACTCTCGAAATGCACTGCCCTGAGAACCGCGATGCTGGCGACAATGCGCCCTTCAGTCTCGATTACGATGGTGGCGAGATCCTCCGGTCTAACGTAAGGCGCAAGTGGCGGGGTGGGTAGTGCTCCCAGGAGTGCATACTGGCTCTGCGGCAACACTCGGGCAATCACGCCTTCACCTCTTCGAGCACCAAGCGCAACTCGTACTGCATGGACGTGGCCCCGACTGACGCATACGCCGTACTGTACCTCACGGGGCTCGCGTTGTCGATCCTGATCAGCTTGCTTTCGCTCTGCCAAGTCGTGACGGCGTTCCCGGTCATCGCGGCGCCGGCGAACGTGAGCGCCAGACCCGCGTCCACGTAGTCCACAGTCACGGTAAGGCTGCTCGATGTGGTCGCCGCTTGGGTGATGCGCGCCCTCCAGGACACTCGGTAGAGGCCGGCGGACAAGGAGCCGCCGGCCATGTCGGTGGCGCCGATGGCTGCCGCCTGGGCCGTCACCTCCACGACGTTGAGGCGTGAGGGCGATCTCTCCACCGTCTGGATAAGTTGGTTGAAATAGTCCACCCACGGCCGAGTGAGGTGGCCCTCGAGCGGATCCTCCCGCTTGCCGAACTCCTTCCGCTTGACCCTGGCGATTGGGTCGTAGAGCGGGATCGGGGCGTCGTTCAGGATCGCAGTCATTGCTGCGCCTGTTGCTGCTGCCCCTTCAGGCTGCGAATAGATTGGCCGAGCGTAAGAAAGGCGTTGGTGATGCGCCAGGGGACTGCTGCCGTAACGCTGACCTCGAAGACGCGGCGCCTGGCAGCCCCGAGACGATTCCAGCGAACTCGCTTCTTGTACTCTCCGATCTTCCCGGCGGAGCGCATCATCTCAGCGCCCCAGGTCTTCCCGCCGTCGTTAGACATTCGCATCATCACCTGCGGGTCCACGTCTTGGGCATTGCCAGCCGCCACCCCCACCCCGGGCTCTAGATCCAGCTCGAAGGCCGAGTAGAAAATCCTCTCGTTCTCCGCCGTCAGTGCTGGAGCGCGCCTAACCCGACGAATGAGAGCACCGCCCGCATCTGCCATGAGCGTGGACGACAAGCGATAGACCCCACCGCTGGCGCTGTCCAGGATGCGGTGTTCTCCGAACGCCAGAGAGTGGAACCGTGGAGACCATGCGTCGAAACGGTTGTTTGCAACATTCCAAGTGCCCCGCTCTGCCCAATCGCCTGTCTGCGCGTCCCATGCCCATGTGGCGTTCTGGCCTGGGAATGAGATCACGTAGAACGTATGGCCCAAGTCGTTATACGTGTCCGCTACCGCATCTGACACCCTGATGTAGCCGGCCAAGACCGACTGAAGCGCGTAGTTGGACACCACCTCAGGAGCGAAGCCGGGCGCTCGAAGCACATAGCTGTTACCGATGCCCGAGGAGCCCAGCCAGACTAGCGCGCCCTCGATCCGCGCCACCGAAAAGGGCGCCGCGATGCCATACTGCACGAGTCCGGAGGGATGGGCGGCGAACGGAAACGGCGATGCGCCCGTGTCGTACCACACCTCGGACGTGACCTCGCCCAGCAACCATACATAACGCCCCGTAACCTTCATACTAACCCACGGGTCGGACGCGGTGCTGCGCTGTGCGAAGTCGGTGCCTGTGGCCCATGACGTCCCATCGAGAAGCGCTGAGATGTAGAACGTCGAGTTCGACGCATTCAAGCAAAGGAAGTAGCCGTCCAGGAAGTCGCCCATTGTCGCCTTGCCGTTTAGGGCCGCGATTTGGGTCAGCGTGTTGGCCGTGAGATCGTAGACATAGCCGTTTCCGCCGCTCGTGACGAACAGCTGCCCGCCGCCGTCTCCGTTACTGCAAATGGTCGCAGGGTTTCCGTCAATTGCTACGGTCCCGCGACTGCTCAGCGTACCAAACTGGCCGATTTCGTAGAGCGTGTTGCCACACACCGTGAACTCGCGGTCATTCTCGAAGAAATGCCCCCGGCCTGGCTGAGTCGTAGCGGTTACGATGGTTTCTACGCCGGGTGTCGGGTAGAGAGCCGAACGAGAAGAGCCCCCTGGCGCTTCGATCCTCTCGACGTACCAGTTGACGGTCCTCTCCTGATCTGCCGTATACGCTTGGCTCTGGTAGCTGCCACCGACGAAAGCGGGAAACTGCATCTAACCCAGCCTGATGTCGTAGGCCGACCTTACGCTTCCAAGCGCCGCGAGCTCGAAAGACAGGTCCATCAGCCGCTTGTTTGCTGCCTTAACGACAGCACGGCTTTCTCTCGCCGCTTCGAGCAAGACCGGATTCGGCTGCTTCTCGTAGCTCGGCAGGAGCTCAAGAGCTAGGTGCTTGACCAGCATCCGCTCGTAGCCTGGCGGGAGGCTCACCGACGATGTCAGGGCCGAGAAGGCCACCACCGCCTGCGGAGCATAGAGCGCGCCCAGCAACGTGGCAGACGTCGGTACCGGCCATAGCGACAACGTCCCCGTCGGGAAGGTCGGGTTGTAGTACCATGCCTGGGGAAGCGTGGCCGTGAGCGCCTTCTGCTCAATCCGCGCCCATGCATCCTCGGTGAGTGGCTGTAGCGCTGACTCGGTGTCCGGGTCGGTCGAGGTATCGACAAAGTGGACGTGGTCGATGAACACCGGCCTTGCCACGTTCACATCCGCCGAGGCACCGACGCTATACTGGCCATCGTTCGCCGCAATCGTCCAGGTAGTCCTGGTGACGGTGTAGATTTGCAGCCGTTCGGCCGCCCATTGGTCGAGTAGCCGGTTGAGAGAGGCTAACGCATCGCTAGCGTCCTCTGCCGTGGCCGTTTCACCGGCCGCGAGCACACCTATCTCCTTGAGGGCCGCTACGACGATGTCGTTTACGGTGGCCACCTCACTGCCTGCGCGGAATCGGCTTCGCTACGATCTCCGGCTGGTGCTCACCACCCGCCTTTGCCATCACCTGAGCGATCTCGCGTTTGGCGGGCTCTCCCATGTTCCGGTCTTCGAAGTTGCGGACCGCGGTTGCCGTGGAACGCTCCGCGTCGCGGTTGAGCAGGTGCTCGACCGCTTCCGCTGGGCCTTCTCGCCACCCGTCCTCCATGGCCCGGCCTTGCTCGCTCTCGTCATTCACGACGCGCTGGCATCGCTCGGTGAAGCGCTTGGCACCCTCCTCGGCCCGCTCGTACTCGCGGGCGTCTCGGAAGTCCATCGAGTCGGGGGGCGCAGCCATGCACGCCGCCTTGCCGTTCCAGTGCTCGGCCCGATAGAGCATCCTGGGGAAAGGCCGGTACTTGTACACGTTCCCCGGGGAAGCGCCTACCGTGTTCGAGCAAGGGAACTGCTCGAACTTGGCCACCTCCTTGATGTAGTTCGATCCGGGAACTCGCGCAATCCCGGGCTCGACGTTGTAGGCCGGGTTGGTTTCCTGGTTTACCGGCGAGAACTCACTCATTTACGCCTCCTTTGCGACGGCCCGTAGCGCCCAAGCCGGACGCATTCGCTCTTCCGCCTCGATTTCGGCCGCCAGATGCGCGGGCGGGCCCGCGTTTCCGGTCTTCAGTGGACTGATGGTCTCGGCTGCAGTGAACTGGCGGTGCTTGTACTCCGACTTTAGCGCTCCGTGCTCGTCGTGGGATTCGTAGCCGTAGAGCCCAGCCGGCTCGGCCAAGAGCGTACATTCGTCAGGCAGCACGAGCTGCACGCCCCGCTCTTCTGCTCTGCCTAACCAATACTCCGCGCTACCGCGTTGATTCTGGTACTCCGTCTCGGTACCGTAGTTGACCCCGAACAGCCCGAGCGTCGTGACTCCCTCCGTGAATGCCAGAGCGATCATCCACGCTAGGTGGTTCCGGAAATGACGCCTAACCCCTCCGTACTCCATCAGAATCCGCTCACGGGGGTACCGCCTACTGGCGGGGACGTTCGGGTGGCGCTCCTGCATGTAGATCGGCACCGTGTTAGACGCGAGCCATTCCACATAGCGAGCGGTTTTCTTCCCGCATCGCATCCAGCATTCCTTGCGGTGCAAGTCGAAGTACCGGTCCAGCTCGCGGCCATACCACGCCCTCGAGGACGCGTGGCCCCACAACTCCCAGGACGGGTCCGACCATGGACACCACCGGAGAGATGAGGCATGGCTACCGAGCAAACCTATCTTGCGCACTGTGCGGCCGGGCGAACTGGCCCGCGACGGCAGCAGCGTCGTCGCGGGCCGGAAAGGAACTGCCATGCGTCAGCTCGTCGGATCGATCACGGATTCCACGAACTTCATCACGTATGGGTCGTGCAAGAACACAGGCACGGCCACGCCTGTGGCCGAGGTGGCCGCTGTGGTCGCCGTGGTGGCGGCCCCCACGATCCACATGCCGTGGATGAGGTACTGCTCGTCCGTCGTCGGGCTGATCGCGGCCATGCCCACGTCAGGCGTGGACACGGACGACGCCGCCACCGGTACGTAGGTGGACGATGCCGCCGAAGTCGCCGTGGAGTCCTGAGCATACGAGCTGTAGCCGCGGATCTGACCCCACACGTACTGATCCGAGGTCCCGTGTTCGACGATCAGGGCGACGCGGCCCTGATTGCCGCCGACCAGAGGTGCAGCCGTGAAGTTGCCGTCAGGAGAGATGAGCACCGTGGTCCCGGCGTAGCAGGTGGCCGTCAGTTCCAGGAGGATGTATTCGTTGCCTGCGCCGTCCTTGGCGGTCTGGCCAGGCAGCAAGTAGTCGGGAAGCGTGGACGAGGAACCGACTAACGCGGTTGCGGAGTCCTTGATGGCCTTGAACGCATCCGGGACGCCGATGAAGAAGCGCTGGCCGGAGGCGTGTGCACGAGCTTCCGTGCCGGCCACGCCACGCATGACCTGCACGCGACCCGAAACGGGGATCGCAAGAACCTTGACGGCTTCCTGCCTGATCACCAGGAGGTTACCGACCGCGATGTTGGCCGTCGAGCCGACCGTGAAGTCGTTAGTTTCGGCCGTCAAGGCCTCACTGAGGGTTGAGGTGTTGAGAATCGCCAGTGCCATGACAGCCTCCTACGCCACGACCCGGCACGCCATCCGTTCCTGGATGGGAGCCGAGCCGAAAAGGATATCCAGCCGGTTGAGGTTCTGGTCGGTCGTGATGTTGAACTGCTCGACATAGCGCATAGCCACGTTGAGCGACTTGCTGTTGACCCTGGTGGCCCGCGCTCCGCCGTTGGGCATGACCAAGTCGGCCATCACCGAGGCGAAAGCCTTGGGATGGAAGACGAGATTCTGCGGGGACACGGTGGCGGCTTGCGTACCGCCGGCGGCCATGGCCCAGTAGGTCACGACCGCGTTGTCAGCCGGCGACCCCGTCACGTTCTGGAGTGCTCCGCTCGTGATGATGGACGGGGAGATGCTGAGCGTAGCCGCGCCTGTAGAGTCGGACACGTCAGCGGTGAGCACGAACTGCGCTAGCCTACCGGTGTCCTCCTTGGACAACGGATTGACCGACCGAACTCCGGCAAACGTCAGGATGTCGCCCTTCTTGAGCGCCGTCGCGCCCGAACCCCAGCCATCCGTCACGATGCTAGAGCCGGTCTGGCTGGCGCCGTTGATCAGGGGTGTCGATGCGGAAGTTGCAGAGCCCGAGGTGAAGCGCGGGATGTTCTGGTCCTGGAACCACTTCGCGATGCCAAGCTGTTCGTTGGCGAACTGACCCTTGGACCAGTTCTCCGCGACCTTCCCGCCAGGGTGGAACAGCGCCGAGGTGGCGTTGGCGATGATGGCGTTAGACAGCGGGTCTAGGACTGCAACCAGGCCTTCGTCGGGGCCCGCCAGGTCGAGGATCTTGACTCGCGCCTGGAGGTAGGTGAGCGCCGCGCTGGGTGTCGTCCCAAGCGTGCCGATTGCGTTGTAGACGCTCTTGTAGACGTCGGCCAACGACACGCGGTCGTAGACGTTCGCCAAGGTTTCGGCGGCGGGCTGCACGTACCGGTTGCGGATGTCGTCTAGCTCCAGGGTGGCCTGGGCGGAAGACCACTGGAAACCGACGTGACGGCGGCGGTTGAGGATCACGTTTACGGTACGGTCCAGGAGGTTCTGCAAAACGAGCGCTTCACCTTCCGACGCCTCGAACTGCTGGGGCAGACGCACCTTGACGGTGTCGCCCACCTTGGCGCCGGCCTGGACGTACTCGTCCGAATAGGAACGGTCGAATTGAGCCACGCCACGGAGTGAGTTGACGAAGTACATCGCCACTTCGAACGTCACCCACCCAGGCGTGACAAGGGTGTTGGCCATGTCAACCTCTACAGGGTACCGCTAGGTATTCGCTAGGTCTTAGCGTTTTGCCGGCTTCCAGCCTCGGCTGTACTCGTCTAGAGACATGCCGTCTCGGTAAGCCGTTTCCTCAGCGATATGCGGCGATCCCGTCACTGGCCGGACGGGTGGTTTCGCCTTGCTTGGTTCCGGCTTCGAGCTGGAGCCAGCGGGGGCAGCTTCGAGCCGAGCGGCGAGTTTCGCCACCTCACGCGTTACAGCGCGAGGGCTTGACAGCGCGGCGATACGCTGGAGGTCGTCTAGGTGCTCCGAAAGGTACAGCATCAGAGCCGGAGCATTCTCTGCGCTGAAAACAAGCTCATCCGCGACCCAGTTGGACGCGTCTGGCATCTGGTTCGGGTCGAGGGTCATGGTCGGCTGAAGGTCCATGACCTCCTGCGCGACCTTGCCATGGAACTCTGGATCAGACTTGGCCGCCGAGGCAAGCGACTGCGTGAAGCTCCCCACCTGCCCCATGACTCGCTGCTGGTACTCAGCCTCGCTCTGGCGGCGGGTGTTCTCGGCTGCCCACTCCTTGCGGTTCCAGTTGTCGCGAGCATCGAGGTACTGCTCGTAGTCGTCGTATTGCTCCGGAGCCGGCTTGCCCGTGCTGGCCGGCTTGCGTTCGGCCTCGGCTTGGCTCTGGCGGCTCTCTCCTGGCTCACGCTTGGTGAGGGCAGAGCGGATCTCGCGGATTTCGTTCGCCAGGGCTTGGCGCTCGGCCCGCTCGGAAGCCAAGGCCTTCTTGGCCTCGGCCTCCTTGCGCGTGGCCTCAAGCATCCTGGCGCGCGGGTCGTCACGCGGCTTGCCGAGCGGCTTCTCGTCGTCCTTCGCTTTGCCGTCGGTCTGGGAGGCTTCCTCGCCCTCGGCTTTCTCCTCGGGCTTGGCTTTCGCGTCGGCTGCACGCTTGGCAGCGGCGGCTGTACCGCCCTTCTTGCCCAGGTCTGCGGCGGCTTGCGCCAGCTTGGCCTTGTCCTCAGCGTCCTCGGGCACCGGCTTGCCCTCGTCCACCAGGACTCGAGGCTCTCTCTCGTCCGAGGTGAGCGCGGCCTTGAGATCAGCGCCAGAGCTGGAGTTGCTCTCCACCTCGAAGCCACTCACAAGCACGGTGGTGCTCATACGCCTCCCATAGTACCCGGATCCTCCGGACTGTCAAGGGCCATCTCTGGCATTGCCGCCATCGCGGCCTCGTGCGCCATGGATTCATGGCTTTGCTTCCGTTCTTGGCTGCCCTGCACGCCCAGCTTGGCTGTCTCGTGCGCCATAGACTCGTGACTCTGTGCCTGTTCATGGCTCCGCTGGAGGAGTGCCTCGAGGGCCTCGAACTTCTGCGCGATTCCCTCCAGCACCAGCTTGGTCTGGTTGTCTGCCGCCGCTATACGCTCCCGGCTGGCGTTGTCCATCTCGGCCTTCTGGAGCATCGCCTGCTGCTTCGCCTGATCGGTCTTGATTTGCTCCATCGCTCCCTGAAGCTGAGCCTGGAGCAGTTGCATCTGCTGTTGCATGGCCTGCATCTGGGCTTGCGCTTGCTCCGGAGTCGGCCCCTGCTGCTCGTCGTCCCCCAGGCCCGGGTACTGCTTCTCACGCAGCTTCTTTAGCCGGTCTGCGATCTCCTTCGCCCCGGGGAAGTCGCGGAAGCGGAAGTAGAGATCACCGAGGATCGGCATCAGCTCGGGACGGGCCGAGAGGAGCTCGCCCATGTCCTGCGCGCCCTGCTCTAGACGCGTTTGGTTCGACTTGCCGATGCTCACCGACACGGTGTAGCGGCCTCGGCGCAGGTCGAAAAGCTTGACTCCTTGCCCCTGCGGCGCTGGTACCGGCCTACCAGACCGATCCATGGCGAAGGGCTGATTCAGCATGACCATCTTGGTCTCATCCTCGCCTCCGAGCACGCGCGTGATGCGCCCCGGGCGGTCGTACACATGCGGGATGAGGTCCATCACCACCCGCGCCTCATACTGGAGGCTGATGTCCGCTAGGCTGGAGAGGAAATGCCCAGTCCCTGCGTCAGACTGCTGCTGCAACGCCATGATGGCCTTGCCCGAGCGATCGCTCGATGACAGCTTGCCCAGGCTCGGGTCGAAGATGCTCGTCGCTACCTGGAGGAAGTTGTCCGACTCCCGAAGCGCCATCATGGCGAGCGACATGCCAGACTGATCGATCTGCGCTCTCTGTGGGGGCGGCGCAGGTTGGCCGCCTACCGTGGTCGGCTTGTACTCGACGTATGGCAAGTTTCGCATGTTGATCTGTTGCCACTCGTCTTCATGGCCTTCGAATTGGCCGGCGACTCCCACGAAAGGCGTCTTGGGCTCTAGCGCCAGACGCTCGACTAACGTGCTGGCTGCGAAGTTGTAAAGGCGCTGGGCGTCACGCGCCGGCCCGATGACTCCGGTCCAGATACGCCGTCCGTCGAACGACTGAAGCTCGCGGCCCAGGACGGGGATAAGCGGTATGTACTTCCCGTCCCGGTCCTGCTCCTCGAGCACCTCGGATCCGGTGAGCTTGCACCACTTCACCGAGACGCGATCAATCTCCCGCTTCCTCCCGTCCACCTCCAGGGTTTCGGTTTCGTGGACCTTGTACCAGTACTCGGTCACTAGGATAGCTTGCTGGTCTCCGGCCCCACGAACCCACTCAGGCTCGTCATGGGCTAGCCCGTCGAGGTCGTAGCCAGCCCCGGACACGCTGGCCGTCGGGAACTGACGCTTGAAGTCATCGATAGGCATCCAAGCCGCTTGGAACGCCCAGTTCCCGTCTGAGAAATCCACCCGCTGAGCGGCCGGGTCGAAGTACACCATGTCCTGGTGGAGGATGCGCTCGATCGTGATCTCCTGGTCAAACGTCTCCGGGTCGCTCTCCTCGTCCCACTGCGTGCTGACCCGGTAGACCCCACGCCCGCACTTCACGGCACGATCAAACGCCCAAGTGCGCGCCTGATGCGCCTGGCTGTCGCGCTCGATGCGCCGGTAGAGCCCCTGGAATACCTCGGCCGTCTCTTCGTCGGCATCCTCGCTCACCGGATGCACCTGCACTCCTAGCTTGGCTTGGCGCTCCTGGTTGAGGATGAGCTGGATCGGCTGGTCCAGCTTGCTGATGCTGATCATGGGTCTGGGTGGCACGACGGAACCGCCTAGCAGACCACCTCGCCGTTCCCTGGCGGCTGCTTCGTCCCATTGCAGCTCGGGGACCTGGAAGCGTAAGTCCTCACGCTCC
>ERZ1292623.3668-Hain-H51-01um-R1-3668-length-12983-cov-9_pt1 | contig 12983 bp, 12 predicted proteins | sample MGYA00564398_ERZ1292623 | MGnify/ENA primary metagenome ERZ1292623 (study PRJEB36523, sample SAMEA6512633) | groundwater metagenome | collected 2019-01-07 | study: AquaDiva: Metagenomics assemblies of 32 groundwater samples | reverse complement strand
CACGCTGTATCGCTCCGTCAGACTTGCGTCCATTGCGGAAGATTCTCGACTGCGGCCTCCCGTAGGAGTATGGGCCGTGTCTCAGTCCCATCGGTGGGGGTCAGCCTCTCAGCTCCCCTAAGCGTCGTAGCCTTGGTAAGCCATTACCTTACCAACTAGCTGATACTACGCAGGCCGCTTCCCAAGCGATAAATCTTTACCCTTGCGGGACCATCCGGAATTACCCCGTCTTTCGACGAGCTATGCCGGACTTGGGAGTACGTACCTACGTGTTACTACCTCGTCTGCCACTGCCCTTGCGGGCCGTTCGACTTGCATGCCTTATCCATACAGCCAGCGTTCATCCTGAGCTAGGATCAAACTCTAATTAAGAATAGGCGGAACACAAGAAAATAGATTTCTATAGTTCACTACCTTACAAACTATTGATTTTTCAACGTGCGAAAACTAGCCCGCCTCCACATGGAGGCGATAGGGACATACTATAGGAAGCAAGTTCTGGGGTCAAGCGGGGCGGTAAATGCCTGAAATAGGGCCTAAAACAAGGCCGCCGCGCTCTCCTTTGCAAGAGGCGCGGCGCTGTAGCCTCGGTGGGCTAGTTGGGCATATTCTCGAACACGACCTGCAGTACCATGAGAGACCCGTCGCAGGAGAAGATGTCCTGCTGGTTCTCTCTCAACTGCAGATCGAGAGCAGGCACATCTGCAGGCATGGCCCTGCCGTAGGCATAAGCATCTCCCTTCGAAGCCTTCTTGACCCGGAGCCGAATAGTCTTCTCGTTCGGAACCACGAAGATGGCATCGACCGGCAGGTCTTGAAACGGTATGAGCATGATTCTCTCCTTCTCTATCGGGAATCTAACACGCAATATTCTTTCCACAAGTTGCCTCCCTTCCCTGACAGCGTATGATGGAAGAAGCCGTCAAGCTTTGCATGAGATTCATCCGTGCTAAACGTGAGTATGTAGTCGTCTCGGTCGGGGGTTCACTTATTGTCCCCGAGGGTATAGACGTTTCCTTTCTTAAGCGTTTCAGAGAGTTAGTGCTGTCCAAGACCCGTGCGGGTTTTTCTTTTTTTATAATCACGGGCGGCGGACGTACGGCACGCAACTATCAAAGAGCCGTTGAAGAAGTGCGTGGTGACCTTACGCGCGACGATGTCGATTGGCTTGGTATCCATTCAAGCCGTTTGAATGCTCATCTTGTTAAGGCAGTATTCAAAGACGAAGCGCAGCCAAGGATTGTTAAGAATCCAGCACGCAGGATTAAGCCTAAGATGCCGGTAGTAATCGGCGCAGGCTGGAAGCCGGGCTTTTCTACTGACTACTGCGCCGTGATGGCCGCAAAAACACTTGGAGCGAAGAAGCTCGTAAACCTTTCAAACATCTCGCACGTGTACACGGCAGATCCTAAGAAGGATCCATCCGCGACACCGATCGAAACTATTAACTGGGCAGACTTTAGAAAGCTAATCCCCGAAGAATGGGATCCGGGCCTCTCTTCCCCATTTGATCCCGTTGCTGCGCGCGAAGCTGAGAAGCTTGGTCTTGAAGTGGCGATTATAAATGGTGAGAACCTAGAAGAGTTTGAGAAGTATCTTTCTGGCCAGCCGTTTACCGGAACGGTTATCTCCTAGCGGCAATCAGGGCTGCTTTCGCATAGTGCGCGATGCGAGTCTGCACAGCGTACTGTGGATCAGCAAGTTCTTCTTCCGTGAACCATTTAAACCCATCACGTTTCTCTCCTTCTGCAGGGTTAACGTCGCGCGTATCGCTCACACCAAAGTAAATAAAAGAGATATGTTCATGCGTATCTGAAACACGATGACGGTTTACGAAACGAGGAATAAGAAGCTCGCGTTCTCCATAGACTTCGGTTCCCGTGCTTTCTGTTTCTCCCAATTCCTCATCAAGGAGTCGTACCGTAAGGCCAGTTTCCTCGAGCGCTTCACGGAATGCCGCTTCAACAAAGTCTTCGTCGAGCTCGACGTGACCACCCGGCGGAAGCCACATATCGTACTTCTCGTGCATACGCAGAAGCACGGCATTGTCGTTCACGATAAAGACGTCACCTGCGTAATCTATTTTCTCGTGAATGTGCGGCATGTTACTGGGCTGCGAGCTTTGCCAGTGCCTCGTCTACCTTTTGATGCAACTCCTCGAGCGATCCATTGTTCTCAATGCGTGCATCTGAGATCTGCATCACGCCAAACACATTCATATCCCACGGATCGGATGATGCCATCTCAACATCCTCCTGAGCGCAAAAGGTATCGAAATCGATATGGTCGAGTTCTGAAGCACGAGCCACGATGCGCTCGTACCGCAGTTTCCTGTCAGCATCGACTGCAAAGAGGAGTGCTCCCTTTGATTTAAGAAATTCCGCCTCGCCGATTGTACGCACCGACTCAAGCACTGCCTTTGGCTCTTCCTTCGCCATCTCATAGATCTGCTCCATGAGGTACGAAGGACCGTGCTCCTTTCGAAGCTCGTTTGCAACCTCACGAGTCATGCTTCGATTCTGCTCAAGACCGCGCCGTTTAATTTCTTCGAGAATGAAGTACCGTGCTGAATAGTGTGAGAACCCCTTTTTCGTCACGAGGTACTCCACCACTGTTCCCTTTCCTGAGCCGTTGGTACCTGTAATGCCGATGAGCATATTACTGTTTCTTAGCTGCCTCGCGCTTCTGTGCCCATGCGGCAATCGGAATCAAAAGTGGCGCAGAGCGTACGATCGAAGAGAGCGTGCCTACAATGACACCGACAAGCATCACGAGCGCAAACACACGGGTCGACTCACTACCCACGAGGATGATGGCAAGAAGTGCGAGCGCAACGGTAAGTGAGGTATTGATCGAACGACCGAGCGTCTCGGTAATACTTTTGCCCACCGTCTCTTCAAAGGATTCTTTAATGTTGCGCTCTTCGTTTGCCTTCAGGTGCTCACGCACACGATCGAAGATCACGATCACGTCGTTAATGCAGTAACCCATGAGCGCCAAGAGCGCGATTACAAAGAGTGTGTCTACCTGCGCACCCGTAAAGTAGGCGTAGACCGCAAAGAACCCAGCTGGGACGATAATGTCGATCGCGAGCATGGCAACTGACGTAACACCATAGCCCCATGCCGGGACCGGACGTGACACCTTACGAAACGCAAACGCGATGTAGAGCATGATCGCAAGGAAGACCGCGCCGATGGCGTAGAGCGCCTTGGTGGTGAGCTCACGGCCAAGCGACGGACCAATCGAGTTGAAGCGAAGTTCAGTCAACGGATCTGCTCCACCATTTGAGAGCGCGCCGAGGAGCGCTGTGTGCTCTTCAGGCGAAAGGGTGTGGCTTCGCACCGTAACGCCCTGTGACCCGGTCTCTCTGACTGAAGGCTCACCAAGATCAAGTGCGTCGACACGAGCAACGAGCTCCTCATGCGGCGGACGCTCTCCCGTGTACGCAACCTCAACAAGCGTACCGCCCGTGAACTCGATTGAAAGACGCGGCGGGATCAAGATGAGTGCAGCAACTGACGCCACAAGCAGAAGGCCCGTGACCCAGAAAAAGAAAGTGCGATGACGTACGACAAACATAGGCTAGGTGTTCTTAGGCTTATGACCAAATCCAGTTCCCAGAAGCGTACGCCATAGGGGTGACGCCTCTTCAGGTAGGATTGCGACGAGGAAGACGCGAGTGATCATAACGGCAGTGATAAGTGAGGCGATCACGCCAAGCCCGAACACAAGCGCAAATCCCTGCACGATTGAGGTACCCATCCAGAACAGGATGCCGCTTGAGATGAGCATGGTGAGGTGACCATCACGGATCGCAGGCCATGCGCGACCAAAGCCAATATGCACAGCATCGCGCGGAGCCTTACCAAGACGAAGTTCCTCCTTCATACGCTCGAAGATGAGCACGTTTGCATCCACCGCCATACCAATCGAGAGAATGAGTGCAGCGATACCTGAGGCCGTGAGCGTGATCGGTACTACCTTAATCAGTGCAATCGTAATAAGCATGTAGATCACGAGCGCGATCACCGCAACCAGTCCCGGGAGGCGGTACCAGAGGACCATAAAGAGTGCGACGAGCGCAAAGCCGATTACCGTTGCAAGGAGTCCTGCCTCATATGCATCGATGCCCAAGGTTGGCCCCACCGTATTGCTTCCGGCAAGTTCGATAGGTACGGGGAGTGCACCGAAGTTTAGGTTACGAACCAGGTCACGCGCCTCAGTCGGAGTGAACTGACCAGTGATGGTGGCAACACCGCCCGTAATAGGTTCTTGAATGGTTGGCGAGGAGATCACTTCCCCATCAAGCAAGATTGCGAGCGGCTTACCCACGTTCTCAGTCGTGATCTTCTCAAAAAGCGCTGCGCCTTCTTCATTAAAGTTAAGCACGATGATCGGCTGGTTCGCGACGCCTCCCGCACTTGCAGGTCCGAACTGAAGTTCAGACGATTTCAGGTAGCGACCGGTAAGTCCCGTGTCGGTATATACCTGCTCGAGATTAATGCTGGTGGTCGTTCCGGTTGTAACGGGTGCAGCTCCGAAGCTTGCCAGTTTGAACTCAAGCACCGGCGTCTCACCAATCGCTGCAATAGCTGCCTGCGTATCGGTCACGCCCGGAAGCTCAAGGAGGAGACGGTCCTCCACCTCGCCCGCAACCGCGCTCGACTGCTCAAGCTCAACGCGTGGCTCCGCGACCCCGAAGAGATTCACCCGATTCTCGATGACATCACGAAGCGAATTAAGGGCTCCCTGCTTATCGCTCACGATATTGCTCGTGTCAGCCTTGTAGATAAGCTCGGTACCACCTGCCAGATCAAGCCCGAGCTTGATTGGAAACTTTGTTTCAGGTCCCGAAGTAGAGATCACAAACCAGGTAAGGAGTCCCGCGATGGCGAGGACCGTGAGGGCAGGCAGATAACGCATAGTAGTCCCTAGTATATACGGATCTTAGCTCACCCGTAAACGAGCCAATTCCACCACATTTTTCATAAGGCAGGCAACCGCAATCGGCCCTACCCCGCCTGGAACTGGCGTGAATACGGAGGCGACCTCAGCGCACCCAGGGTCTGCGTCCCCCGCAATCGCACCACTTGATTCCGAGGTGCCAGCGTCAATCAAAATCACTCCCTGCTTGAGATGTTCTGGTTGAATCAGGTGCGCACTTCCCGCTCCTGACACAACGATATCTGCCTCTTTGAGCATAGAAAGGTCTCCTTCTTCTTTGGTGACCGTTGAGACGGTCACACCCTGAGACGTGAGCCAGAGCGCTGCCGGCTGACCCACTAGTCGTCCGTTGCCAACCACGACCGCCCGCTTACCTACAAGCGGAGTACCGACATGTGCGAGCACCTCGGCGATGGCTCCGACCACAGGCGGCAACAGTGCACCCGCTTCGTTATTTGCAAACCGCTCATACGCAGCCTCAGAAAGTACATCCGCATCGAGTGATACGGGAATGGAACTGAGTACTTGATCCGTATCAACGTGTGCGGGAAGCGGGAGCTGCACGATGACACTGTCTGCCTCCGGCAATTGTATCTTGTGAATCAAATCCTCTGTGGTCGCCTCGTCCTCAAGCCGTATGAGTTGTAGATAGATACCGACTGCCTCAGCCTTGTCCTCCTTGATATGGAGATAGGATTCGGTTGCCGCTGAGGGCTGCTGGACCAAAATGCGCACGACCGGCATGCGACCAAGTTCATCAACTTGGCCTGCTACACGTTCAAGTACGCCGCGTGCGAGCTTCCGTCCATCTACGATCATGGTTTTGGTCGTTTCGCTTCCTCCGGCACGTATGTCTCGTACCGACCGTTGGTGTAGAAGAAGGCATCGTAGCCTTCGTACTGGTAGGTGTATCCAAGCTGCTTGGTGACCTTTGAACCGTCCACCACGATTGGATAGGAGTATCCCTTCCAGCTACCACGAGTCGTCGGCACCTTGCCGCGCGAGAGATGCCAAAAGACAAAAAACGCGATGCGTACCATCCAGGGATAGACCGGAAGTGCCTGCTTCCCCACCGCACGCGCCATGTCCTTACCAAGCACCACCTTTCCTGGTGGGCAGATATTGAATATTTCGTAGGCACCAGCGCTTTCACCAAACGTAAGACGCTCCACGATTCCGACCACATCATCCTCATGGATGAACTGTCGTGCCCACTTAGGGGTCACCGGCACAAACGCGACCAGCGCCTTGATGACTGAATAGATGCGCGCACCCTTAAGTTGTCCGGAGAGCGCAGACTGGAGACCAAACCGAATACGCATAAAGCGGCCGCGAGGACCCGTGATTGCTGCTGGGCGCACAATCGCAACCTCTACTCGCTTATCCGTTCCCTCGTAGCGCTCTCGTAGATGCACTTCAGCAATGCGCTTCTCTTCTGCGTAGAGGTAGTCCGTTTTGCGGAACGGATCATTCTCAGTGAAGCGGTACTCGATCGTGTTAGTGCTAAACGACCCGTAGGACGCAACGGTCGAGAAATGCACGAGACGCTTCACGGAAGGAGTGTTGAATGCGTAGTCGAAGACCGCATCAGATCCTTCAATATTCGATCGCCAGGTCACCTGCGCTCCTCCATACACGGCACGGATATCCCAGGCCGTGTGGACGATGAGGTCGATCTGGTGCTTAACCACTTCTTCCTGCCATCCCCCGTCTTCCAGATTGGCTTGGATATAGGTGAGTTTCGGAAGGTCTTTGATGAGGTCAGGGATCGGCTCACGATCAATCGCAATGATGCGATCGATATCTTCACGCGCCGCAAATCGTTCGACGAGCATGGTGCCCACATAGCCTGCCGCGCCCGTTATAAGGAGAGTGTGCTTCATAGAGACAGGTTACCAATTAGAGAGTCTAAAGAACATGCGTTTAAAGGTTTTGAGCGCGATCACGATATCGAGTCCTAAGGAGCGATGCTTGATGTAGTAGAAGTCGTACGCGAGTCGCATTTTCGTCTCCTCGATCGACTGCGGACTAATATGCCCCTGCTCGTACTGCTGATTAATCTGCGCCCATCCAGTGATTCCGGGCGTCACGATGTAGCGCATCGTGTAATACGGGAGGGCTTCGGAGAGCCGGTGTCCAAGCCCCTCGATATCGTTACGAGGACCAATCAATGAAAGCTCACCCGCGAGAATGTTGATGAACTGCGGAAACTCATCAAGCGAGGTCATGCGGAGGAACTCCCCAACTTTCGTTACGCGATTCTCGCTCTCTCCCACCCATACGTCTGACGCTGCCTCATTTTTTGTCATACTCCGGAACTTATAAGTCCTAATCCGCTTCCCGCGCTCACCCATCCGATACTGAGTAAGGAAGAGCGGACCTGGCGCAAAGAAAAGATTCGCAATCCAGACAAAGGGAATGGCGATAAGCGTTACGAGGCCCATCGAGACTCCGCCGGTAATGTCGATCACCCGCTTCACCACGGTATAGAAGATTGAGGACTCTGACTGCACATTCTCAAGAAACCATCCCTGTGACAGGAGTGAGAGCGGGATACGATCAAAGACCTCTTCGTACACAGTATCGAAATCGGCATATACACATCCCGTCTCAAAGCAGGGCAACATATAGATATCAGGGAGCAGTGCCTGTACATGCGCGTCATCGGTATCAGCAACGATAAGATCGATGTCTGTGGCGGAAAGCTCCTGGCGCAGTCCCTCGCGACCAAGTGCGGAAAGTTCTGCGGGTGTGTAGACCTTCCTAAATTCAAGATGATAGCGAGGGTTCCCATTCACCTCCCGCACCAACTCCTCCGCTTCCTCTCCACAGGCAATCAGGACTGCGTGATCACGCACCCTTGGTGCTGAGATTCGTGGGTAGAGCGCGAGCCGCCACACAAAGATGAGTGCGAGGGAAACAACCAGATAGATGACTAGATTCGTCTTTGGTGCGATACCGACACCCGGCACGAGAAAGAAGAAGAGTGCCGCGATCACAATATTGATCACCTGCGTGCGCAGGATCGCGTTCGGGAGCGAACTCTTAAAGAGAATAAATCGCTTGCTGTAGAGTCCTGACATGTAGAAGACAAGGATCCAGACCGCAAAGAGAATCAGGAAGGGACCGATATGGTCAAGGAGCATGGCTTCGGTAGGCACCATGCCATAGCGCAGCAATAGCGTAAGCCACAGTGCGGCCGAAAAGGTCACCAGGTCACCAATGAAGAGAAGCGCCGAAGCGCGTATGCCACCGTGGGTCATGCGTAGAAGTTATACTATAGAACATTCCCGATTCCCGCTACGTTACGCTTCTATGACTCCCCTGCGCATCCTCTATGTGATTACCAAGGCTAATTGGGGTGGTGCCCAGCGCTATGTGTATGACCTGGCGACTGCCGCCAAAGCGGCAGGTCACCTTGTTCGTGTCGTCTCAGGGCCCGAAGGGCGCCTGACCCGGAAACTTGCCGAGGTAGATATTGAAACCGTATCGCTTCCTTCACTTGGCCGCGACGTATCGCTTGGCTCTGAGTGGAAGGTGTTTAAAGAGCTCCAGGCAGAGATTCGTGACTTTGAACCAGACATTGTGCACGGGAATAGCTCAAAGGCAGGAGGACTTGCCGCACTTGCCGCACGTACGGTGGGACCCGCACAAACCTTCTTTACTGCACACGGCTGGGCGTTCAATGAGAATCGTCCCTTCTGGCAGAAGATCATTATCTGGCTCCTTCACTACGCAACCGTACTGCTGTCACATAGAACCATCTGCGTCTCGGAGGCAATGAAGCGCGGCGCCCGCCTCATGCCGCTTGTTCAAGAGAAGCTCGTCGTGATCCATAACGGCGTTGCACCCATCGACTTTTTTACTCGCGAGAAGGCGAGAGCGGAGCTTGCCCCTGACCTTACCCTTCCCTTCTGGATCGGTACCATCGCCGAACTCCATCCAACCAAACAGATCCATGTGCTGCTTGCGGCATTTAAAGATCTCGCTGCACGACACCCGGATACCGCACTTGTGCTTATGGGCGAAGGGCAGGAACGCGAACGACTTGAGCGATACGCGAAGCGACTTGGCATCAAAGACCGCGTTGTCTTTTGTGGACATGTGGATGAGGCGTCTCGCTACTTGAAAGCACTTGATCTGTTTGTGCTTCCCTCACACACGGAGAGCCTTGGCTATGTACTAATCGAAGCGGGACAGGCAGGCCTCCCCGTTGTCGCTAGTCGTGTCGGCGGTATTCCAGAAGTGGTAGAAAATTCCGTAAGCGGAACGCTGGTGCGACCTGGATCTGCGCATCTTCTAGCAATTGCGCTTGAAACTCTTGTCGCTGACGCGGCACTCCGCACGCGATTCGGCGAGGCCCTTAAGGCACGCGTTGAGACGAAGTTCTCGCTTGAGCGCATGGCCGCAAGAACACTTGCGCTCTATAGCTCCGTCTTACTCGGTCGTCGTTAGCCCTCGTATTCTTGGAGCGCTGCGTCACGAGGCGTTGCCCGTCCATGGCGAGCAAGGGACGCCACAATCCCGAGTCCTGCAAACTCCATCAGAAGGTGTGAGCCGCCGTAGCTCATGAACGGGATGGTGGTACCAGTAACCGGCAGAACGCCGAGATTAATGCCGGCATGTATGAATATGTGGGCGAAGAGAATGAGCGTGATGCCAATAGTGAAGAAGGCATCGAAGTTCGTTGCTGCACGCTGCGCAATTGAAATTAGTCGTAACAACAAGAATGAATAGAGAATCAACACGAGCGTAATACCAATGAACCCCCACTCCTCAGCAAAGGAGGCAAAGATAAAGTCGGTCTCGTACTCAGGAAGGAACCTAAGCTTCGACTGGGTACCGTACCCGATTCCCTTGCCCATGACCTCTCCAGACCCAACCGCAACCATTGCCTGATAGGCGTTGTAACCTGAGCCACGGATGTCAGCGGCTGGATTCACGAACGTCACAATGCGAGCCTTTTGATAATCACGGAGCGCAAAGGTCCAGAGAAGCCCTGCGGCAATCACCCCCACCGCAAGTATGAGTGCGAGATGCTTTTTTGAAATACCGGAGACTAAAATCATCCCGAACCACACGAGTCCGAGGATCACCGCCGTACCAAGGTCAGGCTGAACAAGCACAAGCAAGATGGGAATGCCGGCATAGAGTCCCGACACGAACACATGCCGGAAGTCACCGATCTCCATGTGTCTACGAGAGAAATACTTTGCCAGAAGCGCGACGAAAATAATCTTCGCAGGATCCGCCGGCTGAAAAGAGAAGGCACCGAGATCGAACCAGGATTTAGCACCCTGCACCGCATGCGTTGCAACGAGGAGGAGCGCAAGGAGTCCAATAACGACGACATAGCCCGTAATAAGTACCGGAGTACGCCTAATGAATCGCATATCAAGTGCCGAACAAATAATGAACACTAGGGCCGCTCCTCCAACCCAAATGAGCTGTCGAGGAGCAAGGGACTCCGCTTCCCCAAAAGGGTGCATCGTGAGCACCCCAAGGAGCGCAAGCGCAATCGGTATTACCAGAAGCGGCCACTCAGCCAAGAGTGCCGAAAACGGATGTCGGCGCACCTGCTCGCTCATAACGGCACCACCGGAACTACGTCGACTCGTGTAGGTACCGCCACAAACGGCTGGCTCCAAACAAATACCACCTCCGCTCTTCCCTGGGGCGGAAGTTCAGTCAAAAGGGTCTGCGTCGCAGCGATTGCGTTACCCTCAGCGTCAAACACCGTCACGACGACCGGGATATTCCGGAGCGTCTGTGCGGATGGATTCGTGAAGCTTGCCGTGATGCGCGGTGGCACGCCACTAATCTGCGCATCATCGTTATAGCGCGGGATGATGCGCTGATCCTTATATTTCATGAACGCAAATGAGGACGGATCGAACGTGAGGAACGCTCGTGCAACAGGAAGACTGCTTGAGTACACATTAGGAAGATAGACTGGCACGGTCGCATCCGGTGGAAGATCGACGGTTCCCTCCTTCCTTGTGACAACAATCCCGTCTGCGCCATACAGCTCGATCGTGAAGCGCACGTTCTTTGCCGCGGCATCAGTGTTTGGATTAACGACATACGCAATGACATCGGTTCTCCCAAGCGAAGGGATCGGACGCGTAAAGGTTGCTGAAGGTGCAAGCGCTTCCGCTTCACAGACGCGCGCGCAGGATCCACCACAATCAATCCCCGTCTCATCCTGATTCTTCTTCCGATCCATACAGGTTGGCGTGTCGTAGAAGATCGCGATGGCAACTGACGCGACGATCGCGATCGCCACAGCAGCGAGTATGGAAGTGATGATGAAGCGTCGCTTGGAAGCCCAGTTCATGGAAACAGTATAAACGAAAAGCAAAATGCCGCCCTTTTGGGGCGGCTCTTGCGTTGTAAAACCATGGGAGGAAACGTACCCATGAAGCTGGCGACAACCTACTCTCCCCTTTACGAGTACCATTGGCTCAAGAGGGCTTGACTGCCGTGTTCGGAATGAGAACGGGTATGGCCCCTCCGATAAATCACCAGCATCATGGGCGCGTTCCGCGACCACGATCATGCAAAATAGGTAGCACATTCACGCACTTCGTTAGAAGTGACACTCACGATTCCGCACAGAAAACTGGACATATTAGTACTCCTCGACTGAATGCATTACTGCACGTACATCTAGAGCCTATCAACCTAGTAATCTTCTAGGAGTCTCATAACGATTCCTTATCTTTGAGTTTGCTTCCCGCTTATATGCTTTCAGCAGTTATCATTTCCCGACATAGCTACCCAGCGATGCTCCTGGCGGAACAGCTGGTAGACCAGAGGTCAGTTCACCCCGGTCCTCTCGTACTAGGGGCAAATCTCATCAAGAATCAACGCCTGTAGTAGATAGGAGACCAACCTGTCTCACGCATTTCGTTTGTCGGTAGGAGTGATTAGCTCGCTCCCGCACTAGCTCCCCTTACGGAGAGGATCGGACTGTGACTTCATCGGTTCTCGATGATCAACATTCAGTCTCTACGGGCAGGTTTCCCTTTCCCTCGGCGTTACCCCTCTTGCGAGTAGGGTTCCACCGATATGAGTTGATGATACATACTATATTCCTATAGCACGTCGCCGTGTCATTGTTGGTTCTATCTTAGTTTCAAGACGAAAAGACATTCACTTCGCACTTTTTCAAGTTCTGACAACAGAAATCTCGAAGGGATTCAAACGGTGAGAGTATCCAGTCGGTAAACTAGAATCCCCTCACGGTTTGAACCCAGCTCGCGTACCTTTTTAAATGGCGAACAGCCATACGCTTGGGACCTTCTCCAGCCCCGCGCTAAGGTGAGCCGACATCGCTGTCGTATGTTTTTCTTCCATTACTGGAAGGATCGGACTATATCTTCATCCTCTCGATCAGTTGAGAGGAGATGGCGTGTTAGCCGCTCTCGAGAGCGACTCCGCTTCGCAAGGAAGCAAGTCTCTACGGGGTCATAACCCAATCTTGTATGTCATGGAAGGAATGATGTAGGGAGATATTTTCTCAAAAAGAATCGGGATCGAAGATTTCTTTATGCGAATCCTCGAATATTCCTTGTCTTTATTGAGTGAACTCTCTATACCGAGCGCTAAAAGCATAACTCTTAAGCGCTCTTGCTGATGTCGAGCAAACTGCTGTGTATTTAAGTACACATCTCTGTCTCGACATCGACTTCCGTCATCCATGAACCATACAGCCAGCATCATCGGATCTAAGGCGAGATTATCTGGGATGCTCTTCTTTCCTTCTCCATAGAAGGCAGTGTAGAGAGTAGTTATTTCAGGATGCTGTCTCGTGTTGAAACGATACGCAATGCGCGTGCCGTTACTTTTCCGAGATTTCGGTCCGCTCTTACAAAATGCTTTGAGCATCTCGTACTTCCAGTCTACGTACGCCTTTTGTGAAAGCGCATGATTGACTTCGAGAAGAGCGTTCTTCTTTCCTGAAACAATCCTCAGATACCCATCGCCAAGGATGGTTCCGATAATTATTGATCGCTGTAATTCGGTTAGACTTC
>ERZ1292623.3667-Hain-H51-01um-R1-3667-length-12983-cov-13_pt1 | contig 12983 bp, 6 predicted proteins | sample MGYA00564398_ERZ1292623 | MGnify/ENA primary metagenome ERZ1292623 (study PRJEB36523, sample SAMEA6512633) | groundwater metagenome | collected 2019-01-07 | study: AquaDiva: Metagenomics assemblies of 32 groundwater samples | reverse complement strand
ATCTGGTTGTCGGCGGGGGAGCATATTTCGGAGGAGGAGTCGGAGTTGGAGAAACCCCGACCACTACCTCGGGACACTTAACCGCGACTTTATTGCATTCAGAAACGCAGATTGTAGCCCGCAACTTAGTTTCTTGTGACACGATTAATACTGATGCGGCGGGAGTGCTGAAGTGTGGAGCGGATGCTATTAATGTCGGCGGCGCCATCACCCAAATTCAATACAACAATGGTGGTTCTTTTGACGGCCGCTCATTGTTCACTTTTGATAATTCCAACGGCAATGTCACCATTGGAGGAGATCTCGCGGTTAATGGATCTGATATCAATATCGGAAACGGTATTTCTGCCACTTCCACGTTCTCCGGCGGATACGGAAAACTCGGTCTTGGCACTACTTCCCCCTTCGCCCAATTCGCTATTGAATCAACTGCCATCTCCGGTTCCAATACTCCAATCTTCGTGATTGGAGATTCCGGAACTTCCTCTTCTCTTTTTGTCGTATCAGGAATCAATGGCGATATCGGCATCGGCACCAATACCCCGGGAACCAAATTGGATGTCGGCGGCTTCGCTAACATCAAAGGAAACCTGACTGTCTCCGGCACCTCGACGGTCGGCTCTATCAACGCTACTACCACCGTATATATCGCCACTTCTTCTCCGGCCATCAACAGCAACCTGGTAGTCGGCGGAGGAGCATATTTCGGAGGGGGAGTCGGAGTTGGTGAAACTCCCACTACCACCTCGGGACACTTAACCGCGACTTTATTGCATTCAGAAACGCAGATTGTAGCCACCGGATTGGCGAGTTGTGACACGATTGATACGGACGCGGCGGGGGTGTTCAAATGTGGAACCGACACAAGCGCCAGCGCGGGCGGCGCCGATACTCAAATCCAATACAACAATGGTGGCTCTTTTGACGGCCGCTCGCTCTTCACCTTCAACAACTCCACCGGCGATGTCACCATCGGAGGAGATCTCGCGGTCAACGGATCTGATATCAACATCGGCAACGGTATTTCTGCCACCTCCACCTTCCATGGTGAATATGGAAAATTAGGTTTGGGAACAACTTCTCCCTACGCTCAATTCGCGATTGAAGTTGTTCAGGGAGTAGCTGGATCTTCCACTCCCATCTTTGTGATTGGAGATTCGGGTTCTTCCAGTCCAATTCTTACTGTATCCGGAGTTAACGGCTGGGTCGGATTTGGAACCGCTACTCCTTGGGGTCCGGTAGCAATAGAAATTCTTGACCAAGGCGATGAAACCGTCCCATCTTTTGTGGTCGGCGACAACGGCACTGCTACTCCTGCCTTGGCTATCTATTCCAGCGGTATCACAACAATTGATCAATTACAGACGGGCGTTATGACCTTCAGCGCTAATGCCGGCGTTATTCCTTGGACCGATATGCCGGTTACTTCGGATGCCGTCCAGGGAACAGTTGAAAGTTACACAGCTCAGATTGATGGAAATAGTATCTTTACCGTTTACGCCCAGAGTGACGGGAAAGGCGGCATCATCAATGCCCGAGTCGGCGTCGGCACCACCACTCCGGGAGGCGGATTATCTGCCAGTTACGCTTCCATTACCCCGGCTTTCTTGGTTAACCAGACGGCTGATGGTGATATTCTAACTCTTCAATCCCGTGGTGAAACTCCTTTCGCAGTTAAGCAAGGCGGTAAGGTGGCAATCGGTCTCTCTACTACCACCCCTGGAGTTGGTTTAGCCGTTGCAACCACCTCGGTCTTCACTCGCGATACATACGTCTACGGTCAGTTAACCACCGGTAATATTGTCTCCACCACTACCATCGGAATCAGCACCAGCACTCCGGGATACACCCTGGGAGTTGGAGGATTTGGTGTGGTTAAAGGAAATTTCAATATTGAAGCTACTTCTACCGCCACCTCCTTCAACGCTACCGGAACTATTTCGGTTGCCTCCTCTTCTCCCGATTCTGCTTTGGCTGTTGTTGGGCTTTCCGTGTTTGGAGGAGATGTGACGATTACGGGAAACTTTGACTTCCAAGGCAGTTGCGCAGGTTGCGGTACCGGTAGTATTGAGGGGTCCGGCACTGCAAATAAAATCGCGAAATTTTCCGCTGGAACCACAATCGCTGATTCAATCATTACTGACCTTAACGGTAATGTCGGCTTCTCCAGCGCCACCCCTTACGCCAAGTTAGCGGTTCAGGGCTCGGCGATTATTGACGGCGGCTTAACGGTTTCCACAATTCTCGCCACCTCAACAACCGGCACCTCCACTTTTGCCGGAGACGCGGTATTTCGTGGAGTGATTACCTCCGATTATTCCAATCAAACCTCCAACGGAGTCTTTGGATTAACTCTTCGTTCTTCTGGAACAGGACTAGGAGCTACTTCCACGGGAAATATCTACTTCCAAGATTCTTCCGGAAAGAATCGGGGCCGGTTCCAAACCCAGGTGATGGACAATGGCGATGGGGCGGATGGAGCGTTGACATTGGCTACTACAGATGATGAAAGTATTAACGGATTAGGTATCCCCGGCTATCCCGGCGGAGATTGTTCCAAATGGGATCTGGATGACGGATCAACCGCAACCGGGCCAACTTGTTATGCCGTTGACGTAGGAGCGCGAAGTGGAGAGGAGGTGCCACAGTTGGTTAAAGCGGGCGATAACACCGTAGATGTAGCGACGGCTTCATTAGCTTGGTTGATACCGGGCGACGAAATTTTGATTATTCAAATGGAAGCCGCCGCCACCAACACTCCCGACGCTTCAACTACGCCGGAGGGAACGGTGGGATTTTATGAATTCAAAACTGTGGATGAACTAGCTAGCGGTGGCGGTGAAATGACTATTACTGTTACTACCCCCTTTGAACATAGCTACTATGATGACGATCTTCGTAACAACGCTCAAGTAATTCGGGTTCCAAATTGGACGAGTGTAACCATCCCAGATTCTACAGTTTCCTTAACAGTTTCTCGATATGGTACTAGCACATATCATTGTGTATCGACCGACGGCTCGATTGTCGGTGGTTGTATTGGTGTGGAGCAGGCAATGGGAATAACAGGAACTACCGGTGTTGGCGGAATTTTAGCTTTCAGGGTTAACGGAACTTTAACTATTAATAGCCAAAAAGGAATTGATCTAAGCGGCAAAGGTCATATTGGCGGAGTAATGGCATCCAGCACCGGGAGTAACGGTGGTTTTGGTGGTGAGGCGCTCGCTAGTAGCACCATGGGCTATGTGGGAACCCAGGGGTATAAAGGAGTTGGTCCTGGAGGTGGTGGAGGCGGTTCCGGTGGTGCCGGTGGCGCCGGTGGTGTTAAGGCGACTGCCTCAACCAGCGGCGGTAGCGGCGGCGCAGGCGGAGGCGCCGGTGGAAACGGCGCGGGTGGATCTTATGGAATAATCGCGACACAGGGCTCAACTGGCGGCGCCGGCGGCGCAGGCGGCGCTGGTGAGTCTAGTGGTGATGGCGGAACTGGTTCGGGTAATGGCGGCGCCGGTGGGTCGGGTGGTCAACCTGCTACAACCACGCCGTATTTGCCAAAAGATTTATCCAGAATTTCTATTGGTGGAGGTGGGGGGGCGGGCGGTGGTGGTGGTGGAGGAGGTAGCGCCGGTTCTGCTTTGGGCTCTGTTGGTGTGGCGGGCGCTGACGGCGGTTATGGAGGTAACGGCGGCGCCGGCGGAGGTTCGCTGATGATTTTTGCTAACACAATTGTCGTGGATAGCACGGCGGATAATGCTATTGTTGCCGATGGTTTAAGCGGAGGCAGGGGCGCGGCCGGAGGTGCGGGCCTTCAAGGCCTAGCGGGTACTGACGGCACCGGTGGCGCCGGTGGTGGTGGAGCAGGCGGCGTTGGTGGTTCAGGAGCCGGTGGAGCAATATTTATAAAAACCGGGACGTTATCGTTTGCCGGCGGCATTCCCGCCGAATCATGGCTTTCCGCGACGTCAACAGTTTTAGTGAATAATTCTTCAGCAACCGGAACAGCTCCTCAAGCGGGAGGTGATGGAGGCGACGGCGGCTCTCGTAGTAGTGAAGATGGTGGTGGTGGCGGCGGCGGTGGCGGATGTAATGGCGGAGAAGGAGGATATAACAGACTTGATGGTTTTGCGAACGGCGGAGGTGACGGCGCCTCCATGTGTGATCCCGCTCCCGGAACCACCGGATTTATCCGCATAGATTATGATTCCGCCAGTTCTCCTCAACTCGGTCTTATTTCCCCAACTCCCGTCTTCACGGTTACTAACCAATATGGAGAACTTCACGCCGGATCAGTAAATACCGTAGCCGCTGACGTCGCTGAAAGATTCCCGGTCAAAGATACTTCCATAGAACCCGGAGATATCGTCTCTATCTCCAATCAGGTAGCTCCAAATAATGACAGCTTGAGAGCGTCAGCATATCTGGAAAAGTCTCAACGCCAATATGACGCTAAAGCTGTAGGCGTAGTCTCCACTCAACCGGGTATTGAATTAGGCAAAGAAGAGTTTAAAAATCAATCAACCCGACCGGTCGGTATCGCCGGCCGTGTTCCCGTTAAAGCTACTAATCAAAATGGTCCGATCAAACCCGGAGATTATTTAACCACCTCATCTATCCCGGGATATGCCATGAAAGCCACTCGATCCGGTTACACCATCGGCCGGGCTTTGGATTCCTTTGATTCCAGACAGGGTACCGTAATGATGTTCCTAGATATCGGTTATCACCAAGCGGATTGGCAAATTGATCTTAGCGATTCCTCATACAATGATTCCCTCCAAGGAACCGGCTCTTCTTCTCCTAATTCCTTCATTGTTAACCAAAATGGAACGGGGGATATCCTGAAACTTCAACAAAATGAATCTGACCGTTTCTTGGTCAGAAATGATGGCACCGTCCAAATCCTGGCTCAACCCAACGACGAAGATCCCGATTCTCCCTTATTAGTGATCAAATCCAAAGATTCGGAAGTCTTCAAGATTAACTTAAGAGGAGACATTGAAACTCAAGGAGTGATCAGAGTGAAAAACAATTCCTTTGCCGGATCCATTGAAACCAATGAAAACGGAGAGGCGGAAATCAAGTTTGATTATCATCTGGGGACCGGGAAGCCGAGTGTGAAAGTTACTGTTGAGGACGATACCGACCGGTTAATTTCTCCGACGATCATCCGGTTTGTTCAGGACGATCAGGGAAATTATGTCGGTGTGAAGGTTAAGACCAGTGAGATCCCTTCCGGTAAGGTAGTCGGTCTTTCCACTGTCCATTATTGGGTGGTGGCGAAAGATGATGATTATAAGACTATGCCGGCGATTTCTGTGCCAACGGCGCCCTCTGATGGCGAGCCACCCGTGCCTAGTGTCCAGTTACCAGTTACTAGCGCTGAATTCCCGGTTATCCACATCAACGGCAATAATCCAGCTAGGATTGAGGTTGGGGAGAGATATTCTGATTTGGGCGCCTATGTTACGGATGATAAAAACGATAATTTGGGCGTATATAATGAAGGAGCAGAAATTGATACTTCCAAGCCGGGCATTTATTATGTGATTTATAGAGCGACTGATCAGGAGGGTCATACTTCCACGGAGCGTCGTGAGGTTATCGTTTTTGATCCTTATTTAGAACCGGCGATTTTACTCCAGGAATATCCAGTTATAATTAAAGAGCCGGAGAATAATTAAGAAAATGAAATCCCAATTACCCGCCCCCATTCGCAATATTGCCTCTTCAATTCGCATTATTAGCGATTACTCAAATGAAACTTCGTTATAAAATTTTGATTTTGGCGATTGTGCTGACAGGAGGCATTGTTTTTGTCGGTTCAAAATTTGAGCCGGTCAAAGCGGCGACGCGAAAAATTATCACGACTTTGAGCGGGAAAAACACGACTAAATCGGTCGCCAATAATAATGGCCTGGTTGGCGCGTGGGATTTTGATGATTGTGACACTTGCACCACTGCCAAAGACAGGAGCGGCAATAATAATAACGGCACTATGTACAACGATGGTGGTTCCACTCAAGCGGACCTTCATGGAGTTGGTAGAGTAGGTAAAGGAGTAACTCTGGATGGATCAGATGATTACGTGGATAACACTTATAGTAGTGTTTTTGATTTTGGAACCGGCAATTTCAGTTTTAGCGCCTGGATAAAAAGGACCGGAGCGGGGGTAGGAGGAGAGCATGTCTTGGGGAGATATGGAGCGGCGTCTCAGCCGCGTTGGGGACTGAAGACGAGCGGCGCTGATGTCCAGGTCTTTATTGTTGACTCGGACGGTGTCGGGCTGGATTACAGCAGCGGTTTCACTCCAGTCACGGACCAGTGGTATCACTTAACTGGCGTGGTTGATAGAACGAATAATATATCGCGCATTTTTGTTAACGGAACGCAGGTCGCGACTAAAGACATCTCCAGTTTTACGGGGACGTTTTCTTCGGCTTCCGGCGCGGTACAGATCGGCGCGGTTTCCGGCAATTATTTTAAAGGCTCAATTGATGAGGCGCGGGTGTACAATCGCGCCTTAAGCGCCGTGGAAATCAAAAATTTATACGCTAGCACCCAGAAATCTTTCGTAAACATGCCGCAGAATAGACTGCTTAATGACGGTTTGGTTGGACTTTGGTCATTTAATGGGCAGGATATGAGCGGAGTTACGGCTACCGATAAGGGGAGTGGAGGAAACAATGGGACTTTGACCAACGGACCAACTGCTATACCGGGAATTGTTGGGCAGGCGTTGAATTTTGATGGGAGTAATGATTATGTGACGATAGCAGATCATGCCACCCTAGATCTCACCGGCTCTGTGTCGATGGCGGTTTGGGTGAAACATACTTCCAGTACTTTTAAAGATTGGGAGGCAATCTTCACAAAAGGGGATAGTGCCTACCGTTTGCATCTTTGCGGAAATATTACTTTTTGCGGTGGATCGCCGACGGATGACGCGTTCAGTGTTGCTATCACCGGAACCGGTTGCTCCAATAATGGCACGACTTCAACAGTCGTTCCGGCATTAAATCGTTGGTATCACGTTGTTGCCACCTATGATGGAAGCGCGGCAAAAATATATATAGACGGGGTTTTAGACGCTGAAACTGCTTGTACTGGCAGTATTTCCACGAATGCCCACGCGTTATATATCGGAGAAAATGCTGAATCGACCGGACGACAGTGGACCGGGGAAATAGACGAAGCCCGGCTTTATAACAGAGCTTTAAGCGCGGCAGAGGTGAGCGTGCTTTATCGCGCCGGCAAGCGGTAGGAAATAAGTGGATGTGTTCGCGATAGTCGGCAAAAATGCTATCATTTTACAATGAGTATCCAAGTAGTTAAGGAGTCAATTAATAAATCCGATCTTTTAAAGATGGCAAATGAAGAGTTTGGTGATATCGTGAAAGCAGTCGTTGATGTGAGGCAAGGAATAATGGCCGTGGGTGGGGAGCTCCACGCGGACGAAGAAATTTTATTGTCTGAACAAGAAGGGTCACAACGAGAAGATGTTTGGGGAATCAATTTTTATCCGAAAAAATCGATGGATGAGTGGATTGAATTTGATTCCATGATTAATCTAAAGCCGCATTTTGGTAATAAATCACGCGATGTGGAAAGTACTGAGATTAGAGAGAAAATTAAAGAAATAATAAGAAAATTGGTCGTACAATAAGAATGGCAATTCATCACAGGGAATTAGCGGCCGGACGTTGGCATATGCTTTCTTTAGCGGAGCAGTTGGGAAATATTGGCGGGGAGGTTTTGAGAGTTTGGCGAGCTCAAAACAAGGACCAAGGACTATTTGAACAGGCCAAGGAAAGAGCCTTGGATCTTTTTGATCTAACCTTGAGTGATCCGCGTTGGAAAGGCCGTCGCTTGGAAATTGGTAGGGCGCGGGAGGTTTTTTGCGACGCTATTTACGGCGGTCATCTTTACAAAAGCTCATTTTCGGATTTAACGCGGTACTTTGACCAATTCGCTTTTGCCGCCAGGAACTAAAGCTATGGTTTTTTGGCGGGCTAATTTGTTACACGTATCAGACTTATAAAAAAATATGTAGGATGGTACGTGTACCAGACTTATAAAAAAATATGTAGGATGGTATAATTAGTAAACATCCACAAAGGTCGTACTTTATATTATTTGAACAAAAATGTTGGGATTACTTAAATCTAAATTAGTTTGGTTAGTGGTAGCAGTGCTCGCGGTAATCGTGTTGATGCAATCCGGGGTTCTCCCGGTGCGGTTATCCGGGAAATATCAGGCAGTTTTCTTGTCTAATAATCAGGTCTATTTCGGTAAGCTGTATAATACCGGCGCTGATTATCCGGTATTGCGGGATATCTACTATTTGCAAGTTACCCAAGTTCTACAACCGAAAGATCCGCGGTCACCCGCTCAGCAGATCAATCTTGTGAAGCTTGGTGGCGAGTTACACGGACCGGAAGATGAGATGAGGATTAATGGAAATCAGATTCTCTTCGTTGAGGATTTGAAATCTGATTCTCAGGTAGTTGCCGCCATCGCCGACTATCAAAAGTCGCAAGCGGAAAATTAGTAGCGAGTAGCTGGTAGCAAGTAGCGAGTAGTAGGCGATGCGGTATAATAAGATAATGAATTTAGGGAAGCTTGGATTACTGACACTTACTACCTACTACCTACTACTTACTACTGCCTCCGCGCAGACTTTCTCATCCACTGATTTTCAGGTTATTCATCCGGTTCTTGCTCCCGGGCATTTTTCGTCTTCAGCCGGCTTTAGATTAAATGGCGCCATCGGTCAACTAGGAGCCGGTTTAAGCACATCGGGCGACAGCACTCTTAATACCCTGAAGGCAGGATTTCTTTATTTCACCGCCCCTTCACCATCCCCGAGTCCCGCGCCCAGTCCCAGTCCGACCCCAACACCCACACCATCGCCATCACCGGCCGGCGGTGGACCAATTTTGGACATTTTTAAAAAAATTAAGGATAGCATTGAGGCCATAATCAGTCCCTGTGCCAAAGCTGACCTGAATTGTGATGGCAATGTGGACATTTATGACGCCGCGATCGTGTTCTATTGGTGGGGTAAGCAGCTCGATGGCCCAACTTACCTGGCCGCTTTAAATTCTATTGTTAATGCCGGTCGGCCTTCGCCCGACTTAAATAGAGATAAGCTGGTGGACATTTTTGATCTAAGCGTCCTTTTAAGCAAGTGGACTAATTAAGATTTCAATTTTGTTATAATAATTAAGTAATGTCTAAATTCCTTAGCGCTGCTTTGATACTAATCTCTTTTGCGCCAAGTTTTTCTTTCGCGCAAAGCGGCGCCTCCCTATCTATGTCGCCGGCTTCGGGAAGTTTTGTGGTGGGCGGAACTTTTTCCGTATCAATTATTCTCAATACCGCCGGCCAATCAGTGAACGCGATTGAAGCGAATTTAAGTTTCCCGCCGGACAAACTGCAGGTAGTTTCACCGCTGATTGGAACTTCGGTAATTGGTATCTGGACCGGCCAGCCGCAATTTGATAATCAAAATGGCACTTTGCGGTTTCAGGGAGGAGTGCCGGATCCCGGATTAAATACCAGCAAGGGGATCATTGCCACGGTGAGTTTCCGGGTCAAATCCGTCGGCACCGCTGTTTTAAAATTTTTAGATAGCTCTAAGGTTTTACTTAACGATGGCTTAGGCACTGATTTTTTGGCAGGTACAAATAACGGTATTTATAACCTGACATTGCCGCCTCCAGCCGGGCCGGTGATAGTTTCGGAAACGCATCAAGATCAAAGTACCTGGTATTCCAATGCCGCGGCGGTTTTGCGTTGGAATAATAATTTGCCGGTTGAGGGCTACAGCTATGTTTTAAGCGATCAGCCGATTGATATTCCCGACAATGTCTCCGAGGGGGGCGCGACCGAGGTGGTTTATAAAGGGCTGTCCGACAGCGTTCATTTCTTCCATGTGAAGGCGTTGAGAATCGGCGTGTGGGGCGAAACCAGTCATTTCGCGCTCAAAGTGGATACCCAACAACCGGCCGGTTTTAAAATAGAAATTTCTCCATCCAGCAGAACCTCCAGTACCAAGCCGGTGATCCATTTCACGACCAGCGATGCCTTATCCGGTATAGATCATTACGAACTTAAACTTGTGCCACGGCAGGTTTTGTCCGAGACCATCAAAGGACAACCATTTTTTATTGAGGCCTCTAGCCCATATATACCGGAATTATCTTTGGGTAAGTATGACGTGATTATCCGCGCCTATGATAAAGCCGGTAACTTCCGGGAGACCAACCAGCGTCTGACCATCTCTACCCAGATTTTGACTATTTTGGGATTTCAATTCTTGCCGAGATGGATCACCGTAATCCTAGGAATTTTATTGGTTCTTCTTTTGGCTTATTTCGCGCGAAGCATGCTGATCTGGCACCGGGAAGCGCACCTCCGGCATTTATTGGGTGATATTAAGGATCCGGAGATTATCGCGAGACTGAAACAATTAAAAGAAAAGCGTTCAGAGTATTTCAAGCATCTGGCGATTATTTTATTGATGGTGGCATCATTGGTTTCCTACAATCAAGTCCGGGCGCAATCTTCGTTATTGCCATCTCCGATTGTCACAACGGTCGCGGAAGACATTACCGATGAAGAAATATTTTACATCGGTGGAAAAGCGCCGGCGGTTAACAGCTCCATAATTATTTATCTGCAAAGTCTTCATGACGGCCAAACTTTCAGCCAGACCGTGGAGGCGGACAGCAAAGGAGATTGGTTTTATTCCTATCCGAATTTCTTATCCCCGGGGCGCTATTTAGTCTGGGTACAGGGTAAGTTGGGTAATCAGGCCAGCGCGCCCAGTCCGCAATTTGAAATTGGAGTTTCTCAAACCGCTTTGCAGTTTGGTGTTTCGCGAATTAGTCTGGAAGCCCTATATCTGATTTTCGTAGTCATTTTCTTACTGTCTACGGTTGGCCTGCTGTCATTTATTTTGTATCACGGACATCACGCCCGTCGGAAGTCGCGCCGATTAATGTCTGAAGTTCAAAGAGTTGATGAGGCAATCAAGCGGGGATTCCTCTTGCTACACAAAGATTTACAGACAGAGCTTGCAGTTCTACATCAGCGGAAAGTAGCCGCGATATTAACTCACGAGGATGCGGAGAAAGAAAAAAAGTTGCTACAAGATCTGGATGCAATTGGTAAATTAATTGAAAAGGAAGTCAAGGACGTAGAAAGACTACTTGAAAGACCTTAAAAACTCCTCTTATTACGAAAAACCCGCCCTAAGCTCATTTAGGCGGGTTTTTTGGCATTTTAGATTGCCGTTGATCTGGTGACTATTAATGTAGTTATACACAGTTTTAGCATGCTTGGATTGGTAGAATGAATACAAGGGAATAGGAGAAATGAAATGAGCTTGTCAAAAGTATTTTTTCAGCTTAAAAAATTAGTTTCTAGCTTATTGATTTTAAGCGTGATTTTGGCGATTACGCCTTTGCCTCAAGCTCGCGCCTCTTTTGGTCCTCCGGCGATCCTTGGTTATCAGGGCAGATTAACGAACTCCAGTGGTGATTTACTTGGTGGTTCGGGTACCACCTATTATTTCAAATTTTCTATCTGGGATAACGCAACGGCAGGATCCGGTAACCAGCTCTGGCCAGCAAGCTCTCCAAGTTCAGTTGCGGCAACAGTTCGCCAGGGAGTTTTCAATGTGAATATTGGAGATACGGAAAATGGTTTTCCGCATCTTTTGGATCTAGATTTTAGTGACAACGAATATTATTATCTCCAGATTGAAGCTTCTACTGCATCCGGTTCCGGTTTTGAAACGCTAACCCCAAGACCTCTGATTTCCGCTTCTGCTTTCGCAAAACTATCCGCCGGCGTTTCCAGCACTTCTACTCCATCTTCTTTCGGAACTACGACGCAATTTACAGGAGCGACCCAAGCCTCTTTTGAAGCCACCACCACCGGCTCCATCCCGTTAGCCGTCCGTGCCGCTCCCGGTCAGACCGCTGATCTTCTCCAAATCCAGGAAGGTAATGATGGAGTTAATAAATTTATTGTTGATTCCGGTTTCCGCGTTGGTGTTGGCACTTCTTCTCTGAGCAGCACCCTCGGCCTTTATGGTTTAGGTGTAGAGGGTGGGGCAATCTTCGGTAATTTCTTAACCGCCTCCTACTTCACCGCAACCTCTACAACTGCCACTTCAACTTTCAAAGGGGGAATCAATCTAGCTAGGGAAGCCGGCAATGTTGGCATTGGAACCTCTACTCCATTTGCTCTACTTTCGGTCGCGGGTAATGGATATTTCCGGGGTGGCTTGAGCGTTGGGGTCTCCGCCACAACTACAGATGGCGCTATCCGGGCCAATATTTTACATTCCGACACTCAGATCGTGGCCAAGAATCTGGTTTCTTGCGACACCATTGATACCGATGCAAGTGGTGTTTTGAAATGCGGATCGGATAATACTGGCGCTGGCGGCGGCATTTCCACTATCCAGGAAAATGATTCCGACGTCGTAACCTCTGCTACCGTCATTGATTTCCTCGGAGCCGATTTCATTGTCACTGCCCCAGGTGGAGCTGAAGGAGATATCGCCATAGACTACACCAACTCCGGTATTACCCGCCGTTCCGTGGCCGAGAATATTTTGGCCAACTGGAATTTCTTGGACGTTTTCGTTACCGGCTCCGACCTGAACATCGGCAACGGCCTGGCCGCCACCTCCACGCTATCGGGCGGTTACGGAAAACTGGGTTTCGGCACCACCTCTCCTTTTGCTCAGATTGCTATTGAAGCCGACAACACCGATCTCTATGGCGCCGGTTCCAACACCCCGATCTTCGTCATCGGCGATTCCGGAACTTCTTCCTCGCTCTTCGTGGTTTCCGGTGTTACCGGATATATCGGTATCGGCACCAACACCCCGGGAACCAAATTGGATGTCGGAGGTTTCGCGAACATCAAAGGGAATTTGAATATCGCCGCCACTTCCACCGCCACCTCCT
>ERZ1292623.3666-Hain-H51-01um-R1-3666-length-12985-cov-8_pt1 | contig 12985 bp, 11 predicted proteins | sample MGYA00564398_ERZ1292623 | MGnify/ENA primary metagenome ERZ1292623 (study PRJEB36523, sample SAMEA6512633) | groundwater metagenome | collected 2019-01-07 | study: AquaDiva: Metagenomics assemblies of 32 groundwater samples | reverse complement strand
TGCCGACTGTGTTTTTTACAATATAGTCAACAATATATTTTGGCGTGTAATAAACGCCGCCTGCCTTTCTTACTTCAGGCTTTTCTTCAACCTTTATCCTCTGAGGCGTTACTCTTATTGTGCTTCCGAGATAGCGCTCATAGATGCTTCCTAAAAGCTCAACGCCTATTACATCAAATCGGTATCTGCATTTTGGAAAATACAGGTTCTCAATTATATCTGCAAGCAGATTGGAGTCTACATCTATACTTTCACAGGCATGGGGCTTGAAGATGTCGCCGTTGAGGTCGTCATTTACTTCGTAAAAGAGGTCTCTCAGATGATTTAAGATAGACTTTCTTTTGCCTTCTTCCCTCCACTGGGCAACTATCTCCCATAGCTCCCTGTCAGGCCTGATTTTTCTATCCTCTGCAATGCGGATAAAGACTATCCTGTCAAGCAGTTTCTGGACAACCTCATTTAAGACCTTTACATCAATCTGCGGATTTCTCTTGTAAATATCCTTTGCAAGCTCCTCTCTCCATGCTGTCATGTCCTCAAGAAATACCTTGTCTACAGGGATGCGAAGCCTTTTGCTCTTTACATCCCTTGGAAGGAGTTTTTCAAGAGAGCCTTTTTCAACCTCTTCTTTTGAAAGATTATAGAGCTTGTCTATATTTTTAAGATAATCTGAATATTTAAAATCAAAGATAAGCCCTTCGTTGGGGTATCTGGAATTTGGCTTTAGGGATGCGTCAAAGAGCTTGAATTCTTCAAAGTCTGTGAGGATTACAAAATAGACCTCTTTTGTTGACCATGCGTATGCCTTTGCCTGCAGGATATGGTTTACATCATCAAGCGCAACAGATGGCGATTTTGCCTCAATAAAGAATTTTGTTGCGCCATTGATTCTGAAATTATAATCAGGCCTGCCTGTAGCCTCTGGCGAGAGTTCTACAATCACATCCCTGTCGTGGGGCGGTTTGTGCGCCTTGTTTTCTATATCCCAGCCGAGGGCTTCAAAAAGGGGATTGAGGAAATCTATTCTTAGCTGGGCTTCAAGATAGCCCTTTGAAAGATAGTGGTGCTTGTCCTTTTCAAATTTTGTTATTAAGGAATTAAGTTTTTCTTTGAATGATTTTATGTCCTGCACAGAGGGATTATAGCAGACAACTTTTTGTTTGTAAAACTAATATCAAGGCTTTATCTGCCGCAGGCCTTCATAGGCGAGTATAATAAGTATGATTGTAAATCCGGCAAATACAGCAAGGATGCTGACAATCTGCCATTTGATTATTGCAAGGAAGATTAAAAAGAAAAAGAGCAGTTTGGTTATAGATAGAAATATAATAATACCACTACCGCCTGACTCAGGATTGATAATGCTGTAGACAAAACGGATCAGAATAATGAAATTGAGGATGCCTATCGCGCCGCCTATGATAATGCCTGCTGACTCATGAAGAGAAAAAAAGACGAGCGCTATCAGCGATGCTGTTAATGTTGCAATCGCCCCTTTTATCTGCAATGCCCTAAGGAGCATCCTTTTTTGTTCCATTATTTTCCTTTTTCCTCGCCTCCCTTATTACCACCTGAATAACCTTATAAAATCCTGCTGCAATGCCTATTACTAAAAATATAAGCGTAAACCATGGGGAGGTGTTGAACTTGCCGTCAAGCCAGATTCCTATTGCAAGGCCTATTAAGGTTGCAAAGACCATTGTAAGCCCAAGTGTGCTGAGCATTGCAATAGTCCTTAATAGTCCTTTATCCTCTTCCTTCATTTAAACCCTTAATTAACGCTTTTACAAAGCCGTCCTAAAGGCATCGTATGCTATTTTGATTGTCCTCTCAATCTCCCTTTCTGTATGCGCTGTTGAAAGGAACATTGCCTCAAACTGGGAAGGCGCAAGATTAATGCCTTTTTCAAGCATGGCAAAAAAGAATTTTGCATACGCCTTTGTGTCAGATGTCTTTGCAGAGGCATAGTCAATTACATTATTTGGCGTAAAGAATGTGCATAAAATAGAGCCAACCCTCGTATGATATGCAGAGACGCCTGCTTTTTTTGCAGCGTCCTTTATGCCTTCTGCAAGATAGGAGGATTTTTTTTCAAGCTCTTTATATACACCCTTTTTAAGCAGCTTTAATGTCTCAATCCCTGCTGTTACAGCAACAGGATTGCCAGATAATGTGCCTGCCTGATAAACAGCGCCTAATGGAGATATCTTTTCCATTATGTCCCTTCTTCCGCCATAAGCGCCTATTGGAAGGCCGCCGCCGATAATCTTTCCAAGGCATGTCAGATCAGGCTTTATGTTGTAATATTCCTGCGCGCCTCCGTAAGCCAATCTAAAGCCTGTTATTACCTCATCAAAGATGAGCAATATATTGTTCTCAGCAGATACCTTGCGCAGACCCTCAAGAAATCCCTCCTTTGGCGGAACAACACCCATGTTTGCAGCAACAGGCTCAACAATTATACATGCCATATCTTTTCCATGCTCAGCAACCGCCTTTTTTACTGCATCCAAATCATTATACGGAACTGTCAGGGTATGCTTTGCAAGGTCATCTGGCACACCTGCGCTGTCAGGTACGCCCATTGTTGCCAGGCCAGAGCCTGCCTTAACAAGTAGGCTGTCTGCATGGCCGTGATAGCATCCTTCAAACTTTAATATCTTATCCCTGTTTGTAAAACCACGGGCAAGGCGCAGGGCGCTCATTGCTGCCTCAGTGCCTGAGCTTACCAATCGCACAAGTTCCATTGAAGGGAATGCCTCATTGAGCATTTTTGCAAACCTGACCTCAAGAGCAGTAGGCGCTCCGTAGCTTGTGCCTTTTGAAATGGCATTCTTTATCATCTTTGTTACCTTTGGATTTGCATGGCCGAGTATCATTGGCCCCCATGACAGGACATAGTCAATAAACTTATTCCCATCCACATCATATATATAGCAGCCCTTTGCCCTTTTTATAAATATAGGCTCGCCGCCAACAGACTTAAATGCGCGCACAGGGCTGTTTACACCGCCGGGGATATATTTTTGCGCCTCTGCAAATAATTTTTTTGAAATTGCGTTGCGCATCAGCCCTCCTCCCCATCTTCAAAATACTTCATGCTCGTCTTCTTAAACTCCTTTGTGCTGTATAAAAGGGAATATTCTTTAATGCCTGTTGCCTCTGAAATCTTCTTTGCAATTGCCTCGCAGTCATCCCTTGTCTTTCCATGAATCATTGTATAAAGATTATACGGCCAGTCAGAAAATGTCGGCCTTTCATAGCAGTGTGTTACCTCTTTAAAGGACGCCATGATATTGCCAATCCTCTCTGCATCATCCTTTGGCACTATCCATATGCCCATGCCATTTGCTGATATTCCTGCCTCCCTGTGCCTCAGTGTTGCGCCAAAGCGCCGTATATAGCCCTTTTCCCTGAACTCCTTGATTTTGGCAATAACCTCTGCCTCTGTAGTGCCGAGTTGCTCTGCAATTGCCTTATAAGGCTGTTCTGCAACAGGCATATCATCCTGAATTATCCTGATTAGTTTTTTTTCTATCTCAGTAAGTTCAATCATAAAAAAATCCCCTCTTTTCTCTTAGCTAAGTTATATTGATGGAATTTAACACACAAATCTATGGCCTGTCAAGGAATGCCTAATTTATCAAAAGCTCTATTGACAGATTCAAAGATTTCTGGTAATTTTTAAATAATAGATATTTGACTTATATGAGTAACATTAGGGAGGTACGTATGTTGAAAAAAGGATTGTTGTTGTTTGGTCTAATGGCGCTGTTTGGCTGTGCGCACGCCAAGCCTGCTGACACACCGCTGGTGGCGCCCGGAGATTTGTCCTATGAGGAGCTGCATACTACAGAGCGATTCCGCAAATATAAGTCTGTAGGCATCCGGCTGTTTGATGTAAGTGATGTGTCTTTTTTGAGCACTAATGCAGAGGAGCGCACAGAGATGGAGGCATTCAAACATTCTGCCAGCAGCCACCTAATAACTGGGTTTATGGATGAGATGGGGGACCACAAATTCTATCCAAAGTTCGGCGTTGTAAATACAAAGGAAGAGGGGGCAGGCTACGACCTGATAATTGAGGGCAAGTTTATACAATTTGACCGGGGTACCCGCGGGGCGCGATACTTAGGCACAGGCGGCTGGACCAATGTTACACTGTCAGGCACTATGACAGAGACAGCCACCGGCAAGGTGGTGGTAAAATTTCGCGATATAAAATATGGGAAGGGCGGCTCATTTGGCGGCGATTCCATGGATCTGTTAAGGAATAACTGCAATGAGATTGGCAAAAACATCTCTGACTTTCTTGAAGAGGTTTATTAAAAAACAGGCTGGGTATTATTTCATGTTTTAAAAAATGAAACCGCCTTAATTAATTAAAACAACTATTATGTGGAAACTATAAGCTTTTCTATATCATTCATTGGATAATGTTTGCCATTGCCTGTAGCAAGAACAGCATTATTTACAAAGGCGGTTGCTGCGATAAGACAGTCGTCCAGCTCAAGGCTATGACTCTTAGCGCCCTTTTTATAGCCTCCGGCTTTTTCTGCTATTTCGCGTGTTACATCTATAATATTTAGGCTGTCTAAGAGGTCTGTGGTCTTTTCCTTTTCGTGTTCTTTCATGCCTGCAAATATCTCGGCTACAGTTATAACTGAACAATATAGCGCTGACTCATTAATCAGTGAAGACAAGAAATGCCTTGCTCTTTCGCTGCCTCTGAGAAAATTTATAAGGATATCTGTATCAACAAGGAAATTTTTCATGGCCGGCTCAGTCTTGTTGAGTGTCTGAGTCTTCTAATAAAGGCCTTTGTACCAGCCTTTAATTCAGGATGGTCTCTATCCTTCCATGCGCCAAAGCTTGTTTGCAGAACCTCTTTGAGTTTAATTCTTTTCAGCTCCTTTTTTAGAGCCTCTGTAACAACCTTGCTCTGCTCCCTCCTGGGGACAGCCTTCTTCAGCTCCGCAATCAGATCTTCTGGCAGAAGAAAATTCGCCTGCCTTGTCACGCTTCCCATAAACACCTCCAATATAGCTTTATATGTAGAGAATTATATAGGATATTTCATATAAAATCAAGCATTATTACAATCCAAGGAAGCACTTTTATTTTACCACCTCTCCCTCTGTCTAAAGAATGCCTTTTCTGCCTCTACAGCAATAAAGACTGTAAAAGATACAGCAAGGCAGAGGGAGAGGTCAAGAAGGCTTAATGATGTTGTCTTAAAGATTTTCTGAAAAGGCGGCAGATAGGTTATCAAGAGCTGTAGAGTAAAGGTCAAAAGAACAGCGCCAAGAAGTTTTAAATTTGAAAAAAGGCCGATAGTAAAAAGAGACTCTCTTTCTGAGCGTATTGCCATTACATTGAACATCTGAAACATCGCGAGTGTAAAAAATGCCATGCTCTGCATGTGCCTTATATCGCTGTTTCTCAGCTCATACCACATTACAAAGATCACTCCCGCTGCCATTAAAAAACCTACCCATATAATATGCTGCCACATGCCCCTTGAAAATATACTTTCCTTTGGGTCTCTGGGAAGCCGCTTCATAACATTTCTTTCTGCCGGCTCTAATCCAAGTGCAAGCGCAGGCAAAGAGTCTGTTACAAGATTCACCCAGAGTATCTGAATAGGAAGCAGGGGCAGAGGCATGCCTAAAAGTATTGCAAAAAACATGGTGAGCACCTCGCCTGAGTTTGTTGAGAGCATATAGCGGACAAATTTTCTGATGTTGTCATAGACGATCCTGCCTTCTTTTATTGCTCTGACAATGGTTGCAAAATTGTCGTCAAGCAGGATCATATCTGACGCCTCTTTGCTTACATCTGTGCCTGTTATGCCCATTGCAATGCCGATATTTGCGCCCTTTAATGCAGGCGCATCATTAACGCCGTCGCCTGTCATTGCAACTATGTGTCCCTTTTCCCTTAGGGCGTTGACAATCCTTACCTTGTCCTCTGGCTGCACCCTTGCAAAAACAGAGATGCTTTCAATAATAGTGTAAAACTCCTCATCAGAAATATCAGCAAGCTCCTTGCCAGTGATGCTCCTGTCATTTGCTGATAGTATGCCCACCTCTCTTGCTATAGCTGCTGCTGTTGCCGGATGGTCGCCTGTTATCATTACAGGCCTTATACCTGCATCTATGCACTGGAAGACTGCATCCCTTGCCTCATCCCTCGGCGGATCCTTCAACCCGACAAGGCCGATGAAGATCAGATCCCTTTCTGCTTCTTCCGGCAAAATGGGTTTTTTATCATCCCTGTATGCAAAGCCGAGGACGCGGACTCCCTTTGACGCCATCTCCTCATTGTAGATAAGTATCTGCTCTTTGTCTGCATTGCCCATCTCCTTAACGCCGATGTCAGTAAGTATGTATGGCGAGATCTCAAGGAGGCTGTCAACAGCGCCTTTTACAAAGGCAATATATTTATTATCAGGCGTTTTGTGTATAGTTGACATCCTCTTTCTTGACGAGTCAAAAGGAAGCTCATTTATGCGGGGATAATCCATTACAGCGTCTTCCTTAGTTACCCCTGTTTCTATGCCTGCCTGAAGCAACGCTATCTCCATTGGGTCGCCAGTCCTTTTATCGCCTTCTATATTTGCATCATTGCAAAGCGCCATTGCATGGAGCAGCTTTCCTGTTATCCTATCATTCTTATCCCATTCCTTTTCCAATCCATCTATAGTGTATATAAACTCTGCAGACATCTTGTTCAGAGTGAGTGTGCCGGTTTTATCTGAGCATATTGTTGTTACAGAGCCGAGAGTTTCTACTGAAGGGAGTTTTCTTATCAAGGCATTTGCCTTAACCATCCTGTAGGCGCCTAATGCAAGGACAATGGTTATTACAGCAGGAAGGCTCTCAGGTATAGCAGCAACAGCAAGGCTTATAGCAGTGAGAAGCATCAATTGCATCGGCTCTCCCCTAAGAATGCCTGCTGTAAAGATAACAGCGCATAAAAGCAGGGCAACCACAGCAAGCCATTTGCCCATTCTTTCAAGCCGCTCCTGAATAGGCGTCTTTTTGTCCTTTGCCTCCTGAATAAGATGGGCAATCTTGCCGAGCTCTGTATCCATGCCTGTAGCAGTTACAACGCCAATGCCCCTTCCATAGGTAATAATTGTTCCCATAAAAGACATATTCTTCCTGTCTGCTAAAGCTACTGTTCCTTCCATGGACTTTGTATTTTTTTCAACAGGCAGGGATTCGCCGGTCAGGGCTGCTTCTTCAACATTAAGGTTGTAGGATTCAATAAGCCTCAGGTCAGCAGGCACCTTCTCTCCTGCAGAAAGCTCAATTATATCTCCTATAACCAGGTCCTGCGAAGGGAGCCTTGTGTGTGAGCTGTCACGGATAACAGTTACAACAGGCGTTTCTAATTTTTTAAGCGCCTCCATAGCGCGCTCTGCGCGATACTCCTGCGTAAAGCCTATGGTTGCATTTAAAAATACAATAAAGATGATTACCACAGTATCAGTTACATCGCCTGTAAAGGCTGATATTGCTGCTGCTGCAATAAGGATTAATACAAGGACATCTGTAAATTGTTTTAAAAATAAAAGGAATGGCGATTTTTTAGGCGCCTCTTTTAAAAGATTCGGGCCGTATTTGGCAAACCTCTCCTTTGCCTCGTCTGATGAGAGGCCATTTTTGCCTGTCCCGAGTTTTTCAAGGACAACTTCTGAAGTTAATAGATGCCATTGGTCATACATATTTCACCCTCCCCCTCGCCCCCTCCCATCAAGGGAGGGGAAATTTTCTGATTCCCTCTCCCCTCATGGGAGAGGCACAAACATTATTCCCTCTCCCCTTGCGGGAGAGGGTTAGGGTGAGGGGGTTGTAAGTATCCCCAATATCTCCTTATACCTTGCCCCTGCCTTTTCAATTATATCTTCCGGCAGTTTTGGTCCTGGCGGCTGCTGATTCCAGTTTAGGGTCAGAAGATAATCTCTTACTATCTGTTTATCAAAACTGTCCTGACCTTTGCCAACCCGATAATCCCTCGCAGACCAGAAGCGGGATGAATCAGGCGTCAGTATCTCATCAATCAAGATAAGCTCATTATTGTATGTGCCAAACTCAAACTTTGTATCTGCTATTATAATTCCCCTTTTTTCAGCAAGGCTTCCTGCCTTTTTGTAAATCCTTAAACTTATATCCCTTGCCTTCTCAGCCATTTCCTGACCCAAAATCTTCCTTGCTTCATCAAAGGAGATATTCATATCATGCCCCTCATCTGCCTTTGTGCTTGGCGTAAAGATCGGCTCATCAAGCTTAGCTGATTCTAAAAGGTCGTTCTTCAGCTTTATACCGCATACTGTCCCCTTCTCTTTATATTCCTTCCATCCGCTTCCTGAGAGATAGCCCCTTACAATACATTCAACAGGCAATGGCTTTGACTTTTTTACAAGCATGCTCCTTCCTTCAAGCTGGTCAGCATATTTATGGCATACAGCAGGAAAGTCCTTCACATCTGTTGCAATAAGATGATTTGAAACTATATCCGTCATCTCATTAAACCAGAAGATGGAAATCTGGGTTAAAATCCTTCCTTTGCCCGGAATCCCATTTGGCAATACAACATCAAAAGCAGATACCCTGTCGCTCGCAACGAGCAAAAGATATTCGCCAAGATCGTATATATCCCTCACCTTTCCCCTGCGAAGCAGTTTAATGTCATTAAGCTTTGTCTGTAATATAACCTTTTCCATAATTAGATGTCTCCTTATTAAATAATTTTATAGAAAACTATTTAAACATAAACAAAAGATATATGTCAATAAAAACTGGCGCTTTACCGAACAGGACATTTATGGTATAACTGTAGCTAAATGAGCTATCAGGATACTATAAACTATTTATACAACCTGCAAAAATACGGGATAAAGTTCGGGCTTGAGAATACCAATAAGCTCATGTCCATGATGGACAACCCGCATCTAAAATTTAATTCTATTCATATTGCAGGGACAAATGGTAAGGGTTCTGTCTCTGCTATGCTTGCATCTGTGCTGCAGGAGGCAGGATATAAGGTTGGACTCTATACATCTCCGCATCTGATAAATTTTACAGAGAGGATAAGGATTAATGGAAAAGAGATTTCAGAGGATAAGGTAATAGAGCTTACTGATGAGATAAGGAGCAGGCTGTCTGCTGCTGAGGCTGCTGATTGTGGAGACAGGGAGTTTACCCCGACCTTTTTTGAGTTTACTACAACTATGGCTTTTACATATTTTGCAGAGAATAATATTGATATTGCTGTTATTGAAACAGGCTTGGGAGGCAGGCTTGATTCAACAAATGTAATCAAACCGCTAATATCCGTAATTACACCAATAGACTATGACCATAAAGAATTTCTTGGCGACACCATCTCTGCTATTGCCAATGAGAAGGCAGGGGTTATTAAAGAAAATGGTTTAGTAGTATCCTCGCCGCAGTGCAGCGAAGCAGAAAAGATAATATGGGAAGTGTCCCAAATTAGAGATGTGCAGTTATTTGTTGTTGGAAAGGATGCCTCTGCTGCTGAGATTGGCTGTGATATTGATGGATGCAGGTTTGACTATAAAGGGATTGAAAATGAGTTTAAGAATTTACTGATACCCCTTGCAGGAAGACACCAGATACAAAATGCTGCAACAGCGCTTTTAGCAATAGAGGCGCTTGGATTAAAAATCAATGAAACTGCAATCAGGAAAGGACTTAATAAAACTAAGTGGCCCGGAAGACTGGAGATTGTCTCCAGAGAGCCAATGATTATCTTAGACGGCGCGCACAATCCTGCTGCTGCAAAGAGGCTTAGAGAATTTTTATCAGAAAACTTTCACAATAAAAAGATTATATTAGTCCTCGGTATACTGTCTGATAAAGACATAACAGGAATTATCTCTGAGCTGTTGCCAATTGCAGAAAATATAATCCTTACCAAGCCTGATTACTACCGCGCCTCTGACCCTGAGAGGATAAAGGAACTTGTCAAAAACCATTCTGCTGCTATCATAAGCAATATTCCTGATGCAATTATGCATGCAAAGGAGATTGCAATGCCTGATGATATCATCTGCATTACAGGCTCGCTATTTACTGTTGGAGAGGCAAAGGCATTCTTCTCCAATCCCTCTTCAACAAAACTTATGGCAGGGCTGAGGGGATGATAATAGGCCTGCACGCAAAATGGCTGCGGAAATTTTTCATTCTCTATATTGCTTTCATGTTCTGTTTTTCTTCTGCTCTGTTTTTTCCAGCACAGATAAAGGCAGAAACGCCTTCTTTGGGAAAATATGAAAAGACAAGCGAGCCAATAACCATAAATGCAGATACGCTTGAGTATGACAGGGGAAAAGATATTTATCTTGCGAATGGCCATGTTGAAATTATTCAGGGAAAGATCAGATTAACTGCAGATGAGGTTATAGTTGACAATAAAACAGGCGATATCTCTGCAAGCGGCAACGTTGTTTTTATTGATGAGGAGGACAGGCTGACCTGCGAGAGCATTAATCTGAACATGAATACAAAAGTCGGGGTAATACATAACGGCAGACTCTTTATAAAAAATGGAAACTACCATATTGAAGGAAACGAATTCAGAAAAATCTCTGAAGATACATATAAGATAGATAAAGGATCGCTTACTACATGCGACACACCAATACCCGACTGGAGATTCAGAGGCAGCGATGTAAAGATAACCCCGGATGAATATCTCACTGCATGGAATGTCTTTTTTTATATAAAAGGCATCCCTGTTTTATACTCGCCGTATATTGTGCTTCCAATAAAGACAAAGAGGCAGACAGGCTTTCTTATTCCGACTGTAGGGTATAACACAATGGATGGCTTTAAGATAAAAGAGGCTTTTTTTTGGGCAATTGCGGACAATGTTGACGCGACAATCTATTCGGACTACAGAAGCGAAAAAGGGCTTGGCACGGAATTAGAGTTCCGTTATATTTTAGACCCATATTCAAAAGGAAGTCTATCTACAAATTATATAAATGAATGGCTGACAGGTAGGGAAAAATGGGAAGGCAGATATCTGATTGAACATGGGTTTACAGAAAGGCTTAATGCAAAGGCGAATATAAACTTTGTAAGCGACAAAGATTATTATAAAGACTACAGCGAGACAATCCGTGAAAGGATTCAGAGGAGCATAGATTCCAATATCTGGATAACCCAGAACTGGCCTTCAAGCTCTTTGTATCTCTGGACACAATACACAAAAGACCTTACAAAGGCTAATGATGAGACCGTCCAGCGGCTTCCTGAATTGGGATATAAAATAGTTGAAAATAGATTATATGAGCTGCCGGTATTCTACAGCCTTAATTCCTCTGCAACAAATTTCTGGAGAGAAACCGGCAAGACAGGGCAAAGAATTGATATAAACCCAAAGCTGAAGGGTGAAATCAATTTCTTAAGGGCATTTACATTTTCACCACGGGGTGAGCTGCGCGAGACCTTCTATTCAAGAAGCAAAGACACAGAGGAGTCCACGAACAGATTTTTGTACGGCATGGGCGCAGGCCTATCAACAAAGATTAACAGTATTTTTAATACAGAAGGATTTGGCCCAATAGACAGAATGAAGCATTCCATAGAGCCGGAAATAGACTATGAATATATTCCTGATGTGGATCAGAAAAACCTGCCCCAGTTTGATGCTGTAGATAATATTGCAAGAAAAAGCGCTGTTGCCTATACCCTTACAAATAGGTTTTCAGCAAGATACACAAAGGGTGGAGAGGTTAAAAAACATGAGTTTCTCACATTACGGCTGTCACAGAGCTATGATATTAATGAGGAGAACCGTTATTATAATCTGACAATGCCAAAGAGGCCGTTCTCAGATATTAGAGGAGAGCTGAACATAAAAAGCGAGCAAATGATTAACCTTTTTATTGATTCAAAATACAATCCCTATACAGGCTATCTTGCGGAGCTGAATTCAGACCTGAGATTTCAAATAGGCCGCTTCTGGTATCTTACAGCAGGGGAGAGATATACAAAAGAGCCCAGAATAGAATTTTTAACAGGCGGTATGGGCTTTTCCCTTCCCTTTGGGGTTGACGTCTCAGGCTCTGTCTGGTATGACATATACTTGGAAAGGGTGAGGGAGCAGAGCTATACACTGAAATATGCAAGTCAGTGCTGGTCAGTTGGGGTGGTATACAGCAACAGGCTAAATATTGTAGATAAAATAGAGAGGAATATAGACCAGATTCTCTTTACTATTGAGTTAAAGGGCATCGGCGCAGTAAAGCTGTACTAAACAAAGATTTAGCGATAGGAGACATCTGCTACATTGCCGCTTCGGCCTTGCATCCTCACATATTGACAAGTATGCTGCGGTGCAAGTCCTCGCTCTTCCTTGCATCTGACACCTCTGGCTAAATCTTGGATGTAGATAAAAATTCCTGCTGCTATTTTGAGCTGCGAGATTAAAAAATTATTGACACAGCCAAGCAATTAAAGTATTGTATCTGCTGATGGTCCCATCGTCTAGTGGCCTAGGACACTGGCCTCTCACGCCGGTAACACGGGTTCGAATCCCGTTGGGACCACCATATCAACTGCAAAGAGAGAAACTATGGGGTCACCCATTTAAAGACCACCTGCCAAGAAAAAAACCATCAATATCACTTTAAGCCTCCAAACACCCTTGCCATTGTCCCTAAATTTCTGGTCATTCGCTATCCCTTTTACCAAGGGTTATTCTATCAATCACTTTTAATGCTATTAAGTTCAATCCCTTTTCAAGAATTATTGCTTTTTACAATTCCTATAATTCTGATATAATTATTCTGAAATGGCCATGATGGATAGTAAGAAAATAACAGAGCTGCTTCTAAAAAAATACCCCCATCCAAAGATTGCACTTAAATTCTCAAATCCATTAGAGCTATTAGTGGCAACAATACTCTCTGCACAGTGCACAGATGTTCGTGTGAATGGGGTTACTG
>ERZ1292623.2903-Hain-H51-01um-R1-2903-length-14961-cov-15_pt1 | contig 12986 bp, 14 predicted proteins | sample MGYA00564398_ERZ1292623 | MGnify/ENA primary metagenome ERZ1292623 (study PRJEB36523, sample SAMEA6512633) | groundwater metagenome | collected 2019-01-07 | study: AquaDiva: Metagenomics assemblies of 32 groundwater samples | reverse complement strand
TTCAAGTCTCTCCTCCGGCACCAAAATTGTGATATAATTTCCCTATATTTTATTTATGCCACCCCAACCCTACAGCAACTCAATTTTTTGGATAGAAGTTGAAAAGATTAGTCCCAACCCCTACCAGCCAAGGCGGGAATTTGATATTGAAAAATTAAAAGAACTTGCTGATTCTATCCGCCAATACGGAATTCTTCAGCCCCTCGTAGTATCGCGCCGCGAAGTGGAAAAAGAAGAAGGAGGACTTGCCGTTTTATATGAGCTCATAGCCGGTGAACGCCGTTTGCGCGCTTCAAAGATAGCTGGACTTGCCCAAGTGCCAGTGCTTATTCGCGTGGGGGATGATTCAAAAACAAAACTAGAGCTCGCCATCATAGAAAACCTTCAGCGCGAGGACTTGAATCCGGTTGATCGCGCTAGGGCCTTTGAGCGCTTGGCGGAAGAATTTGGTTTCAAGCACGCAGAAATCGGTGTGAAAATAGGCAAGAGTCGGGAGTATGTTTCTAACACACTGCGCCTTCTAATGCTTTCCGAGCCGATACTGGCGGCTCTTTCCGAGGGCAAAATTTCGGAGGGGCACTCAAGGCCGCTTATGATGCTTGTTGACCGCAAGGAGGAGCAAGAAAAACTTTTTCAGGAAATTTTGGGGAGAAAGATGACGGTGCGCGAAGCGGAAGGAATCGCAAGGCGAATCGCCCTAGACCGTGTGCGCAAGAAAGAACGTTCATTTGACCCGAATATCATCAGTATCGAAAAAAATCTGGCCGAAGCGCTCGGCACTCGCGTGCAGATTGAAAAGCGCGAAGTGGGCGGGAAAATTACCATTGATTTTTTCTCCGATGATGACTTGGAAACTATCGTGAACATCATTAGGGCAAAGAAAGAGGGCGAAATGGCGAACATAAGCGCAAATGTTGTTCCGCCGCCGGTATCTTCTCTACAAGAATCTCTCCCGGCGCTTTCGGAAACTCCCATTGACGATCGCCCGGAAGAGGAAATTAAAAAAGAAGAGAACGAAGACATTTATAACATCAAAAATTTTTCTATCTGAACTTTCTCGGTAGGAATTTTTTAAAAGTGTTGTTTTCATCCAAATAATTTTTGATGTGCCGTTTGGCAATTGTCGTTTTTGCGTAGTCAAGCCATTTGCTTTTCGGCGCACCGCTTTTTTTAGTTTCAATTTCTACAATATCGCCGTTTTTCAATTTCGTATCAAGCGGTACCAGTTTGCCGTTAACGCGCGCGCCGGCAATATGGTCGCCGACATCAGAATGTATGGCATAGGCAAAATCAATCGGACTTGATTCTTCCGGCAAATCTATTACATCGCCTTTCGGCGTGAATACGAATACGCGATAGCGGAAAAAATCCGTTTTAAGCCGTTCCAAAAATTCCCCGGAATGAGAAACATTTTTCTGCCACTCAAGAAGCTGATTAACCCAATCAATGCCATGAGCTTCTTTGCCGTTCCCTTTGCCTTTTTCTTTGTAGAAAAGATGCGAGGCAATACCGTATTCCGCTTCCTGGTTCATTTCTTCGGTACGGATTTGTATTTCCACAATACCGCCGTCGCCGGTGAAAATGGTAGTGTGCAAGCTTTTGTAGCCATTCGGCTTAGGAAGAGCGATATAATCTTTTATTCGGCCCGGAAGCGGGCGCCAGAGGCGATGAACAATGCCAAGCGCCTTATAGCAATCTTCAACGCTTTTTACGATTACCCTTAACGCCACGATGTCGTAGACCTTGCTGATATCCATGTCTCTTTTTTCCAGTTTTTTGTACAAGCTGTAAATTTGTTTTACGCGGTGTTCGGTTTTTATTTTAATCATACCCTCCTTGGCCAATTCTTTTTGAAGCTCTCGGTGGATTTTTTCAACATCTTTTTCATTTACCACCCTTTTTTCTTTAAAAAGTGTTTTAGCTTTTTCATATTCAGCCGGGTAAGCGTAGGGAAATGCGCCGTCTTCAAGCCCCCTTCGCAGACGCCCCATACCGAGCCGATCTGCCAAACGGGCATGTATTTCAAGCGTCTCAAGCGCTATGCGGTGCTGTTTTTCTTTTGGTACATATTGGAGGGTTTGTATATTGTGAAGCCGGTCGGCGAGCCTAATGATTAGCACGCGCATATCTGCCGACATGGCCACGAAAAATTTCCGCAGACTTTCTACATGCCGCTCTATGCCGTGGTACTTCAATTTGCCGAGCTTGCTAACTCCCCTTATTAGAAAAGCAATTTCTTTGCCAAATTCTTTTTCAATTTCTTCTTCGGAAATATGCGTGTCTTCTATGGTGTCGTGGAGAAATCCGGCGGCTATCGTCGCCCCGTCCATTCTCATTTCCGCAAGATTTTTAGCAACGGCAAAAATGTGAGTGAAGTATGGTTCTCCGGAATAACGCTTTTGTGCCGAGTGTGCTTTTTCCGCAAAAGAGTACGCCTTTTCTATGAGAGCAATATTTTTTGCACTTCTGTCTTCAAGTAGATTTGTAATTTCCTTGACATTCATTATGTTTTCCATTCTACTTCTTAATGGAAAGTAAGCAAATATAGCTTCCCTATTTTACTTTCGCTTTATGTGGATTATGGTTTTCGCAATTTTTATTGCTACAGCGTTCAGGAATGGTCTTCGTGCCTTGCATCATAAGTGATTTACATTCTGGGCAGTTTTTCCCCGTCGGTTTTGCTTTAATCGCATTTTTGCAAGTAGGGTAATTTGAACAGCTGTAAAATAAGCCGAATCGTCCGCGCCGCTCCACCATCGTGCCCTCTTTGCATTTGGGGCAGACGACACCGGTATTGGCGCGCTCTTCCTCCTCTTTTGATTTTTTGATAAATTTGCATTTTGGATAATTTGAACAGGCAACGAATCTGCCGTAACGCCCATCGCGCTCAACAAGTTTCCCCTTTTCACATTCCGGGCACATTTCTCCGGTTTCTTTTGGGCCTTCAAGCTCTTTGCCGTCAATTGTTCGCGCCCCCGTACATTCAGGGAATTTGGAACAGGAAAGAAATTTTCCATTGCGGCTTAATTTTACCACCATAACGCTTTCGCATTTCGGGCAGTTGACGCCTTTCGGCGCGTCGCCTAGGGTAGTTAATTTTTTTATTTTTTCTTTTGATTTAACATCTTTAGAAAATGGTCCGTAAAATGCTTTTAACGTCTTGGCGTAGTCGCGCTTTCCTTCGGCAATTTCATCAAGTTCATTTTCCATTTCCGCCGTGAAAGTATCGCTTATGTACTCACCGAAGTTTTTTTCCAAGAATGTACTGACCACATCGCCAGTGTCGGTAGGATGAAGCGATCTTTGAACCTTATCAACATAACCTCGGTCAACTATAGTTTTTATAATAGAAGCGTAAGTGGAAGGTCGCCCAATCCCGCGTTTTTCAAGTTCTTTTATGAGGCCCGCTTCGGTGTAACGGGGGGGCGGTTGTGTTTCTTTGCCTTCTGATTCAAGTTGAACTAGGCGGAGCAATTCCCCGATTTCCATTTTAGGCAACTCCACATCTTCTCCCCGCGCGTCCGAATCGCCCTTGAGCCATCCTTCAAAAATCGTCCTAGAACCAGTTGCGGAAAAATCGGGAATTGTATTTCCCGCAATATTAGCGCGAACTTTAGTACTCATTAGGCGCGCATCGGACATTTGGCTTGCTATCGCGCGCGCCCAGATAAGGCGGTAAAGCTTTTTCTCATCCTCATTTATTCCCGCGGATGAAGAGCTTATTTTTGTTGGTCTAATTGCTTCGTGCGCTTCTTGGGCATTTTTACTTTTAGTTTGAAAGTTGCGAATTGTGACAAATTCTTGTCCAAATTTCTTTTCAATTTCCCGCGCTATTTCTGCTTGGGCGCCTTTTGAGAGCGTCGTCGAATCGGTGCGCATATAAGTTATATATCCTTTCTCATAAAGCTTTTGCGCTAGAGACATTGTGCGCGAAGGAGCAAATCCTAAACGAGAACTCGCTGTCTGTTGAAGTGTTGAAGTTATAAACGGCGCGCGGGGACTGCGCGATACCTCTGTTTCTTTAATATCTTTAACTAGCCACTTGCCATCTTGGCCTGCTTTTAAAATACGCTTAACTTCTTTTTCGTCGCGCGGTTCTTCTTCGCAAGAGAGAATTATCATTTCGTCGCGACGAGTTTTGAACTTTCCGGTTATGCGCCAGAATTTTTCAGGGAGGAATGCCATGATTTCGCGCTCGCGCTCCATGATGATTCTGAGAGCAGGGGATTGCACCCGTCCGGCGGAGAGGCCGTAGCGGACTTTTTTCCAAATGAGACCGGAGAGGTCATAGCCCACCAGCCGGTCGAGCACCCTTCTTGCTTCCTGTGCCTTGCGCAAGTTTTGGTCAATTTCCCGCGGATTGGCAATAGCTTCTTTTATTGCTTCCTCAGTAATCTCGTGGAAGACTACCCGCTTGGCCTGCTTTAAATTACAGGCCTCTTCAATGTGCCAGGCGATGGCTTCGCCCTCGCGATCCGGGTCGGTCGCCAAAAGCACTTCGGAAGCGTTTTCGCCCAAGCGCGTAAGCTCTGCCACCACATGTTCCTTGCCCTTGGTGATTTCATAATGAGGAACGAATCCGCCCGCTACATCAATCGCCTTTTTGTTGCTTTTCGGCAAATCGCGAATATGGCCGACGCTGGCACGCACCTCATACTCGTGATTGAGGTACTTTGAAATTGTTTTTGCTTTTGACGGCGACTCAACTATCATCAACTTGAACCCGCCACTTTTTTTATTAGCCATCCTGTCAGAGGCAGGTCGCGTTCGTAGATTCCTGCGTATTACTATTAAAAAATTTACTCATTGATAACATACTAATATTTATTATACAAATTTACTCGACCGCGCCTGCCTGCCGGTAGGCAGGGCCCCTAACGGGACCATGCCCATAATTAGTACTACATTTATTTTTTTTATGCAAAGTGTATAAAGAAAAGAGTCCTCGTGGGGCTCCCGGAAAATCTATCTCCTCCCTACGTGTTCTTGCTTCCACTTAACTTTTTTTCTCGGAAGTTTTTTCAATTCCACCCTTGGTTCGCGCGGACGAAAAACAGTGCGCCTGTGCATCAGCATTTTATTCTGCGTCGGTCCTTTCGGGTCAGAAAAAGGTACAGGAACTTTCCCCTGAATTCTCGGTGGAGTCGGTACTGGTGCGGCCGTGTTATCGAATAGAGGAGCCGTTCTTTTACCTCTGATACTCGGAGTTACAACTGCTGCAGCAACCACAAGTGCAATAGAAACCCGCCTCATAATTGGAACCCCTTGTTATTAAGAACTAGAATTTATCTAATCTAATCCAGTTTGAAAATTAAGTCAAACAATTACTGCCCTACATCGTAGACCGGGTCCGCTCCGTCAAAATCAGCTGCGCTACCGGGACAGATGTTCGCTTGGGGCGCAAGGTCGGCATCATTTTTAAATACATCGCTCTCAAGTTCGGTAATTTCCAATTTGGCTCCCAGGTGATAATTAAGACAACGGCGAGTCTTGCTTAGAGATATAACTGCGTAAAGATAATCCTTTCCTGTGCTTGGATCTTTCGGTATTTTTCTAGTATAGGTTGGCACGAGGGAATCAGGGTCCAATGAGGCGGGATAGTTTCGGTTTTCGTTGAAATAATTTTGAAGCACGCTTTGTATATATTTTATGTTATTTACGCGCTCTGTGTCGCGCGACTTGGCGCGGGGACTCTTGGTCCCTTCGAATACTACCCACGACAAAAGGGCAATGATAGCTATTGCCATAATAGTTTCTAGAACGCCAAGCCCCCTATTAGATAGTTCCATACGTATATATTATACAATTTTGGCTAGAATACCACACAAATATTGTGTGGGTGATTAACATCGCCTAAAGCACCCGCCTTCTTCTTTAATTAATCCCTTTATTTCAAGTATAGACAGGGTGCTGTTTAATTTTTCCGTTTGCATGTCCGTTTTCTCAATAATCCCGCTACGGGTCAAAGGTTCTTTCAAGAGTTCTAATACCGCTCTCTCTTCGGGGGTAATATCGTCCGGCAAAATACTTTCTTTTCCTGTTTCAGTTTCAATCCCCAATTCCGATAAAAGATCTAAAGCGGAGGTAATAGGAGTGGCCCCTTGCCGTATCAGCCAGTGCGCCCCCTTGGCGTTTTCGGAAAAGATTGAACCAGGTACCACAAAAACATCGCGTCCGTAATCAAGAGCCAGGCGGGCGGTGATTAAAGTTCCCGAGCGTTCTTCCGCTTCTACTATGAGTACGGCCTTGGAAAGTCCGGCCATTATTCGGTTGCGTTGCGGGAAACTATAGGGGGTGGCGCGAAAGTCCGGTTCAAATTCCGAAACAAGCGCACCGCCCCCTCCAATAATTTCTTTGGCCAAGAAAAAATGCTCGCGCGGGTACAATACTTCATCGGATAAACCGGAGCCGGGAACAGCAATTGTTGTAAGGCCGGCGTCAAGGGCGGCACGATGGGCGATGGAGTCAATTCCCAGGGCCAGCCCCGAGACAATAGTAATATCATATCCGCGCAGGCCTCCGATAATGTGTTCGCATGCATCTTTTCCATAACTTGAATACTTCCGCGAACCGACTACGGCCAGAAGTATAGTTTCGTTATCGGGCAGTGTTCCGCGATAATAAAGTTTATCGGGCGGTTCGGGGATTTCAAGAAGCGCCGGAAAGACCGCAGGAAATTCATTTTTAGAAAGTTCTAAGATTTTGTCCATCCCGTTTAGAAGCAGGTCGCGGTCAGCCCGCATCCGATGTAGTTACTTTTGTGTAAAATCATACGATATCGATTTATATTACTTTAAACTCTTTGTTAAACCGTGACCGCGGCTTCTAACGGGATCCATTAAAAATTAATTGTAGCATGGGATTTCTCATTAGGGCATTTTTCATATATAATTTGCACAGAGAAAGGGAGATACCGATGAAAGATACCCATACAGTTGTTTTTTCAAACCTTCGAGATGTCCGCACGGGAGAAGAAGTCAGAGTGGAGGTCCCAAACGATCTCGTCTATGAAGGAAAACTTCTTGTCGCCCAATATCTAGCCAAACAGGCAGCAAAAGAAACTCTCAGGCGCATCCGGAACCCGCACGAAAACATCCGTAATTCGCACGATGGATCGATATGAAGTATCAGCCCGCACCCCGCGGGCTTTTTTCTTGCCCGATATTTGATTTATGGGCTATACTATATCTTATAGAATTTTCTATAGACTATAAACTATAGACTAAAAAACTACCCCGATGTTGGACATCAAATTTGTTCGCGAGAATCCGGACCTCATTAAAGAAGCGGTGCGAAAAAAGCACCTGGATTTTGATGTTGACGAGCTTATTGAAGCCGACAAAAAACGGTTGGAGATTCTTTCGCTTGTTGAAGAATTAAGAACCGAGCAAAACAAGGCTACAGAGAAGGTGGCGCGCATTAAAGATGCGGGGGAGCGCGAAACACTCATCAAAGAAATGCGGTCTCTTAAGGAACATTTAAAACAGAAAGAAGACGATTTGGAAGAAATATTTAAAAAATGGCAGGGACTGATGCTTGCCGTACCGAATGTTCCCGACATGTCTGTACCGGAAGGAATATCTGATAGAGAGAGCCAAGAAATAAAACGAGAGGGAGTTATACCGGCTTTCTCTTTTACCCCAAAAGCCCATGTTGAGATTATGGAAAAATTGGACATGGTTGATTTGGAGCGAGGCACCAAAGTTGCCGGTTTCCGAGGATATTTTCTAAAGAACGACGGAGCACTTTTGTCGTTCGCCATTTGGCAATATGGCCTAAACTTTTTTTTAAAAAAGGGATTTACGCCGTTGATTGTTCCGTCGCTTGTTCGCAAAGAGCAAATGTTTGGTACGGGATATCTTCCAGAAGGAGAAGAGGATTTATACCACACACAGGATAAAGATTATTTGGCGGGGACCGCCGAGGTTGCCACAATGGGATACCATATGGATGAAATATTACCAAGAGATGCGCTTCCTAAAAAATATCTTTCTTTTTCGCCCTGTTTCAGACGAGAAGCCGGAGCGCACGGCAAGGATACTAAAGGCCTTATTCGCGTTCATGAGTTTTATAAGCTAGAGCAGGTAATACTTTGCGAAGCAGACCATCAAGAGTCCGTAAAATGGCACGAGTGGCTTAATCGAAATACCGAAGAATTTATTGAATCGCTCGGCATCCCGTATCGCACAGTCGCCATTTGCGGGGGCGATTTAGGCCTTGGTCAAGTAAAAAAATATGATATAGAGCTCTGGGTTCCGGGTGAAGAAAAATATCGCGAAATTGGTTCAACCTCGTATTTTCATGATTTCCAGACCCGTCGCCTCAATATTCGCTATAAAGACAAAGAAGGAAAAACCCGCTTCGCCCACTCGCTCAACAGTACCGCTATTCCGACACCGCGTGTGCTTGTTGCCATCGTTGAAAACTATCAGGAGAAAGACGGCTCTATCCGCGTGCCCGAAGTACTCCAGCCCTATATTGGAAAATCTATTATAAAGGGTATTAACCCTTTGGTTTGACATCACTCGGATGTGTATAAGAGAATACTCTTATACACATCCTCGCTCGTCAAAAACAAGAAGTAAGCGATAATGGTTTCAATTTTAAAACTTCCTTCCCGCGCCAAAAGAAAGCGAAGAATTGAATTTTTGAAAAAAAGCGCGCTCTTTTTGTGCATTGTCGCGCTTTTTGGGAGCGGCGTTGTTGCGCTTTTGCGTTACGATAAACTTTTTATTACCGATGTGGAGATTCTTGGGGAAGAGACCCTTGACCCGGGAAAATTAAAAACGCGGGTTACGGACATACTTGAGGAGAAATATTTTTATTTGATACCGAAGAAAAATCTTTTCTTTTATCCAAAAAGCATGATAGGGCGGGATTTGAGCATCTCATTTAGGCGAATTTCTAAAATATCTGTCGCTTATAAGAGTTTAAAAAATCCCCGTACGATTGTGGTGAGAATAAAGGAGCGTACCCCATCCTACCTTTGGTGCGGGGAATCAAAAACGGCAACGAAAGAAAAAACTCCCGAGTGTTATTTCGTAGACGATGGCGGATTCGTTTTTGACCGTGCGCCGACATTTTCCGAAAATGTTTTCATTGTTTTCTATGGGAAAATTATAAATGGAGAAAACAACCTTATTGGCAGTATGTTTCTTCCAAAAGACGATTTTTCATCACTTTCGAAATTTATTTATAGAACTTCTTCGCTTGGTTTAATTTCCGCAAGCTTGATAAAAAAAGATGATGGTGATTATGAACTTTTACTAGTGCCTGCCGGCAAAATTTTATTTTCACTCAAAAATGGCACAGAAAAAAATATTAGCAATCTTGAATCGGCACTCGGCACCGACCCGCTTAAAACTAATTTAGCCACCAAGCGGGGCGCGCTCGAATACATAGACCTTCGTTTTGGAAACAAGATTTTTTTCAAGTTTTAATAAAATACACCTCTCAATAACCCCATTCTCTAATTGTAGCGAATAGGGGAATAGTTTTTTCTAATATTTCATTGTGATATAGTAGTGCGATGAATTTAGGATTCTGGGAAAAACTGAAAAAACCGTTTTTTGTTTTGGCGCCGCTTGCCGATGTTACTGACACGGCTTTTCGTGAGCTTATTGCAAAATATTCTAAATATGGAGGGAAAGAAGGGGGGTTTACCCACCCACAAGCGGAGATTGTGGGTGGGCCCGATGTTTTTTGGACTGAATTTGTTTCTGTGGACGGACTTTTGTCGGCGGGACGGGAAGTTTTACTTAAGGATCTTGAATATACCGAGCGGGAACATCCAATCGTGGCGCAGATTTTCGGTTCAAGGCCAGATAATTTTCGGGAAGTCGGGAAGCTGATTAAAAAATTGGACTTTGACGGGATTGATATAAATATGGGCTGCCCCGATAAAAGCGTGGAAAAACAGGGTGCGGGAGCGAACCTGATAAAGAATCCGAAACTGGCGCAGGAAATAATTCGCGCCACGATGGAAGGCGCACCGGATTTGCCCGTCTCAATCAAAACTAGAATTGGCTATCATAATGACAATTTAGATGAGTGGCTCCGCGCGCTCTTAGAAACAAGACCCGCAGCAATTACGATTCACGCAAGAACGCGAAAAGAAATGTCTAATGTTCCCGCGCGCTGGGAAGAAGTCGCCCGCGCGGTAAAGTTGGCAAGGGGCACGGGTACACTTATCATCGGGAATGGCGATGTCGCCGATTTGAAAGACGCGCAAGCGAAAGCGTACGAAACTGGAGCAGATGGAATAATGCTCGGTCGCGCCATTTTTGGCAATCCGTGGTTATTTAATAGAAAAATAAAGTATTCTGAAATCCCAATTAACGAAAAATTAAAAGTGATGGTAGAACATACAAAACTTTTTGAGAAAAAATTAGGCCTAAACCAGCCAGGACTGGTCGGCCGAACAGATTTACAAAGTAAATCTGTTTTAGGCGACATAAAAAGTTTTGCCGTTATGAAAAAGCATTACAAATCTTATGTGAATGGTTTTGACGGAGCCAAAGAATTGCGTATGGAACTAATGGGAGCCCAAAATGCAAAGGAGGTGGAAGATGTTGTCAATCGGTTTTTGGGGGTGTAAAGTGAAATTAGATAGTCAAAAAGGAGATTTTCCCCATGCACGACTACACGGAGTATTTCGCGCACAGATTGAAGCGTATGGCGACGGAAGTTGATTACATCGCCCTTATCGTTGTTAGCGGGTTTTATGCCAACAAGCTTCCCGGTACCGATATCGTGCTGTATCGTTGGCGCTCCGCAACAAGCAAGCACGACCAGGGCAGACATGAGCTCGTTCGCTTTTCTCCATTTGATGAAGAAAGGGCTAGGCGTTTTTTTTCCATACGGCCCGGATGGATATCGTGGCCGCTCTTGGATAAAGACCACCGATTGGCTCGCGGAAATTGCCGCGCCGATTAATGATCCCGGTCTAAAGGGAGTCAAATATCCCGAAGACGAATCGTGGAGAAAGACTCGTCAGCGAGTTCTTGTTAACAGCCAATAGGACGAAATGAATTTACCCAGGGGCGCTTGAAACTTTAGCGCCTTTTTTGTTGCCGTTTTTAAGATATAATCTTTTCATGTCCGAATTAGCACTATATAGAAAATACCGCCCCAAGGCATTTAAGGAGGTTGTTGGGCAGGAAAATATTGTGAAAGTACTGGAAGCAAGTGTTAAAGCCGGCAAGCCCGCCCATGCCTATCTTTTTTCTGGTTCCCGCGGGACGGGTAAAACTTCTGTAGCTAGAATTTTGGCGCGCGAACTAGGCACGACTGATAACGATTTAATTGAAATTGACGCTGCATCAAACAGAGGAATTGATGATATCCGCGAATTGCGCGAGGGGGTGCGTACTAATCCTTTCGATTCAAAGTACAAGGTCTATATTATTGATGAAGCGCACATGCTTACCAAGGAAGCATTCAACGCGCTTTTAAAGACGCTGGAAGAACCGCCCCGACACGCCATTTTTATTTTGGCCACAACCGAACTTGATAAATTACCTGAAACAGTAATATCGCGTTGTCAGCAGTTTTCGTTTAAGAAGCCGTCTGAAGAAATTCTTAAAAATACCACAGTTACTGTGGCAAAAAGTGAAGGGTACGCCATAGAGCCATCGGGCGCCGAACTCATCGCGCTTTTAGGGGACGGCTCGTTCCGCGACGCCTTGGGAATCCTTCAGAAAGTGATGGGATTCTCAAAAAACAAAAAAATCTCCCGTAAAGAAATTGAAGAAATTACGGGCGCGCCATCCGCAGAACTTATAAATAACTTTATTTTGGCGATTTTGAAAAAAGATTCCGAACTTGGAATGAATGCAATTATGGAAGCTAAAAAACAAGATATTGAAATGAAAGTTTACATGAAGCTTATACTTCACAAAGTTCGACTTGCCCTTCTCCTTAAATATGCTCCGCTGGTGGGTAAAAAATTGGTGGGCGAGCTGGGGGAAGAAGATAACGCTTTTATGGACAGGATTATGAAGCCGTATTCTGCCGGCATAACATCAGGCCTTTTGCGCGAGCTTTTGGATTGCTATAGCCAAATTGACCGTTCGTTCATCCCCGAGCTTCCGCTTGAGCTTGCCCTCGTGAAGATTGTCGGAGGGGATAAATAATTTTGTTTGATAAAAAAATAGGTGGTATAATCTAGAAACGATATCCTACCTATGATTAAAAAAACAAAGCTAAGAATTGAAGCTGTTCGTTTAAGAAAACATGGGAAGACATATTCTGAGATATTGGATATTGTGCCAGTTGCAAAGTCTACCTTATCTGTGTGGTTAAAGAATGTCGGTTTGGCCAAAGCGCAAAAACAACGTATAACAAAGAAAAAGCTGGAAGCCCAAACAAAAGCAGCGGACGCTAAAAGACAAAAGAGAATAGAAAGGCAAAACCTTGTTTATGAAACCGTAAAGGAAGATTTTGGTAAAATGTCTTTGAGAGATTTGTGGATATGCGGAGTTATGTTGTACTGGGCCGAAGGAACTAAGGAAAAAGAATATAGACCCGGAGTTGGAATTCAGTTTAGCAATTCGGACCACAGAATGATTTTACTGTTTCGTCTCTGGCTTTATAAAGTTATAAAGATTTCCCCGAAAAGTCTCATATATGAACTTTACGTGCATAAAGATAGTGAAATCAGGGTTAATATGATAAAAAGTTATTGGTCGGAAAAATTAGAAATTAACAAAAATGAGATTGCCCAGTATTTTAAAAACAGTAATATAAAGACAAACAGAAAAAATAAAGATGATAATTACGTAGGGCTTGTTAGAATAAAGGTAAGGGCAAGTTCTGAGTTAAATAGGAAGATAGAGGGGTGGGTGAGATCGATAACTAAATATTGGGGGATCGTCTAATGGTAGGACTCGGGATTTTGGATCCCGCTATAAAGGTTCGAGTCCTTTTCCCCCAGCCAAAAAAAAGAGCAATATTTGCTGTTTATGAAACTGTCTAATTTTTTGATT
>ERZ1292623.3665-Hain-H51-01um-R1-3665-length-12987-cov-6_pt1 | contig 12987 bp, 17 predicted proteins | sample MGYA00564398_ERZ1292623 | MGnify/ENA primary metagenome ERZ1292623 (study PRJEB36523, sample SAMEA6512633) | groundwater metagenome | collected 2019-01-07 | study: AquaDiva: Metagenomics assemblies of 32 groundwater samples | reverse complement strand
CAATATTGTTAAAAAAATGGAATGTCTAAGGAAAATACTATTATAGAAAATATAAGTTTATCTTGGAACTCACCCATCCCTTTAACTAATGAAGGGATTGAAGCCCTCAATGACCAAATACAATCAATAACACAAACTACCCCTTGGCAGGCAAAAGGGGTTACCACGTCTGTTTATTCTGATATTAATGCTACTGACAAAAAGGATATAAAACCAGACGATGCTTCCAGAGAGCAGTTGCAGAAACTTTGCTGGCATAAATATAGATACTTTCCCGGTATACATTCATCTATAGAAGATAAAGCTGATTTAATAACGGGTAAGGGATTTGGTATTTATAGCACTAATGCTAAGATTCAGGGCGTTATAGATGACACTATATATTCTCAACGAAACCAGTTATTTGAAAGAATAGGCGAATGGCCTCGCAGGATGCTCTCGGAGGGTGAATTATTTCTTCTTAATATTATAGATACTAATGGCGATACTACGACAAGGATAGTAGAACCTGACAAACTTGAAGGGGCAGAAGAAGGCTCTGGTCTTATAACAGACACAGATGACGTAACTAAGACCCTTTTTTATAGATACAATAAAGGCAATGGGGATTATGTATTAATTCCTTCTGAGGAGATAATATACAATCCAGAACTTGAAAATAAATTAAACAATACCTCCAATTATGATGCTGAAAAAACAAAATGGGCTAAAAGCAACGATTCTGTATTTAAGAAATTTGGCGGTTATTATAAATATATAATTCATTGGAAGAATTTAAGCGGTATTTCTAAAATCAGAAGGGATACTTCTTCTCTTAGAACCATTGTAGAATGGGCTAACCTGTATGAAAATTCAGTTAAATGGGGATTAGATTATAAAAAAGCGCAGTCTTCTTATGCCATAGTCTTGGAATTTCAGGATACTCCTGCTGGTAAATATGCTTACAATATATGGTTAAGCATGAGTGAAGATGAAAAGAAGGCTACAGGTCTTGCAGGCGCTCTTACGCCGGGTAGTAGAATATTTTTAAGGCCAGGCGTGAAGATGGAGATTAAATCCCCTAATCTATCTAAAGGCACAGGGGAAAATCTTGACTTGCTTAATATGGTAGGTGCAGGCGCAAGAACGCCACAGGATTTAATGCAGGGGCAATCATCTGGAGCCACCTATGCTTCTTTGAAGATGAGCAGAAATCCTTTTACTATTAGCATTGAAAATCTACAGGAAAAGTTTAAGAATTTCTTAGTTTATAGATATTTTAGAACTGTTTTTTATTGCAAGTCGTCTATTACGCCCTCATTCCCAACGCTTTTTAAGAAAAAAATTGTTTCAGAAATAGAAAAAGGGGAGCCAACCTTTTCCTATGCAATGGTAGAACCTGCAAGGCTTGTAGAAGTTTCTATGCCCCAGATTAAACTAACAGAAGATGAAGGAATAGTAAGGACTATGCTTGGAAGCAAGCACATGGGACTTAATTCTATTGGTGTATCTAAAAAATCAATGGCAGAAGCTCTCGGCATAGATGATTATAGCAAGCAGAGAAGGGAAAGGATGCTTGAGGAAGAGGAATATGGCGAGGATATGTTATTGCAGGATGCAGAATCACAACAGGAAAAGCAAATTAATAAAACAGGAGCAGAACCAGCTAATAAGACAAAAAGCAACGGTTCTGCATTAAAAAAAGGAGATTCGGTAGTTGCCCAAGGCAGTTGAACTTTGTGTAAAGCATAGATTAAATGCAGGGGTTAAGGAAAGCATAGCATGGGGAACTTGTCAGAGGGATTACAAGGCTGGCAAGTTAGATAATACCGGCCATGTTAAAAAGGAAATGAATCAATCTTTGAATATAATGCGGGATGCTATTTTAAAAGCATTAGAGAAAAAAGGAGATTTTAAGATGGCGGAATTAACAACTGAAAAAAGAAAAGGATTAGAGGCTGGAGAATTTGCATTTCCAAGATTGAAAAAGCTCCCTATATATAATTCTTCACATACACGAAATGCAATGGCTCGTTTTAATCAAACAGAAGGAATGACAGCGGAAGAAAAAGCAACTGCAAAAAGGAAGATTATAAGGGCAGCTCATAATTTTGGAATAGATACTAAAGGATTTGAAGCATCAATTAAACAATCGGATATGAAGGGAGGTGAATGGATGGAGAGATTGTTTTTACAGGCAAAAGCAGATTTTACAGGATTTGATTTTGAGAAGGGGATAATTCCAGTAGAGCTTGTAAGAAGCGGTATGGCGACTATAGGAATAAACGGCGAACCCGCAAAGATTTATATTTCACCTAATAGATTAAATGATATGAAGGCGTCTTTGGAATCCTCCACTACCAATAGGAAAGTATATTGGGGGCACGTTTCATCTGATAAGTTAAAGATAGAAGGTAAGTTGCATAGGGATAACGAGGATTGGATAGGCACGTTAGGGGATTCTTTTAACGTTGTATCTAAAGCAGACAATAAGGGGAATAATTACCTTGCATTAGAGGGACAGCTTAGGGTGCATGGGGAAGGCGATAAAAGCAAGACGTTGCAAGGGTTAATTAAAAAAGAACCTAATCAAATCAAATTCAGTCTTGATTATGCAGGTAGGACAAAGGTTGGTAAAAGAAATAATGAATTAGTGCATGAATTATCAGAAGTTTCTTTTATAAGGTCTTTGGATTTTGTCCCTGAATCAGGTTTTGATAACGGGATCAGCATGTCTGCAATAACGCAGTGTGCTGAATATTTAAATAATAAAATAAAGGAGGTAAATGAAATGAAGTTTGATGAATGGAAAGAAGCGCATCCTGATGAATATAAGGATGTCCTTTCCAAAATTACACAGGCCGCAACAGAGGAAATAGACAAGAAACATAAAGAAGAAACAGAGGAATTAAAATCAGTTATTGCAAAAATGGATGCTGATTTAAAATCTGCAAAAGCAGAGATGCAGAAAGCAGACAAAAAGGAGGCGGGATTGAAAGATTCGGCAGAATATCAGTCATTGTTGCAGGCCAATCAGGCATTGGTTGAAAGCAATAAAAAGATAGAAGAAAGGATTAAGGTAACAGAGAAGGAATTAGCTATCAATAAAGAACGTGAAAGGATGGATAAGGCTAATCAAATTATTCAGTCTGCTCTTGAAAATAGCAGGATTCCAAAAAATCTGCATCTTAAGGTTAAATCACAGGTTGATTATAATGCTTTTACAACAGATGAAGGGCAGTTTAGTTCAGATTCAGAAGATGTGGTTAAATTTACACAGGCAGTAATGGATGAGATTAAGGATTGGGAAGATAAGCTAAAAGGCTTAACGTCAGTAAATAGCATTGGTCTAAGAGATGCTAAGAGCGATAACGTTCAACAGTCTAATCCTTATCTTGAGATGAATAAAAAAGACTTGGAAGATGAAAAAGGAAGGAGGGCATAGTAGATGAGTTTTACAGCTAAAGGGTATGAAGCAGGCAATGCTACCCAGTCAAAAGAGTATTTAGCAACTCCTGTTGGTGCTGTTAAAATTGGCATCAGCTATGTAAGAGGGTCAACTGCAATAGCGCCCGGTCAGTGTATGGTTCAGGATTCAGCTAACAAGTATAAGCAGTCTTATACGGCAGGGACCGCTGTAGTAAGCGGCGAGTATGCTTGTATTTTGGATACCTATGAGCCAGACGGCGCAGTATCAGGAGAGATAATCGTATCTTCTGCTTTAATTGCAGGCGTAGTTTATAAGAATCAGTTGACAGGTTATCACGATAACTTTAAGGCAGCAGTGCCGCAAATAAGGTTTATATAGAAAAGGAGGATAATGTAATATGCCTTTGAATAGTAATCAGGCTCTTGAAACTGCATCCTACGTTATAAAAGAAATAATGCAGGATTACACCCCGCAGGCTAAGTCAAGTTTGTATTTTACAAATAAGCTGAGGGAGGTAAAGCAGGAGAGCAATACGGTAGAATTTGTTAAAAGACTTGAAGATTCTGGACTCTTGAGCATAACGGCAAGGGGGCAGAATAGCCCGTTAGTAAAACAGGGAAAATACCAGAAGTATACGGCTTCGGCTTTAGAAATTAAGGCTATGAAGATGTTTAATGAGGAGGATTTAAACAACCTTCTTTCTCTTGATAAAACAAACAGAGGTATAGCAAGGGAACATATCAGAATGGAGCAGGAAGACCTTTTGATGAAGGGAATGAATACTCAGGAGGTTATGGCATGGAATGCGTTTGCTAAAGGTGAAATTGCATACAGCCAGTTTGACCAGATGGCAGGCGTTCATTTTAATCCTGTAAAAATATCCTATCCAATTCAGAACAGGTCATTGAGTGATGGATTGTGGTGGGGTGAAGCTACACAGACAAATGTCGTGTCAAGAGACGATATTGATAATGCTATTGATAGGTTTAAATCTGTAGCAGGCAATCCGCCTACAGAAATATGGATGACCAACAATACATTAAAAACATTAAGAAACACAACACAGATAACCACAGCAATAACTAACTGGTATCGTTCACAGAATATAGGGGATGTAACGCCTTCTGATGAGCAAGTGGCAAGGGCTTTTAATTGGCCTGCAATTAAGACTTATGATAAAACATTTCTTGTGGAACTCATTGTAGATGCGGCTGCTACTGCTGGTTCAGCAGTAACTATTAACATCAGGCCATCTATATCAAGCAATACCTTTGGTTTAAATATCGGAGATATTGCATTTATAGGCGGTAACTTCTTGAATGGCACATACACAGAATCAGATGTTATTACAGCTATTGACCCCGGCAAGAGCATTACATTAAGAACGTTAGATGCTAACTTGGCGGCAGGAGCAAGTATTTGGGTAAGGCCAACCTTTATGCCTAATGATAGTATTGTCCTTGTGGATACTACTGTTGAAAATATGGTATGGGGTTTTGCGCCATTTGGCATTGGCGAGGATGCTATGCCAATGCGCTGGTATGGCTGGCAGTCAACGCCGTTTATGATGGGCGAGCCTAATCTTGCTACATACTACAGGGTATGGAATAGCTTGATACCTATAATGTTCAGTCCGAAAAGGATAATGAAAATTAAGGTTAGAGACCTTGTAGAAGAATATGCAGCAGGTAAAATCGGAGCATAGTAGCATAAACAACTAAAAACAATTCCCGCTCTCTATTTAAAAGGGAGCGGGACACCTTTTAAGGGGGCGTTATGAGATTCATGGTTAATATTGACGGTTTAGCTGATGGCAGGGATACTTATTTTCAAAGAATATATACAGAACAAGAGGATAAGAGAGGATTTTTAAAAAGGCTTGGCGAAAAGAAATCTAAGATAGATAATGTTGATGCTGTAACTATTATAAGGGATGATATATTAGAGGAAGTAAAGGAATCTGTTAATCAGACAGTATCGGCAGTTATTAAAGAAGAAGCTAAAAAAGAGATTAAGACTAAAATGAAGTTTAAATGCAAGATATGTAATGAGGAATTTGATTCAGGAGTTAAAGTAGGGAAGCATAAAAAAGAGAAACATCCTGAACAAGTTTTAGCATAAATAAAAATTTGAGCAGGAGGGTGTAGTTTTGGCTACCACCACTTTTACTGTCTCATCTCTAAAGACCTATGTCAAAACAGAGATGAACGATATAGATGGTCTGGCGGATTATTCTGATTCAGATATGAATAATGCCTATGATGATGCAATAAGGGAATGTAACTTTGAAGTCCCTACTTCAACAGACACCTATAAAGATATAAAAAACACCTGCCTTATAAACAGGATGATGCGTTTTCTGTTTAGAAAGGCATACATGCGTCATATTCTTAAATTTGACGTTAAGGAGATGAAAGCAAATCAGGTAGTTAATAATTTATGGGGAAAGAATGGCATTGTTTCTAAATTAGATGATGAATTTGAGCAATATAAAATAGGTTCTTATGCCTATCTATTTATTGCAGACGTAAGCAAAGTCTTTGCTACGGATTCTGTTATTCCATCTAAATTCAAGTATGATGAATTTGGTATGGATACTACAGAATATGTAGATGATGATGTGGAGGGGACTGAATTGACAGCAGCAGAAATAGCGGCATTACCAACATATTCACAGGCAGATGAGCCAGATATACCAAATAATTCACAGGCTATTTGGCATAATACAACTAATAACAAAAAGTATTTAATTACAGATGTTGATGGAGCGCAGTATAAGGTTGAAGTATCTTGATGAGGTTAAATTATGTCCCATGAACAACATCATTTGCTTGGTGATAATGTAAACCATCCAAATGTTAATATATCAGGTGAGTTAAAGGGTGATGTTTTATGGCATAATGGTTCTGCATGGTCTCGTCTTGAAAAAGGCACATCAGGTCATTTCTTAAAAATTAGCGGCGAAAATGTTTTATGGGCATCTACGGGCGGCGCAGGTAATCAATCCTTATTTGAGACTGTATCCGCAGATTCAGGCACAAACCCAGTAGCAGATTCTACTACAGATACCTTAAATATTGCAGGCGGCATAGGAATAAAAACTGCCGGCGATTCTGCAAATGATAGAATAAGCATATCATTTTCTATATCTGGCGAAGTAGCAGGGGATATCCCCTACAAAACTGCTACTACATGGACAAGAAGAAGCGCAGGCAGTCAAAATCAATTCTTACAGCAGGGTGCAGGCAATATTCCCACATGGGCAAATGTAATTAGCGGTGAGAAAGTCAAAATCTCTGATACAGACCCTATTGCAGACCACCTTATAAATAAAATAGCTGCTGGTTCAAATGTAACCATTACAAAAAGCAATTCAGTTAGTGGAGAACTACTTACCATAGCATCAATAGGTGGTGGTGGAACTATTACTGTTCAGGAGAATGATGTTACTGTTGGTGGCGGTTCATTCAGCACTTTTGATTTCAATGGCAATGATTTTGCTGTAACAGAATCACCTGCAAGTGAAGCAAACATAGCTATAGATTACACTAATGGGCAGACTGCAAATCCTTCTACTAAAGGATTTCTTACTGCCGCTGATTATACCAACTTTTCTGATTTCTATGGCAATCATGTTAAGCTCTCAGGAGAGCATGTAACTAATGGCAACTCGCATGACCATTTAGGCGGCGATGGGGCACAGATTGATCATGGGGGATTAGCAGGGCTTACAGATGATGACCATGCTCAATATCCTTTAATTGCAGGCAGAAGTGGCGGACAAATAATTTATGGAGGAACTATTTCTGGGGAGGATTTAAGATTAAGTTCAACTTCTAATGCAACCAAAGGAAGGATAATTATAGATGAAAATAGCAGGACTGATATAGGAGATGCTGGACTTGAGCCTAATGGCGTTAATGTAAACGGAACTACTTATGATACTTTATTAAGAGTAAATAATTTTGGAGCAGGGATGCAAGCACAGTTTATGGTGCATAGGCATTCAAGCACATTAGCTCCTGTTATTATGGGTTCAAGGTCTATATCTGATACCACCTCACATACGTCAGTATTGGCAACTACAGAATTATTAAGATTATTAGGAGTGGGATGGACTGGTTCACATTATGACCAGTTTGCATCAATCTCTTTTCAGGCTGGTTCAGGCGAAATAAGCACTACAAGCAGCCCTGGTAGATTAATTTTTAACGTTACGGCAAATGGGGCTCAAACACCTACAGAGGCATTAAGAATATCACAGGACAAGACTACGCAGCTTTCTGGAAAACTTGATATAGATGGAAATGTTATATTAAATAGCGGCGAATTAACACTGCCTACACTTACAGATACAATTATTGGCAGAAATACGGTTGATACGTTAACTAATAAAACTCTTACAACTCCTACTATTGGCAGTTTTGTTAATGCTGGACATAACCATACCAATGCTGCAAATGGCGGGCAGATAGTAAGCGGCGAGACAGGTAGAAGCAAAGTAACAGGGAATGATACTACTTTAGGATATTTAAGCGGCAAACTGACTGCTGGCAGCGGGATAACGCTTACTGTTAATAATGCAGGAGCAAATGAATCGCTTGATATAGCGACAACAGGGGGCGGGGCAGCTACCATTACAGTTCAGGAAAATGATATTACCATAGGCAGTGGTTCGTTTAATACTGTAGATTTTAATGGAAATGATTTTGCTGTTACAGAATTGCCTTCTGGCGAAGCAAACGTAACTATTGATTATACAAATGCACAATCAGCAAGTTCAAGCGCTAAGGGATTCTTAACAGCGGCAAACTATACTACTTTTGCAGATTTTAGCGGCAATCATACTAATCTATCAGGTGAGCATGTAACTAATGGCAATACCCATGACCATAGCGGAGGCGATGGGGCGCAAATCAACCATACGACACTATCAAATATTGGCAGTAATTCTCATACTGTTATAGATACTCATATTGCAGCTATATCAGCGCATGGAGTATCAGGCGAGGTAGTAGGAACCGCATCAGTTCAAACATTATCTTCAAAGACATTATTAATACCTACAATAGTAGATTTAACTAATATGAACCATGCACACTCTGGGGCATCAAGTGGCGGGCAGATGTCACATGCAAACTTAACGAATATAGGCAGTAATGCTCATGCTGTATTAGATGCACACTTAACTTACACTACTACGCATGGCGTATCGGGCGAAATTGTTGGCACCATAAGCACGCAAACTTTAACAAATAAAAACTTAACCACACCTACTATAGCAGACCTAACTAATATGAATCATGGGCATAGTAGCGTTGCTACAGGCGGACAATTCTCTCATGCTAATTTAACAAATATAGGTTCTAATACCCATACAGTTTTAGATGCACACTTAACCTATACTACTACTCATGGGGTGTCAGGTGAAATTGTCGGAACTGCTTCTACACAAACATTAACTAATAAAACCTTGACAACGCCCACTATTGGTAGCTTTACAAATGCAACACATAACCATCAAAACGCAGCAGGCGGCGGGCAGATAATAAGCGGTGAAAATGGAAGGGTTAGGGTATCAGGTAATGATGCTACGCTTGGGTATCTTAATGGCAAGTTAGTTGCAGGAACCAATATAACGCTTACAGAAAATAGTGATGGTGGTGATGAAACATTAACAATAGCTGCAACAGGAGGGGCAGGGACTCAAAATCTATTTGAGACTATATCAGCAGATTCAGGAACTAATGCAGTAGCAGATAGCACTACAGATACTCTTAATATTGCAGGCGGAACAGGAATTAGGACAGCAGGGGATTCTGCAAATGATAGAATTACCGTATCTTTAAGCATATCTGGCGAGGTTGCAGGGGATTTCTTATACAGAACTGCAACAGCATGGACAAGGCTTGCATCAGGAGAAACAAATCAATTTATACAGCAGGGGGCAAGCAGTATTCCAACATGGAAGACTATACAGCAGACGGCAAATATTGGAATAATAGTTGATGGCGGTGGTTCTGCTATTACAACAGGCAAAAAGGGGAATATTGAAATACCTTGGAATTGCACTATTAATTCAGCAACATTACTTGCTGACCAGACAGGTAGCATAGTAGTAGATGTATGGCGTGATAACTATGCAAATTATCCACCATCAGGTGAAGATAGCATCTGTGCTGCTGCAAAGCCCACTATTTCTGCAAGCAATAAAGCTCAGGATACAACACTTACAGGATGGTCTACGAGTTTACTAAAAGGGCAGATTTTAGGATTTAATGTAGATTCTGTGGCTACAATAACAAGGGTTAGCGTTAATTTAGGGGTTACTAAAACTTAAACTTGACTTTTTAGGAATGACTGTTAAAATAGAGGTGATGCGTGGCAGATATAAAAGAGATTAAGGAAGCTATTAAAGAGGCAATTCAACAGGAACTTGGCTCCTACAAGATGCCAAAGGAAAAACATTATATAGACCATATATGGATAGACGACCAAAGAGACTGGCAGGTCAAGGTAAGGAGTTGGTCGGTAAAAACAATTATAGCCACTATAATTACCGCAGTGGGTTATGTGATTTATGTTGGACTTGTGGCTATTGGAAGGATTAAATGACAGACCACTGGCAGATGACATGCCCCCGCTGCGGGGCGTTATTAGAGAAAGACAGCCCTGAAGAAAGTTTTGAGTGCTTTAGATGCGGCTGGAGGGAAAAGGAATGATACTCACTAAAAACTTTACACTTGAAGAATTAACCATAACTGAAACTGGATTGTCTAATATCCCTGATAACAATGCCATGGAGAGGTTACTCTATCTTGCAACATATATATTGCAACCTATTAGGGATAAGTGTGGTATATTAGTAGTATCAAGTGGATACAGGAGTTTTGAAGTAAATAAAGCAATTGGCGGAGCATTAACAAGTCAGCATGTCTTAGGCGAGGCTTGTGATTTTATACCACAGCAAGAAAAGATTGAAGATGTGTTTGTATGGATTAGGGCAAATATGAAATACGGCCAAGTAATAGAAGAGCATAAAAATAACAAGGATTGGATCCACATATCTTTGCCGAGATTAGGGAAGAAAAATAATCATGCAATGATTTATGAAAACGGAATTTATAGGGAGGCTTAAAATGGCAACATACGGATATAATTTTCCTGAATTAAGTAAAGGGCAAATAGCTTTTTTAGAAGGTATGATAATTGGTCTTGAAATGAAATTAGCAGTATTGGAAAGTAAGAAGGAGGCTTAAATGGCAAGGACAGGAAGATATTTTAAAGTTCCAATGGGATTTTATGACAAAATGATTAAGCTCAATAGGCTCTCAAATTATTCTTTGCGGCGGCTTATAGATGGAAAATTGAACAGGTATGAAAGGTTTGCATTTAAAAAGGTTAAAATCGGATTCAGGAGAATAATAAAACAAGCTGAAGAAATTTTAATGATAAGACTAAAGGAGGCTTATAAATGAGCAACATATTAACTTTTCTTGCAATTAACGGGATATGGATTATACTAACAATAGTATGCTGCTTGTTATCAGTAATCTTTCAGGGGCAGATCAAAAAGATACCCTATCTTGGGGATATTCTTGATATGCTACAGAGGGCTATAGGATGATTGATGTATATATATAAATGTTTTCGTTGTGAGAAGATAATAGAACAAACTATAACTAAAGGCTCGTTTTATATAATATGTCCTTATTGTGGGGCGGCAATAAAGAGGAGGAAAGTTTAAATGGCTGGCTGGTTAGCAGCAATACCTGTAATCGGCGACCTTTTTGATAAGGTTGGCGGTGCAGTTGATAATCTCATAACAAGTGATGAGGAGCGGCTTAAGGTTAAGGCTGAACTTGCATCTTTATATATGCCTGTGCTTCAAAGTGTTATGGAAGCGCAAAAAGCTTATCAGGAAATGCAGGTTAAAATTATAGAAATTGAATCCAAATCCGAGCATTGGCTTGTGTGGTCAAGACGGCCAATTATAGCTTACCTTTCCATTATTAATTTGATAGCAGCGGCAATTTTCAAACATATGGATATAGATAATGCTTTATATTTTTCCATGTTAATAAACGGACTTGACACAGGCACAAGAGGCATTGAAAAGGTAATGGGAAAGTTTAAAGCAAAGGAAGAAATATAATATGGGTAAAATAATCTTAACCTATGAAGGCTCTGGCGCAAAAGCTGTATCTACTTATAGTAATAGAGAGTATGAAGATTTTATTTATTTGCAACAGCATTTAGACCAATGCTATGGCAAGCAGCCTCAAACAGTTTCTCCTGAAGAGATTGCAGAAAACAAAGAATTGCTTGGAGAAAAGAAATGAAGACTGAATTTTGTCCTAAATGCGGCAAACCTAAAAACTATACAGGCAGAGATAAGAATGTTGTGTCTACCTGTAAATGTGAGGAAGATGCTATCAAAGAAGCAAAAATACAGAAAAAACGCAAATATGCTAATGAAAAGCATCAATCAGGCTTATTCCAATTACAGGAGGTAGTAAAATGAAAAAGTTATTGTTAATGTTAGGTTTAGTTTTAATTCTAAGTATTTTAACGGTATTAAATGTCTATGCTTTTCCGTTATCAACGGCGAAATTATCATGGACATTGCCCACAACGACAATGGATGGGCAGCCTATCAATGCAGATACCGCCCTGACTGACTCTAAGGTATATTGCGGCAGTTCATCTGGCGTCTATACGATTACAAAAACTTTAGCCGTTGTAATTGAGGAGTTTGCTAAGGATGTTCCATTGACAGTAGGAACATGGTATTGTGTGATTACAGTTTCTAACAAATATGGTATGAGTCCTTTTAGCACTGAAAAAATGTTTTCATTAGAAGGCTCTATACCTAATGCTCCGTCAAACTTTGATGTTAAATAAAAGGAACTATTGTCCAATGATTTATTTTACAGCATATAATGGTAGTGATTCTAACGCAGGGACTGAATTATTGCCGTTTAAAACAAAGAAAAAGGCTTTAGAAGTAATGACAAAAAAGGATTTACTTATTATAAAAGACATGATGTGGACATTGGAGGATTTATGAGGAACTTTATTATTGCATTGCTTGCGTTATTGCTACTGCCGCTATCGCCAACCCTGTCTGTGGGCTGTTCTGGCGTAAGGTTTCCGTTTAAATGGAAAGAGCCGACTTATAATACAGATGGTTCTGCGTTGACGGATTTAGTAAAAACAACCGTCTACTATAGAGTGAGTGGGGGAATCATAAATAAAAAAGATTATAAAGCTTCAAAGCCTACAGGCGGTAGCTGGAAAACCGCAAGTATACTTGTATCCATGGATTGCAAAACAAAACCAAATGATGTAGCGGCATGGGCGACTGCCACAACCGCGGGCGGAGAGTCTACCGAAATAAAGCCAGTGTTAATATCTGTGCCGATAATCACTAAAGTTGTAACTGGAGGTGGTTTATGAATTTCAAAATATGGCTTAAAGGGCTTGCTTCTGTAATATCAGGCGGGCTTGCGACTGGATTGGCAACAATGATTGCAGCACCCGATAAATTTAACTTTCAGGAAGGTTGGAAACGGCTT
>ERZ1292623.3664-Hain-H51-01um-R1-3664-length-12989-cov-5_pt1 | contig 12989 bp, 12 predicted proteins | sample MGYA00564398_ERZ1292623 | MGnify/ENA primary metagenome ERZ1292623 (study PRJEB36523, sample SAMEA6512633) | groundwater metagenome | collected 2019-01-07 | study: AquaDiva: Metagenomics assemblies of 32 groundwater samples | reverse complement strand
TCGTGGTTGACGCTTGACCGAGTGACGTGAGACCAGTGACACTTACTGTTCCGTCAGTACTGATATTACTTCCTATTGTTGTTGCGGCTTGCACTACGGTAACCACAAACAATACTGATAAAACAACCGAGAGAATTGCAGAAATAGGGCCAGTGTTTCGGTTTCGCAAGAATGTGTTAATTTTTGACATAGATAAACTTAGTTAGTAATAAATGTAAAAGCTTCAGTTAAGTAACTCCAACAATGCACAGTCTTCGCAAAGAAGACTAAGTCAATTATACCCCCCTTTCAACAATGCAAAAGCGGGTTGTGGATAGGATTTGTGCTTAATGACACAATCATACGTAACTCCGCCTCACTTTTCTGTCTTGAATACCGCACTCAGTGAGTATGCCTTCCTAGAGTGGTTCTCGTGAATAATCGACGCGTCTCGTGCGCGATAACCTCGCTCAAGTTGGCTGCGGGACAAGGATACTTTGGAAACCCTCGGTTTTCCAACGGGCTAAGTATAGCTCTGCCTTCCTCCACGGGAAACTCCCGTTTCCCGACCCCTTCCCATCCAATCCCCGTCGCAAAATTCGCGAGGCTCATTTTGCTGCGGGACTTGGATTCGAACCAAGATACACTGCTCCGGAGGCCCTAATGCCTTGTTTGTGTGCATTGCTGGCGGACTTGGACTGCGAACCACTGGGAAACCCACGGTTTTCCCATTCCTTCCTCCACGGGGAAACTACAGTTTCCCCGACCCCCTTCGCGTTCGAATCCTGCGCCCGCAGAAATTCGCTTCGCTCATTTGCTGCGGGACTTGGATTCGAACCAAGATACACTGCTCCAGAGGCAGTAGTCCTACCATTAGACGATCCCGCAATAAACTAAATAAATACCACGTTTTTAAGAAATTTCCTACCAGCCGCACTTTTCAAATACTTCTCCCTTTTTCTCGCAAGCTCACGTGTTCCATACTCCTCTACGCGAACGATGCTCCACGGCTTGTATCGACTTGTGTAAAACTGATCCCCTGCGTTGTGTTCACTTAAACGTCGCTCAACATTCTCCGTCATGCCAACATAGCTTTTCTTGTGGAGATTACTTTTCAAAATGTATACGAAATGCATAGTTGTTTGGCAAACTTCGGATTCTTCCCGCCTCGACTCGCGTACGGCTCATCGACGCGAGGCGGGTCAGCCTCGATGCCATCAGACCGTTTGCTGGGGCACGTACTCGGCATTTCCCGAGGCCTGCGCGGAGCGGGCGGTATAGAGCACAATGACAGACAGCACGACGAGCGCTGCGAGGATGAACCACGTGAAATACCGGTAGTGATTGACGGTGACCATAGCGCAAATTTTGCTGAACACGTTGCGCGCTATTGTAGCAGATTTACCCCGTTAGATATTTGCGCGGGTAAGTGAATAACTCTAGTTCCCGGTTATCTAACGGGGCAAGTCCGGCGGTCCTGCTGAAGCCTGATGGGGATTTCCCGTAAAGACCGCACTCCCGATGCGGAGAATTCGACCCGCAAGAGAAGTCCGTTGCGCACATCGTCGTTCCAGTATTGGTCGAAGATGAAGTTGCCGAGAGAGTAATAAATATTCTTGCCGTTGTATGTTTCGTGCTCCTCAACGACATGAGGATGCGAGCCGATGACGACTTCCGCTCCTGCGTCAATAAAACTATGGGCTAATTCGCGCGAATATGCCGATGAAGTCGTCGCGTACTCTATCCCCCAATGCGTGTAGACGACCGGTAGCTTGCCTGCGGCGCGGGCCTCCCGTATTTGCCGGACAGTCGTTGACGACATACTCACATACCCAAGTACATTGGTATGTTCGATCGGGGCGAATTCGTTGTAATTGATGAACGCGAGAGGCACTCCGTTTACGACAGTATGATATATCATACTGTCGCCGAAATAGCCGACTCCGGCCGCATCGAGATACCGTTTCGTCTCATCGAGACCCCACGCACCGAAATTCAGTATGTGATTGTTGCCGATGTTTACGATACGGATATTGTGCCGCGCGAGGAGCGCGGCGGTCGACGTCGCGAATGTGAACGTGTAATTGTTCTTCCCGCCGACGGCACTCCCTGCGCTCTTGGACGACGTCGACGTGATGGGGCCTTCGAGATTCGCGATGACCATATCCGCATCGTCCAAGACGGAGTCGATGCAGGAAAAAATGTAGTCGCCGCCCTTTTCCACAATCGCCGTGCGGACAGAGCGGTCGAACAGCATGTCCCCGCCGAAAAGCACCACTGCCTTTTGCTGATGGACGAGCGGCGCCGCCTGATACGCAAGCATGTGCGCGGGAAACATGCCCGCAATCGAGGCAACGACAAGCGCGATTATTCCCGCGAGCCATTCCATTCTTTATTGAATCGAGCGCAAATAGGCGCGCGAAAGTGCCATGCCAAAAGCCGCGCGTTCACGCCTGGTATCAAGCCCGTCCGGAATTTGAATTTTCCTGCCTCGGAGCGCGTTGAAAAGCCGTTCGGTATATTCATCTCGCTCCACACCTTCTGTAGCGGTGGTGACTGTCTTGGCGAAACGTCCAAGCTCATCACGCACAGCGAGAGCGTCCTTTCCATTGAGAAGTGTTTCCGCTTCCGCTGAATAGCCGCTGACAACGACATCAAAAGGCGCATTCTCAATTTTCATCGACTGTTTCCTGGACAGGTGTCCTTCCGGGGTCTTTCCTTCCCACGCAAAAGCCATAATTTATTCGTTGTTAGGTTTATAAGCAGGATCGTTTTCGCGAAGCCAATCCGCACCCGGCTCATTGCCGGAATAAATGTCGGCGGACTGTTCGCCGGCTTTCTCAGTATGCATACCCCCTCCTTTGGACAAGACCCTTTCCACTTCCGCCGGATCTTTTGTGATGGGAGCGTCCTTGAGTTCAATTTGAACCTTTTCGGTGCCTATATCGGAGTGCTCCGGCTTCGGCATGCGGGCCGCTACCTCGTTGGCGTCTTTCAAAAGACGTTCGACTGTCCTTTGGGTGCGTTTGTGCTGCTCCGGAAGTCCCATACGTACATTCTACCCCGTAATGCTATCGAGCGAATGGGGCTTCCCCTCGGCGATGCTCGCGTGTGTGATGCGGATGAATTGCACGTTTTTGCGGAATTCGGGAATCGTGCGTGCGCCCACATAGCCCATGCCCACCTGCACACCCGAGGCGAGCGAGGCGACGATTTCTTCCACGGGACCTTTGTACGGAACAAGTGCTTCCACGCCTTCGGGCACCGCCTTGCGGCCGTGCGTGAAATAGCGCTCCTTGCCTGAAGCGCTTTTGATGACGGCGGCCGAGCCCATACCGCGATACTCTTTGTACATTTCGACTCCTTTCTTCACTATCTTCCCCGGCGTCTCGTCGGTACCGGCAAACAGGTTGCCGCACATCACGGCCGAAGCGCCAGCGGCGAGCGCTTTGGCGATATCACCCGAATTGCGGATGCCGCCGTCGGCGATGACGGGTATTTTCTTTTTGGCACAAACGGCCGCGACATCGAGAATCGCCGAGAGCTGCGGCACCCCGACACCCGAAATAACGCGCGTCGTGCAGATAGAGCCGGGACCGACGCCGACCTTGACGGCGTCGACAAATCCTATGACCGCTTTCGCGGCCTCCCCAGTCGCGATGTTGCCGTAAATCATTTTTGCTTTTTTCAAACTCTTCTTTATTTTCTTGGCGCTCGCGACGACATTGAGGTTGTGCCCGTGCGCGCAGTCGATGACTATCGCGCTCGCTCCGGCCTCGTCGAGCGCCTGCGCACGCTCTGCGGCAAACGGGCCGCACGCGGCCGCGACCGGCACGCCCGCATCGCGGGCTTCGCGCACCATCCGCGCCTGCTCTTCTATGGAGCAGTTGCGGTGAATGACGCCGAGTCCGCCGAGCTTGCCGAGCGTGATGGCCATGCGCGCTTCCGTCACACGGTCCATCGCCGCGCTGAGGAACGGTAGCGCGAGCGGAATACCCGCAACGGTCGTTTTGAGTGACGCCTCCGATGGCTCCATGGCAGAGGCCGCGGGCCGGATGAGGACGTCGTCGAAGGTGTAGCCTTCGTCTACAACAGCTTGCTTGCTCGGATATGAGAAATTCTTTCTCATATCTCTCGCTGCGCTGCGCTGACAAATCCTTCTTTAATCTGTACTCCCATGCCTGAGTATACCCCGTGAGATAACGTGGTCTAGTGTGTTGAGGAGTTTTGCGTTCTTATCTCATGGGGTATAACACGCAGGTGTTCTGGTCAAGATTTGGAAACAGTCGCCACGACGGCCATGTGGTCGCTCACTCCGCCGACAAGCCGCACGTCCGAAACCACGTATCCGGGTGTTGAGAAAAGTCCGTCCACCACATACTGCAAATCGCCGGCGCGGTGAAATTGTTTGTCGATGGTGGTCGTGCACTCCGGCGGAATATTATCTTTATATTTTTGCGCAATCGCGTCGAATATCTCCGATCCCCGCGCTGTATTGAAATCACCCGCCAACACCAGCTCTCCAAGCGGGTCCAATGCCTGCATGAGAGCCTTCATGTCTCTCCGCTGGGTATCGTCGGCTTGATGTCCTATCGGAGTCCACGTGAAATGCGTCGTTGCGATACGGAACAACTGACTGTCCTTTTCGACATCTACCACCGTGAGGGTGCGATTCCCGAAGTTGAGCGGACTGCCATGTTCATCGATTACCACCACAGGAGGCGCGGACAGGTTCCCCGCATACACAATTGCTTTTGCAGACTTGGCGCTGTGGAATGTACATATGGCATTTCCTTCCGGTAGAACCCCCTCTTCCGGCGCATCGGCCGGATGTTCGTCATCGACCTGAAACACAACGCACGGGCCTGCAACGGATTCAATACGGGGAATGTCGCGTTGCAATACCTCCTGCAGGCAAACAACATCGGGCTGTTCCCGTTCCAAGAACGGGAGCACGACATCAAGGTGTTTGGAACGCTCGATATTGAGCGAAATGAGTTTGAGTGACGTCGACATCAGCCTTTGCGTTCTTTTGCCGCCTTGATGAACGCGGTAAAGAGCGGGTGCGGCGTAAGTGGGCGCGCGCGGAATTCGGGGTGAAACTGTGTCCCGAGCATGAACGGGTGGACACTTTTCGGCAGCTCGGCGATTTCCATGAGGCGGCCATCGGGCGAACGGCCGGAGAACACGAGTCCGGCTTTCTCGAGCTGTCCGACGTAGTCGGGATTCACTTCGTAGCGATGGCGGTGGCGCTCCGAGATGGCTTTCTTTTCATACGATGCGTGCGCGATAGTGCCCTCTTTGATCTCGCACGGATACGCGCCGAGTCGCATGGTCCCGCCGTAGTCACGCTTCGCGAGCTTTGCTATCTGCTCGGGAAGTATCGCAATGACCGGATGCGGCGACTTCGGATTGATCTCGGTGGTATGCGCGTCCGCAAGGCTAGCGACGTTGCGCGCATACTCGACCGTAAGCAGCTGCATGCCGTAGCAGAGCCCGAAGTACGGGATTTTGTTCTCGCGCACAAAACGGATGGCGTTGATCTTGCCCTCGACGCCGGTCTCTCCGAATCCGCCCGGCACCAGAATGCCGTCGTACTCCTTGAGTTCGGAAACTGATGAAGGATCGGTCTCGTACTTTTTCGCATTGAGCCAATCGATCTTCGCTTTTGTCCCGTTTGCCACTGCGGCGTATTTGATTGCCTCGATGACGGAGATGTATGCGTCGGAAAGTACGAAATCGCCGGTATCGAAGTATTTGCCGACAATGCCGATTTTCACCTCTCCGGTCCCATTGTGATATTTCTCCGCAAAGTGTTTCCACTCGCCGAAGTCCGATTGCTGGGTGACGCGTTTGCCAAGTGCGGTGAGCAGAATGTCGGAGAGCTTGTCGCGCTCGAAATTGAGTGGCACGTCGTAAATAGAGTCGACGTCGGGAGCGGAGATGATGTGGTCACTCTCCACATTGCACCAGATGGCCAATTTCTCTTTGCGTTTCTTATCCAAGGCATGCGTTGAGCGCGCAACGATAATATCGGGCTGAACCCCATAGGAATTGAGCTCACGCACGGCGTGCTGAGTCGGCCGTGTTTTCATTTCTCCAATCGTCGACGGCACCGGCAGGTAGGAGACCATGACAAAGAGAACGTCTTTCGGGTTTTTCATTTTGATTACGCGAGCCGCATCGATATAAAGAGCGTTTTGGAAATCGCCGATGGTACCACCTATTTCAACTACCGTGACGTCGGTCCCGCCTACGTGTCCCGATTTCCGGATGCGCTCGATAATCTCATCTCGCACATGCGGGATTGCTTCGACAAATTTTCCGGCATAGCCCAAGTTGCGCTCGCGTTCAATGACGGTCTTGTAGACCATGCCGCTCGTCATGTAATCCTCCGGCCCGAGGTCGCGGCCCAAAAAGCGCTCGTAGTTGCCCATGTCCTGATCAGTCTCCAGTCCGGAGTCGAGCACGAACACTTCACCGTGCTCCGTGGGATTCATCGTACCAGCGTCGACGTTGAGGTACGGATCTATTTTCATCAGGTTGACCTTGAGGCCGCGAGTAGAGAGTATTTTGCCTATCGAGGCCGTCGCGATGCCCTTGCCGACGCCCGACATGACGCCGCCTACGACGAATATATATTTGTGACCGTTCCGTGGACCCCGTTTTGCCGCCATATTACATCCGTAAATACCTACGCACCGCTAAATAACTGGAAAGCGAACCCAAGGCTATGCCGGAGAGCATCAGGACGAAGAACATGTACGCGAAATTATCCGTGAAGTAGGTGAATACATTGAACGCGCCGAGGAAATTCTGCGACGCGGGCCCGAGCCATGCGGCGAGCGGGTAGAGCACGAGGAGCACGGCGGTCGCGGACACAACACCGTACAGCAAACCCGCTATCATAAACGGCCCGCGCACGTACCAATGCGATGCGCCCACGAGATTCATCACCCCTATCTCGTCGCGGGAGGTGTAGATGGCGAGGCGGATTGTGTTGAATGTAATGAGGAGCGAGGCCAGTCCGAGGACGAGCGCCACGATGTAGCCGAGCCGGCGGCTGGTATCGATGATGGTAGTGAGCCGGTCGATGGCCGTTTTGTTCTGATAGAAATTCACTTTGTCGATGACGGCGCCGGAGCCCGTAGCGGCCGCCTGCATCGTATCGAGATATTTGGCGATGGATTCGTACTGCGACGTCTGCTTGGCCCGCACCTCGAGCGAAGCTCCCAAGGGGTTGCCGCCGAGTTCATCGAGCGCTTGAATCGTGAGCTGGTCGTTCTTGTGACGCGCGCGGAAATCGGAGAGCGCCTGCTCGCGGCTCACAAAATTGATGCTCGCGACCTCGGGAAGCGTCTTGAGTGAGTTTTGCACATCCATGATCTGCGCTTCGCTCGCTGTCGTCGTGAAGTACACCGAGACGTCCACTTTGTCAGTGAGCGACTTGAGGGTCGCCGTGAGGGCCGCGCCGGAGATAAGCAGGCCGGCGAGCACGAACAGCGTGATGGTCATGATGACAACGGCGGCAAGCGATATGAAACCGTTGCGCACGAATCCCGCGAGCCCGTAGCGCGCCACCCTTTTTGTATTCAGCCAGAGAGACATAAAATTAGGTTAGAGGTGATAGGTTTTTGGTGATAGTGAAAAAGAAAAATATTCTATATGCATATACTACAACCTATTCCCTATTCCCTGTAACCTGTTCATAGCACGTATTTCCCCTGCTTATCGTCGCGGATAATGCGTCCCTGATCCATGGTGACCACGCGGCGACCGGCGGAATCGACGACCGACTTGTTGTGCGTCGTGAGGAGCACGGTCGTGCCGAGGTCGTTGATTTTTTTCAGAATCTCGACGACGTCGTGCGTGTTGATGGGGTCGAGGTTGCCTGTGGGCTCATCGGCGATGAGCACGTCGGGCTGGTTGACGATGGCGCGCGCAATAGCGACCCGCTGCTGCTCGCCGCCGGAGAGCTCGTGCGGAAAACTCCATATTTTGTCGGCAAGCCCGACGAGTTCAAGCACGTGCGGCACGTCGGCCTGAATGTCTTCATCGCTTTTCCCTGCCACTTCGAGAGCAAATGCGATGTTTTCGTACACATTTTTGGTCGGTAGAAGGCGAAAATCCTGAAAAATTGTGCCGATTTTGCGTCTGAGCTTGAGGAGGTCTTTGGACGTGAGCCGGTTTATCTGCTGGGAGCCGAAATACACAGACCCTTCCGTCGGCATGACCTCGGCGAACAACATTTTGAGGAGCGTGGTCTTGCCAGCGCCCGAGTGACCGACGATGGAGACAAATTCTCCGGGCTCGATATTGAGGACGATGTCGGCGACGGCCGGCGGCGCGCCATCAAAGTACACCTTCGTTACCTTGTCGAAGTAAATCACGGATTCAAGTATACCCGATTTGCCGGACCTTCCAAAATCATCGGCCGGCGGATAGCTCCTCCACACCCTTGAGCACCTCGCCTTGCACGTGCGCGCTGAAAAGCACCTTGTGGTGGCCGTGGACCGGCACCTCCACATTCTTTGCACCCTCCAGAAAACTCCCCTTGGCGGCCCACACGTGATTATCATACTCAGGAATTATGGAGATTATCCGTTTATTGACCGCTTCATGTTTCTCCAAATCATGAATTATCTGACTATCAGCGAGCAATTCCCGGAATGAATCATGTGGAATGAGCTTCGCCATAGCCGAGCCCGAGAATGGCGTCGCTATGGCCACCATGCCGAGCACCCGCCCGTCCTGATTCTGATGCGCGAGCACATACTTGCCGATGAGACCGCCCTTGCTGTGAGCAACCAGTACTGCACCCTTCAATCCTTCCCGCTCGATGAGCCGGCGAACGTGCTCGGCGCCCTTTTCAACTTTTGGCGGAACATGCCCGCGGCCGGGAATGATGTGGACGATGTACGAACGCAACCTTTTCGCGGATGTCGGTATGCTGTACACGTTGTAGCCAAGTTCGGGAACAATATAGACGGGGTGACCCAAAAGAGAAATCTTATCCCCAATCTTCTTCATAAAACCCCATTTACCAATAATGCCCGGTATCAGTATCACCGGCACTTTGCCGTCCACTCTAAGCCCCAGGTAGTGGGCCGGCGGCTCGCGATGAATGAGCATCGCCGCCGTACCGCGGAACATGTAGCCGTAGTCGACAAGCCAACTGCGGATTTTTCTGTGTAGGGCCATACACGAAATATAGCAGGAAAATCCTATGAGCCGGACGCCCCTTTCGCGTTTCGCTCAGCATCGATAAATGACTGGATATCACCTTCGAGCACTCTTTCGACGTCACGGCGTTCGTGCTCGGTGCGATGGTCTTTGACCATTTGGTACGGATGCAGGACGTACGAGCGAATCTGGCTTCCCCATTCGATTTTGGTAGTGGCGCCCGTGGACAAACCGCGATTTTCTTTGTCCGCAGCCTCCTCGCGTAGCCGGTAGAGCTTGCCGCGTATCATTTCGAGGGCCTTGTCGCGGTTCTGCGCTTGCGAACGCTCCGAGGTCACCTGTACCGCTATGCCGGTCGGTATATGGGTCATGCGCACCGCCGTATCGCGCTTGTTCACATTTTGCCCGCCCGGACCGCCGGAGCGCGCGACCGAAATATCAAGCTCGCTGTCGGGAATATGGAGTTCGCCTTGGTCGGGCAACTTCGGCAATACTTCCACGAGTGAAAATGATGTCTGCCGCTTTCCCGCCGAATTGAACGGCGACATGCGCACGAGCCGGTGCACTCCCGCTTCGTGCTTGAGTGTGCCGTACGGCCCGTCCCCGCCGGGCAGAGCCCTCTGGGCGGCGCCGAGCACTTCGAATGAGAGGCTGCGATATCCGCCCATCGGATTTTGATTGGAAGAGAGCATGGAGATTTTCCACCCCTTGCTTGCGACGTATTTGCCGTACATTTCAAAAAGGATGCGCGAGAAATCCTCGGCATCGTCACCGCCTGCGCCGGAAATGATAGTGAGAATGACATCACTCTTGTCGTACCCGCCGCCGCCCGCGAGTTTCGTCTTGAGCTCCTGATACTCCTTGAGGACCGCCTGTGCCTTGTCTTTGTCAGCCCAAAAATCCGCCGCCCCCATCGCGGCTTCTATTTCGGTAATGCGGGCCTGTATCGCCTCTTTGTTCACAGGGGCAGTATAGCAAAAGAGAGCCCCGCTCGGCGCAGCGGGGTAAGTTGTCGTAATGCCTTGTGTCGGCTCTCTACCACTTAATGTCGAGGAACCCCGATTCGGTAGACATATAAAGGTCAGGGGTCATTTGAGGCGGAAAATACATGCCGTACACGCGGAAGGGCGATCCCAAGTGCGTCTGGAGACATTCAGCGTACATAATCACATGTGCGCCTAGGACAATGGCTCGGGGGACATACCACTGGGGAGGATGTTTCAAAGCAGGGTTCAACAATTGAGCCAGTATGGACGACGACGGCCACATGTAGGTACATCCAACACGTTCTTCGAGCTTCTCGTCTCTCTTGTCAGGAAAGGTAATGCCGGTAATGCCAGTCGCTATTCGTTCCCGAATTCTATATTCCCAAGCAGATAGATCCCTTTGAACGAAACGCAAGGCAGTGCGACGCATCCTTTCTTGCTCCGTGGGTCGCGGCGTAACTTGTCTATTTTTCCCCTGCTCAATAGCCGCTCTTCTCAGGTTGTCGTCGATGGCCACAACGACCTCCTCTGAATTGTTTCACTACATCGACTGTATCACTTCGCTGATTTCCGGTCGAGGCAAGTATCATACGGCCCGTTACTTGTTGTAACTTCGTGAGCCACCTCGCGGAATCGAACCGCGGACATCGTCTTTACGAAAGACGTGCTCTACCAACTGAGCTAAGGTGGCGACTGAATTGTCCGGTAAGAATATATCATATTCTACCCTTTTTCGTTCAAGCTCCTCTTCAATAGCAACCGGCCTTCTTTCACCCTATTACTTACTGCCCGATTTTTCCTACCGTTCCCTCTATTTAACCCGGCGTATGTCGGCGTGAGAGAATCACAGTTCGGACACAGTAAGCGAAGATTGTTTTCAACATTGTTACGCCAATTGCCATCAATATGATCAGCAACCAATGGAACTTGCCTCGTCTTGGGGTTAGCCTTTGACCACCCGCACAAACAACATTTATTTCCATACTTACGTCGCAAATAATTCTTTATATGGCCCGATACGACACCGATGCTCTGTAGTCCGCTGACTTCCCCACTCTTCCAGCTCTCGATATATATTTGAAATTGATACTCAAGCTGGCAAGCATTGCTACAATACTTGTACGTGTGACCGTAGGGCTCTTTGCCGCACATAAGACAAGGTGTTCTCGGTTTCTTCACATTGACCATGCCAACATCATACCACAAACAGACTCGTGATGAGGTCTGCAGTCCGAGAATTGAAACTTGAGCCGATGTCCGGGATTGAACCGGAGACCTCGTCCTTCGCTTGTACCTCCGTTTCTTTCTACAGGTATCGGAGGGCTAGACTGTATCTTCGACCACGAGGGTCGCCCTTGTCAGTCGTTCGGGCGTTCAAACGCCACGGTCTTGCCCGCTGTGCGGGGATTAACCGTTATTCGGGATTCATGTGCACGTTGCCGTGCGCATGGGCGGGGCTTTGCGGCCCACCAAGGACGTGCTCTACCAACTGAGCTACATCGGCTTATTTCATCGACTCTTGGTCGATGGCACGGCAGATAATATCACGCGGCGGGGTACACGCGAAGCTCCGCGATGAGCGGTTGAATTGACTGCTCGGTGATGTCGTCGGGCGCTATCGTCGCTTCCGCAAATATTTGGCGCTCTATCTCGCGCGCCGAAGCGACGATTGACTCCCATTCGCTTTCATCCCGATGTTCCCCGGGATGTTTGTTCTCAAAACGCGTCTTTCCTTCCGCAATGCGTGCGTCCATCGGGATAACGCCATGCGGACCGGTGCGCATGTCGCCGTACTCGACCAGTTTCAGTTCATACGAAGAACTTTCCTGAATGACCGGCAACCGGGAGAAGCCGATGTCGTCTATCAGGCGGATGACGGTGTCCGGCAGGTGAAGTTCGCGGGCAATCGCGACGTTCGCGACATGAGTATTTCCACCATACGTCTTCACAAAATCATTCTTGACGAATTGCCAGTGTGCGACTCCTTCGGGTTCGCAAAATTCCGGGAACAGCGATAGGTCGGACTTGATGATGTTGCCCATGTCGTGGAAGAGGCAGGCGAGGACGACCGTATGCGTATCCACATCGCGCGTGAGGTTGTCGCACAGGGTCTTTGCGACCGCGGCGACACGCAGCTGATGCAATTGAAGCGCCGGCATGATGCGGTATGCGTCATATATTTCCTGTGCTGTTCTCACCCCGTTAGAAGTCATAAGAAAAAAAGAATTTTAGGCGATTCTTCAAGTACCTTCGACCTTGACCCGATTTCAGATATTTCTCTCTCGCTCTTGCATCGTCTCGATTCAACCCTATTTCGCAGTATATGGTAGTCCATGGTACGCCAGATTTGGTGGAACGATTCTTTCCGACGTTGTGGGATAAAATTCTTTTTTTCATATCCTTCGTTGAACCGATATACCAACTTCCGGTCTTTTTGCTCCTCAGGACGTATACATACCAGCTCTGACTTCTAACGGGGCTCATACAACTATATAAAAAGTGACGCTATTGTTGCGATGCCGACGATGCTCATCGCGACGGTGATAATGATGCCGAGCACATTGGAGAAGAAACCATTAGTGCGGTTGCCGAGAATGCGGGAGTTGTTGCCGATGAAAAGAATGATGATGAGAAGCGGCGGCGCGAGGACTCCGTTGAGCATCGCGGCGTAGTACAAGAGCGTGATGGCGGGAATGTCACTGAAATTCACAAAAAGGCCGGCGAGTGTGGCAAGCGCGATGACGATGTAAAATCCGGCGGCCTGACCGAAGCGCTTCCCCAGTCCTTCTTTCCACCCGAACGCCTCCGCAACCGCATAGCCGGCGGAGCCGGCGAGAATCG
>ERZ1292623.3663-Hain-H51-01um-R1-3663-length-12991-cov-5_pt1 | contig 12991 bp, 17 predicted proteins | sample MGYA00564398_ERZ1292623 | MGnify/ENA primary metagenome ERZ1292623 (study PRJEB36523, sample SAMEA6512633) | groundwater metagenome | collected 2019-01-07 | study: AquaDiva: Metagenomics assemblies of 32 groundwater samples | reverse complement strand
AAGTTTAGTTGAATTAGTATTGGAGGATTCCAGAATTTATTATAAAATGTATATTAGAATAATAACTGATTTTGTACTTGAAAATTTAGAAACAAAAGAAATTGGATGGGTAATTGAACATTTAATTGCAGAACATTCAATTAATTTGATTGCCGGCAAAACCGGCACCATGAAATCATTTTTAACAAATTTGATGGCTCTTTGTAGTTCCCATAATTTATCTTTCCTGAACAAATTTAAAACTAAAAAATTGAGGTGGTTATATTTTGATGAAGAAAATTCAGAGTTCCTAGATAAGAATAGAAATAAAATTTTAAGAAAAGGATTAAATATTGATTCAACAAAAGATGTGGGTTATGTGATTTATTCCGGAATTAAAATTGATAGAGCTGATGGATTAGGTAAACTGGTTGAATTAATTAGTTCTTTTAAACCCAATGTTGTTGTCTTAGACTCCTTTGTTAGATTCCTCTCAGTAGGTACAGATGAAAATAGTTCTATTGATATGAGTAGTATAATTAATAGTCTGAAAACTATTGCTCAAGAAAATAATGTTGCTTTTATTCTTCTCCACCATATGAGCAAAGGAAAAGGTAAATCTGAAGATATAGATGCTGTAAGGGGGAGTAGTGATATAGTTAATGCTCCAGACCTTGCTTTAATATTCTCCCAATCTGGAAAAAATATTTATGTTCAACAAAAGAAAAATAGGTATGAACTTAAGCATGACCCTTTTACAATAATTCCTGTTCCTGAATTTGATGAAAATAAAGTTGCTATTTCACTAAAATTTGAAGTTGTTAGTAGCGAAGTTGAAAAAATGGATATTGAATCAACAGCAGCAGTCAGAATTTATGCACATTTTAAGAAAATGATTTCAGAGGGTGGTGAAAAAGTTTTTAGAACTGGAGAAGTGATTGAAAAATTCAAAAGGAGATTCTCCCATAGTTCTGAAACTGAAAGACAAGTAATAAATAATGCTCTGAAAATGTTAATAAGAGAGGGAAAGGTAAGTAAAGTTAAAAAAGGATATTACAAACTTCTTGATTTAGATGAAGAAAGAATTTCTACATTGTCAGATTTTGATGATACTGAAGAACCAGAATCTGAAACAGAGGATTTAACCTCATAGAAAAAATAATTGTAAAATCTCCAAATTATTTACCTAATCACTTTTTAACATAATGTCTGAAATTCTTATCTTTTGGATTTAAACATTTGATAAAACCTTTCTCTTCTAACTCCAATAGCATCCTACTGACTGAACTTCTATGCAGTTTGAGTTCTTTTGCTATTTCAGTAGCTGTTTTTGCTTCAGTCAGAGAATCTAATACTTTCTTTCTTAGCTTCCCTCTTTTGAAGAATAGGTATGTTTCAAAGTTTTCTTTTTTCATTAACTTATTAGTGTAATATCTCTTAAAAGTAGGAGTAAGATAGGTGTATCATAGGAGTAACATATTTAAACTAAGACGTTTTGGATTTTTTATGAAAAGAAAGATTAACAAAGGAAAGTTATTTTTAGGGATATTGATAATAGGAGTTTTAGTTTTTGCAGCATTTTTTATAAGTAATAGACTAGATAACATTACTGCTAAAGATAAAAATTCTTTTCTATACTTAAAGTCTTCAGACATAAGATTTATTGACGCTTTCTGGAGTGTTGTAGACTGGCCGGGTTGTGAATTAGCTGGTGAAGAAAATAGAGTAATGCAAGATATAGGAATACCTCATAATATAAATTACATTCATGACCATACCTGTAAGTATTTCTTAACAACTTACTATTCAGATGGAAAGGTGGGTAATAGGATGGAAGTAACCCCTAACAATTATAGATTAAAAGACTTAAATACTTTTGATAGTTATAAGATTGAGATTTGTTGTTCTGATAGATATGGTAACAGCTTTTGTAAATCCAGAGATGTCCCAAGCAAGTGTTGAAAGGGATATTTTATTAACTAATTAGTTTATTATTTATTATGGTATGCAGATGTAAAGTATGCAATCTGCTTATGGAGGAACCAAACATTATTGTTTCACACAAAGGGGAAGATGTAGTGTTATGTTCTACCATTTGCTTGAAGAGATTAGTATATGAAGATAGGGAAAGGTTAGTACAAGTGGTAAGTAGGTAAAAAGCCCACGTCGTTCTATGCCAGCTCAATAATTGGCTTTAACAGTTCTTTTAAACCCAAAGTTTAAACAGTTTATGTTTAGTATGGTTTAATATATTATTTAACTATTTAATATACTCTGTGGGTACTGCTGGGCATGAGAACTATAACAAAACAAACATTAAAGGGTTGCTTCCACTATATTAAATTACTTTAATATACTAAAAAAGGCATTAAAGATTTTAAGATGGTTTGTCAGCTTAAATTCTGATTAATTTTAAGTGTTTGTTTTGATGGTTCATTTAATCTTTTATGCTAAAAGATTTTAATTCGCAGGATAAAATAAAGGAGTGTCTTGAATTAATTTATATATAATACTCTCAAATAGATATTTATATATAAATTTTAATCCGGAAAATTTTCCTGGCGCGTATTATATATTATAAAATAGATAGCAGAACTATTAAGTAATTGTAGGCGTATGCTTGTGCAAGGATTGAAATACAACTATGCTTCTAAGGATAAGCTTTCTTGCATTCTTTGTGTAGCTAACAATTCTTGTTTTTGAACATAAGAGATTATGTTAATTTCTTGTAATTTTATTTCTTCTTCAATAAGTTCTTTCTCTGCTTCAATTCTGTTCTTTGCAATATTGAAAAACTCTTTATCAATTTCAATCCCCAAGAATTGTCTTCCTAATCTTTTAGATACTACTCCAGTTGTACCAGAACCCATAAATGGGTCCAAGATTAAGTCTCCTTTCTTACTTCCTAAAAGAATTATCCTTTCTAACAAATCTTCTGGTTTTTCTGTGGGGTGTGTTGTCTTATGTCTCTTTGCAGTTATTGTCCAAAGATTTCTCATTTGTTTACCACCATTCAATTTTTTAGCTTTTTGATAATCAAAATAATACTTCTTACTTTTACTTGCTAACCATATTAACTCTGTAGATGGAGCTAATCTGTTTGGTTGTAATTGTGGTGGAGCATTTGGTTTAAACCATACAATATCATTAATTATCCAAAATCCAAGTTTTTTTAGTAAAACTCCTATTGATGGGTGATTGTGAAGTGTACCTGAAATCCAGATTGTTCCCTCATCTGAAAGAACTCTTTTGCATTCTTTTAACCATTCTTCATTAAATAAATGAATATCCTCAATTATATCCCATTCACCTTTATTACATTTAACTTTCTTCCCATTCTTACAAGTGATGTTCCCTTCTCCTGATAAGTTGTAAGGAGGGTCAGCAAATATCATATCTATTGAGCCAGAAGGCACTTTCTTTAATATTTCTATACAATCCCCCACTTTTAAATTTGTTTTAAAACCCATCTTTTAACCTCTTTTTAAACATGAATAGGAGAATACTTAAATATGTTTGGTTTTTGTGTTATTAGTATAAAATGAAAAAACCATGGTCAATTTCAACTACTGTAAGAAACCCTGAAAGAATTAGGGATTTTCTAAAAATCTTAAAAGAATTGGAGGGAGAAGTTTGGGATAAAGAGAACCAGAAGAGATTCCAAGTTCTGTTAATTCAAAATAAATTATATGGTTTTGGAAATCAACAATTTTACAATGGTTTATCAAAGAAACATCTTGAACTTATGAATAATCCTAATAAAATAACTTTTGAAGAAGCTCAGGAAATATTGGATTCTAAAAATTATACCGGTGGAGGAGATATGAGGGGTAGGCAATCTTTCAACCCTTTGGAAAAAATGGGATTGGTATTCATTGATGAAGATGTTAAGATTCGTATTTCAGCAGTTGGAAAATCTTTTCTAAAAGAAGAATCTGATTTAGGAGAAGTTTTCTTCAGAAGTTTTATTAAATGGCAATTACCCAATTTTGATTCCAATGATTTTAGGAAAGAAGATGGATTTTCAATAAAACCCTTTGTTGGAACATTACTTCTGATAGAAAGAGTTAATAAAAAATGGAAAGCAGAAGGGGGTAATCCTGTTGGAATTAGTAGGAAGGAATTTTCATTATTTGTTCCAACTTTAATTGATTATAAAAAAATAGAATCTTATGCAGATGAAATAATAAAATTGAGAAAAAAGATGAAAAACGAAAAAGATAAAAAGAAGTTCTTTCAAAAATATTCTTATGATTTTGTAAAAAGTTTCCTTGAAACTACAAATAAGGTTATTATTGATAAAACTATAAAGAATCTTTCAGAATACACAGATAATATAATAAGATATTTTAGATTAACAAGATTTATTCAAATTAGGGGAAATGGTTATTATGTTGATTTAGAACAAAGAAGAAATATTGAAATTAAATTATTAATTAAATCTGATTCTGCTGAACCTATAGAATTTGAGAATAGGAAAGAATATTTAGAATATCTTCTTGATATTAACCAACCAATTCTCCCTTGGGATAATCTAAAAACATTGCAAGAAATTATAAAAAGTATTTTAGGAGAAGTTGTAATCTTGGAAAGAGAATCTGGTAAAAAATTAATGAAACAAAAAGATTATTCAAAATTAAAAACCGATGAATTGAAAATTTATATTGAAGAATTAAGATTGTATAGGAGAAGATTACAGGAAGAAATTGAGCATACAAAATCTCAGGATACCTCCAACATTGAAGAATATATAGATGTTCTAAAAACCAAAATTTATAAAATGGACCAAAGAGCTCTTATTTTGGAAAAATATATTTCCTTAGGATTGAATGCTTTAAATGATGCAATAAGAATAAAACCAAATTATCCTGTTGGAGATGATAATGAACCAACAAATACTGCTCCAGGAGGCATGCCAGATATAGAATGTTTTTATGAAGAATATAACTCTGTTTGTGAAGTTACTCTTTTAAGAGATAGGTCTCAATGGTTTAATGAAGGACAACCAGTGATGAGACACTTAAGAGAATTTGAAGATACAAATCCAGATAAAGAAACTTTTTGTTTATTTGTTGCACCATCTTTACATGTAGATACTGTTGAAACTTTCTGGAATTCTGTTTATGGATTGGGATATAAAGGTAAGAAACAGAAAATTATTCCCTTAACTATTAATCAATTTGTTAAACTACTTGAAGTATTGTTATTGTTAAAGAAAAAAAGAGTCAAATTTACAAGAAAATATTTAGTGGAATTGTACAACTCAATATTAGATATAAAGGGGATAGATAATTCTGACAAGTGGGTAGAAGCAATACCTAATAAACTGTCTAGTTGGGAGGAAACTTTAGTAAATGGGATTAGAACTAAATAAGAATTATATTGGTGATTGTATTGATTTAATGTCCAAAATAGATGATAAAAGTATTGGATTGGTTATAACAGACCCACCTTATAATGCTTCAAAGGGAGGAGTTAATCTTCCAGATAATAAAACTGGTGGAGCTTATTATAAAGTAAATGAAGAGTGGGATAAGTTTGATAAGTACACAGATTATCAGGAATTTACAAAGAAGTGGATTAAAGAAGTTGATAGAGTTTTATCTGATAATGGTTCTATAATGGTGTGTTGTTCATTACATAATATAGGAGAAGTTATAATAGCATTAAAAGAACTTAATTACAAACCCCTTAATGTTATAACTTGGAGAAAACCTAATGCTATGCCAAGCATTACTAAAAGAATGCTTACTCATTCTACAGAATTTATTGTTTGGTTTACAAAGGGAAAAAAATGGACTTTTAATTATGAAAAAATGAAGAAATATAATTATGGTAAACAACTTAGAGATGTTTGGGATTTCCCCTCTTGTCAAGGTCCAGAGAGAATAAAAAGAGAAGATGGAAGAGCAGCACATCCCACTCAAAAACCATTAAACCTATTTAAAAGATTAATAGAGATGGCTAGTAAAGAAAGTGATATTATCTTGGACCCATTTATGGGAAGCGGAACTACTGCTGTAGCTGCTCAGGAATTAGAAAGAAAGTGGATTGGATTAGATAGTAGTGAGGAATATGTAAAGATAGCTGATGAAAGAGTAAATAAAATAAAACCTCAAAAGAAGTTAAGTTAAAAAAATGACATTCAAACTTTCCCCCTCAACATTAAATCTTATGAATGAATGTGAAAGATGTTTTTGGTTAGACAAACATGATGTCTGGAAAAGACCAAATGGTATATTTCCATCACTTCCAAGTGGAATGGATAGAATTCTAAAACATCACTTTGATAAATTTAGAGATAAAAATTTACTTCCCCCTGAGCTTTGCAATAATTCTCATTGTGAAAATATGAAATTGTTTGATGATAAAGAAAAGATGAAAATCTGGCAAAGTAATTTTAAAGGTGTGAGTTGGAAAGATAAAGAGGGTAATGAACTACATGGTGCTGTTGATAATATTTTAGTTAAGGGAAAAAAGTTAATTGTTTTAGATTACAAAACTAGAGGTTATGCTTTGAAAGATGATACAGCAGAACATTACAGATTACAACAAAATGTTTACAATTTTTTATTAAGAAAGAATGGTTATCAAACAGAGGATTATTTCTTCTTACTTTTCTATGTCCCAAAAGAAGTAATGTCAACAGGAGAAGTTATTTTTGATACTAACTTAGTGAAAATGAAAGTTGATGTTAAAATGGCTGAGGATACTTGGAAGAAAGCACTCAAATTATTAGAGGGAGAATGTCCTAAGAAGAGTTGTGAGTGGTGTGAGAAGGTTTAGATAATTCTAAATAGTTGATTTTAATTGGTTTTTTATGGAAAAAACAATGAAGTTTATAGACTCCAAAGATAATTATTGGGATAAAGGAATGAATCTAGGAATAGCTCTTGTAGTAATCTCTCTTTTAGTTCCTATAAAAAATCCTTGGGTTACCTTTTCATTTGATTGGATTACTGTATTTTTTGCTGGACTCTCAATTTTCTTCTTTTTTATGGCAATCAGACTTAATACTGAAATAATGGAAAATGTTGATATTAATGGACCTAATCAAGATGGGATTACAAATAAAAGAACTTTAACCAATTATCAAACACACCTCATAAGATTTAACATTTTGAGTAAATCCTCTTTTACCATTTCAGTTATATTGGGGATTATTGTAGCTTTAAGACTGATAGGATTATTTATAATTTACATTACATCATAAAATGGAATTTAAAGATTTAATTGAAGCATGGTATGTTGATTTAGTTGCAAGTGGTCTGGGAGTTGCTTTGATAGTTTGGAGTTTTGAGATAAGACCGGAAAATCCTTATTGGTGGATTGCTTTCTTCTCTGGAATAATCTTTAACATTCCAACATTATACTTTCAAATATGGAGGTATGTGGAAGAAAAATTCAGTGAAAAATGACCGAAGAAAATAAAGAAAAATCAAACAATGAAGAAGTAAATCTTTCTGAAAAAGATAAAACCCTTCTGATAAATACAATCAACAAAAAGGGTTTTTTCTTAGAAGAAAAAGCATATGGAATCTTAGAACAAAGACACGGATTATTTACATTAAGAAAAAACTTTATTCCCAGAAATTATAATAAACAATTTAATGAAAGAGCTGAGATTGATTTAGTTTTTGCACAAGACCATAAAAATTTGGTTATTGAATGTAAGAAAACAGATTATTCTTGGGTATTTCCAAAGTCGCTAGTTGGTTCTAATAACATTAACTTTATGGTTGAGTATGAAGATGGAATGCATGTTATGTCTTTTGACACTAAGGAATGGAGAGTTTGTTATTCTGAACCTATGGCTCTTATGATAGATGATAATGGAAAGCCACTTCCTGATAATAAAGAGGGATTTGTAAAAACCCAGCCAAGACAGGAAGACCCTATTCAAAGAGCAGTTTTGCAAGTTTTACATCAAACAAAAGCATGGAGATGGGAACCAGAATCTGTAAAATCAATTTCTTTTTTTGTTCCAGTTATCTTAACAAATGCTCCCTTGTTTTATCTTGATTATGGTGCTGAACAGATAGATAAAAACAGCAATCTGAAAACCCTTAATTCTTTGAAGAAAGTAAAGGGGATAATATATAATTATTCTGAATTTCTTGATTGGCCAAATGCAAAAGATGAAAGAGAAATTAAAAGTGTTTTTATCATTAATATCCATCACTTTTCAGAGTTTTTAGATTGGATTTTTTTACACAATCTAGCTTCTTTTAATGGGTCAATGAAAATAAGTGGTTCTGAGAACTACAATTTTCTATAGCTTTTTATTCAAGTTTAATCTCTTGCAAAAGGGCTTCTTTTAATGAGAAACCTGCAAATCCGCCATTCTTCTAAGGTTTCTTTAACTTCAAGTTAAATGCCCCCACGAAATGTTAAACCCACTCACCTAATCCTTTCTGCTTTCTCTTTTCTGCTGTTTCTCTAATCTTTTCAAGCTGTCTCTCAACTCTTTCCTCTGAAAAATCATGCTCTTTAATAAGGAGATTTCTTATTTTGTCTTCATTAATTTTTCCGAATTTAAAATCAGCATTTATAACTTTTGGTTTGTGAAAAAGTTCAAAAATTTCCTGCCAGTCAAATCTATCTTCTTCAGAGAGGCTCATTATCTGCTCCTCAACATTATTAAAGATAAGTATTGGTTGTTTGTATTTTTGGACTATCTGCAGTGCTTTTTTCTGCCCTATTCCAGGAATTCCTTTAGGATTATAATCTGTTCCTACTAAAATACCTAGGCAGATTAGCTGGTCTAGGTTTATCTCTAAAAAATTAAGAACTTTTTCGAGTTCAATAAGTTCTGGCTTTATTTCTATATACCCTGAAATTGTTTTTCTTCTTCTTGAAAGTGTCAGATTTTGTATAAGTCGCGAAGCTCCAAATAAAAGACTATCATAATCCTGGCTTGCACTTGCATAAACATCTTCTTTTATTCGACATAGGTATGCAGACTCTGCTTCACCTTCTCCAGGAGCCTGTACAACAGCTATTCCCATTGCTTCGAGAAGTTCCTTGCTTTCTTGAATCATCTCATCATTAAGCCTTGCAAGCTGACTGCTGTATCTTCTCATTCCCTCTGTATCTTCTTCTTTTTTTGCTTCTTCATATCTTTCTTTTGCAAGATCCCTTGAATCCTGTCTTATTCTGGCTGTTTTTTCTTTTAATTTCGGAGGTTCTCCATCAAAAACATAAACAAGTTTTATTCCTTCAGAGAGCAGTGATATATTTCTGTAGAATATTCCTGAGAGGTGGCTTGTTACTCTTTTTTTATTATCCATTAGAGGAGTTCCATCAACCTGTCTTATTGTAGAGAGAAACTGGTAGAGTGTATTAAATGCATCAATACATATTAGTTTTCCTTTTAGATTAGATATTTCTATCTCTCTTCTTGGTATTATATCACGGATATTTAAGCCCATTTTATATTAAAATAGAATAGAGAGATGTATAAAAAACTTCTGGAGAATAAGTAGTCTTTAAGAGAGAGTTGAGAGTTTATTTTTTTCCAAAATTTTCTTTAAATATATAAAAAGAACCCTTTTCATGTCTATTCAATTTTGAACCTATCCCACAAGGTTTAATATAATAAGAGAGAATTTTTAAGGCATTTTCCATTAATTTATCATCTGAAATATTTTCATCAAATGTTAGATTTTTAACTATCTTATAAGCCCCAAGTTTGTATGATATATCTGCAGAGTAACCCTTCCCAGGATAATATCTGCTGTTCTCAATATCAATATCTATTTTTTTGCAATCAAAAGTTCTAACTAGATTTTTTAATGTATTTCCCAAATCCTCTAATGATTTGATATCTTCTTTAATAAGACAGTTACTTTTCATAATGTTACCACTCATTAAGAGTATTTAAATTTTGTGTTTAGGAATTTTAAAGATAAAATAGAGAACTATTCTAATATATATCTCTAACCAATAAACTTTATAAACAAAGCTTTTTCTTCTTATTAGTGTTAAAATGGAAGAAGTGAAAATTGCAATTATTGCTGCTGTTTCTGAAGTGTTTAGGTTTAGAAGGGAAAATCCTAAATCAGATTATGAAGCAATAATAAGGCATATAACTGATTTTTCAAATAGAGAGAGAGACAGTTTCAAAAAAATGGCTATGATTTCTGCTGCTGCAAAAACTGCATCTTATATTGAGAGAAATCCAGATTCAACAGAAAAGCAGGTAATCAGGCATGTGATGTCTATAATTAATGAGATAACTAATAGTATTGAGTTGGATGAGTAATTTGAAAAATTATGGGAAGAATTACCTAAAGGATCTAAGGGATTAGTTGCAGTAATACAATATGAATCTCCTAAGAAATAAATTCTAATGAAATAAACCTTAAAGATATACTATATAACATTTATTTAATATTCATAATTATTGGTTATATCTTATAACTATTTTAGTTTGTTGTATCATATAACAAAAACATTTAAAAATACTCTTATTGTTATATTATAATGAATGATGACCTTAAAAATATATTAATAGAAAATGCAAAAGAGTATTATAAAAATGCTCTTGAAGCTGAGAGAAGACAAGAGTATAATTCCGCAGTAACTCTTTTTTTCAAGACTATTTCCTCTCTGTCAGATTTATTTATCTTAATTAAAGAGGGAAAAATTCCGAATAATCATTCTGAAAGATTTAAACTTCTTGAATTAAAATATAAGGAAATATATCAGATAATTGACAAGGATTTTCCCTTTTATCAAGACAGCTATAAATCAAGATTAAATAAAGAAACCTCAAATATGTTAAAAGAAGATGCAAGAAAAATATTTAAAATACTTAACATTAGAATCTAAGAAATTCGTTAAAAGAAATAAGTTATGGGATATTTTACTTTATGGCTCTAGTGTTAAAGGGAAAACAAATGTGGGAGATGTTGATATATTGTTAATTTTTGAAGATGAAAGCCTAAAAAAAAGAACTGATTTAGCTCATGATTTTAAGGAGATTGTTAAACAAGATAAGAAAATAGATATTAAGACAATTAATTTGAAAGAATTATTTGACAAAGATTTTTTAGCAAGACAGGGAATTTTTATTGAAGGGTATAGTTTATTATTTAATGAAAACTTTTCAAAAAAAATAGGTTTTGTTGGAAAAAGTATATTTAGTTACTCTCTAAAAAAATTAAGCCATAATGAAAAGACAAAATTTATTTATGCTTTGATAGGAAGAAGAAATGAAGCAGGAATCTTAAAAATAACAGAGGCTGTTTCTTTAGGAAAAGGAGCGGTAAATGTTCCTATTAAGAACAGTTTGATGTTTGAGGAATTTCTGCAAAAATGGAAAATAGATTATATTAAAAAGAATATTTTAGAGGAAATATGATTAAAAAAAAGAATGTAAGGGAAATTGCGGAAAAATATAAAAAAAAAGTAAGTAAAAAAGTACTTGTTAAGATAGATGATATCATTAAAGAAAAGATAGAGGAAATTATTAATAAGGCTTCAAGAAAAGCTAATTTTTCTGGTAGAAAAATAATTTTAGAGGAAGATTTAAAAGATTGAACGATTTATGATGTATTTTTGTTAGGAGTGGATGGTGGATTAAGGCTTCCAGTAATTGAGTTGAACATCGCGATTAAACAACCCGTAGGGCTCGAGGTGTAGAAATTTTTCCCTCGTGAAACAGAGCTGGAAAAATTGCGGAACGCTCGAGTTTTTTTGCTTAGCAAAAATATGGGAAAAATGTGTCCCGAAAAAAGATGGTGAGCAAAGCGAAAACATTTTTCTGTTTAATCTGCTGTTCCTAGACCCGAAGGGCACGAGCTGAAACAAAAAGTTTCCTCGTGAGTTTAAAATTTCATTTTAGGGTGGGGGAGGAGGATGGTTGTTTCCGATGACCAAAAAATCAGAGAAAAAAGCCTACCCTTTTTTGTTTCTTTTTTTCTAAAAAAGAAAATGAGGGTTCTTATTTTGCTTCTTTTTCTAAAAGAAGTTTTTAGAATTAATTAATTGATTAATATCCAACCGCTTGAACACCATATTCGGCTTGTTCTTGAGTAAATCCCTCATACTTTAATTGGTCAATTAATCCCTGTCGCGAAAATGGCATTGTGTCCAAATAAGATTGAGCTTTTAATGCGGCTTGTTCATTCCAGTCAGCTCCACAATTATCTGCACCATATACTGCTTCTGTATGAGAGTATCCTTCATATTCTAATTGCTTTATTAATCCAGTATATGAAAATGGCATGACACTCAAATAAGATAATGCTTTCCCCAACGCATTCTTTTCTCCCAAGGTAGCTTTATCAGATTGTTCTTCTACAGTGGGCGTAGTCGTCGGCGTTGTAGTTGTTTCTGTATTCTGTTGATTGTCTGTAGGTGGAACATTTACTTGAGAATTTGTATTTGTTTGAGAATTATTTGAGTCAGGCAATAATGCTCCAATAATCATTAACCCAACAAAAACATAAAGAACAATCATATACCAACGCTTCCAAATTGTTTTTTTAGTTTCAGCCATAATAAATAAAGTGTAATAACTACTTTAAAAAGCTTTCTTTTTTCGCTTACAATTTGCTAATAGATTGTTGAATTTGTTTCTTAAGCCAAATTGTATATAGATTGCTATGGAATTGCTAAAAGCAATAGGTTTCATTAAGAGAGGGAAAAACCGAAAAGAAATTTTTATGAATTTAGATAAACCTATGATGCCCTCTGAATTAGTTATGAAAATTTACAAAAGTAACAGCAACACTTATTTTAATCTTGTTTCTCGTGCTTTATCTGAATTGAGAGATAAAAAACTTGTTAAAGTTGTAAATCCTGAAGATAGAACAGGAAGGATTTACAAAAGAACGAAAGAAGGCGAAAAAGTTGCGAAAGAATTAAAAGAATAAATTTCTTTGATTTCAGAGAGTAAAATGGAATATGCAGTTATAAGAAAAAATGTAAAAAATAAAGAATTTGTTTCTATCTATCAAGATTTACCAGCAATTCACAAAATTAGGGGCAGGCTACTTAATCTTTC
>ERZ1292623.3582-Hain-H51-01um-R1-3582-length-13186-cov-19_pt1 | contig 12991 bp, 15 predicted proteins | sample MGYA00564398_ERZ1292623 | MGnify/ENA primary metagenome ERZ1292623 (study PRJEB36523, sample SAMEA6512633) | groundwater metagenome | collected 2019-01-07 | study: AquaDiva: Metagenomics assemblies of 32 groundwater samples | reverse complement strand
ATGCATTGCTACCAAAACAGCTACCTTGGCGCACAATAACAATAGCTTGGTAAACATTTCTTTTCAAGCCTGCGGAACTCGCTTCGCGAAATTGAAAGATGTTCAGGCTAGGACATAGCACGCGGCGCCTGAACATCTAACAATTTCAGCTCGCTCAGACAGTCCTCGGCATGAAAAAAATGTTTACCAAGCTATTTAAAACTACGGTTTTAAAAGATCCCTTAAAGACCCCGCGGCGTTCTGGATAGTATTGGTATTACCTTGAACGGCTCCTAAACCACCCTGAACTTGATCATAGACCCCTAACATGGTCGTGATATAAGGCTGAATAAAGTAGTAAGCACCAAAACTCAATACAAGAATGACGACCCAATACAACAATCTTAAGACTACTGAAAAACGATTCGTGCGACGAATGGAACGCAATATTTCGTTATTTTCTTCAACGAGCTTATGTGTTCGTTCAAGAAGAGATCGTTCTTCTGGAGTCATGGAGTACACTATAACAAAAAATGAAATTTCTGGCAAAATCATAATATATGTCTTAAAAAATGAAGTGTATTTTGAATGGATAGAGTAAACATGTCCTTGATTTGAATTATTAAATCCTTTAAAATAAATCAATGCACGGCAAACCAATAACTAAACAGGAAATTAAAAAAATTATAGAACTTAGAAGAACTGGGCACAGTTTACCCGAAATAATGCGAACCACAAAAAGAGGTAGTTCTACTGTATTCAAATACATCAAAAATGTTCAGGTATTTCCTAAATATTTGTCGATTTTAAAGATTAAACAAGGTGGAAGTAGGAGACGAGCAGATAATGCGTGGCAAGAGGCAAGTATTAGAGCTCATAAAATGATGGCTGGTTCTATTTCAAAAATCCAAAGAATAGGAATACTGGTCGGAATATATTGGGGTGAAGGTAATAAAAATGAACTGAACCTAATAAATTCTGATCCATCGTTAATTAAAACATTTATCTCATGCTTACATGATATTGGTATAAATAATAATCAAATAAAAATAGGTCTAAGATTACATGAGGAAATAAATAAAGATACTGCAGTGAGATTTTGGTCAGACTATTTATCAATGGAATCAAACAAGATTTCTGGCATAGAAACAATAAAAAGAGGAAATAAAAAAGGTAAATTAAAATATGGTATGTGCCGTGTACGAGTTGCAAAAAGCGCCCCATACTTTAAACTGATCATAAGTCTTATCAATGAAATAAGATTACATTTCAATGCTGCCGTAGTTCAACGGATAGAACAAGGGACTCCTAAGCCCTAGATACAGGTTCAATTCCTGTCGGTGGCACCAGAACAGAACTCAACGGCTTTTTTGAAGCCAACATGCGGGACGCGCGAAGCGCATTCCACTGATTTCCCACCATTTTTTGCCTATGAACGAAATCATACCGCCTACGCGTCAGCGCAAAGCCGAGAAGAAAAATTGCCTTTACATTTTTTTGATTTTGCGCGCGCCCACTTTTTCTTTTAGAAGAAAATGACCTCGCTAAATTATTCAGTTTCATCACTCCCGGCTTTTCCTGTCTTCTCAAATTCTTTGAGAGCTTCTGTAATCGGATCAAACTTACCCAAAAGAATTGCCGGCAAATTGTGCCAAGATTGTTTGATGCGATGATCCGTAACTCTATCCTGTGGAAAATTGTAAGTGCGGATTTTTTCAGAACGACTACCTGTCCCAATCTGACCTTTACGATTCGCGGCAAACTTTTCCGCGTCTTGCTCCTCTTTGAGAGCTTGAAGCTTGGCAGTCAAAATTTGCAGAGCCAATTCACGGTTGGCGCCTTGACTGCGTTCAGCCGTGGAACGAACATCAATTCCAGTTGGCTTGTGAATTAGACGCACGGCAGACTCAACTTTATTGACATTCTGACCACCTTTGCCACCAGCTCGAGAAAACTCCATCTCAAGATCTGTGGGATTGATGACAAAAGCTGATTTTTTACGAATTGGCATTATGGCAATCGTAACGGTGGAAGTATGAACACGACCCATCTTTTCCGTCTCTGGAACGCGCTGGACACGATGAACGCCCGTCTCCCAGCGCAAATCTTCAAATGCGCCTTTGCCTTTTATCTCCAGCGAAGCATCTTTGTAGCCGCCAATATCATTTTTTGATTCATGAATAATTTTCGTAACCCAGCCTTTGATTTCGGCATATCTTTTATACATATTGAATAATTCCGTCGCAAAAAGCGCCGCCTCATCACCACCTGCACCCGCTCGAACTTCTAAAATAATTTCCTTGGGTTTTTCCTCCTCAACCTGATCACCCGCGATAATAGTCGCCATCTCTGTTTCCAGAGACTTCTTTTGTTCAAGAATTGAAGTCAGGTCATTTTCAGCCATATCTTTGAGAGCCGGATCACTGGCTATCATTGCTCGAACTTCAGCTTCATCTTTGACCAATTTCTCATACATGCCCGCCATGAATGAAGTCTTGGGATTTTTTTTGTATTGATCTATATCCATCTACTTCTTTGTCGCTTTCGACAAACGAGTTTTGAATTTTTCTACCCGACCAGCCGTGTCAATGACTTTTTCCTGATTGGTGTAAAAAGGATGTGAAGCGCTGGAAATTTCAACATGGTGAATCGGGTATTCCTTGCCATCGGTCCATTTGGCGGTTTCTTTGGTGATAATAGTTGAGGCAATAAGAAACTTAGCGCCGCTGGAATTATCGGCAAAAATCACTGGACGATAGTTTTCTGGGTGAATTCCCTTCTTCATAGTGGAATAAATCTAACATGAATATAAATCTTTTGCAACTTCTTCTAATTGGGACTTAACCGCAGACAGTAGTAAGTATTTTAATTTGCCGAGGACTGTGTGCGATTAACTACTTGCAATGTTATAATATCCCAGACATATGACCTCTAGAATCATTTCAAGAAGCCACGCTGTATATACAATTGCCGTAGTTGGATTCATCTACACCCTGCACATGGTACTGCCGATGTATTCCAATTCTAGTTTCCTATCATTATTTGCCAATGAACAAACGGTTGGGTTTATTTATATGACCAGCTCCGCAGTTTCAATATTAGCTTTTTTACTAGCACCCTACATAATTCGCAGATTAGGAAATTATATAACATCAATTGGGTTGGTCTGCGTCCAAATCGTTATTTTTTATGGGCTTATCACATCTACTTCACCGACAACAATCGCTTTTCTTTTTATTGTTCAATCGGCAATCATATCCTTAATCGGACTTACACTGGACATATTTCTTGAAACCTACACCGATGGGCAAAATGTCGGATCTGTTCGTGGACTTTACACCACGGTACTCAACGCTTCATGGCTGATTGGACCGCTCCTAGGAAGTATGCTGATCAGTGGCATGAATAATTATCGTAATACTTATGTCGCGGCTCTAGCGATGCTTTTTCCGCTTCTATATTTAATCCATAAGAATTTTCCAAAATTCAAAGATCCGAATTATTTTCATCTGTCACCATGGCAATTATTTAAACATATTCAGTCAAACAAAAATTGGACCAAGTTATTTTTCGCTAACATCATTTTACAGACATTTTACGCCTGGATGGTTGTTTATAGCCCAATTTATCTAAATAAGACCATGGGCTTCGGATGGGATGAAATCGCCATAATTCTGACAATAATGTTAATTCCATTTGTGATTATTCAATATCCACTTGGAAAACTAGCTGACAAAAAATATGGCGAGAAAGAAATCATGGCTATCGGTTTTGCTATAATGGGGATAGCTACGATTATTTTGTCATTTATCGGCGCGAAGGATCTGGCGCTTTGGGCATTAGTTTTATTTATGACTCGCATTGGCGCCGCCGCCGCTGAAATCATGATGGAAACTTATTTTTTCAAAACTGTCTCGCCACGCGATTCGGCCGTTCTTGGTTCATTTAGGATCACTCGTCCCATAGCGTACTTCATCGCGCCACTCATAACTGGATTTGGTCTGTTATTCGCGACTCACGAATATCTGTTCGTGATAATTGGTGTGATATGTCTGATTGGAATTTATCCAGCGGTGACAATCAAGGATACGAATTAGGTTTAGCGAGGTCTCTCATCGCTATGTAATCAACCTTTTTTCGCCTCCAAACACAAAAACATTGGAATCTCTTTCCTCATCCGATCTTCTTCAGTCGCACGCGGTCCATCCTGACTTTTTTTATGTGAAATCCATTCTTCAAGACGCGTCACGGAAAATCCTGCCTTACTAATTGCTTTGAAATACGATTGCAACGGTCTATGAAAAGAAATCGTGGATTTCTTTTTCTGTGGCAATTTTTCACCGGGAGTCATGTCTATTTTAATTTGATCATCAGACATGTAAGCGTCAAGTTGGCGATATTGTTTTCCTGTTTTTTCATCCCACCCCCAACCGGATCTCTGTGGAATACGAAAAGCGGGATGATTGATCACAATAACAAGTCGTCCACCAATTTTAAGCACTCGCGAACATTCAGTAAATACACCTTGAATATTTTCTATATTCTGTAACGCGAGTACAATCGTAACCACATCAATAGTTCCGTCTTTTATAAAAGGCAAACTATCGGCGGGCGAAACATGAAATTGAATCTTGTCTTCTTCTAACTTTCGCTTTTTTTCTTGCTCCAATGCCAATGTGATCAATTCTTTGGAAATGTCATAACCAATAACCTTGGCGCCATTTTGGAAAAACGCGCGAGCAAAATAACCTTGTCCACAGGCAAGATCAAGGATCGTCATACCCTTCTTGGGCTCAACGATACGAATCAAGTTTGGCATTAAGACATTTTTCTGAAATGAATCTGGGTTCTGTTCCAACATATCGTCATACCAGTCGGCAACATTGTCCCAAGAGGTTTTGGTGGGTTCCATAAATATAAAGTAGCACAAAAATCATCCACGGACAAAGAAGTGGAAGATGTGTATGAAAAAAATAATTAAATTAGGATTTGAATAAATACCAACACATATTAAGAATATCTTGACTCAATTCATAAGCATTCGCATGAGACATAACTCCAAGATACGATTTGATCGAAGCTTGAAATGCGGATTCGGTAATTTTGTCATCCTTATATTGAATTGTCCGCTCTCGTAATCTACAAATCATTCTATTTTTAGTTTTTGTTCGGAGTCTAATATGGTGTGGTAAAATAACATATCCAAGAAAATCAATACCACGATTATATTTTCGGATCATGACTTTTTTTGGATGAAGTTCTAGCTTTAATTTTTTCGATAAAAAATTCTGTAGTTTTGGAAGTAAATGTTTCAAATACTCTCTGTTATCTGATACAATAACAAAATCATCAGTATATCTAGCATAATATTTCACTTTCATTACATGTTTAACAAATTGATCAAATTCGTTCATATAGATATTGGCAAAAATCTGAGAAGTCAGATTACCAATCGGTATTCCTATTTTAAAAAGTGGCAAGGTCTTACTCTCTCTCTCTCTCTCTCTCGTAAGCGCACTATTATCAAAAGTATAGCTTGCTATAATTTCTTCTATCAACAACATGACTTTAGAATCTTTGACTTTTCTTTTAAGAATAGAAGTAAGGACAGTATGGTCAACAGTATCAAAGAATTTTTTTATATCGCATTTCAAGATGTAGCATGGATGTGTATAATTTTTGCTCACCGCGCGAACCATTTTTGCAACATTTTTCATTCCTTTATGCGTACCTTTTCCTATTCGACAAGAATAAGAATCATTGATAAAAGTGGGTTCAAATATTGGATTGAGGACTTTGAAAACCGCATGATGAAGCACACGATCACGCACGGTCGCTTTATGAATTCGTCTCAATTTTGGATCATGGATCCAAAATCCTTTGTATGGTCCATGTTTGTATGTTCCATTTTTCAAATCCATGTACAGATCAAAAATATTCCGTTCAAGATTAAGTTCAAATGTAGCAACATCAGATTTGTTCCGTTTGTCGGACTTGAATATCTCCCACGCACGGAAAAGTGTTTGAAGAGAAATTATCAACCAATATAAATCTTTATAAATTTTCATATATGAATAATTTAGATATACCAATCTTCAAGAAATCTTACGATCTATACAAAGATTTCTATACTCTCCGGTTGTCAGTGCCAAAGCAAGACCGTTATACTCTCTGGCAAAAATGTGAAAGTATTTTAATTGAAGTTTTGGAAGGTATACTTTTCGCAAGTCAACAATCAAAATCAGAAAAACTTCCTACACTAGAAAAAACAAGTGTTAAATTAAATTTTTTACGAGTCTGCATTCGTCTCATGAGAGATATTAAGGCGATTAACACCAAAAAATACATCACTATTGAAGCGAACCTCGACGAAATTGGGAAAATGCTCGGAGGTTGGATCAAATCGACTAAAGAACGTTAAGTTATACTGCCTTAAAATATCTTAAAGAACTTCCAACAGAAACTCCCATTTAAAGTGGGAGTTTCCTTGGATAGAACTATGACTGCCTAGCGGCCGACAAACCAATGTTGTCATTTCGGTTGTCGTCCCAATAATTGTTGACATTGAGACCCTCGGAATCAAAGTTGCCGACATTAACACGGTTACCGTCCGAGTCGAGATATTGCCCGTTTCCGTCCATGTCACCGAGAATCGAGGTTTACTACCTTTGCAGGTCTATGTCCTCCCATCTCTGAATTTTATTTGAGAGCAGTCTTTTCCAAAACACCTCCACAAGAAACGAGCAAGAAGTTCTCTCTATCCTTAATCGCACTCTGCTGTAATCCGTGGACTACTAGCACTCTGGCGATATCTCAAGGTGAGATATCTCGCGAGCTTGAACCGTGATCCAAGCTACATTAGCAAGATGAAAATATATTAACTTCATTTTTATAAAAAAGAAAGAGCCTCCGCAAAAAAATTTGCGGAGGCTCAAGTATTCAAGAAGGACAAGCCATCAAGGGATCAAGAATCACTGCTTCCTAGCGGCCGACAAACCAACGTTGTCATCCCGGTTGACGTCCCAATAATTGTGGACACCGAGACCCCCGGAATCAAAGTCGCCGACAAAAACACGGCAACCGCCCGAGTCGAGATCCACACAACGAACGTAGATCTTCTCGAACATACGCTCACTAGTGATGAGGAAGTAGCCAACCATAGTATAAACCACAATCCGAGCAGTCGGCGTCTCTTCGTCTTTTGAGAGAAGTGTTTGCTGATCATTCCATGTCTTTGAGGTTGAGTTGGCAATTGGTTCCTTGCGGACCAACTGCCAGCTGACTTCGCCCTTGTCCTTGGCGAATGCCTGCTTGTTATACCAGTCCTGCGAGTAAAACAGGGTCCGGTCGAACTGCTTCTTGGCGATGCCACGGATGTCGAGGATCGACAGCGGGAAGACGACGACAAGAACGTGCGTGTCCTTACAGGACTTCAACACTTTTTCACTGAACGGAACTTCGGCAAGAGTGACAAGCTGTTGCTTCGAGGGATTAACCCCGAAATGTTTGATCGCCTCCTCTATACCAAAAAAGTTCTTGCCCATGATCTCGCGAGCTTTGAGCCATTGCGAATTCAAACTTGTAGTTCGTTTGTCTTGAATTCCCGCCTGAAACGCAATGTGTTCTACGATGTTGGTCACGAATGCGGGGTCGGTGTTGATGCGGGCTGCGACTTCTTCGGCATTATTACCGAGCGCAACCCAAAGGCGTTGTTCAGCACCTTTAATTGTACCAGCAGAAGTTTCTGTCCAATTTTTCATAGTCTGTTCTTTCTCTGTTAGCCTTTTTGAAATTATCTCAAAGGCGACTGGATTTGAGCATACGATCTCAAGATTACGTCTTGTCTTTTTGAGACGAGCTTTTTAGGCCTTGATTTAAGGCTCAAAAAGCTCATCTCAAACAGTGAATAACTATCAAGGAACCTTGTTTTATCCTACTTGCCATTATAGCAAATAAAATACTATGTGTCAAGTTGGTTATAATTTATCCTTATGTTACAATCTCCCCACTATGGTAAATGCAGAAGTAACCCGCAATTCCAACGAAAACGCCATGAGCGTTATTCGCCGTTTTACTCGTAAAGTCCAAGGGTCTGGTATTATTCAACGCAAACGCGGACTCCGATTCGCCACACGGATTCAATCTCCTTACAAAGTCAAACAACGCGCTTTGAAACTCATTAATCGCAGAGCTGATTTCGCGGAACTCGTAAAACAAGGTAAGGCTCCAGTAAAACCGGAAAGAGGTGGAAGAAAATAGAAATTGATTCAGGATTCATGATTCAAGATCCGGGAATGAGTTCAGCTAATTTAAATATCATTAATGAGACGAGGGAACATTTTCCTTCTGTTAATTTTTGGGCGATGAAAAACGCCATTCTGGGCTCTAAATATTCCTTAAACTTGATTTTCACCAATTCCGTTAAAATCAAAAAACTCAATACTATATATCGCGACAAAGAATGTGCCACCGATATTTTGAGTTTTCCTTTATCAAATAATGAAGGTGAAATTTACATATCTCCAAAAGAAGCGAAAACTGAAGCCAAAAAAAATAACAGACCATACGAAAATTTCATTGCTTTTCTATTTATCCACGGTTGCGCCCATTTGAAAGGACACGACCATGGCGCTATAATGGAAGGTATAGAAGAAAAGATCAGGCAAAAGTTTGGTATTTAAATTAATCCAATTTCTAATTGATCTAAGAAATATCCAATAACTAAATCTCAATAAATTTCAGAGTCTGAGATTTTTTTAGAAATTAGACTAACTAGGTCAATTAGAAGTTTCTCCCGCACTAAATCCTCATGGCCCGCTCAATAATTACTGGCATAGACATCGGCACCTACTATGTGAAAGTGGTTGTAGTTAACGCAAAAGAAAAGACCGAACGAGGTTTTCCTAAAATTATTGGAATCGGTACCGCTGAATCACGAGGTCTGCGTCACGGCTATGTAACCAATGTCCATGATGTCGCCGAAAGCATTCGCAAAGCCGTAATGATCGCTGAAGAAAAATCCGGCGTAAAAATCAAAAAAGCTTTTGTTGGTATTGGCGGTATCGGTTTGAACGCAACCACAGTTACAAGTTCAATTATAACTTCGCGGGCTGACGCCGAAATAACAGAATTGGACCTTGATAAACTCAAAGAGCAATGCGAAAAAGATATGCCTCATGTTGCCAGAGCCAATCGCAGAATCATTTATGAAATACCTTTGCAATATAAAATTGACAACTTCCCTTCACTTGGAGCGCCTCTCGGTTTGACTGCCAACAAAATTGAGCTCAAAACTCTTTTTGTCACCTGTTTGGAACACCATGTCGCCGACTTGATCGCCGCCGTCAATGAAGCTGGCATAGCGGTTGAGGATATCGTGGCGGCGCCGATCGCCGCCGGTTTCGTAACATTGACCAAAACACAGAAAATCGCTGGCTGTGTGTTGGCGAACATCGGAGCTGAAACTGTTTCAATAGTTGTATTTGAAAACAACATTCCATCTTCATTAGAAGTATTTCCGATTGGCTCCACTGATATTACCAATGACATTGCTTTGGGCTTGAAAGTTCCACTTGAAGAAGCCGAGCAAATTAAAGTCGGCGCGATCACCGGAGCGTCATATCCTCGTAAAAAACTTGAGGAAATCGTCAGCGCCAGACTCTATGACATGTTTGAACTCATTGAAGCTCATCTGAAAAAAATTGGCAGAAATGGTTTATTACCGGCTGGTATTGTGATAACTGGTGGAGGTTCGGGTCTTAATTCAATAGATGATCTGGCAAAAGCCGCGCTCAAACTTCCCGCGAGAATCGGGTCAATAGGATTGATTGACGGCAAATCATCATTCAAAGATAATCCATTATCCGTAGCGTATGGATTGTGCATTTGGGGCGTCAACAATGAAGAAAGTCCGGAAATTGACACAACTACTGAATTTTTTAGGCATCTTTGGAAGAAAGTTACGAGATCTGTGAAGCAATTATTGCCGTAACATCTGGTGATCAATCACCCTTGCGCCATTTCCATAACTTGATATGATACGAGACACAAACGTAAATGGCCGTAAGCCGCCTTTTAATTTTTAATTTTTCACTGTAAACTACCAATACACTCATGCCCAACATCACTCCCGCCATTGAGGCTTTCGCGCGAATTAAAGTCCTAGGTATAGGAGGTTCCGGAGGAAATGCCGTCAACCACATGATTACTTCAAAAGTTAGAGGCGTGGACTTTATTGCTATAAACACAGATTCGCAGGATCTCCATAGGTCGCTTGCCAAAAAACGCGTCAATATCGGAAAGAACATCACTCGCGGATTAGGTACGGGTATGAATCCAGACCTTGGCCGTCGTGCGGTAGAAGAGACTCGTGATGAGATTCAAGAAGTCGTGAAGGGCGCTGACATGGTTTTTGTCGCTGGCGGACTTGGTGGTGGAACTTGCAGTGGCGCCAGCCCGATGGTCGCGCGAGTCGCAAAGGAACTTGGCTGTTTGACTGTCGCGGTTGTCACCAAACCATTTTTCTTTGAAGGTCGTCAGAGATCAAGAATTGCCGAAGCGGCGCTTGATGAACTCCGTAAAGAGGTTGACGCCATAATTGTGATTCCAAATGATCGTCTGCTCTCTGCTATTAGTAAGGAAACAACCGTCAAAAACGCTTTCGTAATGTGTGATGAAATACTTCGTCAAGCAGTTGAAGGTATTTCCGATTTGATAACCACTCCTGGATTGATCAATATTGACTTTGCTGACATTCGCACCGTCATGGAAAACGCCGGTTCAGCATTGATGGGTATCGGCTCTGCTTCTGGTGAAAATCGAGCAATTGAAGCCGCCAAAGCCGCTATCAATTCCCCACTTCTTGATGTTTCAATAACTGGTTCAAAGGGCGTTCTGTTCTCCATTGCCGGCGGTGAAGATCTAACAATGTTTGAAATCCAAGATGCCGCCAAGGTAATCACGGAATCAATTGATCCAGAAGCAAAAATTATTTTTGGCACCGTTCGTGATGATAAACTTAAGAAGAATGAAATCAAGATTACCGTCATCGCTACTGGTTTCCCTGAAAGTAATGCCGCCAATCCTCGATCAAATTCACCTGTTTCCGCTGAACCGACCATTGCTTCAATTATGAAAAATGTCGCGGAAAAAGGCGAAAAGAGTGAGCGTGGCAAGATTTTCAATTCTGTGCCAGACATGAAGCGTGAAGTCGCTCCAAAAGTAGAAGCCAAAAAAGAAACAAAAGACGATGACGATTGGGGCGCGATTCCGGCGTTTTTAAGAAGGTCAAGATTAAAGTAAACTATAAAAAGAACCTCGCAATGGTTCTTTTTTAATCTTACCAAAAATTATGTTAGAATGTAATCCATGATCTATGACCTGTGCATTATCGGCGGCGGACCAGCTGGAGCGGCGGCTGGAGTTTATGCCGCGCGTAAAAAACTGAAAACGGTTTTTATTACAAAAGATTGGCTTGGTCAAAGCAATGTCTCTGAAAAGATTGAAAACTGGATTGGTAATGTAGCAATTTCAGGTCTTGAACTGGCAAATAGTTTGGAAAAACATGTAAAAGCATACTCAAAAGATACGATTGATATAAAAGAAGGAGAATCGTGCGAAAGTATTACAAAAAAATCAAGTATGAATCCCCCTTTGAAAAATGAGGCGCCGGAGGCAAAGAATTTTGTGATTACTACAGATAAGAACAGCTATCAAGCCAAAACAATCCTAATTACTTCTGGAAGCAGTAGACGCAAGCTTGATGTTCCTGGCGCAGACAAATATGAACACAAAGGGCTGACTTATTGCGCTTCATGTGATGGACCAATGTATTCGGACCAAGATGTAGTGGTGGTTGGTGGTGGCAATGCCGGCTTTGAGGGTGCGGCGCAATTATTGGCATACTGTAAAAGTGTAACTCTTTTAAGTAGAAGCGAATTCAGAGCTGATCCTGAAACTATTGAAAAAGTCTTAAATAATCCAAAGATGAAAGCCGTGAAATATGCGGTGCCAAAAGAAATCAAAGGCGGTCAATTCGTGACTTCAATGATTTACACAGAGACAAAGACAAATACCAACACAGAAATTCCAGTTACTGGAATATTTTCTGAAATTGGTTCAATTCCAAATACAGATTTTGTCAAAGCGTTAGTCTCCATGGACAAGTTCAATCACATCATCGTCAACCCAAGAAATCAACGCGCCTCCATTGACGGCATCTGGGCGGCGGGAGATTGTACTGACGGACTTTATCACCAAAATAACATCGCGGCAGGAGATGCTGTGAAAGCAATTGAGGATATTTATTTATTCATGCATACGAAGTAGAGAAAAAATAGAAAAATGAAGGTCAGACCTTAAGGTCTGACCTTCATTTTTCTATTTTTTTCTTTATTTTATAACTTGGGCGCAGGTAGACCATAACCCAATATTTTCTGTTTTGGCTTTATTTTCAATTTCCCGAAATTCTTCCTGTAACATATACGACTTGCCATATGTATATTCGCGGGCAAAACCATTTTCAAGCAAAAATTCATTCACGAACAAATTATCATCACGATAAACATAAGCCAAATATCGTCCATATTTATCCTTTTCTTCCCTGTCTGGATTTAACTTCAATCTAACTTGTCTACCCGATAATAACTCCTTCGTTTGATCAGACGCTTCATTTCCATAACACTGTACTGGTTTGCGCGGATCTACAGCTTCTGGTGTATCAATACCAAGCATGCGTACTCTGATTTCATGACTTCCTATTTTTACATTGAAGGTATCCCCATCAACGACATACACAATTTGATACAATTTTTCTTGATCAATTGAGATTACAGTAGCGGAATAAACAATGTAATAAATTCCTGCGCATAACACACAAGCAACGATTGCAATCGTCACGATTTTCTTATATTTCATTTTAATTCAAACTGATGACGATGATTCGCAGGCATCTTCCAATGATGTGTACCCCATTTAGTGGACATTCTTGAAACCGAGAACCCAGATCTTTTTA
>ERZ1292623.3662-Hain-H51-01um-R1-3662-length-12992-cov-5_pt1 | contig 12992 bp, 15 predicted proteins | sample MGYA00564398_ERZ1292623 | MGnify/ENA primary metagenome ERZ1292623 (study PRJEB36523, sample SAMEA6512633) | groundwater metagenome | collected 2019-01-07 | study: AquaDiva: Metagenomics assemblies of 32 groundwater samples | reverse complement strand
GGACAAATTTTTGCCTCCATCGTGCATCCAATAGGCTCGTTATTTTGATCCCCCAAGAGAAGCACCGCGCCAGCAATGGCAAGCAAAACAAGCACCGCACCGATAGAGAGTAAGCGTTGTAATGTATTAGTCATCGCAGTGAATTATTCTCTTTATATATTGAAGCATTAATACTCACTCCTGCATAGAAAATGGGAGGGATCCGAAGACCTCTCCCATTATTGATCAACTGCCAGGCACCGATCCGAGCAACGTCAGATACGTGGATATATCTTTCAATGACGCCCAGATGCGCTTCCCGCGCTCCGAGTAAATGTGGCACGCAAACTCGACGTAAAAATCATATGCATATGGACTTCCCGTGGGAAGCGCATGAAGTGCATTAATTCCGACGCCCTCATATCCAATCGCCGCTCCTAACCAGGCAATCGCACGTGGGCGGTTGCGCAAGGTAATACACAAAACACTTTTTTCCTCCGCTCCCGATATGCTAGCGAATTCATTCCCATATAGTTGGAAGCGTGTCTTATTTCCTAGTCGGTCTGCAATATCTTCTTTGTACACGGTGAGTCCATATTCTTTCGCAGCCGCACCGGAAGCAATTGCAAAGTACCTATAGTATCTGTCGCTCGTGGCAACAAGGCACGCCGCCTCTGCGGTGCTCATGGTGGGCATGACGGGAACGGAAAGTCCCGTTAGATATTTGCTACACTGAGCTGCGGCGTGTGGGTGCGTCAATACTCCTAGTACCCCATCCCACTCTTGCCCGAGGCCAGAGCGCCCGAGCACTTTGTGCTCTACCGGCAACCAGAAGTCCCCCTTGTAGACGATGTTCCGATTCTTCAGGTAGCGCAGGGCAAGAAGCCCCTCAAGCACAAGGCCCGAAGTGGTATTCTCCACGGGGATGATAGCAAGTTCTGTTCGTTCGTTTGCGAGATGTACCGCTTCTGCGATTGAGGTAGTACAGAGAACATTCGTCGATGTCCTGCGGCCGGTTGAAATTCTTGTTTGCGCCTTCACTGCCGCTTCGTAACTATATGAACCTCTCGGTCCCATAGCATATATCGCGTCCCATTCCTGTTGACTACCCATGAGCGAACCTCCTTGTTCAATCTGCACAGATACTACCTCTGTGCGACGTCCGTCGCAAGTATTGATCCTATTCTATTATCGTCCTCATCGTCCCCTTCCCAATCATCTTCATCCTGGTCATCATCTCCCCCATAACCGGCGCAAACCATGCGAAATATGGTGTTGCGCGCCACGTTCCATAATCATTATCCAGAACCACAGGATACTTTATGCCATGCTACATCGTTACGAGTCTCGTTCAATATTTCCATATAAATATTTTATCATAGCCTTAAAAAGACTTTCATATTCGCCAACCATGCGCTCCACCGTAAAGCGGGCCTCAACGCTTTCCCGACAAGCTTGAGAAGATATTTTTGATATATCGTGTACGGCATCAACCATGGTATCGACCGTATCTACAATATATCCATTCACCCCGTGTGTAATAATTTCAGGCACAGAGCCTCTTGGAAAAGCGATGACTGGGGTACCGCAGGCAAGCGCCTCAATCATGACAAGCCCGAATGGTTCTTCCCATTTGATGGGGAAAAGCAGACAGCGCGCTCTTTTCAAATATTCGATTTTTGCCGAAAAATCTACTTCGCCAACATACCGTATTAACGTTCCGTCAATAAGCGGGCGCACATCATTTTCAAAAAATTCTTTATCAACTGCGTCCACCTTCGCCGCTATAATAAGCGGCATGTTAACTTTTTTTGCGACCGCAATCGTCTCCAAAATTCCTTTCTCAGGCATAATTCTGCCAAGAAACAAAAGATAGTCCTGCTTGCTCTTTTCTAACGGAAAGAGTTCTATGGGAATTGCGTTATAAATTACCTTGGTGTTTGGAAAAAATGTTACTCTGCTCTTTTGGTTCTCACTGATAAAAACCATCCTGTGCCGGTACAAAGACGTGTGGGTGCGGTAATATTCAATGTTACGTGGAAGGTCGGTCGTATTATGAAATGTCAGCACAACTGGCTTTTTAAACCGGTCAAGAAGGTTCACGTCTTGCGCGTCAATATTCATTTGAAAAATGATTGGCTCATAGTTGAAATGAATACAATCAAATTCATCCTGACGATCAAGAATGGTACGAAGCTGTTTTTCTTCCCAAGTGCGGTGTTCTTTAGGGTGTTCGCTTGTCGGGTATGGTGTGGTCTCAACCCGCGTGATACCCTCGCCCGTGATAGTTGAGCCACCCGCACAAAATACCGTCACCATGTGACCCCGGGCTGCAAGTCCTCTTGCAATCTCGTCGACAATAAGTTCGATTCCGCCATATTTTTTTGGAGGAACCGAAACCATCACCGGCACAACAATCGCAATCTTCATATACGGCGCGCCTCTATAAGCTTGCTATAAACGTCGATATATTTTTTTGCCATGAGGGAAAGATCAAAACGCTCTTCCGCTTCCTTTCTCGCCTCAATCCTCGAGAGTTTGGCGACGTTTGATGCCGCCGTGATGAATGTGTCTTCGTCACCAGCAATAAACCCCGTCACTCCATCGCGCAATATCTCTGGAACGGCGCCGTTGTTAAGCGCTACGACGGGCGTACCGGAAGCAAGCGCCTCAACGATAACAAGCCCGAATGCCTCATTCCATCGCGAAGGGAAAAGCAACGCATCCGCATCTTGAAGCAATCGGTTTTTTTCTTCATGCCCGACTTCCCCGCTAAAAATAATTGTTTTTCCATCAACGTAAGGAAACACCTCCGTGTCCAAAAAACTCTTATCTTCCTTCCGCATCTCTCCCGCGATGGTAAGTCGCGCCCCCAAGGACCGCGCCGTCTTCACTGCAATATCGACTCCCTTGTTTCTTGAAAGAGTGCCTAAAAATACAAAACCATTCCCGTCTCCTTCTGTGCGAGATTTAAATAACTTGGTATCAATGCCATGATAAACCGTGGCAACATAGTGCAACATTTTCGCAAGATTCCGCTGAGCATTGCTGATAGACACAAAAGCTGCTTCCCGAAAAGCCTCAGCAAGGGAGGGAAAGTCTGGTGGCGCACTCGAATGGAGGGTTGTGACCATAGGGATTGGCAAAAGGGGTGCCAGGGCGTTGGGATGAAAGCCCATATGGTTGTGCACAACATCAAAGTCTTTTGCACGCCTTGCGAGTTCAAAAAATGATAAAAACTCATATTGTTGTATTCCATTCCAGTCAAAACCTCCAACCAGCTCATACATCGGACGTGCAATAATTGGGACCAAAACCCCGCTGACCTCGGAGCCTCCGCATGCAAACGTTGTGACGGAATGGCCGAGTTCATGCAAACCTTTTGCAAGGTTTGCAACCACTAATTCAGTACCGCCGTATTTCTCAGGAGGAATTTTCTTCCAAAGCGGCGCAAGAATCGCTATATTCATATTCCTGTAGGCGCAAGGTATTCCTGGTATTTTTGCTCTAGCTCAAACAGTATTTCTTTTGAGCGTATTTTCGTGGGAAAAATCTTCCAATATACATAATAAATGGAAAGCACGGTCAGCGCGGAAACAGCAAAGGCAATAACCGTGATTGTCCTCGTGCCCCAGAGTAAGGCCTCGTATGTCCCCGCCAAAAACCAAATTCCTAAAATAAGTTCTTTGTATGAATTTTTAAACAGGCTCGGCATGCGAGAAAGAATAAATTTATTTGTCCTTTCAAATGCCGACTTCGTCCGGACAACCAGTGACATCCACGCCTCAGAATAAACAAGCGTCATCCCCATGTGGATCACAAACGCTTGGAAAGAATACAGGAAGGGTCTTTTTTGTTTCCGAAGGGCAACCATAAAAAGCACCATTTTGGATAGGAGGGTTATAAAAATGGAAAACGAAGCGACGGTAAGCAACTGTCTATGGAGATCAGTTACCGATATAGCAGGAAGAAGTACAATGGTGTAGGCGCCGAGTACGGCAAACGGTAGAAAATTCAAGTGGTCCCACGCAGTCAGGTGGGCAAAAAATCCAAGCCATGACCGGAATGGGATTTTTCCAATAAGCCCGAAAAGCGTCCCCAAAGACTGGGCATTCCCAAAGGCCCAACGCCATTTCTGTTTCCGATAGGACTCAAGATCATACGGCATAAGTCCGTACCCGATTGTGCGATCAGCGTATACCCCCCGATATCCCGCCCCGTAAATCCGAAGACCCACGTCGGCATCTTCAGTTAAAGCCTTTTCTCTAAAGCCCCCGATTTCGCGAAGTACACACACCGCGTATGTACTTATCGTTCCGGTAGACGGAACGCAATCTAAATGGTTTGCCATGTTCATGTAGATCTTGAAAAAGTGTCGGTATTCATCGTTGATGGGACGGTTTTTATTTGTGCAATTTCGGTATTGTTGGGGAAATTGGACAAGTGCGATATTGTCAGACGTAAAATATGACAACGCTTCGCGCAAAAAATGCGGCTCGACGACATAATCCGCATCAATAACTGCCGCGTATTCTGACCGCTGATTGAGACGCTCCAGCCCATAATTGAGAGCGCCCGCCTTGAATCCAGATAAGTTGTCGACATGAAAAAAGCGAAACCTGCTTCCGAGCGCTTTTGTGAATGCTTCAACGGGTTTCCAGATACTCTTGTCTCTCGTGTTATTGTCGATGACAAGAACCTCGAAATGTTCGTAGTTGAGATAAGAGAGGGCCTCAAGCGTCTGCATCAGTAACGCCGGTGGTTCATTGTATGCGGGCACAAGTATGGAAACAAACGGATGCCCAATATCGCTTCTGCGGTGCGGCTCGAACCGCGGGAATAATGCTATTACAATTTGCAGGACCGAGAGAAAAATGACAATTCCCGTGTTAAGAATGAGCGCGGCAATCGTATATCCCGGAACCAGGATGGAGGCAATCAAAACAATGATGAAAACCAACAACATAGCGAGTGTTAATAAAGATACGCTAAAATTGCAAATTTTGAAAGTCGACTTGTATGCTACTACGCTGACGAAGTGTCGTTTCGTTAAAACGATTTCGCAATGGTTACTACAAACAAAATACCGAGAGAATTCAATAAAAATGAAATAACTAAAAATTGCCAATTTTTAAGCTGTGAAATTCCCATTAAGCTGATACCAACTTCGTCAGGGAACGGTGAAGCAATAATTATTGCCCCCATAACATTTTGCCGTGGCAATGGTTTGTGTCGTTTGTGCGGCTCGGTGTCACTGAAATATACCCCACAGTATATGGGATTGGTGCGTTGTATACTACTCACCCGGACAAGCGGCAAACTCGCAGCTTGGCGCTCTGCGTCCGACATATGTTTTCCCATCCGGACATAATTTCGCATCCTGGGTACAGTAAATACCCTCATCACCGGGCCCACTCACGCCCGGAAGAGTTCCGGATCCACCAAATTCCATAAAATTCACCCCGGCCGGCAATGAAAATTGCGTAGCGTCTCCACTCCATGGGTCGCAATCATAATCGTACTGTTGATTTACATCAGTATAATTTCCTTGTGATCCGGTGGCGCCACTACCGCTTCCCTGCATCATTATCTTCATTCCGGTTGGCATAGCCGACGACCACGAATAGAAATATCCATCACGCGTTACCATATGACTCTCAACCGTGCCTTGTGGAGTCGTGCTCATAAAATCTCCACGCATCATATTCCCAGACGTATACACGGTACCCGATGATTCTGTGCCATCGGTGTTTTGTGAATACACGCACTTATAACTTCCACCACGAGCTAAGAGATCAGTCATTGTTCCGCTAAATCGACTGGCACCGCTTTGAGGAATGTCTGTTCCTTCATCGGATGTTTCTAAACCGCGCACACCCATTAGTTGAAAGAAGTAGAACCCCGCACCAACGACAATAACCACACCGACAATACTTGCAATGAGTTTGGTTGACATATGAGAGAAATAATCGATTAATTATTTTCCAGCGACACGCTCAAACGCACGTAATACTTCGAGTGGTATCGCAAACACCACGGTGTTTGATTGATCCGATGAAATGTCATTGATGGAATGCAGTGTGCGTAAGTGGAGTGATCCGGGACTGCCGGAGAGAATACTTGCGGCCTTCGCAATATTCTCTGCGGCCACGACTTCTCCCTCCGCTTTAATAATCACAGCGCGGCGTTCGCGCTCTGCCTCGGCCTGCTTGCCGATCACCCGTTTCATTTCCTCCGGCAGGGTCACGTCTTTCAGCTCAACCGAATCCACTTTCACGCCCCATACATCGGTTGCTCGGTCTACAATCCCCCGAATTTTTTCTGCGATCGCATCACGGTTCGAGAGTAACTCGTCGAGGTCTACTTCTCCCACCACGTTGCGCATCGTCGTTTGTGCAAGTTGAGACACTGCGTAGAAAAAGTCCTCGACTTCAATAATTGCCCTTTCGGCGTGCGAAATTTTGTAGTAAATAACCGCATTCACTGTAACCGAGATATTATCTTTGGTGATAGCTTCTTGATCTGGCACGTCCACTGCGCGCACGCGCATATCTACTTTTTGGTATGACTGAAATATCGGAATCACGATGCGCCACCCGGGCTCCATAATCTTGATATATTTCCCGAGCATAAACTTCACGCCACGTTCATACTGATTAATTTGCCGAATCGAGAACAAGAGCACAATGACTATTGCAGCAACAAGTACATAGAAAATTTCCATTGGATTTGCATTAGTGAATAAAAATTTTACAATCGCCCACAATTCATCTGGAAATACAAATAGCAATAAAAAGAGTGCTCCGTACCGCTTCAAATTTCCCCACGTTGATTGGGGTAGCTTAAATTCTGGTGGATTTGAAGCGCTGGACATATCCTCGCTCCATCATAGCTCCGCGCACCTACCGAGACAACCTAGAGCGCGGCTACCAGCGCATTTGGTATCAGCTCGCAAACATATATACGATGATAACGCACTGGTGCGCATATACCGCTGATAGGTATACTCAACTCAAGCGTTCTTATTTGTCCCGTTCGAGTTTTTCCTGAATATTGATTTTATCCATTTCCGTAAGTCGTTTGCCAGTATGGCGAAAAAATAGCGAATCTACCTGATCAATTTCTTCTTCCATCCAGTTTGGGTTCAGCGCATGTGCGTATGCTTTATTGAGATTTGCAAGCATAAAATCAATCTCCTCTTGCGTCATAGGGCCATCTTTTTTGAGCGCCTCAATCCAACCAGGAATATCTTCGTCAGCGATGGACGCTTTTTCAAATCCTTTCATACAGTTATCCTATCATCGTTGAAAATACTTCACCACTGATTTGTAAAAAAAAGAATTTACACTTACCCTTATGATTGTTTTATTGATGCGTGAGCACATTACCCGCGGACTTGACTTTCTCGAAAAAATTCTGCATGGTTGAGCAAGACCAATGCTTGTACGATCAGCAGGAGGCATCTATGGACTTTATCGCGGATGATGTGATGCAGTATTTGTTTCAACTCTACGCGCGCGCCAGTCCTGCACAATTCTCGGATGGGGAGCGAACGCTTGAGATGCAGGAGAACGAAGTAGTGCTCGGTCCGTTAACGAGCGAGATGAAAAAATTGCTTATGGTGGCACGTGCAATCAGTGATGAGCAGCGTCTTCGAGAGGATTACTGGAAACACCACTTCAACTACGAACTCTCGGCCATTCCTGCGCATATCAAAGAAACAATGGCACGCGAAGATGAGTTATTCACTGACCTCTCTACGGTGCTTCGTGACATGCTTACCATCGCGATTCGTCGCACGTACAATGTGCGCGTCGGCAAGACGGTGCAGCTGCGCAAAGGAGGAATCATCGCCTACGACAAAAACGGCCCTACTCCATTCTTTGATCCTCCGCCGCTCCACTAGGAGCACCAACATACGCCCGTTGCGCGCATCAGCGCGACGGGCGTTTATTTTTTGCGCATGATGCACGCGATGTTTACCAGCTCTTTCCGTCGAATGGCGTAAGTGTAAGCGAATCTAAATCTATTCCTTCCAGTGCGCGCACATTAATTGCAATCGTTTCTTTCCCATCCGCCCCTACCCCGCGCGCAAACGGCTCCACTCCACAGTGTTTGCAAAAGAGATGATGGATGAATTTCTTATGAAATAAATATTCTGTAAGTTCGCTCTCTCCTGTGATAATGGTGAAATTCGCTTTCGGGATAAATCGGAGTAGCAGCCCCTTCACTTCGCAGTGCGAACAATTGCATTTGAGTACCTTTGCAAAATCCAAGTCTGCCTCAAATGTTACCGCGCCGCAGTGACACTTTCCTTTATATGTTTGCATAACGAGATTATACACCGCACCCGCCATGATTCTAGGGTGCTAATTCAAGGGTGCGTTTTATGACGCGGCGCTCGAATTAAGGAACGCACGCGTCATCGGTCCAAAATATCCGACCGCTGGAGCAATACCATTTGCTTCTTGAAACTTTGAAAGCGCCGATTGCGTGTGCCCCCCGAAATAGATGGATTCCAACCCGGGCGATCCCGCACCTGTGGTGTCTACAATAAATCCGCGACTGTTCAGAAATTGCTGGAGTCGTTTTACGTCTTCTCCTTTATGTCCTATGGTAAGGTCCCTCCGAAATGACGTGTCCGCCATCAGCGGGGCGTCTCCATCATCATTCTCAATTTCTCCAGCGTCCGCGATATCGAACATATATAAATATGTGGCCTGATCGACATATCCCGTTGGTGGTAACGACACCGCGTTTTGATATTCAATAAGTGCGGCACTCGTGATCACACCAAAATATCCGGTAGCGCCAGCCGTCGCCAAACGCACTGCGGCAGGTCCAGTGCCACGCGCAATCAAATATGTTTGCACGGTAGAGACCGCTTCGCCTTCATCACCAAACTGTGTAAGCGCGTTTGGCAAGCGTATATTACTCACTACATCATTTCCCGTCGCACTCTCGGCAAGTGCGGTCTCAATAACGGGTGGCAAGACAATCCCCACCGAGACTGCCGAGGCAAAGGTTGCACGAAAATTTTTCGCGAGTGTCGCAGCAAGCTCGGCGTTCGTTGTGCGCTCAAATGCTTGCGTAACACCAGAAATTTGTTCCTTCAGTGAAAATACTTCTTTGAGTCTTACAAATGGATCCGTTGCGACTCCTCCTTTTCGAATTTCAAAATGCAGATGCGCCGCGCCACCTGAAGCGTTGCCGGTGTTCCCGACAAAACCGAGAATGTCTCCACGCGCGAGTATCGTTCCTCGCGCTATACCAGTGGCAACTTGCGAGAGATGCATATATACAAAAGTTTCCCCTCCGGGATTTGCGGTGCGCACATAGAGTCCCGAACTTGATCCATTCCCAACGCCCGTCACTACTGCGGCAGTAGGAGATCCAATCGGTGTGCCATGTGGCGCCATGATATCGAGACCCTGATGTAGGCGGCCATCCGAGCGCGGATCGCCAAAATTTTCATCAAGATCGGTAACTACCACACCGAGTAAAATAGGAACCGGTAAGCTTACCGCCGCAGTATCTCCGAGTGCGGCAATTTGTGTGCTGTACGCGCTATTTCTTGAATACCCTCCCCATTGTGCACGTGCAACGGGGGCAGATACCATCGCGATGATACTGCAGACTCCAATAAGCGCACGAAGCCGCTGCATCCTTCGTATATGCATAGATGTGCAGTATATAACGAGCGAAAAAACCCACCGAAACGCAGAGTATTTACGACTCCCTATTCTAGCGTGGGGGTTGACTCTCCTATGGGCGCCTCTTCAACAATTTCCTCGGCGGGAGGTACTTCTGTTCGCTCGCGCTCTTCTTCCCGCTCTACATTTTGTAACGCTTCCTCATGAACATTATTTTCTTGATCGTCGCTCGCGCCGCGCTCTTCACCACGTGATGCGTGTTCAGTATCGTTTTCTTCTTGAAGGTCTTGCGCTCCATGTTCACCTTCACGATTGTCTCGCCCTTCATCCACCAATGGAATGTCACCTTCAATAGGTAACACTTGTGGCTCCTCTGTAAGCGCCGCTTGTATAAGGAGTGGCGATGGCACCACTGCATGCACGGTGAGAATAAACCGTTCTTCGTCGAGATACCCATTGCTCGAAGACTCGCCATCAATCCAACCAGCATAGATGAGATCAACAACGCATGTGTCCCCATCACTCACATCAGGTGCGCCCTCCGGAAACGACACTGCAATCTGCCACGGACCGGTCGTCGTGGTCTCTCCGGTGTCCATACCGATAAGCGTACCGATATATGAAAAAGGTCCACTCACGGAATTAACTTGCAGTGCATTACAAAACGCACTATTTCCTCCAGTTTCCGCCGACGTCACTTTGTAGCGGAGTGAAAAACTTCCTGCGTCCAGCGTCACCGTTGGTGTTACAGTTTCCCCATCGGGATCTCCCGCGGTCACAAAAATTTCCGCGCCCGGTGTGTCCCCAACTAAGAAATTGAATATCCCCGCTTCCAGTCTATTCAGGAGTGAAAATTCTGAATCATTAAAATATGAAATGGTGGTGCTTGCGCGAGCAGCGGAAAATGCCGTGAGCATCAAGAGTACGACTGCAATAAACGATAGAAATATTTTTGAGTGTTCGCGCGCCGTCGACTCAATAATAGTCGATCGTACGACTTCCTGCGGGCGCACTGCAACAGGCGGAATGATATCTTCCACTGTTCGCAGTGACCGACTGATTGTTATATGTGATCGTTCCATGGTCGTATGCCATCTACGTATTTTCGATCCGAGTATTCGGAAAAATGAATCTGTTGCGGACGTGGCGAGGCGTATATTTCTCCGCCAACGACATTATGGGAAATCATTCGTATTTCTTCAACCGCGCGTATTTCGTCCTCCTCTCTTTCTGCGAGATCGATCATTTCACCTTCTTCGATCGCGAACGCGTCTTCCACTTTCCCTTTCCTTCTTCTCGAGATCGCGCGCACTTCTCGGATAATAGTGAGAAATGCTTCCAATATAATCAGTGCCGCGGGAATTCCGATGAGCAGACCAAACCCAATCGGTTGCCTCGCAAAATCGAGGATAAACCCCGCATACGGCACCGTGAATAATACTTTGCCAATTACCTTACTTGCATGTGTTTCTGCGGAATCCACCTCCTCATTAGCGTCTCCCTTTGTCGCATAAAACGTACTCCCCGCCGCATTTCGGACTGAAGAAATACGATGCGTAGTAGGAATTTCCGAGCGAGAGTCTGCACCAAATGTAATAACGTCTCCCACGCTGTACGACAACGATGGCTTAATAAGCACAATGGATCCGGTGTGAATCGCAGGCTCCATTGAGCCTGACTTTACAATTTTTATTTCAACACCTCCCGAAAACTCCATACGAGACGCCAAAAATATTCCCACAATTCCTACCAGCAGAAGAATGAAAAATCCGTAGATGATGTTGCCGAGTATCTTCATAATTATCTACGCGTACGAGTAGTTGTTACCGACGGCGCTGTAATTGTTGTGGTGGGCAAACTAATTGTAGAGCTTGTTCGTGTTCTCGTTCGATCATCTTCATCATCACGATCATCATCGCGATCATCCTCGTCGGGCCGTTCATCCCCCGTGTGATACGGATCGTCATAAATTGAGCATTCATTGTCGTTATGCGGTGGGCGTTCGCGCTTGCACTTGAATCGCGTGTTATCCGCCGATGGCAACACGCGCAGCGTTAGATCAATCTGCATCGAATCGGTCTGGGCTTCATTCCCAAGTGCGGTGCCGTCACATCCAATAACGGCCGTCGAAAGATTTACTTGTAAATCCCCCGCGCACCATGCGATGCCCACATACCTCGTGGTACTCGCCACAAGGGGAGATCCACTTCCCGCGTCAGCAATGACATAGCTCATATGTTTCAGCGTCGTTGAGGCACTTTGTGTGCTCGTGCCAAAGAGCGGTATTTCACCGATCTCAAACGTCGTGTCGCCGTCATCAAACCACCCAAAAAATTCCATTCCATCAGCAAGTTCGCCCGAAAGCACACCATCAACGTCCTCCAAACTTTCCGGCTCGTTGATGGTGTTTTCGAGGTCCTTCAAATTCATGAAGTCCAGACACAGCCATGCATCTTTATTCACATGCAAACTCATAATCGTACGCCCCGAGTCCCCCGGCTTAATGTCTGAAAAATTAAAAAACTTGTCCACGTGTGGAAGCAAGTCTTTTAATTCCCAAGACAAATTCGGCATTGGGAGGCCGTTGTAGAACGCCGAACTATCTACTTTGAGATCCAGTCCACAACACCCAGCAAATGTTATGCCAGGCACCACACCACGAACTGAATTAGCAACCATCACCACCGCACCGAGCACGGTGATGATTGCTATTCTCGCCCCCAGTTTCGCAATGGGACCCAACATGTACATTTGAAAGTTACGAGATTTGAGATGGTAATGCGCACGGAACCCCAAACTATATCGAGGTTCCCGTCAGACTCACTCCATCAATGCGGAAATCTTCACCGGCGGTGTCCGCAGTATTTCTGAATCGAAACAGAAACGTGGTGTTATCCAGTATGTCTGGAAGCGCAATGTTACTGTCCTGCCACAAAATTGTGGTCAGTGGATGCGTTGCAAGTGTGGCAAGTCCCGTGGGAGACGCGCACGTGCCTCCGGTCGCGTATTCGACAATGCCATTGTCACCCACCTCTGCGTCACTGTCTCCACGCCACGCATAGGAAAGGTTCAAAGAGTCATATCCGGTCGCGTCGATACTTTTACAGATATATCCTCCTCCCGCTGCCATAACTGCTTTGCGTCCACCGTCTCCAGAACTTGCAGATTCATCCCCTCCACCAGATGAATTACGTTTTTCCGCGCCCGTTCCGCCCTCTTCCCATCCGGGCGCTTCGTTGAACGTGGTGTCATCATTTCCTGCTCCAAATCCATCAGAAAATAATGCGGTCTCCTCTCCTCCGGTACCTCCACCGGTGGGATCTGCAACAATAATTGGTTCAGCACAATTAAGCGCTTTCA
>ERZ1292623.3660-Hain-H51-01um-R1-3660-length-12993-cov-5_pt1 | contig 12993 bp, 11 predicted proteins | sample MGYA00564398_ERZ1292623 | MGnify/ENA primary metagenome ERZ1292623 (study PRJEB36523, sample SAMEA6512633) | groundwater metagenome | collected 2019-01-07 | study: AquaDiva: Metagenomics assemblies of 32 groundwater samples | reverse complement strand
CGGCCGGTTTTGTCAAAAATACCCGAAAACCCGCCTTTTGCCGAGCGAATGAGCGCTTGGCCGGTCTGAATCGCCCGCAACCGAACGATGATTTTGTTGTATGCCGCTACCCGTTTGCTGTCAAAAATGTTGTCGTTGCTTAAATTGATGAGAGCGCGCGTGTCGGCTTGCGTGCCGGTTCGCGTGGCCGGATTTTCCAAAACAGAACCAAACGAAGGAATGTTTCGCGACACCAAAACCTCGGAGCATATCAACGGCGAGAAATTTCCGTATTTTGTTTTTAACATTTGATTGCCTCGGCCGCTCGTAAGCGGGTCAATGTGAATCGCCTCAAGGAATGAAAAACTTTTTTCAGTGAACGGCAGGAGATTTTGTTTGTTGTAAATTGAAACGATTTTTCCTTCTTCAAACACCACCGCGGAATTAAAGCGCATGTCGTCTTTTGAAGTGTGAAGGCCAATGATGAAAGAAGTTTTCGGGTGTTCTGCCGAAATTTTCAAAAGTCGGTCAAAATTTTCTTTCACGCTGACGCGGGTTTCGTAGTTTAGGGGTTGAAGAGTTTTTTCATCAATGCTCAAAGACGGAAAAGTATTTTCGGGGAAGATTATTAAATTCAGAGAACTCGGGATGTTTGACTTCGGGTCGTTTGAGAATTTAGGGTTGCCTGTCGGCGCTTCAGTCACGGCTTCGGCGATTAAATCAAAAATATGATTGATTCCGTCCTGACTCACCGCTCCCGATGTCTTTATGCTTGGGCTGATTATCGCGACATTAAGTTTTGTCCTATTTGTTTCCCCGAATTCTCCCCCTACGACATTATTGTTAAGGGCCAGTCCGACGAAAATTGCCAACATGACCGCGATTGAAGCAATAATTTTGCCGTCCATGAGTTTCTTGAGTTTCTGGCCAAAAGTTTCCCGCATCTTCCGGTCAAAAAAACTTTCAAGCAGAAGAAAAACGCAAAAATTAATCATGACCGCCAAGAAACTCAAAGTAAAAATTCCGCCGAAGACCGCCGAGCGGGCAAAAAATAAATTTTCACCGAGCGGTTGGCCGAAAATTCCCCACTCCAGTCCGAAGCCGATTTTTACCCTGATTACTTCCAAAAACAGCCAGACGATTGGCAAAATTATGATTGAGGCGTAAATATTTTTTCGTAGCCATGCGGAGTAAATAAAAAATGTAAAACCGAAAGTAAATAAACTGACAAACAGGGCGAAAAGCAAACCGACCGCGAAATAAACCAGACCCCTGTATTCCCAGAAAAAACCGCTTGAAACCGTCCACCACCATGTATTGAGAGTTGAAAGCGGGTAAAAGACGACGGCGGAATGAGCAAAACCGACGGACAGAGAGCCGAGAATACCCCATTTTATTCTGTTCGCGCCGAGGATTTTGATTGCCCAAAACAGCGGAACCAGGCCAAAAAGCACGAGAAACCAGAGGTCGGGCGACAAAGCCGAAAGAGCCAGCATCATGAAGGAAACCAAAAAAAGTCCGGCAGGAAACGACGCCTGAAACCGCACCGGAAACCATGTGGGGAACCGCGTTTGAAACCGAGGCGGATTTTGTTGAGAGCGTGTGTCCACGTTACAATAGGTTACAATAGACGAAGTAATTTTGTTGCTATTCATTATATATGCAATTCACGCGTAAAATTCTTGTCAGTTTTTTGTTGTTGTTTGCCGTGCTTGCCGGATTTAGTTTTCTGAAAGTTTTTTTGGCTCCGGAAGTTCGCGCTCAAAATTCCTCGGTCGGTGGTTCAATTCTGAATGTCGGTCTGGACGCCGGACAAATGAATCTTTTCGCCGGTTCCGATTCCGGCGAGTTGATACTGGCTTTTGCTTCAAGAAACTATGGCGCGGTCGGCACGAGCGTTACTCTTTCTGGCTCGGGATTTTCAACAAAATCAAACGCGATTTATTTTAAGGGAGCGAAAAAAGGAGCGAAAAAAAACGGGGATGTGACCATTGAAAATGTCGTCGCAAAAAATTCCGGCGAGCTGACTTTTGTTATTCCGAATACAATTCGGCCCGGGCGTTATGATATTTCGGTTTCAAATGCGGGCGGGGCAAGCGGCGCAAGTAGAAAAATAAAAGGACGCGCCGTCCAAAAAACCTCGGACACCGTGCCTTTTATGGTGACTGTGCCCGGGTCGTCCGCGCCGATAATAGAAAAAATTGAACCGGTCGTGGCGAAATTCGGCGGGCCGATAAAAATTACCGGCCGGAATTTTACGCCAACGGGCAATATAATCAGTTCCAGTTTGGGAATTGTTGGCGACCTAAAATCGGCAGACGGCCGGACCATAACTCTTACGATCCCCCTCCCTGAATTTTTTGAGAATGACCAACCGCGACTCCGGAAAATTTGGTTTGGCGAAAAAGATAATTTATATTGGCCGATTCACGCGCGTATTGCTAATGTTAACGGTATAAGCGAGAGCGCAGAATCAGCGAAATTCACAATCAATCTATGATTTTCAACCCAATCAAGTCAAAAAAAATAATAATTTTCTTTTTAATTCTTGCGGTCATTGTCGTTGTGGCATATTCAATTTTGAAATACACAAAAGGAATCGGCCTCTTGCCGTTTGGCGGCAAGGTTTTGACGTCTATTCCTTGCACTTGTAGCGGTAATTTTTTGTTGACAATTTCCCCGCCTGTCGGTGGGCAGTTCTCATATATTCCCGGGTCTCAAGCGTACTTAAATTACAATCTTCCATCTGTTGGCGTGTGGGCGCTCGGATTGTATACGCCTGGCACTGGCATATGTACAATTTTTGTCGGCAAAGGTTGTGTTCCTTTCGGCGTGCCGATAGGCACGATAACTCCGACAGTCGGCACGTCTTTGGTTTTTTAGTGTTCCCGGTTTTTCTCAGTCAATTTTATCGGCAATTTGTTTCCATTGCTCCAGCTGGAGATTTTCGGCGCGTATTTTTTCAGAAATGTCGCATTCCGCGAATAATTTTAAAATCTTTTCCCTTCTCAAGTTTTTTTCTACCGTCAATTTTCCTTTCGTGGCCTGAACTAAATTTGGAACCAGCATTTTTCTTTTGTGAGCAAAACCCGCGCGGACGATTTCAAAAAATTTTCCTTCGGAGATTTGGACGAAAATTTTTTTTGAAATATTTTCAATGACGATAATCGCTGAATCAACATTTGGCGCCGGGAAAAAACTTCCGCGTTTCACTACCGTAATTTTTTTTGGCTGGCCGTAGGCCTTCACACTTATTGACAGCAAGCTTTCTTTTTTGTCGCCCGCGATGATTCTTTCCACGACCTCCTTCTGAAGCAAAAGAACCATACTCGTCGGCTGAGCAACGGCGGAAAGAAATTTCCGCAAAAACTGGCCGGTAATGTAGTACGGGATATTGGCGACGATTTTATAATCCCCGTTGTAATGACCGTCCATTGAATTTTCGCTAAAGCTGTTCCGAACTTTTCCTAAACCTATGTCTTCAGGGCTGATTTTCATGATGTCGCCCTCAACGATTTTTAGTCGGCTGTTTCCGGCGTTGTTCCCGATTTCCGCCGAGAATTTCGCCGAAAGTTCCTCGCAAAGCTGGTGGTCTTTTTCCACCGCGACCACTCTTGCGCCCGAAGCGATAAGGGCTTTTGTAAGTGCGCCTCGGCCGGGACCGACTTCAAGCACGGTTTCACCGGGCAAAATTTTGGCGGTGGCAATGATTTTATGAATCGCCGCTTCCGAAGTCAGAAAATTTTGGCCGAGGGTTTTTTTCGGCGTCATTTTTTCAAGTCCTCCGCCGATACTCAATTCTGATTTCACGCCGTTTTTTGAATGTAATTTTCTCATATTTTTTCTTTTTCCCGTCGCGTCAGAATTCTATTGTTTTCTCCTCATTCTCAAAATCGCCATCGCCCTGAACATCTTTCGTCGCCAAGAATTCTCTTTCGGTGTGCTCGGCCGGAATGTCGTACAAAAATTCTGACGGAGAGTGAAATTCCTGCTCGCCGAAAATCGTCCGGCTTTGAGAGTAAGTAAGAAAAATCTTTTTGCGGGCGCGCGTCAAGGCGACATAAAAAAGCCGTCGCTCCTCCTCGGCCTCATGCTGGCTCAAACCGGCTTCCCTGCCTTTTTTGTGGGGAAACAGGTCCTGCTCAAGGCCGGTTATAAAAACATAATCAAATTCAAGGCCTTTGGCGGAGTGAACGGTCATAAGTTTGACAGTGGCCTGTTTCTTGCCGTTTTCGTCCGGCGTTTCTTCACCAGTGGCCAGAGCGGCGTCGCCGAGAAATGTTTCTATGCTTTCGTTCGGCGGCAACTCGTCATAACGCGACGCCAGAGTAACCAATTCCATCAAATTTTCCGCTCGCTCAACATCTTCGTCAGTACCGCGGGCGAGCTTCTCTCCGAAACCGGTTTCCTTCAAAACATATTTTATTGTTTCCGAGGCGGACGAGGTCTTGGCTTTATGGGCGATTTTATCCAAAAGGCCAAAAAATCCGCCGACTTTTTTTCCGATGGCCGGCGAAATTTTATCGTCTAAACCGAAGCGCAATTTTTCAATCGTCGCCTGGCCGATACCGCGAGGCGGAATGTTTATGACACGACCGATATCGGTCCATGAGTCGCGATTCAATGCGGCCCGAACAAAAGACAAAGCGTCTTTGATTTCTTTCCGCTCAAAAAACTTCACGCCGACCATTGAATACGGAATACCCAGGGACATAAACGCTTCTTCAAGCGTCCGCGATTGAAAATTAGCCCTGTAAAGCACGGCGATTTCGTCGGGACTGACTCCTTTTTCTATAAGCGTTAGTGCCTTACTTGCGACAAAAGAGGCCTCTTGAATTTCGCTCCAACTTTCAAAAACGCCGATTTTATCGCCGCTCGCTTTTTTGGTGAATAAATTTTTTTCAATTCGGACCTTGTTTTTCTTTATGATTTCATTGGCCGCGTCAAGAATGGTTTTTGTTGAACGATAATTTTCCTCAAGCAAAACGACTTTAGCGTTCGGGAAATCCTTTTCAAACCGCAGAATATTTCCGATGTCCGCTCCGCGCCATGAATAAATGTTCTGGTCGGCGTCGCCGACGACGCAAATGTTGAGGTGCGAATCCGAAAGCAATCGGGCAATCTGATACTGCACCGTGTTTGTATCCTGATATTCGTCTATGTGAATGTATCGCCAGAGATTTTGGTAATACTGGCGAATATCGGCGTTTTTTGTAAGCAATTGGGCCGTAACGAGAAGAAGGTCGTCAAGGTCAAGCGCCTTTTCCCGAGCGAGCATTTTTTCATACTCAAGCCAGACGCCGGAGACGATTCTTGGAAAATATTCCTTCCCGATATTCTCGGCGTATTGAGGTGCCGTAACACCTTTCCCCTTTTCGCCTGAGATGACATGCATGATTTTCGCCGGGTCGTATTGTTTCGGGTCGTGGTTTTTTATGACGAGAGCTTCTTTGACCAGTTTTTTCCCGTCGGCCTTGTCATAAATCGCAAAGAATCGCGGCAGGCCGAGCTCGCGGCAATTTTGTTTTATAATCTGGACCCCTAAAGCGTGGAAAGTGCTTATAAACGGTTTGTCGCCGGCCGTGTAAAGTTTTGCGAGTGCTTCATCCGCCAGGCAAAGTTTTTCAACCCGTTCGCGCATTTCTCTGGCCGCTTTGTTCGTAAAAGTGATGGCGATAATGCTTCTCGGATTCACTCCGCTTTTGATTAAATGAAAAATTCTGTGAGTTATCGTCTTTGTTTTGCCCGCGCCTGCGCCAGCGACGATTAAAACAGGCCCCTCGGTCTGAAGAACCGCTTCCCGCTGTTTTTCATTCAAATCATCAAGAAATTTTTCCATAAGTATTGAAACAATAGAAAACTATAGCACACAATTTATTCCGCCCGTCATTTTACGGCTTAATTGAGCCATTTTTTACTTGTTGTCGTCTCTTCTTTTGAAACTAAAGCGACGCTGTCCACACCACCTTGTATTGTTCATTGACCGACGGCCGAGCAGGCGTATAATGTGCGGATACGGAAATTTTACTGGCAGGAAACGGCTCAACAGAGCCATATTTTTTTAGGAAGGCAGAATTATCATTAGTCCTAGTCCTATTTTAAACCCCTCAACCAAATCTCGTGGCCATGCAGACAAAAAACGAGATTTAACCTCAAAAATCAAAATTTTACTCCTTGTCCTGTTTTTTACAGGATTGGTTTTGAGTTCCTCTGTTTTCCCCGCCCTTAACACTGCCCATGCCGGTGTTTTTTCATTTCTTGCGAGCGTTTTTGGCGACAAGACAGTTTCCGATAGTTCCAGCGACGGTAAATATAATTCCCAAAACATCGGGCTTCTTGAGGCCCCCCTTAGTTCAAAATTTGCTGTCGGCGGAGGTGATATCTCCATAGTTGACAACACGGCTCTTGAATTCCAGGCAGAATCCGGAGAAGAGCCCTATCAAAGCGACCAGATTAGTTCTTATATCGTCCGTGACGGCGACACTCTTTCTCAAATTGCCAAGATGTTTAATGTTTCCGTCAACACGATAGTATGGGCTAACGACATTGAACGCGGGATTATCACGCCCGGTCAAAATCTCATCATTCTTCCGGTTTCCGGAATAAAGCACATCGTTAAAAGCGGCGACACTCTCCAGAGCATTACCAGACAGTATAGTGGCGACCTGAAAGAAATTTTGCAGTTCAACGATATTTCGGCCGATGCCAAACTGGCTGTTGGCGACGAAATTATTATTCCTAACGGCGACTCTTCTCCGACACGAGCGGTTGGCGGCTCCATTGCCAATTCAAAATTGGTCACTGACGGATACTATATGCGCCCGATTATCGGCGGCAGGAAGACCCAAGGCATTCACGGTTATAACGGCGTGGACTTGGCGGCGCCGATAGGAACCAGAGTTGTTGCTTCTGCCGCGGGCAAAATAATTGTCAGCAAAAACTTTGGTTACAACGGCGGTTACGGAAAGTACATCGTAATTTCCCATCCGAACGGCACGCAAACTCTCTATTCTCATCTAAACGAAACAGCGGTTGCCGTTGGGACATCGGTTGCTCAAGGTCAACTTATCGGCTATCTCGGCAATACAGGTCGCTCAACCGGCCCCCATGTCCACTTTGAAATTCGTGGCGCGAAGAATTCGTTTTAATTCTCTTCTGACTCAAAAGAAAAATCTAAGTCCCCGTTCTCCTATACTGCAACGCTTCCAGAACGTGGGTGTCTTTGATTCCCGTTGAATCCTCAAGGTCAGCGATAGTCCGAGCCACCCGCCAAACTCGGTGATATGAGCGCATGGAAAGATTGAATGACTCGGCGCCGTCAATGAGAACTTGCGCCGCTTTGGGCGAGATTGCGCTTGCGAGCGAAAGGTCATTTCCGCTCATGTCGCTGTTTAGCATCTGCTTGCGGTCATGCGTGATAAACCGCTCCGACTGTTTTTCACGGGCTTGAGAAATTCTTTTTGTCGCCAGTTCGGTCTCGCTGAATTGATGTTGAATTGTCTGCTCTCCAACGACCGGTTTTTTTCCGGTTTTTTCTTCCAATTTTTGCAGAGGCGTTCCTTGAAAATCCGAGTACTCAATGTCGCCAACTTCAATTGAAAGGTCAATTCTGTCAAGAATCGGCCCGGAAATTTTCTTTCTGTATCGGGCGATATCGGCGACGGCGCAGGTGCATACTTTTTTTCTGCTTGTTTTGAAACCGCACGGGCAAGGATTCATCGCCGCGACAAGGATAAAGTGGGCCGGAAAATAAACGCTACCTTTGGCGCGAGTGATATTGATGACGCGTTCCTCAAGCGGTTGGCGGAGGGTCTCTATCACTCGCCTGTCAAACTCCGGAAACTCGTCCAAAAAAAGGACGCCGCGATGAGCGAGAGTAACTTCGCCCGGACGTGGAACGGCACCGCCGCCGATTAGCGATGCGTAAGAAGACATGTGATGAGGCGCACGAAACGGCGGTTGCGAGACCAAATCAAAAGCCAACCCCGCAATGGAATGAATGGATGTTACTTCAAGCGCCTGTTCAGGCGAGAGTTTCGGTAAAAGCGAGCGCAGGGCGTTCGCCAGCATTGTCTTGCCTGTTCCCGGTGGGCCGGTCATAAGAATGTTGTGGCCACCGCCGGCGGCAATCTCAAGGCCTCTTTTTGCAAGCGGCTGGCCGATGATTTCTTCCAGACGGACATTTTTTGAGAACTCTGTATTTTCTGGGACTTCTCGGTTTTCTTGATTTCCGTCGTGGCTATCGTGTCGGATTCCCCCTTTTTTGTTTCTCGCTAACTCTGTTGTTTTTCTTCTACGCTCGTCTAAAAGGTCAATGACATCTTTGAGAGTTGAAACGCCGTGGACGCTAATTCCGTCAACAATTCTCGCTTCACCGATATTTCCGGTCGGGATGTAAATTTCCTTAAAGCCCGCTCGCTTGGCCTCAATGACAACAGAAAGAACCCCGCGCACTTTTCGCAAAGTTCCGTCCAGAGAAAGTTCGCCGACGAATATTCGGCCGCTTGGGTCAAAACTAATATCGCCGCTGGCGAGCAAATAGCCGAGAGCCATCGCCAAGTCAAAATGCGTTCCTTCTTTTTTGATGTGAGCCGGGGCCAGAGAAATTACCACTCTGTGATTTTTTTGCTTCGGTGAAACAAACCCGGAATTTTTTATCGCCGCCGATATTCTGTCCTTGGCCTCTTCTACCGCCTTATCTGGAAGACCCACAATGGAGAACGAATGCAGGCCTCTTGAAAGGTCAACTTCCACATCTATTATTTGACCTTTCAGGTAATATGATTGACCGCTGTGCGATTTGGCAAAGCCCATAGTGTGAAACAATTTAACAATTTCGTCAAAATTTTTTGACGGAAAAAGAGCGAGCGGCGTAACTCCCTCTTCGTCATTCCCCATGGTTTCACACCGAGGTTAAAGTTTTTCTTAAGAAGTTCTAAAGTTCTTCTTCACGCGATCTTCTTCATGTGTGCTTCACAGGTCGCGGCCGCTGGATTGGCTTCAAGCCGTTCGGGTTCAATCGGTTGCCCGCAAACATCACAAACGCCGTATCCTTTCCCCGAATTTATTTTTGCCAAGGCGTTTTTCACCTCGTTATATCTGATTTCAAGCGGTTCAAGAATTGCGGAATTTTCTTCATATCCTTCAAACTTGTCGCCAAGCTCATTGATGTCGGACTTTAAAATATCTTGGTTAGCCGGTGTTGACTCCCAGTCCGCCGGATTCTCCGGATTTATTCGGCCGATTGACTTAAGGTCGTCTTCAAGAGTCCTTTTTTCCTCCTCCAGTTTATTTTTGAAATTTTTGATTTGGTCTTTGTTCATGCGTCTATTATATCAAGCGGGAACGCAGACGCAAAATTTCCACTATCTCACAACCCGCGAAGAAAAAAACCGATTGAGAAGTTCTTGGAACGTCCGTTCGTTTGTCGTAATGACTAAATTTTTCAGGTCAAGAAAAGAGTATAGCAAAACGATGTTGCCCAGATTATCTTTAAGAACCCGAGTGTCCTTACTGCGAATTATCAAGTCCTCAAAACCACTGCCGTCCGTTGTCTTGCCGGCGATTTTTGTTTCCGGCTTAAGAAAAATCTGTCCCAAATTTTCCGTGGCCGTATTTTCCCACCGGAGCATGCCGTCAAAAGCGTTATCAAAAGAATCTATGCTTACAAAAATAAAAGGCGCGCTTGCACCATTGACACTTTGAAATCCAAAAACCCACTGGTCGCCGAATGCTCTGCCAAGCGTCGGCGGGGCGCCTATCGCAAACAATTCAAAAAATCTTTGAGCCGAGATTGCCTGTTTATTTTCCGCTGGACCCTCCGTAAGTTCTATTTGGATAAGGTCAGTTTCTTTGCCTGGATTTTCCATTGCTTCCAGGATTTTGTCCGGAGCGCCGTTGACGCTCAATCCAGCAATATCAATAGTCCGTTTTTCGTTTGTAGTGATAAGCGACGGTATGACAGGCACGACTGCCGGCGGTCGGTTTGAAGCAAAATAATAAATTAAAACGGCAACGCTCACTCCGGCGACGACCAAAACCAAACTAATCAAAAGCGTCAGACCTTTTCGGGCAATCTTTTCCGTTTTTTCAGTTGTCGTTTCGCTCTCCTGCTGTCTTTTTTGTTTGGCCAGATTGATGCTCGTCACCGATTCGTTGTTGAAGCGAATCGCCTCCGCAATGTCGCGCTCGTAGGTTTGAAGCGGTTTGATGACCGCGTCGTTTTTTTCAATCTCCGTCGAACCGGTTACCGCCTGACCGGTTTCCACCGGACTGTCCGCCGATGTTGAACCGCTTTCAACCGAATTGCCTTCAAGGCGTTTTTTTTCCTTCGCCAATGCTGAAGTGATCTCCTCTATTTCTTTGTCTTTGAACTCAAGTTCGTTGTCTTCGTTCATGGGTCTTGCCTCGACCTCCCGCTTTATTCTTCCTTCGCATCTGTTTTCTCTGCCCGGTTTTCCCCTCTGCGTCGCGAACCACTTCCTGCGCCGGCGTTACCGCCATTCCCAATCATTAAATATCTCCTCGGGTTCAAATCAAGGTCAAGAAAATCGTCCACAATTTCAATCAAACGAGCCGACGATGATTTGCCGAAAGAAACCACTTCCACCTGACAACCCTCATTTACTTTTAAGTATTCAACAAGCGGGACGAAATCGCCGTCGCCGGTAACGAGAATAACCGTGTCAAGTTTCGGCGCCAGCTTAATGGCGTCCACCGCCAGACCGACATCCCAATCGGCTTTTTTGGCGCCGCTTGAGAAAATCTGGAGATTTTTGGTTTTGGTCTCAATCCCGACCTTGCTCAAGGCGTCAAAGAACCCCTTTTCTTCCCCCGATTCTGTGGTGATAACATAGGCCACCGCTCGGATAAGGGAGCGACCGGCAAGAGCGTCTTTTACAATCTGGCCGAAATTGACTTTTGATTTATATAAATTTTTCCCGCTGTGATAAAGGTTTTGAGTGTCAATAAAAATTCCAACCCGCTGACTTTTGTGTTTTATGACTGACATTTGGTTTTTTGACCAATTCGGCCCAGTTATTTATAAATTTTTGCGGGCAGTCTGCCCATTTTATTAAAAGTTTTCCGCTTCTTAAGCCCGCTTTTTGAGATTCAGTTTTTCCATAACGATATTAAAACGCTCCGGACTTTTTTTCTGAAGAAAATTCATGCGACGCTGGCGGTCGGCAACCATACCCAAAAGGCCTCGGCGAGAATGAATGTCTTTCTTGTTTTTGGTAAGATGGGAGGCCAATTCCTCAATTCTTTTTGTCAGCAAGGCAATCTGAACTTCCGGCGAGCCGGTGTCCTTGTCGTGCACCTTATATTCGCTGATTGTTTTGGTTTTTTTTGTCTTTGTTAACATTGCAGAGCAAGGATAGCACGGATACGCTGATTTCGCAACATTTTTGAAGGACGGGTCATGGTCGCCAAAAGAAATGAACAACCGTTTTAACGGTTTTGGCAGAAAAAACCCCAGCCGTTTCCGGTCGGGGTTGAGTGAGCAAAGAACAGGAACGAGGATTTAGTGGCGACCGTCGGTGGTGTTTTTGGTGCGCACGTAGAATCCGAAGTTGAGCGCGATTTTTTGGCCACGACGAGCGGCTTGTGCTTGAAAATGTTTTACCCTAATGACATCTCTAACGCAACCAACTTGCATGGCGAGTGCGCATGCTATTCCGTACTCGTTGTCTTTGGACGCCTGCTCTATTGCTTCGTGGATAATCCGGTTGAGCGCGCTGGTTACAGAATCCTTGTCAATATTGTCTGATGAATCGCGATGGCAGAGACCGAAGTAACTGCCGAATTGTGCGAACATCTGGAACGCACGGGCGACATTGCCCCGTGACAGGCAAATGACAAACATCCTCTCTACCGCCTCGCTTACTAGTGGGCTGTGGCGCCATTTGGGACAGCAGAGAGAACAAATTCTCTCTACCATGGTCAGGAAACTTGCGTCAACGAAAATGAGCCCTATTGAATCCGGCTGAATCGCATCGTATACGCCCTTTTCAATAAGAGTCCTCAAATCGCGCATGACGCATTGCCGGTTGACTCCTTCAGTGACATCTCTACCAACGCACCCGTCGCCGATCTTGAGGTCGCGCCACCACACAAAGATGTCATGGGTCCCAAATCCCCGCGCGAATCTCAACCCCAACATTTTTTTCCAAGCCAGAGCGATTTCTTCTTGGCTACAGCCATACGCGCGCAGTTCCGCTATCACTGCCTGAAGAGAAGCGGTGTCCGGCGGTCTGTTGGGCAGGATTGCTTTGATAAGGTCGGTTGGCGATTTTTCTCGTCCGCCTTGGCAAGTAACCATAGCGAGAAGAATTCTTTTGCGGAGGTTGCTGTTCCTCCATAGGTGTTTGTGGGCGGCCATAAGCGCGCATTTCCACATATTTCTCGCCGGCGGTTCTATTTCCGGGCTGCTTCCCCATTGAGCAAGCATCCCGTTTACCACTCTTTCAACGAGGTCCCCGACTCCGATTCCCGTGATGCCCAAATTCTGCGCCTCATCCAGAAGGCTGATCGTCTCAAATGTGTCGTCTGGCAAACACCGGTCAAGACCAATCCGAAGTTGCGAGCATTCCCCGTGACTAATGTTGATTGGTCCTGTTAAAAAAACATCACGAACACCCGGAGGATATCTTCTGTCAAGCTCGTTTGGCCTGGACACATCGGTTTTTTCTCTTTCCGCTTCGACTTCCGCTCCGGCACTACCCATCGTTCTGACACCGCTTATCTCCATGGCTTCTCCCTTGTAAAAACTTGTGTGCGGTTCTTTTGCGATTATGGCATAACAAGTGTTTTCTTGCCAAACGCCCGGTTTCGTGATTCTTCACGGGCAAATTTTTATTGTGCGACACTTGTACTATAATTAACGCAAGTTGGGCAAATTAAAAAACAGACAACCAACAAATCAAGCGAAAACAAGCTTTGTTCAGATGAAATTCACCCAGCCAAAATTCAGAATTCGTTTTTTCGACAAAATTCGGAGCGTCGCAAAGCGAC
>ERZ1292623.1236-Hain-H51-01um-R1-1236-length-25050-cov-5_pt1 | contig 12993 bp, 18 predicted proteins | sample MGYA00564398_ERZ1292623 | MGnify/ENA primary metagenome ERZ1292623 (study PRJEB36523, sample SAMEA6512633) | groundwater metagenome | collected 2019-01-07 | study: AquaDiva: Metagenomics assemblies of 32 groundwater samples | reverse complement strand
TAAGTGCCTTTTTCTTTTCACCGGCAAGGATTGGGAGACATTGGCTCAAAAATTGATTTCTTTGCGTTTGGCTCAAGCGAATTCAAGAGCTTTTTCCAGATTAATGCTGGCCGGCGCGACCGACGTTGAAATAGACAAGCAGGGAAGAATTTTAATACCGGATTATTTAAGAGAATACGCCGGCTTAAAAAAAGAAATTATTGTCGCCGGCTTATATAACAGAATAGAAATTTGGGACGAAAGCGATTGGAAGCAGTATAAGGCGAAAACAGAAGGAGAATCCGATGAAATAGCGGAAAAATTATCGGAGTTGGGAATATGAAATGAAGCATATACCGGTTCTTTTAAATGAATCAATAGGATTATTAGACCCGAAGCCTGGAGAATTTTTCATAGACGGAACGATTGACGGAGGAGGCCACGCAACCGAAATTTTTAAAAAGATTTTACCCGAAGGAAAATTATTAGGAATAGACCTTGATAAAAACTTTTTAGAAACAACGCGATTAAAAATTTCGACTGAATTGAAAATTAAGAATGGAGAATTAAGAAATAATTTAATTTTAATAAATGGCAATTACGCCAATTTACCGAAAATTTTAAAGAAGAACGAATTGCCGAAAGCCGACGGGTTGTTGCTTGATTTGGGGATGTCTTCCGAACAATTAGATTCGCCGGTTGGCGAATCGGGCAGGGGATTCAGTTTTTTAAGAGACGAACCGCTTATTATGCGCTACGCGCATAAAATTCAGAATTCCCCGAAGGAGAATAAATTTTCTACGGAGCAGGCAGAATTTAGAATTAAGAATTATTTAACGGCGGCTGAAGTAATTAACAGCTTCAGTGAAAAAGAGTTAGGGGACATTATTTGGAAATTCGGCGAAGAAAGATTTTCGAGAAAAATAGCAAAATCGATTGTTGAGGAAAGAAAAAAAGAAAGGATTTTAACCGTGTTTCAGTTGGTTGAAGCGATAAAAAAATCAGTTCCTAAGGGTTATCAGAACAGAAAAATTCATCCGGCGACAAAAACTTTCCAGGCCCTAAGGATATACGTAAACAACGAACTGGAAAATCTGGAAAATTTATTGAAGAATCTGGAAAAAATATTAAAAGACAACGGGCGGGCGACAATAATTTCATTTCATTCATTGGAAGACGGATTGGTTAAGAATTATTTCAGAAACATGGTTAAAAACAAAAAAGCGCGATATCTAAACAAGAAACCGATAGTTCCGGCGCGCGAAGAAATAATTTTAAATCCAAGAAGCAGGTCGGCGAAATTAAGAGCAATAATCATTAAATATGACAATAGTTCAGCCAAATAAAAATAATCATAAAATAAATCTGCTTATTTCGATTTTAATGGCGGTTATCGTAATGTCGGCGGTATGGGGAGTTTTTCTTTATAATCGTCTTGTTGATTTCCGCCATGAAATAAGCAATATGGAGAGGGGCGTTAAATTAGCGGAAGCAAGTAACGCGGAGCTTAAAAATAATTTATACAAATTAATCGATGCCCAGAATCTTGAAGCTATGGTTGACAAGGATTCTTTGATTTTGGATAAAAATCCGAAATACGTTTCCAAAAATTTCCTTGCCAATAATCAATAAACCCATATGAGGTGGAGAACGAATTTTCTAATAGTCTGTTTTTTTATTTTTTACTCCCTTCTTTTTTCTAAAATTTATAACATTCAGCTTAATAAAAGCGATTATTATTTAAATCGGGCCGAGTCTCAACAAAAAGCCATAGGTAGCCTTGAGCCGACAAGGGGAAATATTTATTTCAGCGATAAAAACGGCAATTCCTCTCTGGCGGCTTTTAATAAAGACTACGGAGTTATTTATGCCGTTCCCCAAGAAACTTTTGAAAACTATAAAGATATAGCCGGAAAACTTGAACCGATAATAAATCTTTCGATTGAAGAAATAGAAAACAAACTTAATAAAAAGAAAGACCTTTATGAATTATTGGTTGAAAAGGCGACAAGTGAACAGATGGAAAAAATAAAGAGTTTGGGCATTACGGGAATTTATACGGACATCAGGCCGTTTCGTTCTTATCCGTTTTCCGCCTTGGCCGCCCACCTTATCGGTTTTACGTCTTCGGCTCAAGAATCAGAAATTTTAAAATACGGAAATTCTTACATCGGCCGTTACGGTCTTGAAGCGAAATTAGATAAATCTTTAAGGGGTAAAAATGGATACGTGGAAAAAGGAAATTTTGTCAGTTCGGAAGCGGGAGAAAATATTTTTTTGACCCTTGATATAAATATTCAAACTCAAGCGGAAGAAATATTAAAAAAATTAATTGAGGAACATAAAGCGACGGGAGGAACAATATTGGTCGAAGAGCCTAAAACGGGGAAAATACTTGCTATGGCAAGCAATCCTAATTTTGACCCGAATAATTATTCAAAATACGACATTAAAAATTTTTTAAATCCGGCGGTTCAAGCCGTTTACGAACCCGGCTCCGTTTTTAAAGTAATTACTATGGCGGCGGGGATTGATTCCGGAAAAATTACTCCGGATACGACCTATGTTGATTCCGGCTCCGTCGTCTTAAACGAAAGGACGATTAAAAACTGGGATTTAAGAACCTACGGAAAACAAACAATGACAAATGTTTTAGAAAATTCCATAAACACCGGCGCGGTTTTTGCCCAAAGAAAAACGGGACCGGACATATTTTATAATTATCTGGTTAAATTCGGGTTTAATGATTTAAACGGGATATCTTTACCCGGAGAAGTGAAGGGAAACTTAAATAATCTTAGGGGGAACAAAGAGATTGATTTTGCGACGGCTTCTTTCGGTCAAGGAGTCGCCGTTACTCCGATTCAGCTTATGTCCGCGATTTCCGCCATAGCTAACAATGGAGTATTAATGAAACCGCTTATTTTAAAAGAAGAGGCTCCGCAAGTTATAAGAAGAGTTGTGTCTTCGGAAACCGCCAAAGCAGTGGCAAATATGATGATTTTAGCTGTCAATAAAAACAAACTGGCCGTTGTTGAAAATTACTCGGTTGCCGGAAAAACCGGAACCGCTTTTATTCCCGATTTCGGAAAAGGAAAATACACCGATGACGTAATAAATACTTATGTCGGTTTTATTAAGTCTGACTTCGCCATTCTTATAAAACTTGATAGGGCTTACGGTTCTCCGCTGGCCGGCCAAACCGTCGTGCCCGCCTTCAGAAATCTTGCCCAATTTATTTTAAATTACTACAATATAGCGCCGGATAAATTATGAAAAATTTTTTATTGGAGATTTTAAAAAGAACATTGGGATTTTTGGCAAAACTGACTCTTTGGCGATTCAAGCCGAAAGTCATCGCCATTACCGGCAGTGTCGGCAAGACTTCGGCCAAAGAAGCGATTTACGCGGTTTTAAAAAATTACAGAAAAACAAGAAAATCCGTTATGAATTTAAATAACGAACTCGGTCTGCCGATTTCCATAATAGGAGACTGGCCGGAAAGCGATTTAAAACTTGTAAGCAAAGATTTTCCGGCCGGAAGAAAAAAAGGAAAAAAATTTTTGTTTTGGCTTAGGGTAATTACGGCGGGATTTCTAAATATTATTATCGGAAGGAAAAAATCGTATCCGGAAATAATTATTTTGGAATACGGAGCTGATAGACCGGGGGACATAAAAAAATTAACAGATATCGCCAAGCCTAATGTCGGAGTGATTACTTTGGTCGGTGAAATACCGGTTCACGTGGAATTTTTCAGCGGGCCGGAAGCCGTGGCCAGAGAAAAGGCGAAACTTATAGAAGTTTTGTTTTCAAACGATTTCGCGGTTTTGAATTTTGATAACCCGATAGTTATGAATATGAAAGAAAAAACCAGAGCTAAAATCGTAACATTCGGTTTTAACGAGGGCGCCGACTTAAGAATAAGCAATTTGGAAAATTATTTTGACAACGGTTTACCGTCCGGAATTTCTTTCAAAATGGAATATGGCGGAAGCATTGTGCCGGTAAATATAAAAAATTCTTTCGGAAAATCTTCCGCTTACGCTTCGGCGGCGGCCGCTTGCGCCGGCTTAATTTTTGATTTAAATTTAGTGGAGATTTCAGAAGCTTTATCTCTTAATTATAAATCTTCGAAAGGAAGAATGAAGTTTTTAAAATTGAAAAATGGAGCGACTCTTATTGACGACAGTTATAACGCCTCGCCCGATTCAATGAAAGAATTAATAGAAACGGTTTCCGGCATTCCGGCAAAAAGAAAAATAGCCATTTTGGGAGATATGTTGGAATTGGGCGATTATTCGGAGGAGTCCCATAAAGAAGTCGGCAGATTGTCGGCGAATGTTTTTAATGTTCTGATTTGTATAGGGGAAAAATCGGTGATAGTCGCTTCATCGGCGAAAAGGACGGGATTTTCTTCCGATGCTCTTTATGTTTTTGAAAATGCCGATAAGGCAATTGGAATGATTAAGAGTATTATAGAAAAAGGAGACTTAATCGCGGTAAAAGGTTCTAGAGCGATCGGTTTGGATAAAACAGTAGAAGAGATAATAAAAGGATAATTTTAAAGCCGCTTTCGTCTAGTGGTTAGGACACGAGCTTCTCAAGTTCGGAACACGAGTTCGATTCTCGTAAGCGGTACCGTAAAGATACCAAACAGGTTTTTATAAAATGAACAATTGGTTAGAGAAAAAATCAACGGTTATGACCAACTGGATAGGCACGCCCGGCTCTCTTGTTGTTCATACATTATTATTTGTGGCAGCGTTCTCTCTCCAATTATTGGACGTACCTTTTGACGCTATACTTTTAATTCTTACGACAATTGTTTCTCTCGAGGCTATATATCTCGCCATATTCATCCAGATGACGGTTAACCGACAAGCCAAACAAATTGAAGAAGTCGGCGAAGATATTGAAGACATCCAGGAAGAAGTTAAGGATTTGGGCGAAGACGTGGAAGATATTTCAGAAGACGTTGAAGACATATCCGAAGACATCGACAAGATTCAGGAAGAAGACAAGGATGTTATGGGAGACGAAAATGTCCAGAAAACATTAACTACAATAGAAGGCAGTCTCCAGAAAATAGCCGAAGAAATGGAAGTTATAAAATCTAGATTCAATAACCATGGCGATAACTTATTTAAATAATGAATAAAATAGGCTTTTTGTTTTATGGAAAAATTCTAAAATTTATATTATTATCCGGATATCCCATGATTAATTACAACATTATAAAAAATAAAAATCTTCTGACGGTTTTTTCTTTGAGTTTTTTTATTGTTGTTTTGTCGGGAGTGTTATTGACCCTGAAATTAAGCGGTTTGGAATCGCCGATTATAATTCACTTTGATTATTACAAAAATATAGATTTTTTAGGCGATAAAATAGACGCTTTCGGCATAATTATTTCCGCTTTTGCCATAATATTAATCAATCTGTTATTGGCGGAATTTTTATATTACCGCGACAGATTTTTGTCTTATCTTTTCGGATTTTTCAGCCTGGGATTTTCCATCTTGATTTTAATAGCGGTGTCGGTTATTATCAATATCAATTGATATGGTTAAAAAAATTAAAAATATTTCAAGCGAAACCCGTCAATTCGGAGTTGTTTTAGAAAACATCGATTCTAAGCTTGATTTGGTCGTTGAAGGAGTGGAGACTATAAATAAAAAAGTTGATAGGCATTACGAAGAATTTCAAGGATTTCGCAAAGAGGCTGATTATAAATTTGAAGCAGTTTTAGATGGACTACACTTAATTCGCAATGAATTAAAAGAGAAAGTTGGGCGAGACGAATTTTTGTCTTTAGAAAAACGGGTAATAAGATTGGAAAAATCCGCTCATAATTAAAAATATGGAATTCGCGATAATTCAAACCGGCGGCAAGCAATACAAGGTTTCCGTCGGCGACAAAATAAAAATAGAAAAAATAAACGTCAAAGAAGGCGCTCGTTTTATTTTTGACAAAGTTCTTTTGGTTTCCAAAGATGACAGCGCGGAAATAGGAGCGCCCTATGTGAAGGACGCCGGTGTTGAGGGAGAAATTTTAAAACAAGCCAGAGATAAAAAGAAAATAGTTTTTAGATATCATTCGAAAACCCGATATAGAAAAAAGAAAGGACACAGACAGCATTATACGGAAGTAAAAATTACTAAAATTAGCCACTAGCCACTAATTATTAGATTCTCCTTTCCAGCGCTTGCCCCAAAGTTTCTTCATCAGCGAATTCTATTTCTCCTCCGGTGGGAATTCCTCTGCCAAGACGGCTTATTTTTTTAGCGGAACTTTCCATTTCTCTGGTGATTACCGAGGAATTTAAGTCGCCATAGGTTGTCGGATTTATGGCGATAATTATTTCTTCAAGCCCGTCGGAAAATTCTTTTTTTGCCCAGCTTTTTAAGTGATTGAGCCTTAATTTCTGAAAACTTTCCAGAACTCCGGTTTTTTTTATTTCTCCCAAGACAAGATATCTTCCCTTGAATTTTTTAGTTCTTTCTATTGATATTAAGTCGGTTTCTTTTTCCACTATCATAATCGTATTTTTCTGGCGATTTTGGTCTTTACAGATATTGCAAAGATTTTCTTTATTGGAGTGGATAAAAAAACAAACAGAGCAGATTTTTAAAAATTTCAGGTCGGAAACGGCTTTAACGGTCTCTTCTATTTTGGATTTCCCGCCGTTTATAAGCCTAAAAGCCAGTCTTATTGCCTGACGGGTGCCGATAGACGGCAAAGAAGAGAAAACCTCCACAAATTTTTTGATTGAGTCCGGCAACATTGTTGGAATTATAGCAGAACTTTGTTAAAATGAAAAAGTGTTCCCCGTAGAAAATTATTATGAAATTTTTGATCGCGGCCGTATTGTTGATAATTTTAATCGCTTTTTCTTTTCAGGCCTACATTCTTGTAGCGGAAAGAAACGTGCTTAAAGAAAAAGTGGGGGATTTGAATTTCAAGATTGAGAACCTAAATAAAGAAAACGAAAATTTAAAATCAGATATAGAATATTTTTCCCGTCCGGAAAATCTTGAAAAAGAATTAAGGGCAAGATTTAATTACAGGAAACAGGACGAAAAAATGATGATAATCGTTCCATAAATTATGAGAGCAATTATAATAATGGGGCCTCCCGGAGCGGGCAAAGGAACCCAAGCAAATCTTATTTCAAAAAAACTTAATTACTTTCATTTAGACACAGGCGCTTATTTTGAAGAGCTTCTTTACGACCCTTCTTTTAAAAATAACAAAGAGATTCAAAAAGAAAGAAAAATTTTTGAGTTCGGCGGCCTGCTTACGCCGTCGTGGGTTTTAAAAACCGTCAAAGAAAAAATAAAAAACATTGCCAAGGCGAAAATAGGAATTATTTTAAGCGGGTCGCTAAGAACAATTTATGAAACTTTCGGAGATAAATTAAATAAAGGATTATTGGAGGAAATAGACGATAATTACGGCAGAAAAAATATTTTCATATTTGAATTGCGCGTTTTTCCGAAAGATTCCATAAAAAGAAACAGCAATAGAGTTATTTGCTCAAGTTGCGGATTGCCGCTCATGAAAACAAAAAAGTTCAGATTCAAAATAGGGGACGAGTGCCCGTTTTGCGGGGGAAGATTAAAGGGAAGAACTCTTGATAACGTTAAAACAATTAAAAACAGATTAAAAGAATATAGTTTAAGAACCGAGCCGATAATCGCCGCGATGAAGAAAAAAAACTATAAAGTTGTTAAAATAGACGGCAGACCAAAACCATTTACGGTTAACAAAAAGATTCTTTCTTATATTTTATGATTCGCATATATTCCGCTTCAGAGATTGAAAAAATAAGAGCTTCCGGAAAAATTCTTTCTAAAATATTAAAATCTTTGAAAAAAGAAATAAAAATCGGCGTGGAACTCAATTATCTGGACGAGCTGGCTTATAAAATGACAAAAGGAAATGGAGCCGAGCCGGCTTTTTTAGGCTATCGGCCCGGCGGCGCGAAATACGCTTACGGCGCCAGTATTTGCGCTTCGGTTAATAACGTAATAGTTCACGGATTGCCGTCCAGCTACAGAATCAAATCAGGAGACGTTTTAAAAATAGATTTTGGAGTAAAATATAAAGGTTTTTATTCCGACTCGGCGTTTACGATTATTGTCGGAAAAAGCAATAAGGAATCAAAAAATCTTGTTCTAGCCACAAAAAAATCTTTGGAAGAAGGGATAAAACAAGCAAAACCCGGAAATCGTTTGGGGGACATAGGCTGGGCGATAGAAAGAATCGCCAAAAAATACGGATTAAAAGTTGTTAAAGGATTGACCGGGCATGGCGTAGGACTTAATCTTCATGAAGAACCGAATGTTTATAATTTCGGAGAAAAAGGAAGGGGGCCTAAATTAAAGCCCGGAATGGTTTTGGCGATAGAGCCGATGTTCGCGATAGGCACCGAAGAAATAATACAAAAGCCCGATGAAAGCTGGGCAACAATTGACGGCAGTTTATCCGCTCATTTTGAGCATACGGTAGTAATAACGGAAAAAGGAAATATGGTTGTTACTAAATAAATAATTCATGTATTGACTGCGCCGTAATTAATCATTAAAATTGCTCAATACTAAATTAAATGAAACCATATCTTTCCGTAATAATACCGGCTTATAACGAGGCTAAAAGACTGCCCATTACGCTGATAGACATAGATAGTAATCTTTCTAAAAGCGATTATTCTTATGAAATAATAGTCGTTAATGACGGTTCAAAAGACGCGACTTCAGAGGTGGCGGAAAGATTTTCTCATTTAATAAAAAATTTAAGAGTCATTAATAATAAAGAGAATCACGGCAAAGGATGGGTTGTCGGGCAGGGGATGCTTGAAGCGCGCGGGGAGATAAGACTTTTTACCGATGCCGATAATTCAACCTCAATAGACCAGTTCAGCAAAATGGTTCCTTACTTCAAAGAAGGCTATGAAGTTGTTATCGCCTCAAGAGACATAAAGGGGGCGAAACTTGTTCCGCCTCAACCGTGGTATAAAGTATTAGTCGGCAATATGGGAAATTTAATAATCCAAATTTTTTTATTGCCCGGAATATGGGACACGCAATGCGGTTTTAAGGCTTTTACCGAAGAGTCGGCCAAAAATATTTTTTCGAAATTGAAAATAAATAAATGGGGATTTGACGTGGAAGCTTTGGCATTGGCAAAAAAAATAGGATATAAGATAAAAGAAATTCCGGTTACTTGGGTCAATGACCCATTTTCTCACGTAAAAGCCCTGGCTTATTTACAGGTTTTACTCGAAGTGATTAAAATTAAGTGGTGGTTGATAACCGACAAGTATAAATTGACCGCTAATCGCTAGCGGTTAGCAACCATAATCAAAATGAAACACTATCTTACAAAAGAAAAATTAAAAGAATTAAAAGACGAACTTGAAAGGTTTAAAAAAGTGGTTCGTATTGAAATCGCCGAGCGTCTTAGGCGCGCTAAAGAATACGGAGATTTATCGGAAAATTCAGAATACATTGAAGCCAAAGAGGCGAAAGCGAAGCTTGAGTCGCAAATTTTTGAACTTGAAGAAATAATAAGAAATTCGGTAATAATAAAAAAAGCTCTCGGTAAAGAAAACGTGGCGATAGGGTCAACCGTTGAAATTGAAAAAAACGGAAAACATTTTAAATACACCATAGTCGGGTCAAGCGAGACAAAGCCCGAAGCAAATTTAATTTCAAATGAATCTCCTTTAGGAAGAGCCCTTCTCGGGAAAAAAGCGGGCGATACGGTGGAAATTAACATTCCCAAAGGAACCGTTAAATATAAAATCGTCAAAATAGAATAAAGCTTAAATGTTTTGGGCTGATCAACTGGTTAAAGAAATAGAAGTTAAATATAAGGACAAAATAAATTTTAAAAAAGCCCTTATAATCAGGGACGAAAAAACAGCTTCCGGAAGAATTCATGTCGGGTCTTTAAGGGGCGTTGCCATTCACGGATTAATATCGGAAATTTTAGAAGAAAACGGAATAAATAACGAGTTTCTTTATGAAATAAACGATTTTGACATAATGGATAATGTTCCGGCGTATCTTGATAAAGAAAGATTTTCTCCTTTTTTAGGAAAGCTGTTATGTTTTGTTCCTTCGCCGGACGGAAACGCCAAAAATTACGCTGAATACTTCGCCGAAGAATTCATAAATGTAATAAAAAAAACGGGCTTTAAGCTTAAGTATTATCGTTCCAGTGATTTATATAAATCCGGGAAATATAATGAAGCGATAAAAATCACCATTAAGAACGCTGATAAAATTAGGGAAATTTATAAGAGAATTTCCGGAGCGGAAAAAGAATTAGGCTGGCTTCCTATTCAAATCATCTGCGAAAAATGCGGAAAATTAAGCACGACAAAAGCGACTTCTTTTGACGGTGAAAGGGTAAAATACGTCTGCGAGAAAAATTTTGTTGAATGGACTAACGGTTGCGGGCACAAGGGAGAAATTTCTCCGTTTGACGGAAATTCAAAACTTCCATGGAAAGTTGAATGGGCCGCGAAATTTTCCGTTCTCGGTATTGATATTGAGGGCGCCGGCAAGGACCATTCCACAAAAGGAGGAGCAAGAGAGGTGGCAGACGCCATATCAAGGGAGGTTTTTAATCACGAGCCGCCGTTTAATATTCCTTATGAATTTTTTCATATAGCCGGAAAAAAAATGTCTTCTTCAAAAGGAATCGGAGTTTCTTTAAAAGAAATATCCGATTTGCTTCAGCCGGAAATTTTAAGATTTTTAATGATAAATAAAGAGCCAAAAAGAGTGATTGATTTTGTTCCGGACGGCGACACCGTTCCGGTGCTCTATGATTCTTATGACGAAATGGCCGGACATTATTTTGAAAATATCAAAGACGATTACGCCAGAATTTTCTTTTTGTCCCATGGGCCGTTAGAGAGAAAAAGAATAGAAAAACGGTTTTTGCCGAGATTTCTCCAAATTTCCTTTCTTGTTCAAATGCCGCATATTGATACGAATAAAGAGATAGAAAAAATTAAAAACGATAAATTGACAGATTTAGACAAAGAAGAAATTGAAAAAAGAACTTATTACGCCGATTATTGGATTAAAAATTACGCCCCTGAAAAATATAAATATCAACTTCAGGAAAATATTCCGGAGACGGCTAAAAAATTAAACGTTCATCAGAAAGAAGCGTTAAGATTAATTCTTGATTATATTAAATCTCAAAATATTTTGGACGGCAAACTTCTTCACGAAAAAATTCACGAAATAAAAGAAAGTTCTGATATAAAACCGCAGGAGATTTTTAGCGCGATTTACGCGAGTTTTCTTAATAAAGAAAACGGCCCGAAAGCGGGTTGGTTTTTAAGCGTTTTAAATAGAGATTTTCTTGAAAAAAGGCTGGAAGAAGTCATAAAATAAGACGTAAGGGCAATAATCAAACAAACCCAAAATCCTTTCTTCAATCCGCTCACGGCCGCCATTTTTTACGAAAATGGTGAGACTGTCCGTCAGCTGACGGATTAAGATTTCAGAGCTTAGCTTTGTGGGAAAAGATTTATTTTGTTAATATGTAAATATATGCTGGATATTAATTTAATTCGCCAAAATCCCGACAAGGTTAAGAAAGGCATAACCTCTAAAAATTTCAATCCGTCTTTAGTTGATGATTTTTTAATTTTGGACGAAGAGTGGAAAAAATTAGTAAAAAATACTGACGACCTAAGGGCGGAGCAAAAAAAACTTTCAACGGAAAGAAAAATAGAAGAAGCAAAAAATTTAAAATCAAAAATCCAGGGATTAGAAGAAAAAATAAAAATAATTGAGCCGGACAGAAACGCCCTAATCAATAAATTTCCCAATCTTCCTTCCGAAGACGCGCTCATTGGAAAAGACGAAAATGAAAATAAAATTTTAAGAGAAGCGGGCGTCAAGCCGGAATTTAATTTTAAAATAAGAGATTATTTGGAAATTTCAAAAGAGTTGGATTTAATAGACATCGGAAAGGCCTCGGCCGTTGCCGGAAGCAGGTTTGGTTATATAAAAAATGAAGCGGTTATTCTTGAATTCGCTTTAGTAAGATTCGCCCTTGATAATTTAATTCCCGAAGGGTTTATTCCTGTTATTCCGCCGGTTATGATAAGACCGGAAGTATTTGAAGGAATGGGAAGATTGGCCGGAAATCAGGAGGAAGAAAGATATTATTTGCCTAAAGACAACCTTTATCTTATTGGAAGTTCGGAGCACACGATGGGCCCGATTCATATGGACGATGTTTTGAATAAAAAAGACTTGCCAAAGCGTTATGTCGCTTTTTCCACATGTTTTAGAAGAGAAGCCGGTTCTTACGGAAAAGACACCAGAGGAATTTTAAGAGTTCATCAATTTGATAAAGTTGAGATGTTTTCTTTTTCCCATCCGGAGGAATCGGAAAAAGAACATAAGTTTTTATTATCAATTCAGGAAAAAATTATGAGCGATTTGAAATTGCCTTACAGGGTTGTTGAAATATGCGCCGGCGATATGGGCTTTACCGATGCCAAGCAATACGATATTGAAACCTGGATTCCTTCGGAGAATAAATATCGGGAAACTCACTCTTGTTCAAATACCACGGATTTTCAGGCAAGAGGAATAAACGCCAAGTATAAAGACGGCAAAACCAACGAAACAAAATTTCTTCATATGTTGAACGCCACGGGATTTGCCATCGGAAGAACGCTTATAGCCATTATTGAAAATTATCAACAGGAAGACGGTTCGATTTTAATCCCCGAAGTTCTTAAAAAATATACCGGTTTTGAAAAAATATGGAAAAAGAAAGTGTAAAAAACCCTTCGACAAGTTCAGCGCGAGTCTGCCAAAATTGTAAACAAAACTTCGTCATTGAGCCGGAAGACTTTGAATTTTATGAAAAAATAAAAGTCCCGCCGCCGACGTGGTGTCCTGCGTGTCGGCTCGTGAGGAGACTCGCATGGTTTAAGGGGTTAAGATTGTATAAAAGAGTGTGCGATC
>ERZ1292623.3659-Hain-H51-01um-R1-3659-length-12995-cov-7_pt1 | contig 12995 bp, 13 predicted proteins | sample MGYA00564398_ERZ1292623 | MGnify/ENA primary metagenome ERZ1292623 (study PRJEB36523, sample SAMEA6512633) | groundwater metagenome | collected 2019-01-07 | study: AquaDiva: Metagenomics assemblies of 32 groundwater samples | reverse complement strand
GTCGGGAGTAGCTTAACACCCTGTCCGAAAAACCGGCACCACCTCAAGATGACCGTCGCGTTAAGGTGCATGGTTATGGTCTAATTAAATTCCGCAAAAGAATGACGTTACGTCATTCTAACATTTTAGCTCGGCACATCGCGACTATAGATCAATTTGAGAGGCAGGGCATAGTGCGTCATCACGGCGGCAAGGCACCGGTGCAGCTGGGTCATGGTGAAGCCGCGAAACATCGCGAGCACAGCTCACCGTAGCGCAACAGTGGACCATTAGAATGTTTGTCGGAACCGCAAAGAGGCGAGCTTATGGCACCACCGTCAGTGGCCGATAGGCGACGCCGATCCGATTTTCGGCTGTGCCGCGCCGGCGCAGGATCGCGGCGATATAGCGCTCGGCCGACTCACAGTCGTTGAAGGCACGGACCTGGGCTTGGCCGCGTGCGCCGATCCGGCCCCAGCGGGTTTCAACGACGATCATATCGAATAGGTCGAAGCTGGCGACGATGCTGTAGCGCCGCCAAATATTGCGGCCTTCGTCGAGTGCCTCCAGTTCGATCGGGTCAGGAAGAATCGCACCTTTCATAGCTCAAAGCCTACAAAATCAGCCCTGCGAAGTCCGACGACTTATCTGAATCAGTGGCGCGTGATTAATTCACCCGCTGAATCAGTGAGGGCAAAGAGAGAAGGATGCAGCGATATAGGACAGCACCGCCTGTTCACATCGGTCACGCGGCACCAGTCAAGAAATATGCTAGCGCCGGATCGACGAGAGCATTTGGCGGCGGAGGATCGCGTTGATCCGTGCCTGATATCTTTCCCTGGGATTTGAGCCAAGCCAGTACATCGGTATCCACGCGCGCCGTGATCTGCTTGATGGGCTTGTAGAAGCGGCTACGCTCGGCGTTCTGCCAGAAGCTCTCCGCCAGAGGAGAGATGTCGCTAAACTCGATCTCGCTATCAGGCTTGGCCGCCAGCTCGGCCTTCTGCGCGTCGGTCAACGGCGGCGAATTAGCCGAACCTACGCCTATTCAGCCGCCTTCACGTCGATCGTGCAGCGCACCACTTTCCTGGCCCTGGTCGCCTGTTCCCGACATCGGTCGATCGCTTCGCGATTGTCCTTCGCCAGACTGGCGCTAGCGACGATCATGCGCCACCCCTCCGCATTTGCGGCGCGCATCAGATGCTGCCCCGCATCGAACTCCGTAGGTTCGCCTAGCACGCGCGTCGCCACCTGCTCGGGCCATTGCCAGCTCGCCGGTGCGAGCCGCGCGATCGGTCCCGCCATCAAGGCGTAGAGCAAGAGCCCCAGCACCATGCCGCCTCCGCCGAACATATATAGCCAGCGATTTTGCTCCTCGCCGCGTCGCGCCGAAGCGACCAAGCCCGCTAAGTCTCGCGCCACGCCCTTCAGTACCGTATCGGTCGCCTGCACCTGATTGCGCAATTCACGGGCCGCATCGGCGACGGAGGCGTTTAAACGCTGTCCCATAGATTCGGGAGTGAGCATCATGGCAGGCCTTTTCCCCACAGCATCGACCTGCTGTACCAATATCTCCAAAACCTTTTCAGTGCGGGCCAACGTTGGCTCGTAATCGGGTATCTCGATATTCTCGCGCGCGGCGGTCAATCCCTCGACGGCGGCGCGCAACAACGATACCTCACGTCCCAGCTGGATGAACGCACGCGCCGCACCATCCTCGCCCTGGCTCTCATCCTCGTCCTGATTGCTCATCCATTTTCGCTCCTAGCCATCCGCCCGAACACCGCCAAAAGTCTGCACGGCGATGATGCGTGCGCCTCGTAACAGGTCACCCGCGCCAGCCCGTCCAGTTGCTCTTCCAGAGTCAGCAGTTCGACGAACCGTCCTTCCTGCAAGAAAGTGACGATCTGGGTGGGCGGCGATCTGACTAAAAGCAATCCGCTTATGAAGACATTGATATCGACAAGGACCCGCACGGGATCACGCGGCAGGCTGACGCGCGGCGGTAACCTCCTTCCCGATCAGCACATCCAGCGCGCCAAGGGCCATATCCTCGAACCCGTCCCGCGCCTCGGTGATGGTCTGATCGAGAAAGCGCCATCTGACCGCTTCCTCGATAAAGCGGGAATAGATCACCCTTCTTCATGCCGCGTCGTGCGAGGAAGCCTCGCACCGCAATGTTAGTGCTTTTCGCTATCGAGACAGTCTAGCGGTCCCGGCGCTTATTCAAGGGAGACATTACTTCGCAGCCATTGTGTCAAGTGCTCGAAAGTGAACGTGCGGGACTCGTGAAGCCCGATGATGAAGGCATGGGCATCAAGGGCGTCCGCCGTGATCCACCCGCCATTGATGGCTAGAAAGGTATAGGTCACAGCAAAGGCCGTGCGCTTGTTGCCGTCGATGAATGGGTGATTTCGCGCCAGACTTTCCCATAGCGCCGCCGCCTCCTCGATCAGGTCCGCGTAATATCCCGTTTGCGGACGATATAAGGCGGCTTCCAGCAGGCCGAAATCACGCCCACCGTCCGCGCCGCCGTAGCACGCGATCTGATCGTCATGAATGGCGAGAACCTCGGTGAGAGTGAGGTAGTCGGTCATTCAGCCAGCTTTTTGTAGAGCGTCCCAAACTTCTCATGGCTTGCCTGATAGACCGCCATGACGGCGCTGCGCGGCTTGCTCTGCCTCCGCTTCTCAATCAGATCGGCCAGCGCCTCATCGACAAGCGCCTGAAGCTGCCGCCCCTCGCTCTGTGCAAGGCTGCGGACATGGGCCAAAATCTCCGAATTTACTTGGGTCGCGAATTTCTCGCGGGCCTGGCTCGCCATGTCATACCTCCATTTTCTGGCGCACACTCTATCATGAAAGATCATGAAACGCCAGAAAGCCGGCAAAAGGCATCAGCGTTTCATGCCGCGATCACGGCCTATCCCGAGTTCGTGCGTCAACTGGCGGCCAAGACCGCCGCCGCCCATGTCACGACTGCGGTTCATGGCCGTTGCAAGCCCCAGCTCACGCGTGCGATTACGCAGGATCGATTCCACCTGGGGATCGCGCTCAAGGCTTTTCGCCATGCCCGCCATTTCCTTGCCCGTACGCTCCCGCCCCGTCATGTCGCCGGCACGATAGAGGCGGTCGCGGTCCTGGGAGAGCTGTTGCCAGCGTTCCACGAACCGATCGGCGCGCAAGTTCGGATCGGCCCGGATGCGGGCCTCCTGCGCCATTGCCTCGATCATCGGACTGCTGCGCCCCGCCGCCGCCTCGCGCAGCAAGGCAGGATCACGCTGCATCGCCGATGCCATATCGCGCGAGGCTCCCGCCCTGATCTGGTCCAGCGCTTGCCCAGCGCGCTCGAGCGCGACTTTCTGATGCTCCAATACCGGCCCGCCCGATGCGCGGGCCTGCAACACCGCCTCGGCCGAACGCGAAGCCCGCTCGACCGCACGCCGGTAATCCCGGTCCTGGCCCTGCTCGGCCCGCGCCGGGACTTCTCTCGTCGGCGCCGGAGCGCGCAGCGGCAATTTCAGCCCATCAAACATGCCTCGCTTGGGAGCCGGTTTTTCTTTCGCGCCCTGCACGGGCTCGGTCGCTTTCCCCGGCTCAATCGGCAACCTCAAGCCGTCGAACATACCGCGCCGCGGTTGTCGCTCGACCGCGGCCTTCGCCTCGCCAGCGCCGCGGTCCCCGCCAATATCGTGCGCGCGCGATTCCTCGCCCATCTGGCGTGAGGTTTCCGCACGGGGCGCGAGGATCTCCACGCCCTTGCGCTCGGACGCATCCGGCAAGCGGATCTCGCCCGACAGCCCGCGACGGTCGGCGAAAGCACGAACGTCCTGCGCTTGATCACGGGAATAATCCGACGCCATATCCTTCACCCGCTCGCGCCCCAGCGTGCGGACAAGCCAACGATCATCGGCAAAGTCGTCGCGACCGTAATGAAGCTGCACCCCGTCCCGGTGCCGCGACAGCGCAACATAGGCCGAATGGCGGTCCATCCCCGGCGTCGCCAATACATGCGCCTGATCGACCGTCACGCCCTGCGATTTATGGATGGTCGCGGCATAACCATGATCGACATGGGCATAATCCTGGAGGTCGAACGCCACCTGTCGGCCATCATCGAGCCGCACCGTCATGCTGTCAGGCGACACGCGCTCGACCTTGCCCAGCGTGCCGTTCTTCACGCCCATGCCGCGCTCGTTCTTGAGGAACATGATACGGTCGCCGGTCGCGAACTCGCGCGCGCCCCGCTCGGCCGACACCGCCACATCCTGCCCCAGCTCGCCGGCGTCGCGCAGCCGATCACGCACGGCCAGGTTCAAATCGCGCACCTCGGCGTTGGTGTGGGTGAGGATGATCCGCGTCTTGTCGGAATCGGCAAGCCGCTGCGCGTCCCATGTGTCGATCAGCTCGGCCCGTGCAGCCTCGCGCGTATCGGCCGCGTGGACCATGCCATGCTCGGCATAGGCATGGATCGCCTCGCCGGTTCTGCCCGTCGCCAGCGCCCGCGTAGCGTCCTTCTGCCAATCCTCGTGCTGCCGGCGAACCTCGCTGATTTCGGCCGCGCCGTGCCGTTCGGCAAGGGACCGGAACGCCGCGCCGGCCTCGATCGCCTGCAACTGCTCGGCATCGCCAACGAGGACCACCTTCGCCCCTGCCTGGCTTGCCTCTGTTAAAACGCGCTCCATCTGGCGCGTGCCGATCATGCCGGCCTCGTCGATCACCAGCACGTCGCGCGGCCCCAGCAGCTCACGACCCTGGCCCCACTGATATTCCATGCTGGCGATCGTGCGGGACTGGATGCCGGAGCCGCCCTCAAGCCCCTCGGCTGCAATGCCGGACAGGGCTGCGCCACGCACATTGTAGCCGGCACGCTCCCATTCGTCGCGCGCCACGCCCAACATGGTCGATTTGCCGGTCCCGGCATAGCCCACGACGATTGCCAGGTCGCTCTTCCCGGTGATATGCGCCAGCGCTTCCTGCTGCTGGCTTCCCAGCGACAGGCTACTACTTCCGGCGGCGCGACTGGCGTAGGTCGCGTCCGCCGGGAGACCATGCTCCGCCCGATCCGCAAGCCGATCGCCCGCGCACTCCAACCGCTGCTCCGTCTCGATCATATTGCGGGAGGTAAAGCGATCCTCGCCGCGCCCGTCCTTGCCCAGCGCCACCAGTTCGGGCGAGGTCCGCACCGCACTCATCACCTGGTCAAACTGATCCTTGCCGTCGCTGTGCCGGAACGCGAACTGGGCCAGGTCGCGCCGCGTGAACGTCGCCTGTTGGCGCGTGATCGCATCCAATGCGATCTCGGGCCGCCCAATGATCTTCTCGCCATTCTCGCGCGCGATCCGGGTATGGTCCCCGACCCGCTCGGCCTCAAGCCCCTGTTCGGGCATCCGTGATGCAGCCGGCCCGATCTTGTGCTGCGGCTCAAGGTCGATCCCCTGCGCCGTCAAGGAGCGATGATCTATATGGGCGTCTATATCGAGCGAGGCGAGCCGTCCGTTGACATGATCGGCCCAGGCCACGCGCCATTCCTGCAACAGCGCCGTGCTGTTCCACTCGCGCACCTTCTGGCCGAAGCCCTCGGGGCCTACCTCGCGCATCGACAACATGACATGCGCGTGCGGCTTCGGCTGCCCGTCCTTCCCCATGTCCCAATGCACATTCAGGTCGGCCACCATGCCGCGTTCGACGAACTGCTTGTCGACGAACTCGCGGGCGAGTTGAACGCCCTGCTGTTGGTTTAGCTCACGCGGAATCGAGAACTCGACCTCTCGGGCAAGCTGCGCGTCTTTGCGCTTCTCGCCGGCCTCGACCTCGTTCCAGAGTGTCGCGCGATCGTTTAAACGCTCCGGCGCACCCTCGGGCAACATGATTTCCGAATGGACGACACCGGCCTTGTTCGAGAAATCATGATCGCGCCCGAGCCGGTCATCGTGCAGCCGTTCCGCCGCACGATAGGCCGCGCTGGCAATGGCGCTCGATCCGTTGGCGCGACTGATGACCTTGGCCGAGAAATGGTAGATCGCCATGACGGCTGCTATACTGCCTTTCTTAGCGCACGTCGGCAACGACGTATAAGCGCGCACTCACACTCTCTGACGTTCGTCTGACTGACTTCGCCGCATTTTCCGTTTGCAGTGGTTCCTTGCTATCACGATCATGCTACCCAGCGTTTCTCAGCCACGAGCGCGACGGAGAGAATATGCGCAAGGTCCGCGACTATGACGCCGAACTGAAGGCGCTGGGCGACAAGGCCCGCGCACTCAAGGCGAAGAAGGTGCAGCAGCTGGGCGAGCTGGTCACGTCCACCGGGGCTGACGCGCTCGATCTCGATACACTCGCCGGCGCGCTGCTTGCCGCCGTGGAATCCGCCGACGCGGAAGAAAGGGAGGCTTGGCGCGCGAAAGGCTCCACCTTCTTTCAGCGACGCGGGAAAAAGGCTCGCGGCTGATGTCGTGGAGACCGGTAAGGCAATGGTGCGCACGCATCATGCTATCCGCCGTGTCGAGGCAAGCCATCGCCGCACCGATACAAGGGAATGGGTCATGGCCCGACGTGAGCGCACCCGTCATCTGATCGAGCTGGGCGGTCTTGTCCAGAAAGCCGGCCTGGTCGAACTCGCCGACGACGATCGCGCCACCCTCTACGGCGCGATGCTCGATCTTGCCGCAAAGGCGCGTGAGGATGGCAATGCGCTCGCGCTCTGGAAGCGACGCGGCAAGCGCGCGTTCGACGCGGACGCGGAGGATGGCAAAGAGCAGTTCGATGATGGCTGACCGGCCCGATTTTCATATCATCACCGGCGGCCCCGGTTCGGGCAAAACCACGCTGATCGAAGCTCTGGCGGCGCTGGGCTTCCATCATATGTCCGAAGCCGGTCGCGCCATCATTCGCGACCAGGTAGCGATCGGGGGCACCGCCCTCCCCTGGGCCGATCGGGCCGCCTTTGCTGAGCTGATGCTGGGTTGGGAAATGCGATCCTGGCATGAGGCGCAGAACCGAAAAGGCCCGGTGATATTCGATCGCGGCGTTACCGATGTGTCGGGCTATCTGCGCCTGTGCGGTTTGCCCGTTCCTGCCCATGTCACTCGGGCCGCCGAACTGTTCCGCTACCAGCGCCGGGTGTTCGTCGCTCCACCCTGGCGCGAGATTTTCGTGACTGACACAGAGAGGAAACAGGACTTCGCAGAGGCGCAGGCGACCTATGAGGCGATGGTCATGGTCTATGCCGATCTTGGCTATGAGCTTGTATCCCTGCCTCTCGCCCCGGTCGCTGAAAGAGTGCGCTTCGTGCGCGCAAGAATGTGGAGGATCAATGACTGACCGCGTTCCCCGTTCATGGCAGCTCCTTATGGTCGGGTCAGGCGTGCATCGGATCTCGCCCGATCTTTGCGACCGGCTCGTCCGCCTGCTTGATCTTTCGCCGCAAACCCGGCTCATTGAAATCGAAACCGATCAGGGCGGCGTCAGCGTCTCACGCGACTGGCCCAGCGACAGGATGGAGGAGGTTTCGGCGATAGAGGCCGACATCGAATCCACCCCGGGCATCATCCGCATGACCATGTTCCAGGCAAGCTGACGATGGAATGGTTCCGCCAGCTCGGCCGCGCAATCCGGAACTTGTCCCGCATCGCGCGCCAGAATCCGATATGGGCGATCACGGCGCTGGTGGTCAGCCCGATCCGGCTGATCCGCCACCTGTTCAGCGTCCTGATGCTGTTTCTGGCCGCCGGCATCGTGCTGGGCCTTGCGATGCCGTTCATCCTCGGCAAACTGCTCGGCCTCCCGCACGATTCCAACCTCTATCAAATCATCATGATGCTGACGGTGATCGTCGTCATCCTCATCGGCCTGCGGGCGCTCTTCCAGCCCCTGATCCTTGCCTATGGTGGCCCTGCGGCTGACGACACCCACGGCTCGGCCCGCTTCGCGACTGATGCCGAAAGCCGCGCCTATGCCGGTGACAGCGGGCTGCTGATCGGCCGCGACCGCAAGACGGGCAAGCCGCTACGCTATGCCGGCCCCGCCCATCTGCTGACGATCGCGCCGACGCGCACCGGCAAAGGCGTAGGCACCATCATCCCTAATCTGCTCGACTATCATGGCCCGGTCGTCTGCATCGACCCCAAGGGCGAGAACGCACGCATCACCGCCCGCCATCGGAGGAAGTTCGGCCCGGTCCATATCCTGGATCCCTTCGGCGTCACCGGCCTTGCTGGCGCGGCATTCAATCCACTCGGTCGCATCGACCCTGCTAGCCTCGATCTCGCCGACGACTGCATGACGCTGGCCGATGCGTTGGTATATGACGCCCTTGGCGAAGCTGGAGAGGCACATTGGAACGAGGAAGCCAAAGCGCTGATCGCCGGCATCATCCTGTCGATCGTCACCAGCGAGCCATCAGCGACACGCACCCTTGGCACGCTGCGGGACCGACTGACCCTTGCACCTGCCATTTTCCCGACCATGCTGGAGGCCATGCAGGCGCAAGGCGGCCTTGCCGCCCGCGCCGCCAACCGTCATCTGGGCAAATCCGATCGCGAAGCCGCCGGCGTGCTGTCGGCCGCGCAGCGCCATACCCATTTTCTCGACAGCCCGCGCATGACGGCGGTGCTAGGACAATCCGATTTCACCTTCGCCGATGTGAAGGCGCGGCCCACGACCATCTATCTGGTGCTGCCGCCTGATCGGCTCGCCACCTATGCGCGCTGGCTGCGCCTGATGCTGGCGCAAGGGCTGACCGATCTGGCGCGCGCGCCGGCCTCCCCCGCCCGCCCCGTCCTGTTCCTGCTCGATGAGTTCGCCGCCCTCGGCCGCCTCGAACCCGTCGAGCGCGCTATGGGCCTCATGGCCGGCTACGGCATCCAGCTCTGGCCGATCTTGCAGGACGTTCACCAGCTCCGCGCGCTCTACGAGCGCCGCGCCGGCACCTTCCTGTCGAACGCCGGCGTCCTGCAAGTGTTCGGCGTCAACGATCACGACAGCGCCAAGCTCGTCTCCGATCTGCTCGGCCAGGAAACGGTCGTGTTCGAGACGATGAGCCGCGCGATCGACGCGGAGGAAACCGGCATATCCTTCGGCGCGCAGCATGTCGGCCGCCCCCTGCTCACCCCCGATGAGGTCCGCACACTACGCGACGATTTGCAATTGCTGTTCCTCGCGGGGCGACGGCCGATCGTCGCCGCCAAGCTCAAATATTATGCCGATCTTGAGTTCGCGGGCCGTTACGAGAAGGCATGATGGCATTTAAACAGTCGCTCATCAAAACGCCATCGTTCCGATATACAATGAATATCGAAGGGATGGCGCTCTGCCGCACACATGCTGCAGCGGAAGCGCTGGAAATCGCGCTCTGGCGCGCGAAAAGTGAGTTTTGGGGTATCGGCTCACCGTTCGCATATCGCGCGGCGGTGAGTGATACCCCGAAGGGCCGTGGATCTCGCGCCGGAAAAATCTGACGCCTGGGAAGCCCGTAGAGCGTCATGGACGGTTGCGACGCCGAAACTCTGTTCGATGACCGCAATTGCGCTGGGCGGCCCGGAAATCGCCCCTGCCGGAAACGTTTCCGCTTTTCTTGCCCTCCCCGATTGCACGTTGCCCTATCCGCTTGGCTTTTCTGGAAAGCCATTTGTAGGGGGTTGAGTAGCAACGGAACAGAAAACCTACATAAGGCAGCACGCCTCAAGGCCGCGGGCCATTCCGGAAGGGCGCGAAGTGGTGGTTAGCTGCCGTCCCTCCGACGCCCCTTGATCCAATTTGTTAGCGACCGAACACCCAAACCAACCGCTGCGGCTATCGCGATTGCCCCACCTAGCAGCGGCCAGTCTAAGCCTCTGTGGCATTCGGCATCTGGCGCACAGTCGCCGAGCGAACTCACGATGAAGACGACCCCGATGAGGGGAACACCGACAAAGGCCGCCATACCGCAGCCGATCTTTCCACCTAGCGTGCTGCTGTCCCGATACTCGCTCATGGGCTCGAAGCTATCGCTTTCCGCGACGTCCGCAATTGGGGCGGAAGCGGCCGTCTGGTTTTTCCAATAAACCCCGGTTTGATGCGAAGCGGGCCGGCGATTACGATCGGACCGCTGGATGACCCTCAATCTCACATCTACCCATCCAGAAACCTATAGCCGGTAAACCCATCCTTCGATAGATTAATGCAAGAAGGAGCGGGCGTCGATGCTGATCGGATATATGCGGGTGTCGACAGGCGAGCAAAATCTCGATCTACAACGCGATGCGCTGGATCGTGCCGGATGCGACCGGGTATTCGACGACGTGTGCTCGGGCCGTGCGACCGAACGGGCTGGGCTCGACAAGGCACTCGACATCATGCGTGATGGCGACACCCTCGTAGTCTGGAAGCTCGACCGGATCGGACGGTCGCTACCCCACGTCGTTGGGCTGGTCGGCGATCTGCAGAAGCGCGGGATCGGCCTTAAGGTGCTGACCGGCGATATCGACACGACGACCGTTACGGGCCGGTTGGTGTTCGGTATTTTCGCTACCCTGGCCGAGTTCGAGCGCGATCTGACCCATGAGCGTACAATGGCGGGGCTGGCCGCGGCCAGGGCGCGAGGCCGTGCAGGTGGTCGGCCGCGGGTCATGACGAAGCAGAAGCTGAAGGCCGCGATGGCGCTGATGGCGGATCGCGACAATGCCGCACGCGATGTTGCACTCCAACTCGGCGTGTCAGTGTCGACGCTTTATGCTTATGTCGATGCGAAAGGTCAGCCGCGAGAGCGGGCCAGCGAATTGCTGGGCAAGCGCGGGGTTCGGCCTAAAATAGCAGCATAGGCCGAGCAGTGCCGGTCAGCTTTCTCTCGGACGAGCAGGCACGGCGCTATGGTCGCTTCGCCGGCGATCCTACATCGGACCAGTTGGCGCGCCATTTTCATCTCGACGATGCAGACCGGATGTTCATCGGCGCGCACCGCGGCGATCACAACAGGCTCGGCGTTGCGGTACAGCTTGGCTCTTTGCGGTTGCTCGGTACCTTTCTCGAAGATCCGGCACAGACACCGGCGTCGGTCATGCGGTTCGCAGGCAGCCAGCTGGCGATCGACGAGCCGTGCGAACGGATGGCGCAATATTGCGCGACCAAGGGACGATGGCGGCACGGCCCGCGCATCCGCGACCATTATGGCTACCAGGTTTTCTCCGATCCACGCATCGCGTTCCGATTGCATCGTTTCCTGTACGCGCTGTGCTGGACGGGCACCGATCGGCCATCGGCGCTCTTCGATGCAGCGGCGACGTGGCTGATTGAATCCAAGGTGCTGTTGCCAGGGCTGTCCGTCCTCGAGCGCGATATCGCACGAGTCCGCACACGGGTCGCCACACACGTTCATCGCCGTCTCATCGACAGGCTGACGTCAGAGCAACGCGCCCGGCTCGACACGCTGGTCGCCGTTATTGGCGACGGGCGGCAAAGCCCGCTCGATCGACTGCGTGACGGTCCATACCTGCAAAGCGGACCCGAGATCAGCCGCGCCGTTGATCGCCTTACCGAAATCCGCACGTTCACAGCGGGCTTGCCCGAACTTGACCGGGTGCCACCCGGCAAGGCGGTCGCATTGGCGCGATTTGCCGGTGCGGCGCGGGCGCAGGCGGTGGCCCGCCTCCCCGACGATCGGCGCGCTGCCACCCTCGTCGCGTTCATCCGCACCCTCGAAGCGTCGGCCAGCGACGATGTCATCGACCTGTTCGACGTCGTGTCGACCAGAATGTTTTCCAACGCGCGCATCAACGCCAGGGATGCTCGGATGCGTTCGCTGCGTGATCTCGATGCCGCATCGCTCCGGCTTCGCGATGCCGGCGTCGTGCTGCTCGATGATAGCATCAGCGATGCGCAGGTGCGCGCGGCCGTGTTCGCGCTCGTCGACCGGGCAGCGCTGACCGACGCCGTCGCACAGGTGAACCTTCTCGCGCGGCCGAACGACGAGAGCTATTTTGTCGAGTTGCGCCAGCAGGCCGGGACGATGCGCTATCTGCCGAAGATGCTGGCAGCGCTCGATCTTGCAGCCGCGCCCGCAGGACAGCCGCTGCTCGACGCGGTCGACCACCTGCGAAGAGTTCACAGGGGCGAGAAGCGCCGTGGACCGCCACCAACATCGTTCGTCCCCAAGGGGTGGGCGCGCCAGTTGAAGAGTGATGACGGTACATTCGATCTGACCGGATACCGGCTTTGTACGCTCGACCGGCTACGCCGCGCCATTCGCCGTCGCGACGTCTTTCCTGTTCGCTCGCTTCGCTACGCCGACCCGCGCAAAGGCCTGCTGACAGGAGCCGCCTGGGAAGCGGCGCGACCGACGGTATGCCGCACGGTCGGCGTGGCGGTCGCTGGCGACGAGGAGATCGCCAGGCTGTCCGCGCGGCTCGATCTCGCCTACCGCGAGACAGCGGCGCGCGTACCGGACAACGATGCCGTGACCATCACGAAAACGGCGAGCGGCGCCGACCTGTCGATCGCACCGCTCGACAGGATCGACGAGCCACTCAGCCTCACCGATCTCCATAGGGCAATCGACGCGCGCTTGCCGCAGCTGGATCTTCCCGAGCTGATCCTGGAGATGCATGCGCGAACCGGTTTCGCGGCGGCGTTCACGCATGCCAGCGAAGGCAATGCACGCGCCGAGGATATAGCGACGACGATCTGCGCGGTGCTTGTCGCGGAGGCCACCAATACCGGATTCGAACCGCTTGTCCGTCCCGAGGTGTCCGCGCTGCGCCGGTCACGGTTGAGCTGGGTGAAGCAGAACTTCATCCGCGCCGAGACGCTGACCACAGCCAACGCGCTGCTGGTCGCGGCCCATAACAGGATACCACTGGCCCGCGTTTGGGGCAGCGGCGAGGTCGCCTCTGCCGATGGACTGCGTTTCACCGTGCCAGTCCGCACGATCCACGCCGGCCCAAACCCGCGCTATTTCGGGCGCGAACGCGGCATCACCTGGTACAATCTGGCCCAGTCGGCCCGAAGCTGCGATTTTGGTCATCTTGGAGAACACGTCGGGAA
>ERZ1292623.1014-Hain-H51-01um-R1-1014-length-28007-cov-8_pt1 | contig 13003 bp, 10 predicted proteins | sample MGYA00564398_ERZ1292623 | MGnify/ENA primary metagenome ERZ1292623 (study PRJEB36523, sample SAMEA6512633) | groundwater metagenome | collected 2019-01-07 | study: AquaDiva: Metagenomics assemblies of 32 groundwater samples | reverse complement strand
TTATAGCATTTTTAAAGTCATCAACAGCGTCCTTATAATTGCCTGTCTCAGCCTTTTTTGCTGCTATTACACCGTATGTTGCAGAAATTGCCCTCTTGATTTCCTGGTTTGCAGGATTCTTTTCCAATGCCATTTTAAGGCTTTCCACTGCATTCTGAAATTTGCCATTCAGGATGTAATCCTTGCTGTCCTGAAGATGCTTCTGGATTGCAGGGTCAGCAGCAGTAATGTTTTGAACAGTATCCTCAGCCGCCTTTGGCAGAGCAATAGTTGTTTTATTAGACTGTACAGGCTGGCTATCCTGAGCCTTATCAGAAATTATTGCTTCTTTTTGCACACTATGTCTAAAATCAATCCTTTGATAGATAACAAAGGCAAGGAAGGCAAATATAATTCCAGCGAGGCTGCCTATAATTATTACTCCTGCCCGTGGTCTCTCGCTCCTCTTCTTAATGTCCATTGCAATATCTGCACTGCTTGAGCTGTCATTTGAGTTAGTTGAACTATCCATTTTTTTATCAGTCTCTTCAACAGGCATCTTTGCAGCTAAGTTGGCATTGCATTTTGGGCATATCTCTGTCCCGTCAGGCAGATTTGCATAGCAGCTTTTGCAAAACATTTAGTTATCCTCCAAAGCATTTCATTTTAATGAGCATTTTCAGCGTGAACGCTAAAACGCATGGCCAAGGGTAAAATGCCACTCCCCCACATCCTCCCCAATTTCTTTGACCAGCTTATATCCATAATCAAAGCGGAGGGGGCCAATAGGAGTATTATACCTTATTCCTGCGCCAGTTGTATATTTTAAATCTTGAAATTCAAAATCACGATAGGTGAGCCATACATTGCCGCCGTCCGTAAAAAGGACCAATCCTAAATTATACGGAAGAAAAAACCTCAACTCAGCATTCAGTATCAGCATTGTATTTCCGCCTGTTGGTGTGCCTAAATAACCTTTGGGGCCAAGATAATCCTGACGATAGCCTCTGACAGTTGTCCTGCCGCCAGCAAAGAATCTTTCGGTAATAGGCATCTCTTCTGAATCGTTGAGGCCGGTGCCGATGCCGATGCCGCCCCTTCCAGATAATGCAAAGACAAGCCATTTAAAAGGCGCATAATACCAGGTTGTCTGAAGGGTCGCCTTAATAAATTCTGCCTCAGAGCCGAGATAATCAGCAGCATTTTTAACCGAGAGGCCGTGTATAGAGCCTGATGTGGGATTAAAGGGATTATTCCTGAAATCAACTATTATGGACGGATTCAAGCTGCTTATGGCAACAAAGCCTATATCCTCTGGGGCAAGGACTGCGTCAGGCTTGACATTATACAGCTCCACATTTTCATATTGATACAGCAGGGATCCTTTTATATTGTCTGTGAAGCTTTTATCAATGCCTGAGATTATGCTGAATTTTCTTAATTGGTAGCCAGTCTTTTCTTCTGTCTGATAACCCACGCCTTCTCTCGCATCAATATTATAATTGAACAGCCACGGCTCCCTAAAGCCGATAAAAAATTTTGTCTCTATCGCGCTTGCCTCAGCCCTTATATTTGCCTGCCTATTATATCCCCAGAGGTTTTTGTGCGAGACCTCAACAAAACCCCTCAGCCTCTCCACATCACCGATGCCAACGCCAAATTCCACTGCGCCGGCATCTCTCTCTTTTACAGAGATCTGAATATCCTTCACATACTCCTTTTGCTCAGGCTCATCCTTCTTAATCTCCTTTACAGGCTCTATCTTAACCTCACTGAATATGCCGAGCCTGTAAAGTTTGCGCTGGCTCTTTAATATCTTCTCATAATCATAAGGCTCCTCTGAATGTATGAGGAGCTCTCTGTATACCACCTTTTCCTTGGTTAATACATTGCCTGCAAGAAATATCCTGCCGAAGGTTACAGGCTTGTCCTCTTTTATTGTATAGATAAGCTCAATCAACTGCTTGTCTTCTTTTAAAAAGCGCTTTATCTCAACAACAGCATAGATATAGCCCTTTCTTGAATAGAGCGCCAATATATTAAATTTGTCTTCATTCGCCTGCGCCTCAATATATGGCTTCCCCTCCCTGCCTTTCATTGCCCTAATTATATCGTCTAAACTATAGACGCTATTTCCCTTTACAATTATCTTGTCTATTGTGGTCTTTGGCCCTTCTGAAATAGCAATAACAATCTCCATTTCCGTCTTGTCTTCATTCAGGATAATTTTCCTCTCTGAAATCTTTGCCTCTGTAAAACCATTCTGCCTGTAAAGGCCGATAATCGCCTCCATATCCTTTTCTATTATTTCATCTTGCAAGATTCCTCTGGAAAATATGCCTGCCTTTTTGGTATTCATTACAGCCATTATCTTCTTTGCCTTTATAGACTCGTTGCTTTTAATTAAAATATCTTTTATGTAAATCTTATTCCCCTCGTTTATCTTAAAATCTATTATAACCTCGTTCTTATCCAGATTCTCTTTTATGCTGTAATTCACCTTGGCAAGATAAAACCCCTTTGAACGATAAAGCGCTTCCATCCTCTTAACGCTTCCCAATATGATATCCTCATCATAGCTTCTGTCTTCATATATAAGAAGCTCCTTCTTCAATTCATTGGCAAAGATATCTGTATTCCCTTCAAAATTAACTATAACATGGATGCCAGCGTCTATATGAATAATAATTGAGACCTCGTTGTTTTCTTCATCGTAATAGGCCCTCTTTGGAGATATTACTGAACTGATATATCCTTCCTTAATATAATAATCCTCAAGCAGTTTTATATCCTCGTCTAATTGAATCTCATCATAAGGGAGATCCTTCCATATCTTTAGTATGTTAGAGAGTGTAATATCACTGAAGACCTTGTCTCCTGTAAATTCTATCTTTGCAACCTTTGCCCTGAAACCCTCTTTAATCTGAAAAACCGCAACAATCTGATCAGGTCTCTTTTTTTGCATCACATTTGCCTCAACCTCTGCCTTAAAAAAACCCTTTGCCTTATAATAATTGACAACCGCCTCTTGATTCTCCATTAATCTGCTCTGAATATATTCATCGCCCCTTTTTATCTTAATTACACTTAACAGCTCTTTTTTTGAAATAATTGCATTGCCTTCTGTCTGTATATCGGATATCAATACCTTATTTGCTTTCTGCTTGCCTTCAGGGTCATCATCGCCGGCAGCATTAACCATCAATGGCAATAAAAGGATAAAGATTGTTAAGATTATAGTCCTCTTCAAAACCACCCCTTATTTGAATTCAATGCGGAACTTGATATCAGCCCCGAGCCTTCCGCTCTCATCGCGTTCGCCGACTAAGGATATGTTATTGTTAAGCATATATTCTATTGAAATCAACTGCTCCTCAGTAGTAGCCAAATTCGTCGAATATATTACATAAAGGCTGTCTTCCCAGAATCGCCTGCTCACTGTAAGCCTCGGCCCTGCAGACGCCTTTGATGAAGAATAGTACGGGTCAACCTGAAACCTCTCAAATCCCATAATCTCAGCAACATGCTCCTCTATAATATCCTGAACCTGTCCTGTTGCAAATGAAGCCGCCTCTGTAGTCCCTATCATACGTTCTGTGCCTGCAAGCTCTTCAGTTGTCTTGCCTAATGTCAGCAAGGCAAGGATATCAGTCTCGCTCAACGGCGGGTCAGAAATAAGGGTGAGATTAAAATTATCAAGGGCGCCTGTAAGGTTAAGGTTAATCTGATACTTCCTGACCTTTGATGATGCATGGATATCAAATATAGGATTGATCTTTTCAGGGTCAGTAAAATCTACCCGGCCTGAAATCACCTTAAACCTGTTCTTCCTGAAATAGACCTCGCCGTCTATTGCCTCTATCTTTCCGACTATAATCGGCCTATTGATAGTCCCTATAAGGATTACATCTATCTCAAGCGGAAGCTTCGCAGTATTATTATTAATCCAGATATTCTCTTTTCCATTTATCAGAATGTTTAGGGCTGTATCGCCAAAGAGAGGCGCCTCTCCCTTTGCAGGCTGGCGCGCCTTCTGAAACTCCAGCAATGCGCTTTTCCAATCTATCCTCTTTCTGTATATGCCTTTCTTGATCAGTATATTGCCTTTTGCTAATTTATTCTTTTCATCACCTTGTATGGATATATTCGCATCAAGTACAGATGAAAATCCTTCAGGATACATAAAGCGGGCGTTTGATATAATGAAATTCATTTCAAACTGGCCAAATTTAAAGCCGCTCAGCTCCATGCGTCCTGTGCCTTTTATTGTGCCGCCTCCGATTACACCCTCAAATTGCTCCATCAGAATCTGTTTCTCATTTAAAAATAGCCCAATATTAACCTTTTCAATACGCTGCGCAAGCGTCTTGCTCCTTAATGCGCCGTCCTTTATGGTTAATGCGCCTCTGACCCTCGGTTCCAGCCAGTCGCCTGAAAGCATAACTGCCATATATGCCTTGCCCCTGCTGTATTCAAGCTCCTTTGTAAAGAGCGTTGTTACCTTCATATCAGCCTCTCCTGAAAGGCTTAAGTTAAATTCCTTAAATGGCCTGAATCTTCCTGAAAGGCTAAAAGATGTGTCATCGCCCTTTATCTTAAAAGAGTCTATTATCACCTCCTCGCCTATATAATTCGCAACAACTGGGCTGTCATTATAAATCTTATAGCCCGCAATATCAGCGCTCAGGCTGCTTAAGTTAAGAAAGGCAGTGGCATTCTGGATATTTTTTAAAGAGCCTTTTAAATCTATCTTTCCTGTTGCAGATAGCGGCATATTTAAAAATGGTTCGGGCTTAAACACACTTATAAAATTATTTATCGGAGCATCAATTAATTCAATCTCTGATTTAAAAGGAATATCATCCCTTAATTCTATCTCTCCATTTATAAAACCGCTGTTATTAAACAGGGAGGCGTCTAATTCAAAAACCATGTCTTTAATCCCAAACTCAATTGTTCCGCCGCCAAAATCCCTGCCGCCTGATAGGATTTTTTCAAATACTATCTTGCCGTCTATTTCAGGCCTTTTAAAGTCACCCTCGCCATTTAAATCAAGCCTGAAGCCCCCGTTAAGAGGAAGCTCTCCTATGCTGTTTATCAAGGCTATATCCTTCAGCTCTATATTAGACGAGGTAAGGTGTGCAGACCATCCTGCTTTATCATTTTTACTATTCTTGAAACCTATAAATCCGGTTCCATTCAGGGTGCTCTTGTCATTCTTTATTAATATCTTTGGAAAGGCTATCTTCTCTGTATCAAGATGCGCTGTTACAATAGCGCTGTCAAAGCGCTGACCATAGGCAGATCCTGAGCTAACACTAAGGCTGCCATCGCCTGTAAAATCCTTTTTTGTGCCTTTAAAGGTAAGGATGCCGGATGCCTTCATCTCAATGGGTATCTCCTTATAAAAGACAGAGACAATATCCTTGGGGCTCCCATCCTTTATATCTGCCCTCAGGTCAAAATAAGGCTCAGGAAGGGTGATGGCGCCATTTATCTTATATCTTGATTCATCTTTTTCTATTAATATATCCTCTGCCTTCAGGATACTGCTGCTGTAATACACCATGCCGGAGGCGCTGATTGCAGAAACATCCTTTACCCTTCCGTTCTTAATAGAAACCTTGCCATCAAAGGACGGCTCAGATAATGAACCGCCTATATCACCTGACAAAGACATCTGGCCTGACGCATGTGGATAGCTAAAGGCGTTTGCAAGCTCTTTTATATCATCTGATAAAAGCAGAGCAGATAGTCTTATTGTCTTATCCTCATTAATTGCGCCTGAAAGGCTAAGAGAAGCCTTTTCAGATGTGATTTTAAATTTATTAACAGTCAGTATGCTGTTTTTAAGTTCAAGGCTTGAGTTTAATTCCTTTATAATCGCTGCGGCCTTATTAAAACCCTTCTGTTCACTATCAGATGATTTAAATCTGCCTGATATCTCTGCTATCACAGAGATATCTTTTCTTTCAAAACCCTTTCCTGAAAATTTTGCATTAAGATCTATCTCCTTTTTTATATCAGGCAGACCCTTTGCCATGGCTGACAGGATTGGGTCAGGGTCCACGCCCTTCATATCCAATATCCCTTTATATGCAAGAACATCATCTGTAAAGTATACATCCAAATTTCCAGATGCAGCGCCATTTAAGATATCCCCTTTTATAGAAGATATGTAAAGCCTCTTATCTTTATAAATGCCTTTTGCAAGAACAGCTCCAATAACATTATCATTGATATTTATGTTCCTGAGAGAAACCTCTGCCTTGCTCATCTGCAAGAGGTTGACATTTCCCTCTAATCCCTTTGAATGATATGAGGCGGAGTTTATATTCAGCATTATATTATTCACACTGAATACGGCTTTATGGTTTCTGAGAAAGATGTCAATCTTGTCATCAATACTTATGCCGCTTACCCTGCCTGCTATAGCCCTCTTTTTGCTGTCAATGTCAATAATGCCGTTCTCTACTGTCCATCTCTTGATCACCTTTTTTATCAACGGTTTCCTGATAAGCTCTAAGGTCTTCCGAATAAGGACTGAATAATTATCGCCTGAGGCTGCATCCTCTTCTAACCATATACTGGGATTCTTAATCTGAATCCTGTTTACAAAAAATGTCTTGTATAAGAGGGCAGACGCCCTGAAATATATCCTTACTCTTTCCACATGAAAAACATCCTTATTCTTAAACAGAGGTTTGTTAGAAACAGAAAGGTTCTTTATCTCTAAATAGGTTGGAAATATATTAAAGGTGAGGCTTTCTATTGTAACTAGCTGCCCTAAATTCTTTTCAAGCCATACCGCTGCGCGTCCTTTTATAAGATTTGACACATAACTGCTCTTTAGAATTATATTTGTGCCTATAACCGAAAACAGGATTAAAAGGGCTAATATAATAATCCCCTTTTTTATCCTCCTGCGCCTCTTCAAGATAATGCCCTCCTGCTGCAGATTTATTTGCCGGGAGACTTCTTTGCCAATTCCACATATTTCATCCTTAGGTTAAACAGGAGATTCTTCATTAACGCATCTTCGTCATTTGTCAGATTTCCTTTTGTCTTTTCCTCCAAGACAGACAGCAAATCAATGGTCTCCTTTGCCTGATGCAGATTACCCCCCTTTTCACCTGTAAACGGATCCGTCTCCTCGCCTAACTGAATGAGCGCTGAATGGGCCAATGAATATATAAAGGAGCTGAAATCTATATGTGGAAGCCTCTCTCCAAAATCTTTCTTGTGTTCGCCTTCTTTGGTTTTTGCCTCTCTTTTCACCGTATCCTCTGCAGGCCTTTCCTGCTCCTCATCAAATCTTGCCCTTTTATCTGAAACCTTAAAACCTTTTTCATCTTCCACTAAAACCACCTCCCAATACAAATTCAGTCATTCCGCGCTTGATGCGGAATCCAGTCCTTTATTTATTGCTCTGGATTCCTGCTTTCGCAGGAATGACAACTATTATGCTCTCATATACTTTTAAAACTCTACTCTGTCGTAAATGTAATAAACGAACTTATGCCTTCAGAGTTCTTTAACCTTGTCTGTATATTCTGAGCATCAGGCCTTGTTGAAAACCTGCCGATCCTGACCCTGTACCAGACGCCTTTATCTGAAATAGTTACAGGCACTATATACGGCTCGTATCCCTTTTTCTTTAGGCTTCCTGCAACATCCTCTGCCTTATCCTTCTCCTTAAAGGCTGCTATTTGCAAGGTGAATCTTTTCTCTTTGGAAGAGGAATCTACTTTTATCTTCTCCTTCTTTGCAATTTTATTCTTTGCCTCTGCCTTTGGTTTTTCTTTCTGCTTTTTCTCTTCCTTATTATCTGCCTTCTCCGTTTTTTGGCTTTTTTCTGCTGTCTTCTGTTTTTTTTCTTCTTTGTTCTGGTCTCTGTTTTCTGCTTTCTGTTCTTTTTCCTCTTTCTTTTGTGCTTTCTCTTCTGTTTTCTGCTGCTTCAATGGGGAAGGTTCTTTGCCGTTCTGAAGGGTTTTATAAAATGTGAGGTCTTCCTTCTCCTCGCCTACAAGCGGATTCATTTTTTTGGCATCATCGCCCTTTTTGTCTGGATCAACCTTTCTTAACACAGCCTCTTTTTCAGTTGATGGCGCCTGTGATTTTGGCGCTTCTTTAGCAAAGAACCATTTATCAGCAATAAAACCGACTATAAAAAAGAATATTGCAATAAAGAAAAATGCAATAAACTGCCTTATTCCTTTAGAACCTTCCCTCTCCCTTATCATCAATTACCTCATATAATCAGCATTGCATCGCCGTAACTATAAAACCTGTATCCAAGTTTTACTGCCTCATCGTAGGCCATTAACATCAACTCTCTGCCTGTAAAGGCAGAGACAAGCATAAGCAGTGTAGACTTTGGAAGATGAAAATTCGTTAATAACGCGTCTGCTATCTTAAATCTATACGGAGGATGGATAAAAAGTTTTGAATATCCCTCCCTTGCATTTAACATGCCTGAATCATCAACAGCAGACTCCAGAGCCTTTGCAGATGTTGTCCCTACTGCAATTATCCTTCCCTTTTTCTTCTTTGCCCTATTAACTGCATTTACCACATCATCTGTTATCCTGAAATATTCAGGCTCCATCCTGTGTTCAGAAATATTATCGCATTTCACAGGCTGAAATGTCCCTGGCCCAACATGAAGGGTTACCTCTTTGATCCTTGCGCCCTTTTTCTTAATCTTGCTAAGCAAACCATCTGAAAAATGAAGTCCTGCAGTCGGCGCTGCAACCGCCCCTTTTATCTTTGCGTAAACAGTCTGGTACCTTCTTTTATCAGACATCGCAGCGTCCCTTTTTATATACGGCGGCAGAGGCACCTTGCCAAGCCTTTCTAATCTCTCCTCTAATCCTTTAACCTCATCAAACCTTATTATTTTCCTGCCTGAGCATAAATCCTCTTCAGCCTTTGCCTTTAATCCATCATCAAATACAATATCCTCAGCCTTCTTAAGCTTACCGCCTACCTGACACTCCCACCTTCCATCTCCTATCGCCTTTAATAAAAGCGCCTCAATCCTGCCTCCTGTAATCTTCTTGCCAAACAACCGTGCTGGAAAGACCTTTGTATTATTCAGGATAAAGAGGTCATCTTTATTAACATAATCTATTATATCAGAAAACCGCCTATGTTCAATGCTTCCATCCTCTCTACGAAGTATCAATAACCTTGAATCAGTCCGTCTCTTTGCTGGATATTGTGCAATCAGCTCCTTTGGCAGGAAATAATCAAAATCCGATAACTGCATTTGCTTAATAATAACATAATCATTTCAGTGTATCAAGACTATCTTCTGGCATATGTAAAGAACACATAAACTATCCATATCTATAGCATATAAATTGTTTGGTTAGAATAAATGGCTTTGTTAATCAATTTATACATCCAATTCTCTGGAATATAAATTAATTATATTATATACTAATAGCTGGAATTTGCGAAGCAGTGATATCAGAGCTAAGGGTGACAGACCTTGGTGTTGTTGATGTAATGAAAGGAAGGATTGTATCTTGAGGGCAGTTGTTTTATCAAGCGGAGGCATTGACTCCACAACAGCAATGGCAATTGCTAAGTCAGAAGGATGTGAAATTTATTCTTTGAGCTTTAACTATGGCCAGAGGCATAAGATTGAGCTTGAAATGGCAAAGAAGATAGCGGGTTTTTTCAGCGCCAAGAAACATATTATTATAGATATAGATTTAAGAAAATTCGGAGGCTCTGCATTAACAGCAGATATAGATGTGCCAAAGGACAGGCCTCTCGCAGAAATGAACAGAGGTATACCTGTTACCTATGTCCCTGCAAGAAACACTATCTTCCTCTCCTTTGCCCTCGCATGGGCAGAGGCGCTGAATGCAGACGCAATCTTCATTGGCGTCAATGCCCTTGACTACAGCGGCTATCCAGATTGCCGTACAGAATATATCAACGCCTTTGAAAAGATGGCAAATCTTGCAACAAAGGCAGGTGTAGTGGGGAAAACAAGATTTAAGATAAAGACTCCGTTAATCAATATGACAAAGGCAGAGATAATTAAAAAGGGGAGCGAACTTGGAATTGACTATTCGTTTACATGGAGCTGCTATGATCCCCAGCCTGACGGTGCGCACTGCGGAAGATGCGATAGCTGTCTGTTGCGAAAGAAGGGGTTTAAAGAAGCAGTGGTAAAAGACCCGACAAGATATGCTGAGTGAACTCCGTTAGAGAACAAAATTCTCTACTGATTATAGATGGCGGCTTTATACCATTATCTCCAAGCAACGATGCAAGCTGCCGACAGGAATCGGCGGCTTTCTCTAACGGAGTGAAAAATCAGGTTACCATTTTAATATTGTAACCCCGACCTTAATTTCGTTCTTGCTCATTGTCATATATACGGGGATGTCGGTTTTATAATATCCCCTGTATATTGTATATAAGGAATGGACTATTAAGAAGGTATTTACATAATCCCTGTTAAGCCCTGCCTTGTCCATAATCTCTATATCACCATGATTGTCATTGGAATTCAATATGCCGTCATCAACTACATATATAAGGGCATTTACAATATTAAATGTAAGCATGCCGATTACATATTCATTGTCCTTTGGGATGCTCTTGGTGTTCAAGATTATCTCTGATGATAATACCTGTGAAGCGAGGCCTGCAGAGGCAAGCTCATATCTTTCTCTATCAGTTGTATTGCTGGAGGAAACCCATGTGCCGCCAGTGCCTGCTTTCCATTTAAAGGGCGTTCCATTGATATCTGCCACTGCCTGATGCGCTGCTTCATGGATTACATAGCCGCTGCCAACTCCAAGGGTAAACTTGAGATAGTCAAAGGCATCGGCGGGTTGAGGACAGAAGAATAGAAACATTAGAAACAGAAGCGGTAATGCCCTCTTTCTGTTTTGTATTCTTTCTCTCATGTTTTAACCCTCAATTTTTTATGCTCTTTAACTCTATATAAAGCAATCTTTGTGCCATAAATCACTTCATAATTAATTCCTTTATTTTTCAATATGTTAAAATTTACGCAATTAGATTTTCAGTGTTTGGTTGGTATTTATTTACCAATTATGAGAAAAATTTTCCTATTTTGTTCTATTTAGACCCACTTCTTAACACTTTTTTTATGCTATGTTGAGCCTTATTCACATTATTGGTATTATTGTGCTCTTTGAAATGATATTATTCTATTACCATGAATGGGTATTTTGGGGGGATTGGGTAAAGAGAAGAATACTAACTATTTCTTGTTTTTTGCTGTTAGATATTTTATAACTGCCTTTCTTGCCTTGCCCTTTGTCTTTTCATCTTCAATTGGCCTTATCACCTCATCTGCAAACGCAAGATCATTTTTTGTTAAAGGCCTAAACTCGCCTTTGTTTTCAGAATCTTTTTCTGACAGTGTTTCAACCTCTTTTGTAACATCGCCTATCTGGAACCTGATATCCTTTACTATCTTCCTTCCTGCCGCCTCATTAATATTTTTTATTATATCCTCCTTTAAAAACATAAGCTGCTGCATCCATGCAGGGCTGTCTACATGCACAAGCAGTTTTCTGTAGCTGACTGTATCAGGTTTTGTATGCGCTGAAATCCTTTCTCCAACGAGCTTACCCCAGTTCTTGTTGATTGTTTGCTCAACAATCTTTATCTCTAAGTCAAATTTCTTTGCTATCTTTAACAGGATATCTGAGATTTTTGTAAGCTGTCTTTCTTTTGCCATCTATTCTTTCCCTTATCAACAAATTGTTTGTCATTCCTGCGAAAGCAGGAATCCAGACTTGTCCCCGCTAAGGCGGGGAACTATATAGAAACTGGATTCCTGTCTGCACAGGAAACTCTGGATTCCCGCTAAAAACATGCGGGAATGACATTTGTGGGCATTTTGCGAGTTTGTCAAGAGGCTCTAAAGTCTTGCCCTACAGATATGCTATTCTGCCTTTGAAATCTCAATACGGCCTTTAAGGCCAGTAGAAATCTTTATATTGCCTTTTGCGTCAATTATTATTCCTTCCACATCAGGAAGCCTTTCTATTAATTCCATTCCCTTTTCAGGGCCTATTACAAATATGCCTGTTGAGAGCGCATCTGTTGCTGTTGCTTCCTTTGCAACAATTGTAACGCTTTGGCATTTGCCTGCAGGCTCACCTGTCTTTGTGTCTATTATGTGGTGATATCTTTTTCCATCCTTTATAAAAAATCTTTCATAATCGCCTGATGTTGATACTGCCTCGTCTTCAAGTTCAATTATACCCAAGAATGCATCCTTTTTTCTTGGATGCTGTATTCCAACACGCCACTTGTTTCCGTCTGCCTTCCTGCCAAAGGCATTTATATCACCTGCAACTGCAACAATGCCTGAAACAATTCCATTCTTTTTTAAAACAATTTCAGCCCTGTCAGAGGCATAGCCTTTGGCAATTCCGCCCAGGTCAATAGCCATGCCCTTCGTTCTAAGAAAAACAGCGCTCTTTTTCTCATCAACAGCTATATCTTTATAGTTTATTATCTCCTTTGCCTTTTTTATCTCCTCACTGCCTGGGATATTTCCCCCTTCTTTAACCTTCCAGAGTTTTATTAACGGCCCAACTGCAATATTAAACCCTCCCTCTGTCATTTCCGCATATTCTATCGCCCTTTTAATAAGCCTTATTAATTCTTCATCAACCTTAACAGGCTTTTTCCCTGCAGCAGAATTAATCTTTGAAATCTGGCTTTCAGAAATGTATGTGCTCATCATCTCTTCAATACGCCTTATCTCTGAAAATGCTGCATCTATTGCCTTATGGGCAGTCTTTTCATCAGCAGAGGCAACAGTAATCTCCATCTCTGTGCCCATGAGGGTTTTGGATTTTCTGAATATGCCTTCGCCTGCCTCTGCACTTGTAGAAAAGGCTATCAATGAAATTATTATTAGTAGTTTCTTCATTTTAAAAATACCCCCTCACCCTATCCCTCTCCCGCAAGGGGAGAGGAAATAATTTTTCCCCTCTCTTGACGGGAGGGGATT
>ERZ1292623.3655-Hain-H51-01um-R1-3655-length-13009-cov-6_pt1 | contig 13009 bp, 21 predicted proteins | sample MGYA00564398_ERZ1292623 | MGnify/ENA primary metagenome ERZ1292623 (study PRJEB36523, sample SAMEA6512633) | groundwater metagenome | collected 2019-01-07 | study: AquaDiva: Metagenomics assemblies of 32 groundwater samples | reverse complement strand
TTCGTCATCGGGATTGGTTTCAAAATACATTCGAACTTTGTCTAACAAACACCGCATAAACAAAATGAAACCGCCTTGTGCGGTTTTGTTTTGTTTATATTGAGTGGAAAAAGTGATTCGAACCGAAGGAGGGGTCGGGAGGAAAGTATAAGGTTCCTCCCGTGTCGGAAACTCTCAAAACCGAGGGTTGTGAGGGAGCGAATGGAATGAGCGACGTTCGACTACCCTCCCTCTCCGCCTTCGCCCGCCATAGCGGAGGCGGACACAGTCCGCTAGAAGCTTGCGACGGCGGGGTTAAGTAGAAGTATCGCGCAATACTTTCTGTACCGTACAGTTAAATAAAAAAAGCCAAGATTTTTTAAGTCTTGGCTTAGGGTTTTACCACCTCGATTCGAGTGATATCGGGGTAGTGGAAATTCACTTCTCCTCCTCGATAGGATTGAGAGCGAAGTTTCACAGAGACCAACTGACCTTGGGGGATGATGTAATAGCGGACTCCCGCGATGATGGAAGGTATGTCGGACGTGATTACGTCTTGGTCGGTTCGATGTTTCTTCCCGCCCATACTACCGACGATTACCGGATACTTTCTCTTCGCCATTTTCAGCAAATCAAGGTTCCGGGTGCTTCTCAGGATTGTGTCACGAGCCCGACTCTTGCTGAGTGCCCGCCTATCCCCATCATGATAGTCGAGCTGTCGGATGATTCGTCGTTCCTGACAAAGCAGCAACCAGCCCTTCCTTTCGTCGTCGAGCTCTACGAGATAGATTTGAGGCGGAGAGAGGAGGCTGATTGCCCCTCGGGGAATGTCGGGAAATACGGGCTGATAATCGAAATCCCGGAGGGCCGTGTCCCAATAGAAGTCTCGGAGAGCTGTGGTAAGTTCCTTCTCTCGTTGTTCGCTACTGGCTTGAATCCTTCTTCGTTCCCCCGATTCTCTGTCGAGAGAAGTCCGAAGAGTCCTTAATTCGGCCGAGACCTGGGTGATGTGCTCGCGAAGATCGTTATCCTTGCGTTCGAGAAATTCCTTGATCAGCGCATCTCGATCGGGTCCGGGTCGTTTGATGCTTTCGTACGCTTCGCTGATCTCCTGCGATCGTTGAGTACCACCAGCATGACGATCGGGGTGACAAGCACGAAGTAGCTGAGCCTTCGTTGCTTCCGCAACCTTCTTAATAGCGTCAGGTTGCGGAGGCAGTCCAGCAAGCATTGCTACCAGTCCACGGCTGAACTTCAACACCATGAACGGGTTTTGCTTCGTGGCCATCAATCGATTCCACCATCATCAGATCCGCCGTCGTAGTCGTCCGAACCGCCTTCGAAGAAGCGATTGAGCGTTTCGCGCACGAGGGGATCGTCGGGAAGCTTCTTGCCGCGGAGGATGTCATAGACATCGCGCGGATCGTTCTGGTTCAGCAGTTCCGACATGGCGCCGATCTCTCCGTCGAAGACGGCTTCGGTGCGGTGGAGCAGAAAGGCGAAGCAGAGGTACTTACCTTTGCCCTCCACGCCGTCGATGTATTCGCGGGCGAGGCCAACGAAACGATCCATCGAAGCCTCATCGCCGCTACACATCCGGAACAGTCGAGCAGTCTCTCCCATGGAGAGTCCACTCAGTTCGCCATACTCTCTCTGGAATAGGATCACTTCCTGAGCTTGATCGAAAGAAAGCTGGTTCTTTTGCATGATGCGCGCCACCGTTGGGAGTTGCACGCGATACTCAACGACCACTTCTTGCATCACTTCCGCGTCCTTGGCGGTCAGGCCAAGTTCTTCGAAAATGGCCAGTGTTTGACGCTTGGCTTGTGGCAGAATGGCTTTGAGCTCTCCTTGGGTTGCTGGCAAATTCTTCATCTCGAATCCTTTCCTAAATGTTCAGGGTTTATTGGTCTCTGTAGTTTCGAAGGTCTGACTTTTTATTAGCATATTTTTTAATATCAGTCAAATAAAAAAAGAGCCGCGTGATTACGGGGCTCTTCGAGGTATGAGACGAGTCAACTTCTCTATCGTTATGAAAAAGCGGTAGGTGTTGCCACACCGAGGGCAGCTGCACGTTGGGAATCTTCCCGGACAGGGGAAGACGATCATTTCTCCGCATTCGCACTGTTGTTCGGGCATTCTGGGAAAGCTATCCTCGATCTCGGCTACTGCTCGAGTAAAGAATCTTTGAGCTATGCTTTTCACTGGTTCGGCCATGCGCCTCTCCTTGTCTTATGATCGGCTAGCTTCTCTTTATCATAAATCCCAATGAGCTGTCTAGGCTTTAACCCCTTTCATTTCTGGGCTATCATAATGCTATGAATAACAAAGGATCTACGTCAGTCATTATGATATTTATATTAGCGGCGGTAGTTGCGGCCGGTCTTTTTCTTTACGTTCAGTCGATCCCAGTGGATTCCCCGATGGACATATCCATACCGGTTCCCAAATCAGACGCCAACCAAAAGAAGCAGTATAAAGATGCTGAAAGTGGAATTTCTTTCGAATATAATCCAGCCTGGACAGTATCAAAAACGAGGGGTTCAGTTGCGGATACTATCGTTGTAGCCGTTGATCAGTCTTCTGTTGTGAGTATTTCCATTTATCATGACAAGAAAACAATCGACAGCCGAGTCCAATCTGCTTTGGCTGGATCCTGCACTTACTGTCGATTTCAAAAACCAGTTACTAGCACTCTTCCGAACGGAAGTAATGCGGTAGAGGTGTACGCATACGACACGAATAATAAGGTTGATATGCGCCCCGGCACTTTCTATTTTGGCAATGATGCGCAGCAATTCTCCATCAAGGGAGAAGGAGTAAACGGAGGAACGGCTGTCCTCTCTATATTGAATACCCTCGACTTCTAATTGAGGGTCCGCATAATGACCGTTCTCAATAAAAAAGCCAGTTATGCTATAATAAAGGACATGAAGAAAATTATTATCACTATCACTATTATTATTTTGGCTTTGGTCGGTGCGGGTGTTCTAGCCTTTATGACTAAGCAACAGCAACCTTTCTATCCGGATGAGATGGGGCCTCCGGTTAGCGAGAATCTTCAGGTAACTACTCCGCGACAAGGTGAGGAGTGGCCATTAGGGAGTATCCAGACTATTCAGTGGGAAGGTGTTAATGAACATTCAGAAAAAGTTACCGCTTTTTTAACAAAGAAAACTGGAAATGCATTTACTACTGTTGGACAAATTTTCCCTTGGGCAGCCGGATCAATTGTATGGAAGGTAGGCCAAATTTTGCCCTATCCGAAACCTGAGCGTTGTCCCGATGGAGGTTGTGTGACGCCAGAAGTTTTGCCGGGCGAGTATTATATCCGAGTTATTGATCCCGAAAGCGGGGCAGTAGACATGAGCGAGCCTTTCTTGATTACCGCCGAGAGTTTGAAATCAAGCGTGAAAATAATCTATCCAAACGGCGGTGAAAGTATCAAGCGAGGCTCAGGGCAAACGATTCGATGGTCGAGTGCGGGTGTGGCAAGGGGAACCCAGTTTCGCATTATGTTAGTCTATCCGATCAAAGATGATGCATATGGACGTCGCCAGATCGTGACTCTTGGGGAGAAGGTCTCAAACACTGGAAGTTTTGTCTGGACCGTTTCCAGTTCTTTGCCAGTTCAAGATGATTACCAGATCAGTATTCAAAACAGCGGCACTGCTACCTCGCCCAACGACGAGGGAGATGGAACGTTCAGCATTACGCGGTAGTGATCGCTCCCAATAAGAAGCTTAGAAGGGGTCGGCTTTAACCCTCCTCATTTTCGCGCTTGTCCTGAACGAAGTTGAAGGGAATAACGTTAGAGCGTATACGTTGTTTCACTTCGCCGATCAATTGCCATAATAAAAATATCTTTTTCTTCTTTCATAAAGATAATTCGCAGGCTCCCTTTTCGCACCCGAAAAACATTCTGATATCCCTTCAGTTTTTTGATATCTAAAACTTCCCAACGAAGAGAAATAATTGATGCAATGACCGTCTCGAGTATTTTTCTTTCCTCCTCGGTGAACTTCGAGAGGAGTTTTTTAAGGCTAGGCATTGAGGGCGCGTAGCTCTTTCAAAATATCTTTTGCCGAGACACCTTCCTTTTTTATTTTTGTGAAATCAGCAATCGTTTCCCACATGTCCGATTCTCCGAGAGGAGAGATTTTAAAAACTGGTTTTGATTTTCTCATCACCGTGAAGGAATCTCCTTTTTCTACTTGAGAGATATACTTGTCGATGTTTTCACGCAACTCCTTGAGACCGACGATCGTATTTTTCATAGTTCCAAGTTTATCTTAAGGTAAACATTTGTCAAGGGTGGCAAGGGTGCTTCGGCAGGGGACGAAGTTGGAACTTGTTTGTAATAAAAAACCTGACAACTGATTTGTCAGGTTGACTCGTCATTTTTCCCTTTGCGAAGAAACTCGTCATGTCTTTGTAGATGACGTAAGTGACTGCATTTGTCACAGCGATCTCGAGTGTTTCGGGGGTTATTAATTGCTCTTGATCGGCGGGTTTCAAAATCGCCACAGACGCAACGCACTACCCAGAGGCCCCCTCCCCCAGAATATAATCCGAGGACGGTGAATCTCCCGAATCTTATTCCAGATAAATCACGAATGTTTCGAGGTGTGGGTATGGTAGGGGGTTGTATTTCCCAGTGTTGCTGTGCGATCTTTTTCTGGGGCTCGTAATGAACTCCTTTGCCAGTTACTTCAGCAGCAAGTCGATTTACGGGCCTCATCGTAGGGGACTCGTATACCCTATTTTTCACTGCAAATTTCCTCCTGCTATGGAGTATTTAAGAGCAAAAAATCAATTGAATCAAGTCTATCGATTCTCGACGTGAGGAGGGAAACAGCCCCTTTTCTACCCTTCCTGGCTATCGAGAGTATGCGGAAAAAGTACGTTCACGGGTGGTGCCAGGGGTTTTTAAGAGGGTGTAAAAACGAGCGATCGTCTCGATAGAGGGTAATTATGAGTAGTTAATGTGTAGATTACGATAATTCTGGATAGACTTAGCTTATACTTGTGTAGATTTATGCGGTGTGATACCATGCTTCTATGGAAGAAAAACTGCTGACCATTAGCCAAGCGGCTGAATACCTCGGGGTTTCTCAAAATACGCTTCGTCGCTGGGACGAAAGTCGTAAGTTAGTTGCGATCAAAAAAGATGGGGGCACCCATAGATACTACCGAGAAAAAGATTTAGAAATTTTTTCCAGCGATTTGATCAAATTTGCCTCCGAGTGGATCCAGGACGGGGTTGAGTTCCCGAGTAGGTTTTACTGTCCAACAAGCTCAATTTTTAACGCGAGACTGACTACGATGGAACATGCGCTAATGCAGAAGCCGGGATTTGAAAAATTATACTCTTTGATCACGTTGATTACTGGAGAGATTGGCGATAATTCCTTTGCTCATAATTTAGGTAAGTGGCCTGATACAGCGGGAATCTTTTTCGGCTATAATCTTGATAAGTGTATCATCGTTCTTGCCGACAGAGGCTTAGGTATTTTAGAGACATTGCGTCAGGTTCGTCCATCACTTCCGAGTCATGTTGTGGCCGTCGAAGTTGCCTTCACCGAATTTATCTCGGGGAGGGCGCCAGAGAAGCGTGGCAATGGTTTGAAGCTTGTCCGTGAGGTTGTCGCTGATCAAGCAATTGATTTATTTTATACTAGCGGCGATGCTGAAGTGCGGATGAAAGGTTCCGATAAAGCATTTCGGGTTACGCGTGGTCAACGTATCGTGCGGGGATGTTTGGCAAAAATAGAGTTTTAAAAAGTAAAATATACTATGAAACTACAACTAGAAAAATTTGGCACAACCTTGATATCGCGAGAATTAGGGAGCGAAGCTTTTAAGGCGTTTCAGCCAACCTTGCGAGAGTTTTCTAAAGATGAAGAGTTAGAAATAGACTTTTCTGGCGTATTAACATTCTCGCCGTCATGGGCAGATGAGTTTTTGAGTCCCTTGCTGGATCAGCTGGGCGATCGTCTGGTTCTCTTGTCAAGCGATAATCTTTCAGTCCATGCGACACTAAGAATCCTTCAAGAAGCTAATAAGAAGCTGTTCCAGATTAGATAGATACATCAGAAACATCTGGCGTCTCAGCGAAGAGGAGCAGTTCCTTTCCGAGAACCTCTCCGGTTGCCGGGAGTATGCGAAAAAAGTACGCTCGCGGTTGGTGCCAGGGATTTTCTAAGCAGGTCTTTCTACCTCTTCATTTTCGGGCTCGCCCTGAGCTTATCGAAGGACTTGTCCTCGGTTTATCGAAGGGGTAGGATGACAGTATGAATAAACTTGCTGAAGTTCCAGAGGAAGCTATCCCGGAGGAGCGGGACAAGGAAGCAGGGGCCGAACAGTTCGGCGAAGTGTTCGATATTCTCACGAAACAAAAGTTATCGCCCGAGGAAATTGAGCGTCGCGTGGCGGAGGGAAACGTTGAGGATATCTTGGAACGTGCGTATGAAGAGTATAAAAAACTCCGCGGGATTATTAATCGAAATGATTATCGCAGCATTATTGATCGAGCCCGAGAAGTTCCGACGTTGAGAAAAGTCTCAATTTCACAGGCCAAGGGTATTGCTCAAAGAGCGGGGATTACTTTACTTGGAGATACCGATCCGCGAATCATGCTCTATGCAATAATGCGTTCCGATACGAAACCTGAAGGTGTCGAACATCATCACAGCCAAATGAGCGATCAACGCTTATTTGCGGAAGCGGCGCGCATTCTGGGAGATAAAGATTCTTTGAAAAAGTTGATTGAAGCATATCCAAAAATCTCCTTCTGATTGTTTTAGACGTATTCCTCTTCCCAAAGGTGCGCTCGCGGTTGGTGCCAGGGGGGGGTAAGAGGGCTTTATACCCCTTCCATTTTCGGGCTTGTCCTGAGTTTACCGAAGGGCTATGATGGGAGGACTATGAGACAGGTTAATGAGGCACAGACAATAGAAATTTCTACTAAGAAGGTAGTTCCGAAGACCTTGAACTTTCCTCAGGATTTTCATAATAAGATTCTTCTCGGAAACGCTATAGAAATCTTGCGCCAGATTCCCGATGGAGTTGTTGATCTAGTTATCACATCACCTCCCTATAATCTTAAAAATTCAACAGGGAATGGAATGAAGGATGGGAGGGGAGGAAAATGGGCAAATGCGGCATTGCAAAAAGGCTATTCTCATCACGATGATTGTATGCCCCACGACGAATATGTTAAGTGGCAAAGAGATTGTTTGAGCGAGATGATGAGAATTATCCCTGAAGATGGAGCAATTTTTTATAATCACAAATGGCGTGTGCAGGGCGGTTTGTTACAAGACCGTCAGGATATCATCAGTGGTTTTCCTGTTCGCCAGATAATCATTTGGAAGCGAAAAGGCGGCCTCAATTTTAATGCGGGATATTTTTTGCCCACTTACGAAGTTATTTATCTTATTGCTAAACCAAAATTCAAACTTGTAGCAAAAGCAAATGCCCACGGTGATGTTTGGGACTTTACTCAAGAAATGAATAATGAGCATCCGGCTGCATTTCCAGAAAGCCTTATTAATAGAATTGTGTCTACTACTGAAGCAGAAGTAATATTGGATCCCTTCATGGGCTCAGGTACAACAGCAATATCTGCAATAAATTTTAATAGAAACTACATTGGAATTGATATTTCGCCAGAGTATTGCGAGATGGCAAGGGAAAGAATCAAACAACATCAATCTCAGCAAAAGCTTTTATAAAACATGGAAAAGAAGCCCATCATTTATACCAAGCAAAAACTAATCGCAAAACTTAAAGAAATTTCTGAGATGGGATTTGTCGCAAATGCACGACGAGGCAACCACGGAGGTATAGGCAATACGCTTGAAGATTTACTGGGCATTAAGGAGAATAATTTACCAATACCAAACGCCGCCGAATGGGAGTTGAAAGCTCAACGATTAAATTCCGCTTCTCTCTGCACTCTTTTTCATATCGAACCTTCTCCACGGGCCATTCGTTTTGTGCCACAAATTCTCTTGCCTAAATATGGATGGGCGCATAAAGAAGATGGAAAAAAATACGCAAAAGGAGAAATGAGTTTCAGGCAAACTATCCATGGCCAATCGCGAAGTGACAGGGGTTTCAAGGTGGTGATTGATCGTAAGGAGCGAAAGATTTTGATTTCGTTTGACGCAAAAAGTGTAGATCTACGACATAAAGCTTGGGCTGAATTAGTAAAAAAGCGTGTCGGTTTTGGAGAACTCGATCCCCAACCTTACTGGGGTTTCGACGATTTGGAACATAAGGCGGGAACAAAATTGCTTAATGCTTTTTATGTTCAAGCTGAAGTCAAAATTATACGCAAGAAAGAATATTATCATTATACAAAAGTAATGATGCTACAGAAGTTCAGTTTTGAAGGATTTTTAAAAGCACTGGAGGAAGGAAAAATCCTAGTGGATTTCGATGCTCGGACAGGACATAATCACGGCACTAAATTTCGAATGAGACAAGATGCCTTGCCGATGCTGTATGAAAGTAAGCGAATCATTCTCTAGAGTCTGCCCAAAAAGTACGTTCACGCCTCGTGCCAGGGGTGTTTCAATTTAACTTGCCAGAGAAGCCTTCGGAGGAGTAGGATAGGGACGAAATGGTATTACAAGAAGCCAGAGAAAAAATCGAGCTTGTTAGAAAGAAGTTGCTACACATGCAGGAGATTACGTCTTTTATGACATTGGATGTTGTTGAAAACGTTGTAGAATCTTGGATGGGAAACGAGTATCCAAAGGAGAATTCAGAATTACATAGTTGCTGGGAAGAAATACAAAAATCAGTACCACCAGGATTTTCTATAGATAGTAATCTCGTAAGACATCTTTCTTTTAATGAAGCGAAAGATTGGCTAGATATATCCAACAGTGATATTCCCAGGGAATTACTAAATGTTGAGGAGTATATTAAAAAGCTTACTCTGATTGAATATCTTTCAACCCTTCACCCTGAAGTTAGTCGGGTTACTGAAATTATCCTAAATGGCGACATTGATGCCGCTTTAAAAACAGTTTTTGCAAACTTGGACGTTAAGATTAGAAGTGTGTTGCGGGTTGGACCTGGCATTCAAACAGTCAATGCAATTGGAGAGGCTTTTAAGAAAGGAAGGCTAAAAGCTTATAATAATGATGCGGCTAGAAATTTTTTACAAGGAGTAATTGGTTATTATAGAAATGTGATCATCCATCATCCGCTCTCCCCCAATAGGAATAAAATTGAAACTGCTCTTTCTTTATTTGCTCTCGCACACGAAGCATTTAAACTTTTTGATGTTTGCTCTCAGAGTATTCCCAGAAGTTCTAGTTAGGATAATGAAATAAAGCAGATTCTCAGCATGAGCAATGAAGATATAAAAACTCTGATTAAGGTTCTCAGACACCAGGGACATTCAAAAATAGCTGAGCTCTTGCAGGGAAGTCGAAGTGAAATTGATCAATCGGGTCAATATGGTTCTGTTTGGAACTCTGTTCTTTCTACATTCACAATATTTGCTCCGATGGAGCAGTACTATAAACTCAAGGAATTATCTTTGTCGGAAAAAGAGATTATAAAAAAGTCAGTTTTAGATATCTACCCTATTGAAGAAGGAGGCCCGGAGATAATTTCTGTTGATTTTAGAATGCTCAAGGATGAGCCCGAAACAGAAATACCGACATCTTCATACGTTGGTAGAACAAGTAGGGCCTTCATTAGTTACTCTTCTGAAGACAAAGTTCTTGCCGGAAAAATTAAAAAAGGACTAGAAGAATATGGGCTAGAGGTCTTTTTGGCACACGAAGATATCGACCCTGCGGCAGAATGGCAGACTGTTATTTTGGAGAACTTAGAAAGCACTGACATTTTCATACCCATTTTAACAGATAAATTTCACAAATCATTTTGGACCGATCAGGAATCAGGGATGGCATTTACAAAAAATAAACTCATTGTACCAATATCTATTGATGGCCATAACCCTTATGGATTTCTTGGAAAATATCAGTCTTTGAAATTCAATCCCAATCAAGATCCGATGGATTGTGGCTCTATAATCAACGCTATAAAAAAAGCCCGACCGCATTTTGAAGTTCAAATCTTAGATTCTCTTATCAAGACTTTTACGGGAAGTAACAGTTGGGAGGAAGCTGGGACAAAGGCCAGGCTACTACTCGAGTTTGAAGAGATGAGTGATAAACAAGTTAACGAGATATTCAGAGGTGCAGTTCAAAACAACGAGATTTACGGTTCTTTCTCAGCCCAAGGTAAATTACGAACCTTATTTGAGAAGCATAAGCATCAAATAGATCCAGGAATAAGAGATGATTTAATTGCCAAGAAGATAATACATATCTAACATGCCCAAAGAAGAATTAGACGATCATACGCCGACCTACAACTGGTACGCACAACTGAAGAAACCATCCTGGGCGCCGCCGGCTTGGCTCTTTGGTCCGGTCTGGACCGTGCTCTATATTGGGATTGCGATTTCTTTTGGGAAGGTGTTTTGGATGGCTTGGCAGAACGAAGTTCCTTTGACGCTCGCTGTGCCATTCGCGCTCAATCTGATTTTTAATTTTGTGTTTACGCCGATTCAGTTTCGCCTCAAGAATAATCTTCTGGCCTCACTCGATATTCTTCTCGTTCTCGCGACGCTCATCTGGGGAATGTTTGCGGTTTATGTGGTCTCGCTCACACTCCACATCAGTACCGGCAGTCCCATCTTTGTCTGGATTGCACTCGTGAACATTCCGTATCTGCTCTGGGTTATCTTCGCCACGGTTTTACAGCTTGCGATTACCTATCTAAACCGGTAGGTTATGGATTTGATGGGAAGGGAGTAGTATAATCCTCAAAAAACATGAAGGTTTACGATCACCAGCCACTCTCATATTATGCTTACGATCCTGCATGGAATGATTGGTACGAAAAAGAAAAAAAGCAGATCGAAGAAAAACTTGGGGACGTTATTTTTCGTATCGAGCATATCGGCAGTACTGCCGTGCCAGGGCTTTCGGGCAAACCCATCGTTGATATCCTAATTGTTATAAAATCAGCCGACGATCTCGAAAGGTGTAGTGAGGCGTTGCAGGAGTTGGATTACCAACAGATGGGAAAATCCGATCAGTATTATCTCCGTAAATCAATGACTGAGACAGCTGGATTTCATATCCATATGGTCGCACTTGAGAATAAATTTTGGCGTGAACGCATCGCATTCCGGGATTACTTACGAAGTCATCCTGAAGTAGCTCAGCAATACATGAGTTTGAAGCAAGATTTAATCACTAAATTTGATAGCGATAAGGACGCGTATCGAGAAGGGAAGGGTAGTTTCATGGCAGAAATCACGAAGAAGGCTTTGGAAGAAAATCCGATTTAAAAAGTAAAAATGATCCCATATACGATTAAGCGGAGGACATAAATGAGCAAATGGAAGAACAGGCGATTATTGAAGTAAGAGTTCAGAAGAGGATAAAGCTGGTCACGAAAGTGATCGTGATTGCTTTTGCATACCTGATTTTGAATTTAGCGACTTTGATGACGGACTGGTTCGATGCGTATTCAGTGATCGTTTACTCTATATAGTGGTGTGAAAAATAAGAGATAGGATATAGTATAATAAATACATGTTCCCACCCATTGATCCAATTAATATTGTTCTAGGACTAGCGTTCTTCCTGGTGGTTTTTATGCTTATGAGAGAGATCTTTTGTTGGTATTGGAAAATAAATCGAATCGTTGATCTTTTAGAAAAATTAGTTGAGCAGAAAACAGGACAGAAAGAAGACGCACCGAAAACACCTATCCAGTAGCTAGGGGAGGGTGAAAATAAAAATCTCCTTGAGGGGTTTCACTAACATTCCAACATTCTGCAGAATGTTGGAATGTCTAATTTCGATTTCGGTGGTCAATAAAAAAATCTCCTGGAGGGGAGATTGATTGGGTCCGATGGGTGGTCTAGGTCTTGGGATTGCTGGTGAATAAGAAGGAGAGCGAGATCATTTCCCGTTGCTGGGCGGTGAGGCCGATTTGCTTGGGCTTCTCGGGAGCTTTTGGTCCCGGCGTATGCGTGAAAAGGAAGGAAAGAGAGATCATTTCTCGCTGTTCGTCCGTAAGAGGCGAAACCAGCACTTTTTTCTTAGGCATGTTGTACCCTCCTCGAACTGCTTTAGTTTATGTTGCAACCTCTTCTCGGTCAATCGGAAAAATAACAACCAAACCGCATAAACCGCACTATACTAACATTCCAACATTCTGCAGAATGTTGGAATGTTGTGGTTGTGATATACTGGCAGGTATGAAAACTCCTAAACAGTTAGAGCGTTATTTCAAGGGTGCGGCCAACCACTGGCGCATTGCTATCCTTCTCCTTGTGGAGAAGAAGCCGGGGATTGCGGTCTATGCCATCAGCCAGGAGCTGGGCGGTAACTTTAAGACGATCTCGCAACACACCAAGGCCTTGGTCCAGGCTGGCCTTCTCAACAAAAGCTATCACGGTCGCGAAGTGACCCACACGCTTTCTCCCTTCGGCAAGTCATTTATCAAGTTCATGAGAACATTCTAACATTCTGCAGAATGTTAGAATGTGTAGCTTTGGGGTTTTGGTAGTCAATTGTTTGCTTCGCGCAATCGGAGTAATATACAAGCATGTCTGAATACGAAAAGAAACCTGAAGAAGATTTGCCGGAGGTAGAGCGAGATCGTGAAGATGAGTATGAAATTCCCGCGGTGACACCGGGCCTGGAGGAGGTGCCGTATCCATCTGAAGACGAAAAAAAGATGCCCGACATTTCTCCAGAGGAACAGCAAGAGATTATTGATCGTATTAGCGACGAGGAAAAAGAGGAGAAGGAGCGCGAGAAAGAAGTTGAGCGCATTATTGATGAGGTTCGGAAAAAGAAAGAATTAGAGTGAGCGGGCAGATTTCCTACATAATTAAACGGAATAGATGTAACTATGTCTGATTCGAATACGTACAGAGTGAAATCAGAAGTATGGCAGTATCCGGGAATGGCCGGGT
>ERZ1292623.3654-Hain-H51-01um-R1-3654-length-13012-cov-18_pt1 | contig 13012 bp, 12 predicted proteins | sample MGYA00564398_ERZ1292623 | MGnify/ENA primary metagenome ERZ1292623 (study PRJEB36523, sample SAMEA6512633) | groundwater metagenome | collected 2019-01-07 | study: AquaDiva: Metagenomics assemblies of 32 groundwater samples | reverse complement strand
AGCGGTGGATGAAAATGGCTATTTCAGTTGAGATGGATTAAGTTATTAAATAATAAATATATGGGATTCTTACTGTTGTTAATCGGATACACAGCACTGCTTGGAGTTATTGGGTACTACAAAAATGATGAGGATGCGGCAGAAGCACTACTTTATGCTGGGAAAGGCCTTGTTATTATAGGAGCTTTGTGCTTTGTAGCATTTGTTTTGATGATGGTTTACTGGAGCTCAAAACCCTAAGCAAATTTCAACTTAAACCAAGACTATCAAAATCGTTTAGACGCAGATAATACTTAAAATAATTATATGATATTAGCATTTTTTGCAGGCTTAATAGGAGCGATTATAACCGGCACCCCTTGGGGGATTTTAATTGCCGGCGTGATTATAATTCTAATACAATCTTACTGTTCCAACTTTCGCAGTTCAGAATAAAATAAATAACTTCCACCCAACCCTAAAAGAGTCTTAAAAAGTTGTTTGATCCTTGTTCTTATCAAGGCTCTTCTTTCAATATCAAATTCTTTATCAGTTAAGTTTTTAAGAGATTTTTGTTTTAAGGCTTCATTCTCTGCTAATTTTATTTCTGCATCTATTTTATTAGTTAGCGAAACTTTTTCATTTGCGTCCATTTTTTTAATTACTGTTTTAGTTTCTTTTGTTATTGATTCGCCAAGAATCTTCTCAGTTTCTTTGATGAAGTTTTCGCTATTTACATCTTTGCCTTGTGAAACCTTTATTAAGGTATCTGCAAGCCCTTTGGTTTTTGTCCCTGCTTGATTAAAAGGGTTGGCTTTTGAAACTAACTCATCTCTAACTGGGGCGTACTTAGACCAGAACTGGTTAGCCTCTGCCAAATCAACGCCATTATTTTTCATATAATCAGAAAGAATATGTATTGCATCATCTGTCATTTTGTCTTCTGCCGTAAATACTTTGCTTGCACTTAAGTCTTGTTTGAGGCTCTTAGTTTGAGCATAAACTTCGCCCAAGGTTGTTTGAGATTTTAGTTTAGTGGGAATATTTTCACCGAATTGTTTTCCAGATAAAGGGTTAACCTGTTCGGTAAGGCCTAGCTTTGCTTTAATTTGAGCTGCTCTGGCAGGGTCTTCTGCAAAACGGCTATCAATAAAGCCTTTCAAATCATCCGTTTTAATTGGGATATTTTCTTTTCCAGCCATCGCTTCGTCTACCAGCGAGCGGTAGACTTTAGATTGTTCGCCCATTGCTTTAATAATCTTTGGGCGAAGTTCAATTACTTTGTCTCTTGAAGTTACAGCCAATTCTCGTTGTAAAGCCTCCGCTTCCTGGGCTGATTTTTCTGCGGCGAGTTTTAGATTTTGTTTAACTCGCTGAGAGACAGCTTCACTCTGAGATGTAATTTGTTCTTGCTTATTTTCAAACCACGCTTTTCTCTCCGCAGAAGATAGTGTGTGAACTTTATTTTCTGGGGTAGCCAAAACTTCATTTTTTGATTTAAGTTTTCCTCCGAAAATCCCCCCAGCGAGTGCACCAGTTGCTAATAAAAGCGGATTAGTTGCATAAGATTTTGCTTTTTCAAGCACAGAACCCACAGTAGGATTTTCCTCTTGAAGACCTGCAGAGGCTCCATATAAGCCCCCAATACCGCTGGCTTGAGCAGTTCCTTTTACAGCTCCTGCTATTTTTGGATACTTAGAGGCCACATCAATCACATTTTTAATTATAGGCAAGCTTCTGGCGGCCTGTGTAACTTTTGAGATTGGAGACAGCACACGAGAAGGCAACCCAGAACCTTTGGCAAAACTAGCTTGCTCCAAAAACGCTCCTGCCCCCGCCCCTGCTATTTGACTAACATTATTTTGACCAGAATCAGGCAAAATATCATTTAAAGTTAAATTTCTCCCGTGAGAGTTTACTACATTTAATAATCTGGTAGCTCCCACAGTATCCCCTTTTGCTTTTAATTCTCTCGCTTTTTGAATAGCAATTTGGTCAATGTTATCTAAGGTTTGATTTGCTTCATCTAATTTTTTTACTTCACCAGTTTTTGAAGCCGCTAAATTGGTTACATTAAGCAACCCTCCACCCAGAAACTTGCCTGTATTTGCAAATAAAGAAGAAGCGGATTTTAGTATCCCTGGCTTATTTAATTCATTAGCCGCAAATTGAAGATTGCTTACTTTTTGAGGCTCTACTTGTTTTGGCGGAGCTTTTTCAAGTTTATCAAAATCAAACCCACTTGTTTTTTGTGCAGATTTTTTTTGCCCCCCAGGTTTTTTTTCTAATGAGTTAAAATCAAATGTCATATAATTATTGATATTCTACCCTGTAACCTTGTTGAATAGCTTGAGTTATTTCATTACTATCAAGTGAACCGTAGCCTTCTTCGCCATTACTCTTAACTACTTTTACCTGTGCTTCCCCTCCGGAAGATGTAATCAGTGCGCCTCTAACTTTTATGAGTTCTTTTCTTGCACTAGCAGGGTCAGTGTTTAATTTTAAGGAAGTTTGGGCAGATTTTAACATTTGGGCTTCAAAATTAGAAACAGAACCCTGTCCTTTTAGCTGCCCTCTAGCGGCTAAAGCTAAAAGGTTTACTATTTGGTTTACTTGATTAGATAGCGTGTATTCAGGAGAACCAGGAACATTCCTTCTAACTACAGCACTTAATCCAAATGTTGAGTTAAAATTAGGGTCGCTTAATATGTTTGAAATACTATTTGCTGTTGAAAGTGATTGAGTTTGTTCTCCTGTTAAGCCTGTAACTGGGTTAATAACAACTGAACTTGCCCCTGCTTTTGCCCTGCTTAATTTTTTAGTATCTTCTGCTGCCGTCCATTCATTAAGCCCTAGTTTTCCTCCTGCTCCAACGTACTCTTTCCACTGTGTGTATTCAGGTGAGCGCTTCTCTTCTTTTTCTGTTAAAGCTTTGTAGTTTCCATCAGATTGTAGTTGGTACAGAACCCCATCTACTTCAATAGGTTTTAATCTAGCTTCTTCTGATTTTCTTTGGTCTGCGATGTCTGAAAGTTGTCGGTCTATGCCCGATAGTTCTTCCTGAAGACTTTTTCTCTGCCCTTGCCTGAAAGAAACTTCGTCTGAAACACTAAGTCCTTTGAAAGACTCAGGCAAAGCACCGCTAGATACTCCAAACCTCGCCTGAATTATCGCTTCTCTTCGTCTTTTTAATTCTGCCTCGCTCCCATCAATAGCTGGAACCGATTGAGAGGCCTTTAGAATAGCCATTATTTGGTCTTTTAAGGGCACTTGAGGCTCTTGGGGGGTTTGTTCGCCTGCTCCAGCTTGAGAGCCTGCAGGGGCTTCAGCAGCCCCAGGAGTAGTGCCTGGAAGTTGTCTAGGAGTTCCGTAAAGATAACTCCCGGGAGCACCTGTTTTTCCAACCTGCCCAGTAATGTTGTAATTTGGAATTTCACTGGCAGAAGTTAATGCTCGAGAGCCTGTTGGGATTTGTGATGGGGTAGACAAGGCACGAGGAGCAGGTTCTGGGCGGGTTAAAAGTTGCCTCAACGAATTTAACAAAGAAGTATTCTGCTGTGCAGAACCAGTGTAATTTTGAACACCCATTTTACTGGCTAGTTCTTTGCGAGCCGAAAAGCTGGAGTCGCGACCAGCGCTGTTTAAGTAGTCTACAACTGAAGGATTTGCCATATATTTTAATTAAGCTGTTTTAGTAATTCCTCTTTGTTCCCTTTCGCCTTGGAGGTATTGGTTATATAAATCTGCAGTTGCCCCTATTTTCTTGAATGCCAATTCTCCAGTCTGGCCACCTGTTGGAGTGTAAAGACTTCGTGTTCCAGTTGGTTTGTTGAATAAAAATTCTCCTGGAGTTCCAATAATAGGCTGTGGAGCCGTGTCTACGCCAGGCAGAACTGGTAAATTGGCAGAGCCTAACTTTCGCTCAGCAGCAGTTCCCAAAGAAAAAGCCCGTCTTTCAGCCTCTCTGCGTCCTGCGTCTATGGCTGCTTGAGTGCTTTCCTGTAAAGTTTTTTCAGATTTGTCGCGGATTGAAGAAAATGTTAAACCACGGCTAGCCATATTTTCTTGAGTTCTCTCCAGCCGTGAACCAAAATCAGACTCGAGTTTTCTCTCGCTCACCTGCAAATCCTGTCCTAGTTGTTGAAAACCTGACAGCACATCCTGTCTGGCCTGTTCAAAATACTCTGCGTATTCTGGGTTGACTCTTTCTTGAGCTTGTTTCAAATATAAATCCAACTCTCCTTGAGAAAGTTGTGAAGTAACTTTTGGCGGATGAGTAGCTGCCCATTCCGCAATAGCATCAAGAGTTGCTTTTTTAATTTCTTCGGGAGTGTAATTTTGTCCTGTTTGAGGCAGTTGTGTTTGTTGGGATGATTGAGATGTGCCCTGTGCTGATTTAAAAGATCCATCAGATTGCTTGACCCAAAGTTTTGCCTGTTCGCCTGTGGGATTAACAAAAGAAGGAGGCGGGGTAGTGCTTTTTCTTACAGTCAACCCTCCCTGTGTTGAGCCTGGAGTTGGCTCAACAATATATCCAGCAGCCTGCAAACTAGCAAGGCCAGGGTATGCCCCGTCAACCCTAACACTTTCTCCATTTTCCAGTCTGCCTACTAGCGGATCAGAAGAAGTAGTTTTAGGAACCTTTTCAAGCATTCCAGTTTGTTGGTTTAAAACTGTGGTCGTTGGCTGAGAAGTGGGCTGTTGAGGGGCAGGTTGCTGGGGGGCTGGGGGGGGAAGCTGTCTTTCTTGGGGAGCATTCAAATAAGTATACCCGCTATTAAGAGCAGTTTGAACTTGATTGTCGGGGATATTTACTTCGTCACCCCACTTATTTTTCATCATTGGCATATTATTTATTTAGCATTTTTATTAGTAGTGGTTTTAATTCATCAAGAGTCTTTGCTTTTTCAATTTCTGCTAAGTCTTGCATAAAATCCTTTTTTTTCTGTTCTTCTTTTTCTTTATCAAGCATCCACCACGCTTTCTCGTATTCAACTTGTCCATCAATAATTTTCATTTGATGGCCGTCTTTCATTCTTGGGTCATCAGGAAGTTCTACAAAAGAGAGGGCAGAATTTTCAATTCGTCCTAACATCACTACTTGCCCGTCAATTTTGCGGTAAGAAAGCATCATACTTGAAGTAAAATAGTTACACCTGTTCCACCTGCATTGCCATCTGAACCATTTGAAGCTCCAGTTCCCCCAGTGCCTTTTGTACCAGCTGAGCCACCAGTAACACTAATCGTTCCTGTACCTGATTTGGATGAATAAATTATTATTACTGCACCACCTCGCGCTCCTGCTCCTCCTCCTCCACCACCAGAACTATTAGTTACCCCAGTAGCTCCATTGCCACCATTGCCACCATTCCCACCTGTTGCTTGGATATAATCATTGCCACTAACAGTAACTATTTTCCTTGCAGCTAACCAAACTATTCCACCCGTGGCACCTGAGCCTCCTCCGCCCCCGCCTCCCGCACCATCATTTCTTGCACTTCCTCCAGCTCCGCCACTACCAGAACTTGCGGCGACTGTAAACATTGCCTCTGAAGGCAAGAAATCAACCAATAAATAGGCCGCAATAGAATTATGAATTGTATTAAATATTGTGCCTGAGGTTGAGCCGGCTGCTCCACCAGCACCCGCACCTCCACAATCTGCAACTTCATCATTTCCACCAGCTCCACCAGCCGCTCCAGCACCAGATAGAGACTTGGCTGCACTGGTACCTGCTGTTCCTGCAATCGCGCCTCCTCCACAAGATGGCCCACCACTTCCCGCAGGGCCAGGTGCCCCTTCTTTTCCTGCTAAGCTGGCTGGAAGCGAACCGACAGTGTTGGCAATAACACCAGCTAAACCTGCGGTGCCACCTGCATATCCCGGCCCAGCTGCACCATTACCTGCATTTCCACCATTGCCCCCATTACTAGCTATTTTCCCAGTTCCGAGAAAAGTTAACTGATTTTTGACAAATATGCGGAAACCATTTGGTCTTAAAACTTTTCCTGTTTGGATTATTAAATCATTGTAATAAATATCAGCAGTTAAAGTGGTGTCTGAAGAAATGGTCACAGTCCCGTCAGAACCATCTCCAAAAATATCGTTATTTGTAATAGGTGAACTATTTATTGCCCCAAAAGTGCCTAAGTCTACTTTATCAGGGATTTGTCCAGAAGTTATTGAGGCTGGTTGGACTACTCCTTCTATGGGTTCAAAAAGACCTCCATTAAAATCTGAAAAAGAGGCGGAAGGATTCTGGTCAAGAAAAGCTAAATCAGGATTATCGGATTTCCCTCTAATAAGGTCTTTCCCGAATCCTATGTCATAGACTGAATATGGATTTTGGGGGTCACCAGCCATACGCTTATAAATTATTTACTCCTTCATCGTCTACTTCGTTGAATTCTAAACCGTCAAATTGAAATCCCGTTTCCGTATTATTAACCACTATCTTGGGGAAAAATCTCTTACCTCTAAATAAATGACCTTTGTTTTGAGGAGAAGTAAAATTGTGTTCAGTGGATTTCATTTCTCCGACCAAGTCAAAATCGTGGTCGTCAGTTTTCATTAAGAACTGAACGCCTGTAAAGTTAGTGGCATAATTAGTAATTCTACCTATACTTTTAGTCCGAGAACGAGTGGTAAAAACTATCGGGGCAAGTTCACACTCTGCATTTAAAGGGCTTCCTAAGTCAGTAGTTCCAGAATTCATAGTGTGGACATTCCCGGCTGTGTCTCCGCTTACGACAGTTAAGTTTGAGTTACTGTCTACATAATGAGCAAATGTGGTAAAAACAAATCCCCTGTCTTCAATGTGCCAAGTTTGGGTAGAGATGGTAAAGACAAAAACCGCATTAGAATAAGTTTCGCTATTCACTGTTACCGAACCTACCGAAAGATAATAATGGTCATCATCACAGAATCCAGATACATTTGCATAAGAACTAGCCGAGATGGCTTCAAACCATTTTTGAATATTAAGTGAAAGTTTTTGTGGATAACCACCAGTAGTGCGATAAGCTCCCACTCCGCCTTTTCCTATCCCAAAGAAATACACCCAACCAGAGTCGTGAACTGCCACGCTTTCTTGACTAGAAGTTCCTATGTTGATTACTCGGTTGGCAAAGGTAGACGACCCGTCCCAGCGATATAAAGAATTTTGTTTGAAAATTAAGAGTACGGTTCCATTAGTTTCAAGAGCGGTAATTCCACTCTCTCCATCATTGGGGTTGACCTCCAGAGAACCGTTCCCAGATGTCCAAGAAATGGCAGAGGCTGCCGGAAGTGAAGAATAATAAAGCGTGTCTGGGCTAGCAGTTGCCCCTGCGGTGTAAACTCGTGAGTTAAACACTCGGGCAAATCTTGTGCCAGATGGCCAATTAGCTACGTCTAAAGCCCCCCCAGTAGTTACCCAAGCGTCTGCTGTGGCTCCTGTCCAGCTCTTTACACCGTCTGTTCCATTCAAGCGGGCAACCCTGTCCAAAAAGGTAATAAAACGTGTCTTAAGGGCTACAGTGTCCCCCTGAAGAGTCGCTGTAAAGGTAGTTCCAGAGTCAAAGTAAAAGGTGGTGCCAAAATTATCAGTAGTGATAAGCTGGTGGTTAGTGCCGGTGCCAGCATCTCTGAAATTATATAGCCCTCTTACTTGGCTTCCCAAAGTTACCCCGGCTCTTGCAGAGCCTAAACGAGAAGAGATAGAACCACGAGGCGTGTCAAAAACACAGTTAATGGCTTTACGAACTGCGTTTCTTGGCATCAGGGAATCAGAAACAGCGGCATCATCAATCATTCCGCTGCTGAAATCATCTAAAATGTATGGCTGTTTTAAGAGCATATTCTAATAAACATCATTATTCTCAAAATAACTAGGGACAAGACTCGTAGATTGCCCAGATACTTCTAATTTAATCATTCTGTCTTTTCTGCGGAGGTATTCAAGATAGGCAGAGTCTTTCTCATCTAAAACACCTGATTTAGCCTTTTTAATCATTGCTTCTAACCAATTCTGAACACAAAACGGGTCTGGGACTGTCAGAACATCACCGTCCGTATCTACACGAGTAACTTTCTTATAATAATCAATCCAGATATTCGCTCCGATTAAATTAGTTGAGTTGTCGGGCACAGTGTCAAAATAAAGAGAGCCTTCATAAATAGTGTATCTCTGGGGTAGACCTTGTGGCTCTCCTTGCCAAACTGGTTCTAAAGCGGTGCCTCCACTGTCATTACTAGTTACTGTGCCGAGAGTATTGGTGCTTTTGGTATTAGTTGTGTAAGAAACATTATCTATTGAAGTTCCTGTATAAACATTGATTGCTCCAGAATCGGTAAAATCTCTGGAGTCAGTTAGCACAATAGAAGTTGCCCCCGCAGAATAAGTTGTACCTACTGTGGTACTGGCTACATTTTGGAATAGACTTTCATATTCCGCCTTGGTAATGTATGTCAGGTTATTTCCTGTGCCTATTCTTAACCCTTGAATTGCCTTGGGGGTGTTATCGTCTGAAATATCACTGGGCAAAGTGTAAGAATTGTCTCCTAAAGCAATATTCCCCATATCAGCTTCAAATTCTTGAAGCCAAGACCATTTCTTTAGTTCTTTAGAGATGTCTTGTTCACAAAGGAATATCTGGTCATAAGCCCACTGCTTTGATAGAACCCCAGAAGCTCTTACCTTCTCACCAGTATTCTCAAAAGCTCTTTGGATTAAGAATCCAACGGAATCTGAAGCAAAACCTGAGGCGGAAATAAAATCAGAATAAGTCCCGTTAAAAGTGGTGGCCACACTCCGGATGCCTCTTGCCCCGTAGAAAGCAAAAGTTGTTCCAGTGTCTACATATTCAGTAAAGCCAGCATTAGGAGTTATGTCTACAGTAGTAATTAAAGTAGCTCCTGTTGAAGTGGCTGTAGAGTTTCCATAAATTTCAACTCTGTCATAAAGGATTTTTCGGACAGGAGAATTAACAACGTGGGCAAAAGTGGTGGCCGTACATCCAAAAGTAGTGCCAGGATTTATGCCAGCATTTATTCTTTTTAATTCAGTTCGGTTATCGCCAAAATTACCAATTATAACGAAGTCAGTGTTAAGAAATCCGATATTATCTCTTACGGTTAAAGTAGTGGCCAAAGCCGCTGAAGAAGCTGTGAGATAGGTGGCGGGAATAACAGGAAGAGATGGATGGTCAACTCTAACTACCCTGTTTCCTGATAGAGAAAGTTGTAATGCCTCATAGTCATTAGAAGCCATAAAATTATAATTTACCTAATAGTTTATCATTTTCATCTGTAGCAAGTTGCTTTATAACATAACCCAACCCAGCAGAAAGAGCGATTATCCCTACATTCTGCCAATTTATATTTCCTGTTTTCAAAGACTCCAATACCGTGCCCAAAACCACAGATAGAACTGTAACTACCAAACCTTTTAAAAGGTCTTGTAGATTGAGGCGAAATAGTCCTGACATAATAAATAAATTATTGAATTAGTGTAATTGTCCCTTTTTCTTCACTACCATTAACCGAGAAATCGTGCATAAATGTCTTTTTCAGAATATACCCATTCCCTTCATCTCTAGCCATATTTGTTGGCAAAGCCATAACTTTTACCACTTTTTCCACACCATATTCTCCGTGGTCAAACTTATAATGGTCGCCTGTATCATAACCTACATAGAATCCTTTAAATCGCCCCGCTTTTCCCAAAGAATATAGTCCTCCATCTTTGAAAATAAGAGGGTAAGTTAAATTGTTCTTTTTTTTTTGCACATAGATTGCCTTGGGCGTTCTTAGCTTGTATCCGAGATGAAAGTTTTTTAGGAAAGGGGGGTAGCTATCACAAATCTTTTGATAATCAGTTTTCCCATACTGCGTAACAGCGTGATTGTATTTATAAAACTGTTTGGGCATTACCACACCATTTGCAATATCATAGGGCGAAGCAACACAGGTTTGGATAGCCCCGTGAGTAAATAACTCGGAAGTAACTTCATCTAATATATCCTCGTGGAATAAATCTATCAATTCTTTAAATTTCTTAGCTTGGGCATAAGTCCCGGCTGGCAGGTTAAAGAATTGCCATTGTGTCATTCCCGGCAGAGTAGGACAAAACTTTTCGGATACTAAACCGTACTTACGGGCGGTTTCAGCTACTTTATACTGGCTATTACCTCGGCCAGGGACTGTGCCGGACATTACCGCCAAAGCCCTTTGAGAGATATTAACGTGGCCGTTTTCATCATAGAAGCCAAGGTCTTCAAGTCCTTTTTTAATCTCTGGGTCAAGTTTGGCCAGAGCTTCTAAAATGATTTGTACAACCCGACAGTAGGAATTAGAAACACAAGTCCAGAAATCTTTTTGTGTTATATTTTGCGCCTCTTGTGTGCCTAAATCGGCTTCACTTATTCCGTTGGGGAAATAAACAGGGCGTTCTACTTTTCCGCCCATCAGCTCATCTTTTTGGTAAATCCATTGTTTCTTATTGCGTTTCTCCTCCAAAACACCATTGCCTTTAATCACATACGACAAACTTTTCAACAAGACGAAGCGGACTAAGTTTTTTAGAACTTCACTAGTTGTTCTTTTAATGCGGTCGCCTGTGTAAAGGTATGGCATATTGTTAAAGTTACTTTGTTTATAGTGGTAGGGGTTTTTAAAAGGTACAACCCCCAAAACCTATCTTCCTGCCAAGCGATAAAATTCAGATAAGGATACTTCCAATTTAACTTTTCTCGCACAAATATGGCATTTTAGCTTTACGATGTACTCATTGCCATCAACTACGACTAGCGTTCCGGGGCAAGTTCGGTTGGTGTACTTCTTCTCGCACAAGTATCTTTTCATTTGGCCTCCAGCCACAGGTAAAAGAGAATAATGCCTCCGAGTATTCCGATTGTAATCATCGTGCTGGCTATGGTTTTCATTTTTGTTCCTCCGCTAGCTTCCCCCATAAATAAAATGAGGTGAAACTCTACTTTTTGTGCACGTGGCACATAAGCTAGTAGAGGAACAAGCTAGAAATAACTTAATTCCTCCGATCTTGGATACTTTCACATTCCTTGCTAGCAGGTTGTGAACAAGCCTTACGGCCTATATCCAAGAGCAGAGAAACAAATTTTTCTTCCAAGTCTGGACAGATGTTTTATGGGTATAGACGTTGGCAATGTCGTCATTACCAAAGGGCCCACCACCTTTGTTATTACTATGGGCCAGATAGCCGAAGCCGGAGAGCCACCTCCACACTAGCTTGCACTCTTCTTTTAGCGAAGAGGTCTTCTGTCGGGAATTTGAAAGATAAATTCATCTCATATATTTATCTAATCTTTTGCCTGATTACTTCAGATAACAAATTGACACTTCCTTTTAATTCACCCAGCACTTCAGTATTCTTGTTCCAAGCGTCGGTGTTATGAATTGTGGCTTGGGTGGAATGGTCTAAATGATTTCCGACCAAGTTCCACAGAGCATAAACGCTAAAGCCGGTCAGAACAATTAAGCCAATCATTACACCCACCAAACCTAGTCTCCCAAGTTTTACGATATTCCCTGCTAATTTTTCCTCCATATAATTTATTTAAGACTAGCCAATAAAGCGTCCGCAAAGTTAACACCAGCATCCAAATGAATAGCAGGTGGCTGTCCAGTTTCAGCCGAGATGGAATTAAAAATCGCTACTGCCTCAAGTAAATTTTCACTTTCTTCTTCGGGTGTCTTATTCTTCTTCGCCATTTTCACTTTGAAAGCTTCCGCACGAGTTCGTAGTTCAACGCTCATTTCTTTAGCAGGTTTTTCGCCAATACCTATAAATTCTTCTTGTAAATTAACAGGTTTGGTTGACGCCGGGACTTCTTTTACAGGTTTCCACAACCAAACTACCACGGCTACGCTAACCGCTAGTAAGAATACAAATGGCACAAATCCTAGTACAAATTCTTGGTCTGCTTCGGTCATATTATTTCTTACGGAATAAGGCGAACAAACTAGCTAACATTGCTAAACTGGTCAAGGACTTCCACATCCAATCATATTTGTTTTGAGCAGGCGTTTTACCGGTCAGATACATCGTCAATTTATCATTTAATCTTTTTAATTCCCTATCTTGCTCTTGGTTTTTTTCATCCACGAATTGCAAACCTCCGACCAAAAGGACTGATACTCTGGCGTAATCCACCGTTTGTGGAATGAGAGTCTTACCGTTCTTGTACAGAATAGCTTTTGGGTAATACTTTTTCTCCCAAGCTAAATCTGCCGCGGAGTATTGGTCAGTGTAAACCACTAACATCGGGTCAATCATTGCTACTTCTTCAGCTAAGAAACCTTCGCTCTCTTTTCCGCCGCCATTTGTTCCTTCTGTTCGCCCGTTTTTAAAGTCAAACCCAATAGCCCGGAGTTTGCGAACTTTCTCCATTAAATCTTTGGGCGACATTGAATAAATATTTTCTTTGAAGCGGGCAGAAGAAGCGGTGCAGTTGGTAGCTTGCCGTCTTAATTGTCCATCGGCTTCCGAGCAAACAAATATGCTAGATATGGTTGGAGCCACCAGGTGGGGAAAGGCCACTGTGCCGGATACGGAAAGATTAAAATTTGGAGTGGTGCTGTTGATACCCACATTTCCAGCGTTTGAGATGTTGAATTGAGATGCCGGTGCACCAGAAAGAAAGTCATTTTCAGTCCCTAAGTTTATGCCATTACCATCAACAAAGAATGATTTGTACTTATTTCCTACCCCACCACCAGTCCAACCGAATGAAAATACCGCGCCGAGAAGACTGTTGTTATCTGATACTACTAATGCTCGTCCGCCAAGGCCGGCTGTGGCCCCAACTACATCCAATCTACCGTTCTGCAAAACAGACAGCATGGAACCGCCAGTGGAAGAGGTTATTTGGAGAGGATTTTCGGTGCTAGCTCCTTGTATTAAAACCCGAGCGGCGCGGGAAGTGGTGTTTACTGGCAGATAATCGTATTGAGAGGAGGAGGCGATGTAGGTGATGAGGAGATTGGAGAATGTGCCGGTGGTGGCGGTGAGGGTGAG
>ERZ1292623.3652-Hain-H51-01um-R1-3652-length-13018-cov-7_pt1 | contig 13018 bp, 14 predicted proteins | sample MGYA00564398_ERZ1292623 | MGnify/ENA primary metagenome ERZ1292623 (study PRJEB36523, sample SAMEA6512633) | groundwater metagenome | collected 2019-01-07 | study: AquaDiva: Metagenomics assemblies of 32 groundwater samples | reverse complement strand
AGTGAAAAAATAGAGCGGGTCTTATGGTTTAAAACAAGCTGGCATCTGATTTATCTGACCGAAAGCGGCAAAACTAATTTCGTGGAAGTAGACCCAAGTGGCGGGAGGAACGACTTAATTATCTGAATTAGAAAAGCCCCGCCAAGCTGGAAGGACAAGGCCTTTCTTTCTTGGTGGCGGGGCCGCTTGGCGGACCTACTTGGCAAAAGTGACCGAAAGGCCAACCATGTCTATTGCTGAAATGCTCGCTCCGGGAATATCCTGATTGACGCCCTGGAGCCAAACCTTGGCCAAATTGCCAAAGACCCTGACCTCATTGTCTGTACCCGGAACACGAATATCGAATAAACGAAAACTAAATCCCCAAGTAATGCCAAAGTGGAGCTGATGCTCCTCTTTGCTGACCTGCTGGCGGACAAGGATAATGCCGGGCGGACCGTAGAGCTGGAGACGGCCTTCCTCAAAAACTACAACATGCATTCCGGCAAGACCCTGAAACATATTTGAGCTTGCGCTCTGAATCCAGTAGCCGTCCAAATGGACCCATTTCATAAAGGAACTCTTGGTCGGCTTCTCTTTCTCGGCGATTTCAGCCAGATGGCGTTTTTGCTCGTCTTCGCGCCGCTCCTGGTCAGTTTTACAGCGCTCGGTCTTGCGCCTTTCTTTCTCGTCCATTTCTGAACAGAGTTTTTGCCTTTGGACTGCTTGACTCGCGGTCGCCGGCCACGAAAAAAACAGCAACACCGTCAAAAAGACTGGAGTAACTAATCGCATCACTCACCTCCCTCCTAAGTGCTGGCTTAATCGTATTTAAAAGAAGAAATGGAGTCAAATAAAAACAGAAAACCCGCCGAAACTGGAGTCATAACTTATAGCAGATGAAGCAACCGAGTTATGACTCCTTATCGTTTTGCCCAATGCGGCATCGTAAATTTTGACATTACCTCTTCGCCCATTGCGGCGCTTTTCGTGCTTTCTTTAGTCCGTATTTCCGTCTTTCTTTGATGCGGGAATCCTGGGTCAGGTAGCCGAATTTTTTGAGTTTCTTGCGGTAGTTGGCGTCAAACAAAACCAAAGCCCGAGCCACGCCTAGTTTTATAGCATCAGCCTGGCCGGAGAGCCCCCCGCCCTTGACCATAACCGAGCCCTTAAACCTGTCCAATGATTTTAACTTTCTAAGAGGCGCTTCAACCGTATTTTGCAAAAATGGATCCTTAAAATACTCTTGATATGATTTCTGATTGACCGAAATCAAGCCCTTGTCTTCCGGGAATTTATCGCTTGCTTTTTTGGTGAAAAGCCGGACTCTGGCAATGGATTCTTTTCTCCGGCCAACTGCCTCAAGATATCTTTCTGGACTTTCTACAGCTTTAACCTCAACTTTTATCTCCCGCCCTTGGCCAGGCTCGCCTTCGACGACTACTTTCTTTTTTGGAGCTGGCTCTTTTGTTTTTTTTGCAGTTTTTTTAACCATCATTTAAATTGTAGATTTTTTATCATTTCCTTTCTCAAACGGTTTTTGGGAAGCATTCCCCAGACCGCTCTCCTTAAAACCTCATTCGGGTTCTTCTCAAAAACATCTTTCATTTTCTTTTCTTTAAGCCCGCCTGGATAACCCGAATAATGATAATACTTTTTTTGCTCCATTTTCCTACCGGTAAATTTCATCTTTCCGGCATTGCTCACCATAACTTTTTCTTTAGAAAGAATATACGGCTGAAAGCTAGGACTTTGCTTCCCTCGCAAAAACTGGGCTATTTTTGAAGCCAAGCGTCCTAATGGTTGGTTTGAAGCATCAATCTCAATCATTATACAAATTCTATCTGGGCCATTCGCGCTCCGTCCGATTCCCGTGGCGCCAGTTTGATGATTCTGGTATAGCCGCCGGGCCTTTCTTTATACAACGGTCCTATTTCATCAAACAGTTTCTTGGTAATTGAGTCAGACAAAAATTTTCTGACCTGACGCCTTTTGGCCAAATCGCCGACTCTGGCTTTGGTAATCAAGGGCTCTATAAAACGCCTCAACTCTTTGGCTTTCGCCTCGGTGGTCTTTATCTTTTTATGCAAGACCAATGCAGAAACCAAGCTATTCATTAAAGCTCTTCTCTGTTCTTTGACTCTTCCAAATTTTTTCCCCTTTTTCCGTTTTCTCATGATTTTTCTAATTTTTAACTACCGACTACTTTTCTGGGTCTTCCTCTTTTCTTTTTTGGTTTGTCTTCGGCTGGCTCTTTTACTTTAACCTCTAAATTTGGACTCTCGCCCATTACCTTAAACTGCTCAATTAAAATTCCAACTGCTTTTTTCATGGCTTCTTCGGGAGTAACGCTGCCGTCGGTTTCAACGTCAATGAAAAGTTTATTAAAATCAGTCCTCTCCCCCACTCTGATATTCTCAACTCGAAAACTGACCCTCCGAACCGGACTAAAAATTGCGTCAATGGCTATTTCCCCGACCGAAAGTTTTTCTTTCTGCCTTTGCTCAACCGGCCCATAACCAATGCCCTTTTCAATTTCTATCTCCATATTAACCTCGGCTTTTTTGTCGCTTAAAGTTAAGATTTTTTGGTCCGGATTTACCACCTCCACACCAGTCGGCAAACTTAAATCGCCGGCCGTGATTTCTTTCTCTCCTTTGGCATTCAAAATGGCTTTGGCCGAATCAACTCCTGAAAGTTTAAACCTTACTTTCTTTAAATTTAAAATTATGTCTACCACATCTTCTAAAACGCCAGGAATGGTCGTGAATTCGTGAGGCACGCCTTCAATCTTGATTTTCACGGCCGCGGCCCCGGGCATTGAAGAAAGTAAAACCCTCCGGAGGGAGTTTCCGATTGTTATCCCATATCCTGTATAGAGCGGGCTAATTTCAAAAACCGTTCTGTTGTTTTCTTTGCTGACAATTTTTGGCTCTCCGACTAAAATTTCCATCCCGTACGAAATAGCTGCTGCGCAGTTATATACATAAGTCTATAATTGCCCATCATGCTATTTAATTAAAATTTTACTTATATCCCGAACCCGACAGGGCTATTTCGTTCGGGATCCATATGGCTTTGCCTACCTCGAATAAAACTCAATTATCGCCTGAACATCTTTATGCTGAACGCCGCTTTCGGCTAAACTTGGCAAATTCTTAACCTTGCCGATAAATGTTTCTTTATCAACCTCAAGCCAGCTAGGAGGCTGGTACTTTTTCAAGTATCGAGGCAGAAAAGAAGAAAAATATTTGTTCTTTAAATTTTGCGGTTTTACTTTTACGACATCGCCAACTCTGACCTTGAAAGAAGGAATGTTGATATGCTTATCGTTGACCAAAAAATGACTGTGGCTAACCAGTTGTCTCGCCGTGTCTCTGGCATCAGAAAATCCTAATCGAAAAACTACATTATCCAGCCGTCTTTCTAAACCTTGGACCAAGGCCTCACCCGAATCACCCCTAGATTTCACCGCTTCATCGGTATATCTTCTGAACTGTCTCTCCAAAATGCGATAAATATTTCTGACTTTTTGCTTGGCGATAAGTTGAAGGCCGTACTCGGAAAATTTTCTGTTTTTTAGGCGACGACCATGGACCCCTGGCGGATAGGGCTTACGAACCATGGCTGCTTTTGGAGAATAAGAACGCTCCCCTTTCAAAAAAAGTTTCTCACCCAGTCGTCTTTCAATTTTTTCTTTTGGACCAGTGTATCTTGCCATGCGAAATTTATTTGCGAGCTCGGCGAGCAACTATAAATTTCAGCACCGAGCACTCAGAAATGTAAATAATTTTCCTTGCTGAGTGCTCGGTTTAGATTTTGTTGCTAATCGCTTCGCTCTTAGACAAAAACTAAACCCTCCTAGGTTTCGGCGGCTTGACCCCGCCATGCGGAATCGGCGTATTATCAATTATTCCTTTAATATCTATGCCGGCCGAAAATAAACCTCGAATGGCCGCCTCCCGACCAGGCCCGACTCCTTTTACGTAAACCTCGGCTTCGGTAAAACCGAATTTTCTTGCTTTTTCAGCGGCGGCTTTTCCAACCAACGTCGCCGCAAAAGGCGTTGATTTTTTCGTGCCTTTAAAACCAAGGTTTCCGGCCGAAGCCCAAGTTATCACATTTCCTTTTTCATCAGTAACGGTAACAATCGTGTTATTAAAACTGGCGTGAATAAAAACATTGCCCCTGATCACTTGTTTTTTGACAGCTTTTTTTGCCTGCCCCGCTACTTTATGTAGCGGGGAAACCTTAACCTCAACCCCTTTTTCAATGGTCAATGTCTCATCACCAGGTTTTACCACAATTCTTTTTTTACCCACTTCTTCGCTCCTTCGGAGCTTCCTCTTTCGTTAAAACTTCAGAGGACAAGTCGAAGTGCTATTCCGACCTGCTCTCCGAAAGTTTACTGAAGGAGAGAGCTTTAGCGAAGGAGAGCTATTCCTTAAGTCGGCGTCGCCGGCGGCCTTCTGCCCGAACCCATTGTCTTTCTAAGGTTCCCCCTTAAAGTTCTTGAATTAGTTTTGGTCCGGCCATGAAGAGGCAGTTTTTTAGAATGTCTCATCCCCCGCCAGGTTCCAGATTCTTTCATGTGTTTTATATTATCCAATACTTCCCTTCTCAAATCGCCCTCCACCTGATAATTTTTTTCTATAACGTTTTGAATTTTGTTAATTTCATCGCTGGTTAAATCCTTAGCCCTTTTGTCTGGATTCACGCCGGTTGTTTTTAAAACTAGCTTACTTAAAGTCGAACCTATTCCATAAATATAGGTTAAGGCAACTTCTATTCGCTTGTTGTCTGGAATATTGACCCCTGAAATTCTAGCCATGCCAATGTTGTCTATGAGCGAAGCGAATAGCTACAACATTGAGTCAGAGCACTTAACTCTGTTAAGTGCTCGATCGAGCACACAATTTTATTGTGTGCTCTGACACCGAGCACATAACGCCTTATGTGCTCGGTAACTTTTTGTTACCAATCGCTTCGCTCTTGGACAAAAACTTACTTCTGTCTCTGCTTATGCTTCGGATTCCTGCAAATGCAATATAGCCGTCCTTTTCTTCGGACAATTTTACAATTCCGGCACATTTTTTTGACTGCTGAACGAATTCTCATTGTGTATAACGAAAGGCCTCTCGGGTATAGTTGTTTCGGAAACGTTCGGCCTCATACATCTTATATAATTATCTTATCTCCTGTTTATCAGAATAAACCCTCACTCCTCGTTCGCCTCGCTATAAAGCATATCTCCTCAAAACGGCTCGGTTCACGAGGTTCCTCAACAACCATACCCTGCGGGCTTTTCGTTATAGAAAATTTTAGGAAAGCTGAATGGGAATGTTTGGTAAGCGGATTCGGAGGCCGTTTTGGCTTGGTCCGAGCAATAGCGAGGCAAAACGGCCGACGACCTCGGAGGGCATCGCTGGAATGCCCGAGAATGAGCGAACCAAATATTCCCATTCAGCAAAGACAAGAATAAATTTTCTATAACCTTTTCACGATCCGGCCTCTCTCCTCATCCGGGCTCAACTCAACTAAAACCCTATCGCCCACCATCACCTTAATATAAAAAAGCCGCATCTTTCCTGAAATATGGGCTAAAACTACTTTGCCGTCTTCCAGCTTGACCCTAAAATAAGCATTGGGGAGGCTTTCTACAACTTGACCGGATTTTGTGTTCTTTTGCTTATTATTCAATATATGGTGCTATGGTGCTTAATGAATATATTATAAGCGGAGTAAAAAAGCAAGGCCTATTCAATTATGATCTCCACTCTGATTTTATCCCTGTTTTTAGGGACTGCCTTGATCCAAAAGGGCGAAAGAAGAACCTGGGCTGATTCAATTTCTTTCAGATTGCCAAGATACTTTTTAACTTCGGGTGCCTTTTTACCTAAAATCTCGGTGATTATCCTTTCCTTATCTACATTTTCAGCGGTCTTGCCCCGAGAAACCAGCTTAAAAGAAAGTTCCATTTTCGCTTTGTCCAGCTTCGGCTCGTTATAATTTATACTCAGTCCGTTTCTAATAATCATGAGACCCTGCGAATTGCTTATGTATTGAGAGATAAAATCCATAACATCGCTTTCTTTGAAAGCTAGTGCTTTTGCTCTTGCCTTTAAACTTACCTTAAATTCTTTGACCAAATCGCCATCCTTGGCTGAGTCAGGCATTTTTTCCGTTTCTATTTCCAGGGCCTCTTCTAAAATTTTAAAATCCTTTAGTAAAGCCAATTCATTTTTTACATCGCTTATCGCTTCCTGCCGAACTTGCTCTTCTGCTTTTTTCAAGTCATCTTTGGTTACGAAACTGGACCGACCCACAAAACCGCCAGAAAAACTACTGAACGACTTGGCGTAAAATGCTTGATATTTCGGGCCCCCTAAAAAACCGGGGATTTTGAATTCGGTCGGTTCAATATTGTATTCTTCGCCAGCCCGGTCAGCGATAACTTTTGCCTTAATCTCGCCTGGCTTAAGTTCGTTGCCAACCTTTACTTTTCCTGGAACCGTGACCGTCTTTAAGATCCTAAAAACCAAACCTTCGGGTGTCTGGAATCTGGTTGTGGCCACTAATACCTGTGGAACCGCGCTAAAGTTATTATAAATAATTATCTCGCCTTCGGCTTTCTGAAAAACTTCTTTATCGCCACTAGCTGTAAATGTCTTTGATACAACTTTTTCAACCTGAATCAATTCGCCGGGTATCATTCCATAGACCTCATCAGGCCTAGTGATACTACTAGAAACCATTACTGGAATATTCACGGAAAAATCTTTTTTGCCGGGAGTTATTTTTATTTTTGCCTGGCTAACTGAAATAAAAGCAATAAAACCAAGTGAAAGCAGGGCCACGGCTAAAAAGATAAAAATAATCTTTTTATTACTGATTCTAGCTCTGACTCTGACGGGATGGGGAATACTCTTAATCTCTTTTTCTTGAGGCGGCTCTTCTGAATACAGAGAAACAATCTCCTCGTCTTTTTTATCGGCCATCTTGGTTTCTTGAAGAATATTAAAGCCAGCTAAGTTAGCATTTTTAATAATCTCGTCGCTGGATGAAATTATAGAAACGTCTTTGCCTAATTTATCAAAGTAATCTTTTAGTTTATTAACCCTGGCCCCACTTTTAAAAACCCGGTTTGATTTTGGAACAATCAAAATCAGGCCGGCTGATTCAGAGGTTCGGACTGCTTCTAAAATGTCTTCAAAGTTATCGCTTGAAGCAATATTAATTATCTTCACCCCGTTAGAAGTAGTAACAGCAACACATAGGAGTGACCAATGTGTCTCTGAAAATACTTTAATTAATAACTGTTTAATTTACTGACCCGTTAGGGCTACTTCTAACGGGGCAAGTAAAACTTTAATAAAAGTTTAAATTACTTCCTAAACTTTTTCTCTTGACTCATTCTTGAAATTTCCTTATGCCTATCTTCTTCCTTTTTAAAACCATTAAAGTCAACTCCCAATCCATTTTCATTGGCAAGCTCGTTCGTAAATTCTACTGGAAAGCCGAAATTCTGGTAAAGACCAAAGGCCTCAGCGCCGGAAATCGATTTTTGCTTGTTTTTTAAAGCAGACTGTTTTATTTTTTCAAATTCCTTAAGTCCTTTGTCAAGAGCGGTTCCAAATTTTTGGAACTCTTCTTTAAATATACCGAGAATTTTTTCTTTATTTTTCTTTAACTCAAGATAATATTCTTTATAAATGTTTATGATTGTTTCCAAAGAACGTTGTAAAAAGTCATCCGGCAAACTCAACTTTTTTGAGTGTCTCATTATTTTTCTGATTAATTTTCTTAAAACATATCCTCGGCCGAAATTTGAAGGACTCACCCCGTCAGAAATTATAAATATGCTTGCCTTTAAGTGGTCGGCGACTATTCTTTCGGATTTAATACTCTTTTCATCATGGTATAAACTTTTCCCGTGTATTTCAGTTATTAATGGCGTAAATAAATCAGTCTCAAAGACGGATTTTTCACCATGCATGACCATGGCCAATCTTTCCAAACCCATTCCGGTATCAACGCCTTTTCTTTGTAAAGAAACTAGGTGCTTTTCTTTATCGCAATAGTATTCATTGAAAACGATATTCCAAACTTCAATTCCGTCAATGTGAATTTCAGTAGTCGGCCCGCATGGTCCTTCTTCTCCAGTCGGCCCCCAAAAATTATCTTCTCTTGAACCAAAAATTATTTTGTCTTCTGGAATTCCCGCTGACTTCCAAATTTCCAGAGATTCTCTGTCTTCAGGAATATTATTTTTGAAATCGCCCTTAAAAATTGAGATTTTTATCCGATCTAATGGAACTTTTAACTCATCAATTATTAAATCGTAGCCCAATTTTATTACCTCTTCTTTAAAGTAAGAACCCTCGGCCTCAGGAAATTTGAATGAAAAATTGCCGAGCATCTCAAAAAAAGTCAGATGACTCTCGTCACCGACTTCGTCAATGTCGGTGGTTCTTATACATTTTTGGATTGATGCCATTTTAGCTCCGAAGGGTGAATCACTGTCCAAATAATATTTTTTAAATTGCTGCATCCCGGCCGTAGTGAAAAGAACTGATGGGTCATCGGGAATTAAAGACGAAGACGGCACAATTTTATGGCCGTGCTTCTCAAAAAAGTCCAAGAATTTTCTGCGGATTTCCTGGTGATTCAAAGATTAGAAATTATGATATTATTCCACCTCCTAATACTTGACTTCCTTTATAGAAAACGGCTGCCTGACCCGGCGCAACCGGGATATTATTTTCTTTTATTTTTACCGAAGCTCTGCCAGAGCCGTTTTTTATAATCGTGCAATCCAAATCTTTTTGCCTGTATCTAGTCTTAACTTTGCAATCCAAAGGCAGCTTTTTTTTATTCACCCAATTAAAATCGCTTATTTGAAGTTCTGACTTGCTGCTTCCGGCTTTTTCATCAACAAAAATAATATTTTTCTTAATATCTTTATCTACTACATAATAGGGCTTACCAGCGCTTAAATTCAATCCATGCCTCTGGCCAATGGTATAAAACCAGGCACCGTCATGTTCTCCCAAAATTTTACCATCGCTTTTTCTTAAAGCCAAACCTCTTTTTGGCTGAATATGTCTTTTTAAAAACTCTTTGACTTCAAGCGGCCCGACAAAACAAACACCCTGGCTGTCTTTTTTATCCCAATTAGGCAACCTGAATTTCTTGGCCATCTTTCTGACCTCGGTCTTGGTATAATCTCCTATCGGAAATAAGCAGTGTTTCAACTGTCCTTGATTAAGAGTATACAAAAAATACGACTGATCTTTGTTTAAGTCCTTAGCCTTTAGTAATTTGTAATCGAGCCGCACGGGAGTTGTTCGGCGAACGGATTCGGAGGCCGTATTTAGACGGGCATAATGTCCTGTTGCAATATAATCGGCACCAAGTTTCAATGCTTTATCCAAAAATAATCCAAACTTGATGAATTTGTTGCACATCACGTCTGGATTTGGTGTCCTCCCCTGCCTGTATCCTTCAATCATGTATTCGACCACATATTTTTCATATTCTTTTGAAAAATCCCAAGTCAGTAAAGGAATACCCAATTTTGCGGCTACCCTTAAAGCGTCTTCTCTGTCCTCTCTCCACAAACAATCAATGTTAACTGTCTCTGGTTGCCATGGACGCATAAAAACTCCGACTACATTGTAGCCCTGTTTCTTCAAAAGAGCTGCGGCCACCGAAGAATCAACGCCGCCGGACATAGCTACGAAAACTTTATTAACCATTAAAATACTCTGCCATAAAAATTAAAAATCGGCAAACTGCCGAGAAAATAATTCTAAGCTAAATCTATGCTATCTAAAGAAGAAGTCTCTAAAGGCGCCTTTTATATAAGCACCGGTGTTTAGAAGGATTGAGCCGCTTTTTTCAAAGACACAGGTCGAGGTTTGGGAATTCCAGGTGCCGCCTTCTTTAGCGCAGCGAGTGGCCGGATCTTCGTAAGTAGGAGAGACCGTGGGTGATGGCGAATAAGTTGGATATGGAGATGGGCTTTCCGTATACGTTGGTGTAGGAGAAGGACTGTAGCCGGGTAAAGGAGAATCTTCTAAAACACATTGGTAGTAAGTGCCGCATTCCGGCGAACTGAAAGACACTTCTTTTCGGTGGCCAGGAGGGCACGAATCAACTGTCGGCATCATCGGACAGATATGTGGCGTTATCCCACCCGGCGGCGGCGTTCCTCCAAAACCGGGTGGTTGCTGACCGCTTGAAGTCCTAAATCTCTCACATTCTTCCTTATGCGCCGGGTCTTCACAATACCTTCGGCATTGATCAGCCCCAACACACCCGCCCGGCCCTAAAAACTCACCCGGTGGATGAAAACCCTCCGACGGTCTAAACTCGCCGCCCCTTCTTTCATGTTTTCTCTCAATTTCTTCTCTTCTTTGCCTAAATTCTTCCATCATTCTTATCTGCTCTTCTGAAACAAAACCGTGTTTTTTTGCCCACTCAAAACATATTTCCTGATTAGCCGGATTAGAACAAAAGGCCTCGCACTCTCTTGGTCCTCTACAGCCGCCTGGACCGCCTTCTCTCAAAGCTCTTATCCCCCGCCTTGCCCTTTCCACTTCTTCCGGTTTTATAAATTCGTGTCTCTGGGCAAACTCAATACAAACCTCAAAATTATCGGGATTTTCGCAAAACTCCCGACATTGTCTTTCGCCTCGACATCCCCCGGGACCGCCTTCCTCTATAATCCTTTTGATTTTCCTTGCGGCTTCCTGGTTATTAAATAAACCGTGCCTTTCGGCAAAGGTAAAGCAGGCCTCTTGATTTTGCGGTTCTTCACAAAATTCCTCGCACTCCTCAAAAGTCCGACATCCACCCGGACCGCCTTGGGTCTCTAAAATTTGGGCTGCCCTATCTTCATCAAAATCTGGGTCAATTTCTACTTCAAATTCTTCTCTGGCTCCTTCGGCTTGCCTTCTAAACTCTTTAATCCTTTCGGCTTCGCTAGCAGTTAAAAACCCTTGCTGAACGGCAAAATCCAAACAAACATCCTGATTTTCTGGCTGGCGACAAAATCTCTCGCATTCCTCATGGCTCCGGCATCCGCCCGGACCAGAAAATTCTCTGCCTACTTTTGACAACCTCTCGGCTCTGTCTGCCTCTTCAGAAGAAATTAAACCGTTTTGGTGAGCCCAATTAAGGCAGGTCTCAACATTATTGGGATTGTCGCAAAAAGTCCGGCAACTTGCTTCATCTCGACATCCGCCCGGACCGCCTTGGGTTTGCACAATTTGAATAATTCTTTCTTTATCTATTTCCTGAGCCAAGACAAAACTAAATAAAACAAAAACAGCGACAAGGCCGCTGAAAAATAAAATATGGAAAGTTGTGAAGCTTTGCTTCATTATCTAAATGGGTTGAGTCTCACTCCTTCAAAGGGATTCTGATAACCAGTATCTACACCTGGGGTCGGAGTTGAAATTTGAAGAACCTGACTTCCTTGTTTCTTTCCTATACTAAAACCCAAAAAGTATCCAGCAACTAAAGCAACTACGACAATTGCAATCACGGTAATCAGGTTCATAAAACCATCCCTTACCATTACCAAAATTATAATTATAAGCGAGGGAGAAGTGAATAGTTATTTATTCACTTCAACCAAGCGAAATAATTATATAGATTCATATCTATATATATTTTATTCAAAAAGGGACAAAATAAAACTGTTGATAACTCCGCTACTTATTTGGGGCAAATCTTTTTCTATCTCTGCTGCTTTTTGCAAAACCAGATTTGAGTAATACCGGCAGACACTCTTACGGCAATTGGCCTTTCCGCTCAAATAAATATTGGCGGCTCTTATCTCGGCCGCTCGGGTTTGATTAGTGGCTCCGGCATTGGAAAGATATATCGCCGCCGCCATAAAAGCATCTTCAATACTCCAAGGGTTAGGCAAACCATGCCCAGTCAAACGAGCCACGTCGGATTCATATAAAAGCCAGGTTGAAGGAATAAACTGGGCTGGGCCAAGCGCTCCGCCGCAGCCGTAACTAGGCGCCCTTGAAACTTTTACCGAATTGGCATCCAAGCCAAGCTTTCCGATTATCGCAAAAAACGCGTTCTTTTCGGTTTCGGCCCTGGTTGGCTTGCCAAGCCGCAAATAACAATTATACATATCATCCAGCCAATTGCCGGTACCAACATTTCTTCCAATGCCCGATTCAACATCTAAAATTGCCAAAAGGAATGAAGGCCTGATGCCGACTCGGGTGGCGGCTAATTGCCCGTACTTTATGGCCTCTTCAAGAGTAATCCCCTGCTCAAGTAAAAACCTTACCTGGCCTCTTAGCCGCTCTATGTCCTGGTTTGTTTTTTTGACCAGTTCCTGAAACTTTTTCTCTTCACCCTTGGTCACTTTTAAAATGTCGTTTTTCTCTTTTTTCTTTGAGTCAACCTCTTTTTTCTGGATTTGTTGAATGTTTCTCAGGCCGATTTGTTCGGTTTTTCTTTGTTCCAGTTCGTCCTGCTTTTGTTCAAGTTCCACTCTTAACTGTTTTAATTCTTTGATCGTGACTTGAGCTTTTTCTTGGGAAGCTCGGATACTTTCAAGATTGCCGAAAAAGTCAGAAAGGTCACGATTTTTCAGTAAAATTTCAAGAAGGGTTTCCTGGTCGCTCTGATGGACTAACTTTATGAATTGAGCCAAGCTCTGTTTGATTCTCTCGATTCTGGAAAGGGTTTCGTCTATATTTTTTATGGTCTCGTCAATTTCAAAGCCGGTTTGTTGAATAGCCAAGTCCAAGGCCTTTATTTCCAGCTTAAGTTTCTTGATTTCGGTATCAAAAATAAAAATCTCGCCCTCCAAAGTTCGAGCTTCACTCTGTTTTTCAGTAATTTGTTTTTGATACTCTTCTTTCTGCCTTTCCAGTTCTTGAATTTGCCTTTCTCTTTCTGAAATATCCTGTTGAACGTCGGCCCTTGAAAAATTAAAAGTAAAAAAAGAAAAAGTCCCGATTAGTACAAAAACTAAAAGTTTTTGTTTACTAATCGAGGATCC
>ERZ1292623.3649-Hain-H51-01um-R1-3649-length-13021-cov-5_pt1 | contig 13021 bp, 18 predicted proteins | sample MGYA00564398_ERZ1292623 | MGnify/ENA primary metagenome ERZ1292623 (study PRJEB36523, sample SAMEA6512633) | groundwater metagenome | collected 2019-01-07 | study: AquaDiva: Metagenomics assemblies of 32 groundwater samples | reverse complement strand
CATATTGATTTGTCAACCGTTAGTTCTGTGATTTTTTCCATTTTTATTCTCCTTTATATAAAATCCTCAGCCATTTCAACCTCATGAACTATGTCACTAATAAAACAATTACACTTTGACCTCTCAAAAATAATTTTATATCTGAATGTGTTCCATCCACCACAAACCGGCGGATGAAATCCCTCCAAATAACTGCATAGAACACGTATGTTATCAAGCCTAGCTTTCATCGTTTTTATTTTCAATTCCGAATTATCTATGCTTAAATCGCAATTCTCACATCTCACAAGATCATGCTGACATAAATCTGGATTAAAATAATCAGGATCAAGTCTATGTTTCGACTGTTTCGGCTTCCCATATTCTGCATTTTTAGGGATAAGCCCACTTGGCCAACCGCCGCCACCACTGCTATCAATATCTTTCTGTGTCACACCTTCAGGCAAGTTTGGATCGCTCATTTTAGGTCTCCTTTTGTTTTCCTTTTAAAATCTTGAAAGCGTCTTCTCCAGATAAGATACGGATTTTGTTATTACCTCCGCGAACTTTTAAAATAAAATCTTTAAAGCTCATGCTAGTTGGACATTGTGCCTTGATGTGCGTTTCTTCTCCTGCACTATACACAGACTCTAAGAAATGCGGCGTACAATCTGGACAAACTCCTTTTGACATAAAAATAATTCCACCCTGCCGATCCGATTTCGTAAAATTACCACCGCACAGATCGCATATAACAGTATCGCCTACGTCAAATTCCTTGATACTCATTTTGTATGTCCTCCTTTTGTTTTACCTTCTCAAAAACGGCTTCCAAATTTACGTTTCTAGCCCTTCAAAAAAAGTTTTGATAGGATGGCGCCATAGAAACTAAATTTTAAACCGCTTTAGTGTGCTTTTCAACTTCTACTTTTTGGTTCATCTCTCTGTTATCAATTTTGTTGCATCGCGACAGTACATAAGGACTGCGGCTCTAACGGCTTGATTGACCGGACAGCCTTGACTGACCGCAAGTCTAGCTTCCTTAGTCATTTCAGTTCACCTCCGTATCTGCTGGCATACTAACCTTTTTCATTCGCTCATGGCCTGATCGCATATAGCGACTATCGTTTTATTCCCATAGACCATATTATCCGGCGCGATCTTGTTATTGTCGTAAGCGCGCGCTAAAGTTAACGCGCGTTTTGCCGAACTCGTATAAACATAGACAACCTCTTTGGGATCGTAGTCGTCATCATAAGACGTAGGCGTGGCTTCCCCGTCGCTAACTCTGTATAATCTTTTTGTAGTTTTCATTTTTTTCACTCCTTATTTACAAACCTCAGCTCCCAGTCAGGATGACGGTATGCTGATAAGATGTCATTTCTTGCCTCGTCTACGCTAATTTTTATATCAGCGGGTCCAGACGTAATGTCATTCCCGTCACACCAGATACGGCCTTTTTTGTAGATAATTTTTGCGATGGGATTTACCCGCCAGTTGTCATCAAGTTTAATTGTGGCAATTGTTTTCATTTTTTTTCTCCTTTTAAAAAAAATCCCGGCGCTGATGACACATGAACCGCAAAGCTCACTATCAACGCCGGGTAAATTTTTGTTGTCCTTAAAAATAAATGTGCCTTGCGGTTTTTCATGGTCACCTTTAGTATACCATTTTTTAAGAGTTTGTCAATAGGCAAGTCAAAAAATCTTTTTGCTTGGTCACTGGAATTTTCTCCGACGGAGGATTTTGGAAACGTCCAATACTGGTAGGTATTGACACGAACAGGAAAAAAAGATATGATAAGGATATAGTTGCATATATTAAGGAAGGGAGATAAAATGCTCACCACAAAAGAGGTCACGCGGACGTATAAGGTTTCTAACGTTTTGCTTTACCATTATGGCAAAGGCGGACGTTTGAAAATTATCCAAGAAATCAGAAACGGCCACACTCATAATCTGTATGATGAGATGGAGATTGACAAACTTTTTTTGAAAAGGTAGGATTTTGAATATGAGACAGTGGGCTAATGATCCGATTTTATCCGTGTGATAGGTTTTGCCTGCTACACGGATTTTTATTTACTTGACATAACATTTTTTATTTGTTAGGATTTGAAATATGAGGCGTTTCGGTTCAAATTTTAAACCATTGCGGTAAAATCGCCGCGATGGTTTTTTTGCTATCCCCCACTTGCCCGCGCCGAGCGCCTCATGCTTTACCGGGGAGTGGGGATTCTTTTTTATGATTAGTTTTCCTTTAGAGCATCATAGTGATGGGAAACCTATCTTATGGGGTGAATATGTTCCTTCAAAATATAATAAAGAATGGGGATCACTCATAGTTTATTGCCCCTATTGCAATATGAATCATACACATTCATGGACGGAATATGATAGAAAATTGGGAATAACCCCGCGAGTTGCTCATTGTTTTAAAGAATCCAGTCCTTTTTTTAGAAAAGAATATTATCTTAAAAATGTAGTGAATGGAATAAATATTACCAAGCAAGTCTTTAACAAAAGATCGCTTATTCCTTCACGGCTTAGATTTAAAATTTTAGAATATTATGATTTTCGTTGTGCTTATTGTGGTGTGAGTTCAAAAGATACGCAATTGGTAATTGACCATGTTGTGCCAGTTTCTAAAGGTGGAAAAACAGTATTTGAAAATCTCGCCGCCGCCTGTCAAGATTGTAATTTGGGCAAAGCAGATAATTTACTTCAATGAAAATACCTTTTATGAAATTTTACGCGACAGAATGGTTACAAGACACTAGGGAGCTTTCACCTGCTACTAGAGGGGTATGGATTGACATTTTATGTGTGCTATCAGTAAGTGAGCCTCGCGGGGAATTAAGCCTAACAAAAGAGACCTGGGCGCGTAAATTAAGCATCACGATTAAAGAGTTTGAGGAATCTCTAAGCGAATTGGAAGTACATAATAAGCCAAATTTTATCCATGAAAATAACGGAAATATAACGCTAAAATCACGCCGCCTTATTAAGGAAAGAAAATACTATGAATTATTAACGGAAAGACAACGACGTTATAATGAGAAAAAACGTCAATATAACGCTCAATATAACGCTAATATAACGCAAGAAGTAACGCACAAGACGTTAGACTTACAGACTTTAGACGTTAGACTTCATACAACACATACACCCCCTACCCCCTCAAGGGGGGAAGATGTGTGGAATTCTTTAGAGCAGTTCAACACCCTCTGGGAAAACTATCCTTCAAAAATCGGCCGCAAACAAGCCCTCAAGCATTTCCAGGCCTCCGTTAAAAGCGCCGGTGACCTAGATCTGATATCTCAAGCCCTCTCAAACTATCTCAAAAGCGACCGAGTTAAAAATGGCTTCGTCCAAAATGCCTCGACCTGGTTTAATAACTGGAAAGACTGGATTGACCAGCCAAGGCAAGAAATGTCATCGATGGAAAGAACTAAACTCTGGCATTCTCAAGGACTTTCTACCTGTCACGGTAAAAAAATATTTGAAGATGAAACTGAAAAAAAATCCAGATGCTCGTATTGCCTGATTGAACAAACCCTAAGAAAATATGAACCGAACTAAATACTTGCTTACTCATGCCTACCCAAACTGTTGCAACAGCTGGCGACTGAAAAAAAATTGCGATCTCAAAATGATGCCCTGGAATTGTAGATTGTACTTTTGTAAGCCAGACAAAGGTTGCAAAAAATAAAAGTTTGCCTTTTTTAAAAACAATATAGTTTTTTCCATACAATTCATTTAATATTTTTAAATCTTTTTTTTTAAAAGATTTATAAAAATAGTTCTTGACAAAACCTCCCATCTGTGGTATGATTTAACTGTGGACAGAGATAACCGAGGCTTTTTTAATTTCAACGGAAAAATATTTTGCTTCCAGCGCGGCTCGGAAACTTCGGTTTCTGTCCACACCCGCGCTGGATTTTTTTTAAAAGGAGAAAACTAAAATGAACAACCTACTAAAAACCATAGAAGCCGTAGAAAAACATCTTGAAAATGCTAGTGTCTCACAGTGGAAGGGATCGCGTTATACTGCTTCGAACGTAGCTCATCAAATACTAAAACGATGGGGAGAAGATGCGGTTAAAGAGTATCATCCCGAAGTCAACTGTTTTACCTTCCGGGGTTGGCAAGAGAGAGGATATAAAATCAAAAAAGGTGAGAAGGCATTAAGGTCAATTACATTCGTAAAATCTAAAGAGCTAGACAAAGATGGGAAGGAAACATGGGCAAGCTATCCAAAAGGAGTTTGTCTGTTCTTTATCCGTCAAGTCGAAAAGCGCTCGGGGCCCCAAGCCCCGGCGCTTGAGGGGGTAAAATAATATGTTGTATAAAATGGCAAGCAAAAAAATTAAAAGAGAAGGTAAAACCATAATCGAATGGTTTCTAGACCGTCCTGCAATTCCAGTTCCATGCGAAAATTGTGGAAAAGAATCATTTGGAAATCTATGCGAAGGAGATAGGGAGTATCATTATCATGGTTGTGTCCATACTTCTCACTACCCAGGCGCGCGCGTAAGTTAAATCACCCACTTGACAAACCCAAAAAAATAATCAATAATTAAAAACGTGCAACCTCAACCAGTAGGCTTGGATAGATCAAATTTAAAATTAAAAAAAGCTGTCGCATTAGTCAGACAAGGTATCCCCATATCAAAAGCATACCGCCGTGCAGGGTATGCTGAAACTACTTCTAAATGCGCTCCCCAACATAGTACCCCAGCCGTAAAAAAATTAATAGAAAAAGCTCAAGATGATTTTATCGCAAAGTGGATAGTCCACTCCCAAAAAATAGGCTATACGCCTGAGTATAAAATTGATACTTTAGCGGAAATCACTAAGACAGGAAGTAATTACGATAAAATTGGAGCAATTAAAGAACACAATCACGTCATGCTAAGGAACTATAATCTCAACAAATTTTCTACGTTAAATCAAATAACAAATAATTTAGGAATTTTTGTTGTACCGTCGAGAAAATCGGAAAATGAATGGGAAAGTGATTGTAGAAATAAATCCACAAAAAATAATTCTAAGAACGCGCGGGAAGTATGAGTAAAAAAAATAAAATACAAAAAGAAATTAAAGAAATAAAAAAAGGTGCTGAACTTATTCCTCATTTATGGCACACGAAAAAGCTGAAAAAGTGGGTTAAAAGTCTATACGCACATATTCAATGATTGAGATTTTATTGATTCTTTGTCTGTTGGGATGGGGGTATGAAATCGCAAGAGTGTGCTGGATATATTTAAAATCTAATTTTGATCTGTGAATACAAAAATACCAAACGTAGACGTATTTAACATAACATAATGGTTATTATCAATACTAAAAATTGTCAAAACACTTAAAGAATAAACATTTTAGCATTTCACCGTCTGGGATACTAGGAGTCCTAGTTGAGATCAATGCACTCTCCGAGGAGTTTGAGCTAGACCTTGATGCCTATGATCGCGGAGTATGGCATCATGGCAGTCAGGTACATGGTACAGTAAAGGCAGTTCACCACCCCCCGATCCCCCCCTCCCCCCATGTTTAATACTGGTATACGCTCATTCGCAATTTTTATATTTTTTCAAATTTTTTCTTCTCAACTTTTTTCTTCTGAATTTTCCGAAAGCACCAGAAAATATTTTTTATCTTCAATAAGTATTGGATATTTTGAGCATTCTCACGATGGCGACAAGGATGGCGAGGTAGTTTTGCAGATTCCGATGATGGGGTACAAAAAGTTTTACGTTGATATTTTTTCCAAATTTAACAATGGTGAAAATTTGGGTTTAGTTTTTCCGATTATATTAAGCAGGGACATATTGATACAGCCTTTAATTTTTCATTCATTTAGGGATGGTGATATAGGGTTAGGGATAGCTGGGACGATAGAGTTAAGGAAATTTTGGCATAGGAGATAGAGTATGAAAGAAGGTGAAATAGAAATTAACTTTGAAGAGGATGCAGGCAAAACAAAATGAAGAAGCATAAAAGCAGAGATATAAAAAACGCAAAGGCAGTTGAGCAGAAGATATCGTGGAGTCTTGAGGACAATGAATCGCTTGAGAAATTTTTATCATGTCCTGCGGATGAAGTTTTATATGGTGGGGCTGCGGGATGTGCTAAGACTGAGGGATTGATTATTGAGTCGATTACTGGTGGGAGTGGAGGTGAAAATCTTTTCACTAATGGTAACTGGAAGTGTTTATTTTTGCGGAGGACGTTTCCGGAGCTTGAGAATTCTGCTATTTTGAGGTCGCAGGAGTTATTGCATGACAGGGCGAAGTACGATGCGCAGAAGCACAGGTGGACTTCTCCTGTTGGTGGGATCATACAATATGGGCATATAAAGAACGACACTGATTTAGTGAAGCACCATTCAGCTGAATACACCAAGATTTGTTATGATGAGTTGACGACATTTACGGAGCGGATGTATTTATATTTATTTTCCAGGTTAAGGTCAAGGGACGAGAAGATCAAGCCTTGCATAAGGGCAGGGACGAATCCTATTGGATTTGGGTTAGGATTTGTGAAGAAGCGATTTATTACTGACAAGGAGAAGTATAAGATTTACCATGAAAGTTTAAAACTTCCTAATGGGGTGATTACGGATTGGTCGAGATGTTTTATTCCTGCTAATGTATTTGACAATAAGTATTTAATGAAGACTGATCCGTTGTATGCTAGGAGGCTTTATGAGCTTCCCGAAGTGGAAAGGAGGGCTTTATTGCATGGAGATTGGGACGCATTTAGCGGTCAATTTTTCCCTGAATTTAGCGAGGATCATTTGATAGACGATTTTGAGATTCCATCTGATTGGCCGATATGGATATCGTTAGATTGGGGTATGCAAACCAGATGCGGTGTACTTTTTTTTGCTGAAGATCCTGAGACTGGCGTGATTTATTTATTTGATGAAATTTATGTAAAGATGATGAAGGTAGATCAAGTTTCCGATTTAATTAAGAGCAAGTTGGGCGATCATTTTGTATATTTGCGTGGAAGGTATTCTGACAAGCGCATCATGGTCAAGAATGAAGACACTAACGTTTCGACTCAAGAGAAATTTGCTTTTAGCGGTTTATATTTTACTCCTGTGGATACTAACCGCATAGCTGGTTGGCATAGGGCTAGGGAGCTTTTATCTCCTACGTTGCAGGGCGAGTTAAAGTTTTGCGTGATGAGAAAGTGCGTTAATTTTATTCGTACGATGTTAGAGATGATTTTTGACGCTAAGAATCCAGACGACATGTATCATAGGGGAGAGACTCATTTGCCAGACGCTTTAAGGTATTTTGCCATTGCCAGAAAATCAAATATAAACGATGAGGTTAGCGCAATTCCATTTTCAGAAATTACTGGGTATGTTGGGATAAGGGAACATGAGATTCCTTTGCGTTACAAGATTAAGAGACTGCCAGGATTGGTACGCGGGAAGAATTATTTCTTAGACAGGCCTGAACCAAGTAAAAATTTTATAGAGATGGCGAACGGTTAAGCATGAGGTGTCCTAATTGCAAGAAACTTACTGAACGTTACGTGGCACAGGCAGACAAAAAAACAGGGAATGTAGAATATTGTTGCATAAAATGTTCTCAAGGGTTTGAAGGTTTAAGTTTAAGAATACGGAGAAAATTCAGATCGCGCAGGCAAAGGGAATTTGATTCTTATGAATTGCCCAAAGACGTTATTAAATCAACTCAAAAACTAGCTCCAAAGAAAAAATATCCTGATTCTCCAATTTTAAGAGATTTAGGAAATACGGTTAAAAAAAACAGAACTCTAGTTTATGATTATGGGGATACGTCTAAATCTTCTCGTAATGTGAGGGTGATGAACAAATTGATTAACAAACTTGGGTCTAATCCTAAAATTTTAAGCGATGATGGATTTAGGGTTTTAGCGGAGAGTACGATTTTATAAAATGGCTGATGATTTAAACGAACTTGCGGCTACGCAAGCGGCTACGATGGTGACTGATCTTTGGCAAGAAAGTCAACTTGCCACGGGTCCTTTTAGAGCTAGAATTATAGATTGGTATAAACAATATAAAGGGATACCGAATCGCAAGAACTATGAAGGCATGGCTAACGTTGTTGTCAATGAGACTTTAGCGGCAGTGGAATCCATTGTGGCGCAAGAGGTGAGGGCGGTTTTTTCCGATCCTAATTTTGTTTTATTTCTTCCTGGCGAGCCTACGGATGAAGTCAAAGTAAAACTTTTGCAAAACGCGATGATTCATTATTTGAATCGTATGCACTGGAAATCAAAATTCATTCAATTAGACAGAACTAAAGTAAAATACGGTACTTGTTTTGCTGAAGTATCTTGGAAATTTGCCGAAGGATTGAAGTTTAAGCGCGATCCGTTGACGGGTATGCACGCTTCTATAAAATCAACTTTAAGAGATCATCCTAGCGTGGATTACATCGATACGTTAGACATAGCGATGGATCCTGGAAAATATGACATTGAAGAAATGGATTGGTTTATCATTCGCAAGAGAAAGAATTGGGATGCGATTAAAAATAATGAAAGGCTTACTCTTTATTCTAGTGTTCAGGTGGATAAGATTCCTAAAAAAAACACTGGTAAAAATTTTGAGTATTTAGGCAATCGCCAGCAGAAGATGCAGGCGTCTGGCATCAACTATTCTTTTTTTTCTGGACAGCCTTATGAAATTTTAAAATATTGGGGATTAGTGCCGCGATGGTGGGTGGATGAAAAGATTGACATTCAATCTGATGAGGCTAATACAATGGTATCTGGGGTCATAGAGGTTGTCACTCCAGATAAAATCACTTTGCGTTTGGCTAGAAATCCATATCATCATCAAGAAATTCCTGTGGTGATGGCTAAACATATTGGGATTGACGATGAGGCTTGGGGCATGGGGGCCTGTGAAATAGCGGAAAAACTGCAACAAGAATTAAACGATAAAAGAAATCAGCTTTTAGATAGAACCACTGAAGACAATTTTCCAGCTTTGATAGAAAACAGAGCCGCTAACATTGGAGAGATAAAAAAGACTCCTTATTATCGCATAAAATCAAATTTGTCAGGAGAACAGGCTTTAAGCCCTTTAAAGACAGGCGGTGATTTTTCTGCGGTAGTTGTCATGGAACAAAGAGTCAAAGAAGACATACGTCACAAGACTGGCGCGACTGATCCTGTTCAGGGAATTCCAAGCAACAAAGAATCCACTGCTTTTGAATTTGCGGGATTAAAACAAAGCGGATCAGCTCGCATTGACGTTTCCACTATGGACATGGGGGATACTTTTTTAAAGAGGCTTTATACTTTAATTTACAAATTGATTCAGCAATATGTTGACAAGGACACCATGATTAGCATTGTAGGAAAGAGCGGCATTAAGTGGGAAAAACTGACACCAACCGATGTGGAAGTGGACGCTGATGTTATTGCTAAAATTCCTACTGATATAGACAATAGGATCATTATAAGGAATCAAATGATACAATTTTTAGCTCAAGTTTATCCTCTTTATCCAAGAGTCAACGTGGCTAAAATTGTGAGAAAAATTTACGATCTTTTTGGATTTGAAGATGGGGAGGAAGTCGTGCCTCATCCATCTTCAGCTTTTGATCGTGGGGCTTTGACTACGGAAGAAGAAATGCAGGTATTGTTATTGGGTCAAAAGATCAATGTGTCTTTAGAAGAAAATCATTCTGCTAAAATCAATGCTTTAATTCAAGTTATGGCTCAATATGAAAGTCAAATGAGTCAGCAAGCTAAAGACGCTTTTAAGGATAAAATTAGGCAACATTTATATTACATGGCTGAGATTGAGAGAATAAAAGGCTCTATGATGAGCAGTCAAAATGGGAAAGGTAAAAAGCCAGAATCAGAAGGAACTGAAATGACAAATAAAACTGAACAAAAAAGGTCATTGACAAGGGAGGCCACAATATGAGAGATTTAGCGTCTTTGCAGGTTTATGCTAATGAAGAATTAGAAAGAGCGAAGTTAGTCAGGGTGAGAACTGCTGAAACCTGCGTTGTAGAAGAAGGAAAAATTTTAGAGATCATCAACGTGATTGACGCTTTAAAGAAAGACAAGATAGAATATAAATCGGATCGCGTTGTGGATAGAATCTTGCTAAAATTAGAATGCGCCAGAAATTTTTTAAGAAAACAGACTTTTATTTTTACTAACGTGGAAAAAGATTTGGAGTTAAAAAGAAAAGATTTAGAAGAACGCAGAAAACAGAATTTGCAACGCTTAGAAAATTCCAAATCGGAAAGGCAACGCGAGGTTGAGCAAGCTAAACTTGAAAAAGAAGGTTCTCCTGCACTGGTTTCGCCAGAGTTAAAAGTAAAGAGAAGCGGCAATCCAAATTTTAAAAAGGGAAGCAAGAATCCCTATTATAAAAAATCAGGGAGGGCATGACAATGGAACCAGTGATCGAACTTAAAATTAAGGCGAGAAGCAGGTATGAAACAATCAAAGAGCCAGTGGTTAAAGATGACGATCATAAAAAACAGTTGCAAAAAGAGGTTAGCATGATTGGCAAAGACATTGACGTTTTATCAAAAATGCCAGAAAATCAAGACAGAGAGAAGGCTTTGCTTTTTAATCGTTCCGTAAAGGGATTTTTACTGAAAGCCATTTTTGCTTATGATGAAAATAATCGGGTTAAAAGCGAAGCAAAAAAAGACTACGAAACAGTTAAAGCCAGAGAAAAAGAATTGCTCAGAGCAAAAATTAACCGCAAGATTGAAGATAAAAAAGAAAAATGACCGTTATTTCTCTTGGTGATAACTGGACAATTCTTGCCACTCTAAATGTGGCAGGGGATGCTGACACTGAAATAACAACTACTGTTCCCTGCAAATCTTTTGCTTTTGTTGAGCGCACGGGACTTTTGACTTTACAATATAGAAGAACGAACAATGCCACTGATTACTGGCCTGTTTTCTCTGGCACTCCATTTTCCGCTAATATCACTTTAGGCAAAAGAGGAAGCACTTTAGCGCCAACGCGCACTTATAGTCTTGGATTTTTAAGAAGGGACGATGGTTCGACTGCGACAACTCCTGTGGTGGTGTTAGTCACTTACTAGATGAATGAAAAATTTTTTAGCTCTTTGTATTATTTTTCTACCTTCCAACATTTTCGCAGAGCCGCTTGGCGGCATATTTCAGGGCAGGCAGAGATTAGTGGTTAGAGAATTTGATTTATTTCCTTCTTCATATCCAACGACAATAGAATTCCCCAATGGCTCAATTTCAGTAAGTGATGGTACTACAAGTATACGTTTAGCTTTACAAGCAGATGACACTCATTACGTTAAACTTGCAACTGGCGTCATTAGTTCTAGTATGACTACAATTTTAGATTCAACCAATACCTTTACTGCTTCCCAAATTTTTAAGTCATCAATAACTATGGATAACGTAACGACTTCTTCAGTTACGTTGCGAGTGCAAGGCGGCGTTGTGGAAATTGAGAAATCAACTTTGACTGTTAATGGCAAAGTTTTTATAGGCGATCCTCAACGGTATCAAAACGCAAAAGCCACTGGCGCATTGTTAAACGTTGTTAGCGACCCTAGTGGGTCTACTTTAGACGATGACGTTGATGCTCTAGCTTACTTTGGAACCAATGGCGTAGGGGGTGGGAACGCAAGTATAATTATTGATGCCGGAGGGGGGCAGAGTTCTTTTGCTTATATGGAGTTTTGGACTAACGGGGTAAAACAGTCACGAATTGGCCATCTAGTTGCCAGTCCTCAATCGAAAGAAGTTGGAAAATTTGTAATAGCCCCAGCGGTGGGATCTACATGGTTCTCTATCAATGAGGATTCAAACAATAATCCTTTTGCCAGAATAGGTAAAAAAACAGAAGGACAAGTGGTTGTAACCTCAGAACACAGGTTTGAAGTTTTAGATGGTTCAGTGGCAATCATAGGGGCAGATTCTCATTTACTGGTGGGTGGTTCAATTATCACTGGTTCAACTGATGGTGTTTCAGTGGCTAAAATTCACGGTTCTACCCCAACTGGATTTCAAGGATTGATGTTTTTAATTTCCACTGGAAGCACAAAACAATTCGAGGTTGGCACGGCTTCAGCAGGAGTTTTTGTCAACTTCAGAATAGTTGACGCTTCCATGACCATAAGCGGCAACAATCCAATTTTTGAGGTCATTGAAGGCACTGGAATTTTTAGAGCCATAGTAGTGACTACAGGCACATTTGGCAATTTGATAGCACATGATACTTTTACGGCTCTTTCTATATCATCCTTTAATTCAGTTGTATACATTTCTTCTCGCGTCGTAATTCAATCCACTCAAAATTATAACGCTGCATTGATCATAGGCAATGGAGTAGACGCGCCAACCGTTGCTTCCGGGGTTTCCCCTTCTTTATATATAAGCAATAATGGAACAACTCAACTAGAATTAAGAGATTCCGTAAATAATACACAGGCAATTTTCCAAGCAGGCTCACAAGCTGTACAATTTGGCGCTGGAACTCAGACTCCAATGGCGATAGTAACTGCTAATCTTGAACGAATGAGAGTTTCTGGCACGGGGAATATAGGCTTTGGCAATACTAATCCACAGACTTTAATGCACATGACTGCGACAGTCGATCCTACATTTATATTTAATGATTCTAATGATGGGGTCAGTGGCATTTCCGCTATCGCTGGTGGCGTTAATGATTATGTGATATTCGGAGCGACCAGTCCTCACGGCGTTGTGATGATAAGCTCCAATATCACACGAATCGCAATATCTTCAGGCGGGATGGTTGTGGTAGGCGGTAGCACTCCTACGGCAAAATTCGAGATTCTTAACACAACCAGCTCAAGAAATTTTACTAATGAAGCGTTTTCTTTCAAAGTTTCCACAACCACAAACTGGCCTCATCTTTCCGTGTCATCCAACGGGTATATAAATTTTGCTTCTTCAAGTCCATCCCATGCTCTTAGTTCATGTGGTACAGACCCTACCATCTATGGAGGCGGATCAGCTTTTACGGTAACTCCTGGAGGGGGCGCT
>ERZ1292623.3429-Hain-H51-01um-R1-3429-length-13518-cov-3_pt1 | contig 13022 bp, 19 predicted proteins | sample MGYA00564398_ERZ1292623 | MGnify/ENA primary metagenome ERZ1292623 (study PRJEB36523, sample SAMEA6512633) | groundwater metagenome | collected 2019-01-07 | study: AquaDiva: Metagenomics assemblies of 32 groundwater samples | reverse complement strand
AGCTAGGCAAGCTTGTCGGTACAGCTCCGGGTTCAGATATGTTAGAAGCAGTTAAATTGGCTAAGAAGCACAACATCAAGCTTGCGCTGATCGATCAGGACATTGAAATAACACTGCGCCGTTTTTCACAGACGCTGAGCTGGAAGGAAAGGTTCAGGTTTGCAGGTGATATCATCAAAGGAATGGTCTTCCAAAAAGCAGAATTACGGCGATATGGGCTCGATAAATTTGATTTAACAAAAGTCCCGCCGGAGCAGTTGATAAAAAAGATGACGTTGCAGTTGAAGAAGCGCTATCCCAATGTGTATAAAGTGCTTATTACTGAAAGGAACAGTTTTATGATACAGCAGCTGAAAAAGATTGCTGAGAAGGGTGTAACGATTGTTGCGGTGGTAGGGGCTGGGCATAAGGAAGCGATTGAGAAGGCGATGAAGGATGTTTAGCCCTCAACCTTTTTAAACCCTAAAACAATCATTCTCGCTATGGTCCTTTTTGAGCTGCGTGACCGGCTGGACAGGTATTTTGCGTTCAGCAAAAAAGAGGTACGAGATCTTGCAGCGGCAGTGCTCATCGTCGGCTTTATTTTCTCGTTCCGTGACTGGGGGAATACCGTATTTGACGCGCTTATCGGCGCAAAAAACCTGCTTTTGGCAATTTTTGCATCGGCAATCTCATTTTTTGTGCATGAATCGGCACACCGAATCATGGCATTGCGTGATGGTTTTAAGGCGGAATTTAAGATATGGTGGGGAGGGCTAATCGCAAGCTTAATGCTTGCGTTCGCATCAAACGGCAGGATACAGCTCGTGCTGCCAGGCGGAATTGTTGTTGCGCTCCTTGCACGCCATCGTTTAGGTATTTTCCGTTATGGCTGGAGCTATTGGGACATGGGGATTGTTGCCATATGGGGGCCATTAGCAAACATCGCACTTGCGTTTGTGGCAAAACTCTTCGTTGACGCGTTTCCGTCAAGCTATTTTTTCCAGAAGCTTTTTTTGATCAATATCATTTTTGGCATATGCACCATGCTCCCCATCCCTCACCTTGACGGAATCAACACATTCTTTGGAGGCAGATTACTGTATGTGCTGATATTAGCAGGAGTCATCGTTGCAAGCGTGCTGCTCCTGCTGCCAAAGGTGTTGAGCGTCTTCATGGCACTGATTGTCGGACTAGTGATTACCGCACTCATCCTTGCAGTTTATTATTTCACCATCGAACACCAACCACAATGAAGACAGATATGTTAATAATGGAACATTGGGCAGAAATTCTTGCTGTGCTTATCCTCCTGCTCGGATTCTTTTTTGCTATTGTCATCCAAAGCCCCGCCATGCATTACATTGTGATTCTTCTTGCGGGATTTCTAGGAGGCAGAGTGATTTACGAACGGCACCGTTACCAGCCTATCTTTCCGTTTATATTAATGCTGATAGGGTTTTTACTTGGATTTATGCTTGGCGCGATATCAGCGAACAAGAAGATTATTATGCTGTTCTTCTTGGTGGGCTTTTTCGTTGCACTCTGGGCACATCAGAAGGGGTATATGGGATTCTTTAAAACTGAAGGATGGATTAAGTAAATTTATATAAATCACCGGGATTTTTGCTGATAAATGGTTTCAAATGAAGAGTTTGGCTCATTGATTGCAGAGTATGAAGGCTTTCGCGACACTATTCTCGATGAGATAACAAAGCTGCGGGAAGATATTGAGAATATGAGGGAAGATATTAAAGATATAAAACATCTTCTTGAAGAGGAAAAGAGCAGATAGATACCCTTTTATACACCCATATCCCTGGATGAGGAATGCTCCGTGACTTCACTCCACGTTTATACCAAGAAACAATCCTTGCAACTGCATCACGAAAGAATACACTCGTTGTGCTTCCTACCGGATTAGGAAAGACTGCAATCGCGTTCATGCTTGCTGCACAGCGCTTGAAGCAGTATCCGCTGTCAAAAATCCTCTTTCTTGCACCGACAAAACCGCTGGCAGAGCAGCATCTTGCTACATTCAGGAAACATCTAGATATTTCTGAAGAAAAGTTTACACTGTTTACGGGCGCTGTCGCACCAAGCAAGCGCGCAGAGCTGTGGGACAAGACGCAGATCATCATCGGCACGCCGCAAGGGTTTGAAAACGATATTCTTGGCGATAGGTTGGGCATAGAGAATGTGAGTCTGGTCATTCTTGACGAGGTTCATCATGCAACGGGAAATTATGCGTACACATTCATCGCAAAGCAGTATATGAAGAAAGCAAAGTTTCCGCGCATTCTTGGATTGACTGCATCACCTGGCTCGGATGTGGAAAAGATAAAAGAGATATGCAAAAATACGTTTATCGAAGCGGTTGAAGTCAGAACGCTCGATGACCCAGATGTCAAAGAATATATTAAAGAGATAAAAACGGAGTGGATAGAGGTTGAACTGCCGGAGTCGTTTCGGCGGATTCAGCGATTTCTTTCTGAGTGTTATCTTTCAAAACTAAAAAAAATAAAAGAATTCGGCTATCTCAACAATCTGCAGCTGAGAAAAAGAGAATTGCTTGAGCTCCAGGGACAGCTACATGCTCAGGTAGCAGGCAATAAGGATATGATGCTGTTGCGTTCAATATCACTGCTTGCAGAGGCGATAAAGGTACAACATGCATTGGAGTTATTGGAGACGCAAGGCATCCCACCGTTGTATAAATATTTTCAGAAGATAGAAGTTGAAGCGCGCAACGCAAAAAGCAAGGCAGTGAAGAACCTTGCTGCGGACTTGGATTTTAAATCTGCGTTTGTCATGACGGCAAAGCTGTATGAAGATGAAATTAAGCATCCGAAATTGGTCAAGCTGATGGATGTTGTTGAAGAAGAGCTTACGGAGGGAAAGAAGAGACTTATTGTTTTTACACAGTACCGTGATTCTGCATCAGACATTATCAATTCATTGCAGAACATCCCAAATACCAGCGCAAAATTGTTTGTCGGACAGATGAAGAAAGGCGAAACCGGCTTGACGCAAAAGCAGCAGAAAGAAATGCTTGACTCGTTCAGGAATGAAGAATTTAATGTGCTTGTGTGCACATCTGTTGGGGAAGAAGGGCTTGACATTCCTGCAGTTGATTTGGTTATTTTTTACGAACCGATACCATCAGCAATTCGGCATATCCAACGGCGGGGAAGGACCGGCAGGCAGGAAATCGGGCGTGTAATTATCCTCATGGCGAAGGAGACGCGTGATGTGGCATATCGCTGGGTTGCACACCACAAGGAGAAAAGGATGTACAGCACGCTTGAAAAAATAAAGAAAGAGTTCACATTACAGAAGATGGAGCAACCATTGACTTCATCTATAAACGAGCAAAAAGTGCAGATCGTGACGGATTATCGTGAAAAAGGATCGGACGTGATGAAACAACTCATTGAGCAAGGAATTTCTTTGCGACTGGAGAAACTGCAGTCGGCAGATTATTTATGCTCACCAAACTGTGCGGTTGAATTCAAAACAGTTGAGGATTTTGTGAATTCGATCATCGACGGGCGTTTTGTTGAACAGTTGAAAGGGCTGAAGAAGAATTTTTCAAAGCCGCTCGTCATCGTGCAGGGCGAGCAGGATATCTATTCGGTGAGAAAGATCCACCCAAATGCCATCCGCGGCATGCTGGCGACGATTACGGTGAGTTTTGGCATTCCTATTATTCAGACGAAAAATGCTGCGGAAAGTGCTGCGCTGCTGGCGATTATTGCACGCAGGGAGCAAGATACGGCGCGCGATTTCAGCATGCATGCAAAAAAACCGTTGAGCGTTGCAGAACAGCAGGAATACTTGGTTTCTGCGCTGCCGAGTGTTGGATTGAAGATGGCACAGCAGCTGCTCAAGCACTTTGGGTCGGTTGAGAAGATGGTGAATGCGACTGTTGATGAGCTGAAGGAAGTTGAAGGCATTGGGAATGTGCTGGCGGAAAGGATAAGGAACGTTGCCAGTTTTCCTTATAAGAAGGAATAGCTACTTTAATGCTTTCATTTCATCGTCGAGGAGTCTTAGTGTTGTGTCTATAGGAATCATCGAGACTTCTGCTGCTCCCGCCTTCTGTCCTTCTTTCGTGAACTCGAATGGGTCATCCATATCTTTGATCAAGAGGATCATGTAGACCAATGTGAAGCTTGATGCGGCATACGTCGCTGCTCCAAGGATGAACGTATCGGTCTTTGAAAACAATATTAACACAATTACTGCGATGGAGATGATTTCCATAATTGTATACCCAGCCTTAATAAACATGGTGTTCTTTATGACATCAATGCGCATAATCGTCTGCCTTAATGTCTTTTGGTTTTCCTCAAGCCAGGACGTACAATTTTGATTATCAAACTTTGCAGAATAAAGACTTAACTCATTGAGCATAAGATATATTTTGTCGACTTTAATTTGCTCTTCCAACCAATCACGAGTTGATGTCGTCAGCTTAATCAAATGCATAAGCACTGCTTTTCTTTTTACCTTGTTTGGCTCCGTTCGGTTATGATCCTGGACAGATAAAATCCCATTTGCGACATTGTTCAGCAACTGTTCGCTTTCCTTAAAGTCCTGCAGGATGCCTGCGAGCATAAATCCTATAAGGAACACAGCACCCGTCAGCAGACTCGCAATGATGATGTTCATGTCAAGAATGTTCCAGTTATTCAGACGAATATAGTATTGGATTATCAGACCGGGAACGACAACAAGAAGAAAAACTTTAAATGTTAACGACCACTTTTCATGCACATCACTCACCTCTATGTTCATTAAACAATAGAACGTTTTCTGGTTATTTAAAGGTATCGGTGACAAAAAAATCTAGTTTCTGAACTTTCCTTCCATCACAAATTCTTTTAAAGGTCTTCGATCAGAAGGCTGTTCGCGCTCCTGCATTTCTTTTGGCAGAATTTCTTTTTTCCCACGCTTTCCAATGGCGATCATTGCTTCTACAGTGTAGTCATCTGGAATTCCTAATTCCCGTTTCGCCTTATCATAATCAAACCCCTCCATACCATGTGTAACTAATCCTCTGCTTGTTGCTTCGAGAGCAAGATTTTCCAACGCTGAGCCTGTGTCAAGGCTGTGCGTACGCGCTGGCTTGCCATTGAAATCAAATGTCTTTTTTGATATCACCACCACAAGAACGGCTGCATGCTTCGTCCAGGTTTGGTTGAATTCTCCCATGAGCTCGAACAAATTCTTCCAATGAGGAGTGTTTCTTTTTGCATAAATAAAACGCCAAGGCTGGCCGTTGTATGAGCTTGGCGCCCAGCGAGCTGCTTCAAACAAAGACATTAATTCTTCGTCTGAGATCTCTTCATCCGTCATGGCACGAGGTGACCAGCGAGATAAGAGGAGAGGATGGATAGGGTGGGTTGGTTTGCGGTGCTTGGTGATTTCGTTGGAGAGATTCATAACTTCATCTCTTTGAGCCGTTTTACCCTTTCTTCAGTCGGCGGATGGGTTGAGAAGAAGTGCATCAGTCCAGCATTACGAAATGGATTGGAGATAAATAAATGCGCCGTTGAGGTTGTGCTGGCATGCGCTGCAAACGGATAATGCTGGATGCTACCTGCAATTTTTTCGAGCGCACTTGCCAGATGGAGTGGTTGTCCGGTTAATTTTGCGCCGCTTGCATCAGCCAAATATTCACGGCTTCGTGAAATTGCAAGCTGAATGAGCGTGGCCATCAATGGAGTGATAATTCCGAGCACTAATAGTTCAAAGATGTTACTTCCCTCCCTGTCTCGTCCTCCAAACCCGCCGAATATTGCAGCCCAGCGCGCCATAAAGGCAACATAGGATATGACTGCAGCTATGCCTGCGGCAATTGAGCTTACGAGGATATCGCGGTTTTTTACATGGCTTAACTCATGTGCGAGCACTGCTTTGAGTTCGTCTTTTGTTAACAGTTGAAGTATGCCTGTTGTGCATGCAACGACTGCTTTTTTTGGATTTCTCCCGGTTGCAAATGCGTTTGCCTGTGGCGTGTTGATGATGTATACTTTTGGTTTTGGAATGTTTGCTTTCGTTGCAAGCTCTTTTACCATGGTATGGAGATAGTCGTACTCTTTTCCTGCGGGCTTTGCGCGATATAATGCAAGCACAATTTTGTCTGAAAACCAGTAGCTGATGAAGTTGAAAGCTAATGCGATGATTAAACCGATGGTAAGCCCCTGATAGCCGCCGATGAGATAGCCAACGCCTAACAAGAGGCCGCTTAAGAGTCCAAGCAAGGCTACGGTTTTGAGTTGATTTTTGAGCATGGTGAATTTTGAGAAGTTCGGGATATAAAAAGGTTTCTCTAGTCTAGCTTGCATAGGAGTACTGCACTGTTCAAATTGTGGAATTACCTGTAGAATTGGTGGAGCTTGTCGGATTAGTCGTGTTCGTCATATTGAACGGCAGAGTTGTGTTTGTGATGTTTGTCCCATTTGGAGCGGCAGTGTTGGTTCCGTTAGTGAAAGTGGCATTAGAAACGTTTATCGGGTTATTTGTTCTATTATAACTCAGGTTTGAACTATTTGTCTGCATACTAACATTCGTAAAGTTCGTCACATTACTCTGCATCGTTTGATTAGTAACATTCGTCGCATTGATTCTAGGGTTAACACACGCACCAGAAGCGCAACTTGTTGTGCAGGCGTACATTGTTGATTCTGGCTGACCTCCATCACAGAAATATTCTTTCAAACGGGTTCTGGACTTACATTCATCTGCCAATACTCCCGTCCTACTCAGCCGTTGATGTCGATATGTTACAGTCAAAGATCCAAACGTGCCGTACGATTTTCCTCCATCGGAGTCAGCACAACTCGTAACACGCCAATTACCTGCGCGAATAGCTTCACCAATAAGGTCCTGTGCCTCTTCGATTGATATTCCTTCCGCGCTCGCATAAAGTTCTGTTTCTGGAGACGGTTCAGGTGCACAACTGGCTAGAAATAACAGGAGAGAGAGAGAGAGAGATAAAATAATTTCATGAGGTGTTTTCATTCACTCTGACTATTTAAATATTTCTAAATGCTTCATTTTAGTCTGCGTTACCCAAATAATGCCCCAATCCTCCCAATCCTTCCACCTGCCTCAGCTTGGTATTTTTAAACAAATAATGGCGTAGTTTGTCATTCACTCGTACACCTCGTCTGCTCAGCATGTCTTTCAGCTTGCCGTATATCTTCTTTCCTTCCTTATCCAAATCAACGAGCAGCACAACTTCTTTGTCATGTATCTTTTCGGCTAATGCGTGATGGGCTTCAAGCTGCATGATGCGTTGAACACCTAACTGCTCTAAAGCACTTTTATCTTTCTTTCCTTCAACGATAACCAAGAGATTATAATCGATGATCTGCTGTATAAGCCCGGTGATTGTGTCACTTTCATTCATCATAAGCAATCGAAAACATAAACTCATTTAAACCTTGCTATTCTTGGCGATTCATGCTCACCATCGGAACAATCTTACGGCATTACAAGAGAAAAGAAGTGCAGGAAGCACTTGTTGCACACTCACGAGATCGCGAGGTTGCGGCGCGCTATGGCGAGGCATTTGGCTCGCGACCAGATATTCTTCAGTACGAAAACGATGTTCTTGAGAATGCACAACAGGGAGCAACCTCTTTCCACTGCTCGGAAGAGCGGTGGCGCAATGCGCTGCAGCTATCGCCGACCATGAAACCACGTGAATTGGCTGAACTGCGCAGCGGATGGGACCTAGTCATTGACATCGACTGCAAAAACTGGGAATACTCAAAAATATTTGCAGATGTTGCCATCAAATTAATCAAAAGTTTTGGGATAGATGCTGTCAGTATCAAGTTCAGCGGCAACAAGGGCTTCCACATCGGCGTGCCGTTTGAAGCGTTTCCTCAAAAGGTGCACGGAAAAAGTGTACAGGCATTGTTCCCTGAAGGACCGAGGCGCATTGCGCTGTATTTAATTCATTTGCTAGAGGAGAAATTCTTTGATTTTGTTCCTGCACAAACACCGGAGCAGGTCGCTGCTGCTTTTGGCTTATCGATTCAGGACCTTGTCGAAAGGAGATGTTTGTATTGTGACAAAGAGAAAGAAGGAGCAAAAATAGAATTCATCTGCCCGTCGTGCGACAACCGTTTTGTCACTGATGAACTGATCGCATACAAGAGCTGTGACAAGTGCAAAAAGATCATGATTAAAAAAGAATACAAAAAGTGCAGCAATTGCGGAAAAACACAGTTTATAAAAAGATTTGATGCAAAAAAAATAATTGACATCGATACGCTGCTTATATCTTCGCGGCATCTCTATCGTGCGCCCTATTCGCTACATGAGAAGTCTGGATTAGTCTCAGTTCCCATCGACCCTGAAAGAGTAATTGATTTTAACAAAGAAAATGCAAAGCCAGAGAAGATAAAGTTTGATCACATGTTTCTTTCGCGAGCTGCACAGCCCGATGAAGCGCGTCATCTGTTCCTCCAGGCATTTGATTACACCATTCCTCAGAAGGAAGAGAAACTGTCGAAAGAGATAGAAGTACCTGCGACTGCAATTGCTGATGAATATTTCCCCGACTGCATCAAGAAGATTTCCAAAGGAATGGAGGATGGAAAGAAACGAGGGTTGTTTGTGTTAATTAATTTTTTGCGAAGCGTGGGCTGGTCGTACGAGCAGGTGGAGAAGTATGTTGCTGAATGGAACAAGAGGAATCCAGAGCAGTTGCGGGAAAACTATATTGTGGGACAGTTGCGGTATGCGAAGATGAAGAAAGCGATTTTACCTCCCAATTGCTCAAATATTGCTTATTATCAGAGTTTGGGCGTGAAGTGTGCGGAGAATGTTTGTGCGAAATGCAAGAATCCGGTGAATTGTGCGAAGAGGAAGGCGAGGTATGGAGAGAAGTCTGGTGTTGGAAAAACTTAAAAAGAAGTTCTTAAAACAGTTGTTGAATGGCTGAATATTGGACCACGTATGATCCGTGGTATGCTGGAGCGTTCCTTGGTAAAATCACGGGAATGCACGATTTGCCTCCTATTGATGGGAATGCACCGAAACTTCATCGGGCGGTGAATGAGGTATTCGCTGCAGCCAGTCTTACCGAAGAAGAGAGGAACGTTCTCGGACACCGTTTCGGCCTTAATGCTTCCGATCAGCTATATTCCATTACTGATGTCGCTGCGTTGTTAGAAAAGGGAACGATAGAAATCCGTCACATTGAGAACAATGCACTTGGCAAGCTGAGGAGAGACAAGGTAAAAACAGCGCTTGAAGCGTTATGTTGAGCGATGGAATTGAAAATAATTGCCATTTTGGATGCCCTTTTTCTTTTTTAGGGATGGTTTTCTGGGGAAATGGTATCTTTATAATAAAAATACTTTAGTACTCTCTTTAAAATTTATAAAATAAGAACACTCAGGGGAATTCGTGAAGGAGTTAATCAGTGAAATAATTTTGAATTCGCACCCAAAAGACAAAACCTATTCTTTTTTGATTTTTATGCTCAGGATAGGGCTTATTGCATTATTTGCTTCAATGTTTTAGGGTGGCGAACTCACTGGTGCTTATTGTATGCAAAAGAGTATCTCTTTAGCGCGAACAAGTGGAACGTTCAACCAAGATTACGAGGAAACACGATAATAATAGGATACACAAACATTTATAAACCTCCTCCTGAAACAAACACAGTATTAAGCCCGAGTCAAACGGCGCACAGGGCTGAGGAATATTTCTCAGCTTATTCACATGGAAGGACAAATAAAACATCTCGTACGCATCGCAAACACTGACCTTGATGGGTTGAAGCAAGTACATCAAGCACTCTTAAAAGTCAAAGGAGTGAGCGTTTCATTTTCAAATATGGTAGTTTCGCTTGCGCATGTTGAGAAAAACGCGCAGATCGGCTTGCTTGATGAAGAAAAAATAAAGCTGCTTGATAAAATTATCCGCGCACCACTGGAGAACGGCGCGCCTTTATGGATGGTGAACAGGCGGCGGGACATTGAAACAAACGAAGACAAGCATCTGATTGGCGCTGATTTAGATTATGCAAATGATAATGATATCAAGCGACTGCGTAAAATAAAGACATACCGAGGGGACAGGCATGGAAAAGGGCTGCCGGTGAGAGGACAAAGAACAAGAAGCAATTTCAGAAAGAACAAGGGTAAAGTCACGCTGGGCGTACACCGCAAGAAAGTTGAAGCTGCTTCAGATGAGAAAAAAGATGAAAAAGGAAAGGATGAAAAGGGAAAGAAAAAGTGATGATCTATGGGTGACCCACGCAGATTAAAGAAAAAATTTGAAACGCAGATGCATCCTTGGAGAGCGGCAAACATCGAGATAGAGCGTGAGCTGAAAAAAGAATATGCGCTCAAAAACAAGCAGGAGATATGGAGAATGGATTCCTTGCTGAGAAGTTTTAAGAACCAGGCAAAGAGGCTTATCGCTCTCCGCACTGCACAGGCGGATAAGGAACGCACACAACTGCTACAGAGGCTGCAGAGGATCGGCTTGCTTTCAACGGGAGCAAAACTTGACGCTGTGCTTGGCTTAACAACAAAAACAATTATGGAGCGCAGGCTGCAAAGCTTCGTCTTCAGGAGAGGGCTGGCACGGACTATGAAACAAGCACGGCAGCTGATCACCCACAACCATCTTGCAGTCGGGGGCAAGATTGTGTCAGCACCAAGCTATATTGTTACAAAAGCCGAGGAAGAGCTCATCAACTTTTCACCGCGATCGCCTCTATTCAACCAAGAGCATCCTGAGCGGGCACACGCTGAAAAAAAAGAAAAAACGGCTGAGCCTGCGGAGATCAAATAATGGAACGAAAAAAGGAAAGTCATGAGGATCGCCCTCGAAGGGAGTATAATGCTCCACGGAACATCCGCTGGGGCTTAGCACATATTTATTCCAGCTATAACAACACGATCATTCATGTCACCGATATCACCGGAACAGAGACGCTTGCACGCTCGTCAGGAGGACAAGTGGTCAAATCAGACAGGTTGGAAAGCTCGCCGACAGCAGCGATGCTTGCAGCAAAAAAGATTGCTGAGATCATCCGAGATAAGGGGGTCAATGGGCTACATGTCCGTGTCAGAGCTCCAGGAGGCCATCAGGGTCCGGCAAACACAGGACCTGGTGCACAGGCGGCTATCCGCGCGCTTTCGCGTGCAGGGATCTTAATCGGCAAAATTGAGGATGTTACACCCGTTGCGCATGATGGCTGCCGTGTCAAAGGCGGCCGTAGAGGAAGAAGAGTATGAAACTTAATCTTATTGAGTGGGATAAAAAAACGAATAAATTGCAGGTGATGGTGAGCGGGGCAGATGATGCATTTATGAATCTTGTCCGCAGATTTTCAGCTGAGGAAGTACCAACGCTTGCTATCGAGGATGTGGAACTGAGAGACAATAGCTCAGCCCTGTATGATGAAATTGTTGCACACCGTCTTGGCCTTCTTCCCATTAAGACTGATGCCAAGAGTTATGTATTAAAGGAAGACTGCACGTGCAAGGGTGTTGGCTGTGCAAAATGCGAACTCAAAATCACACTGAAAGCGGCAAAGAAGGGCATTGTTACTGCATCCGAAGCAAAAAGCCAGGATCCAAAGTGCACATTTGTCTATGAAGACATGCCTATTGTGAAACTTGCGACAAAGCAGAAGATTGAATTTGAGGCGACTGCAGTGTTGGGCAAGGGAAAGACGCATGCAAAGTGGGCGACCGGGCTTGTTTTTTACCGGAAGGATGTTTCTGTCAAGGCAGAAGACAAGGTAAGTGAGGAGCAGCGAGCGCGTATCCAAAGCGCATGCGGCGATCTCGTGAGCATCACTGCGGGAAAAGTGAAAGTAGAAAAAGAAAAACTGGCAGTTAGTCCACGATGTGATGCATGCTGTGAAGCACTTGAGGAAGCAGGCGCTACTGTCAGTGATACTGAAGATTACGTGCTCACCGTCGAAAGCTGGGGACAGCTGAGCTGTAAGGAAATATTAGAGCAGGCAGCAGAGATCATTATTCAAAAGGTTGACGCCCTCGAGGAGCAAATAAAATGATGCGGGGGTGGCAGAGCCTGGTCAAATGCGCTAGGTCGAGGGCCTAGTCCCTTAGTGGGTACGCGTGTTCGAATCACGTCCCCCGCATTATCATAAAAGTTAACAGACAATGAAACGAACAGGACCAAGCAACCAACATACGCAGCAGCTGATCAGTACGCTGAAGCAGGCTGCACTGAAAGAGAATTCAGCACTCTGGAAAAGAATAGCGAATGACTTAGAGCGACCAACGCGCCAGCGGCGGATCGTTAACATCTACAAGCTCGACAAATACGCAAAAGAGGGGGAAACTGTTGTTGTGCCGGGAAAAGTCCTTGGAATGGGCGACTTAAACCACAAGCTGAATGTTGCAGCGTTTACATTTTCACAGCAGGCAATTGACAAAATCGAAAGTGCAGGCGGGCAGGTATTTGCCATCCATGATTTATTGAAGCAAAATCCAAAAGGAACAAATGTGAGGATACTAGGATGAGAGTCATTAACGGAGAAGACATGATTTTAGGAAGGGTTGCGTCGTATGTAGCGAAGGCTGCGCTTTTAGGGGAAGAAATCTCACTTGTCAACTGCGAGAAAATAGTGATTACCGGAAACAAACAATCGATATTCGAGAAACAGCGGTCGATGTCGGAACGGCGCGGCAAGCCGACAAAAGGAGTGTTCTTCGAGAGACGCCCTGACTTTTTTGTCGATAGGGTCGTGCGGCGCATGCTGCCCAAAAACAGCAGAGGGAAAGCCGCACTGAAAAAGGTGAGATGTTATATCGCATCGCCTGAACAGGTAAAAGGAAAGAGGGAGACAATAAAGTCCGCTGATGTCCAGAAGCTGCCGAATTTAAAATATGTGACCATCGGCGAGATATGCACAAAAATGGGAGCGCGATATGGCTAAGAAAGAACAGCTCTGGCGAGGGAAAACTCCGGAAGAGCTTAAGAATATGGACCTGAAAGAGTTTGCGCAGCTTGTTCCTGCACGAGACAGG